>JAAUXU010052148.1_pt1 | contig 54414 bp, 41 predicted proteins | sample 7278151 | NCBI WGS metagenome assembly JAAUXU01 (sample SAMN14350113, study PRJNA611818) | marine sediment metagenome | isolation source: surface marine sediment (1.8m) | place: French Polynesia: Moorea | collected 2018-08
TAAGCCATGTCCGGCAATTTGCTGGATCATTCGGAGACTGATTTTACAAGGTTAATAGATTTGGATGTCAGATCAGGGATGCGTTGGCAAGAGTAGCATCTCAGCCACGGAGGTGTACGAGGACGTCACCGAGCTTTTACCAGATCATGCCTTAAGCTACAGCACACTCAGATCCACAACCCATCCAGCGAGGTCAGGATGGGCGATAACGTCTTATAGGACAAGATGAAGCCTCCAAAGACGGCCAGGATTAAGGCTGATCAGCACCGACAGGCTCGTCCGCGTAATGGACGTCGGTGCCGACCTCGAGTTCTCCGTGGGCGCTGTGCATGCCATTCTGCATTGAGATCCGTTCACTCAGACTTCGCCCCGTGTGAGTGCTTGTTCTCCTGAAATGGAGAATATCATGGCCGGAGACCACGGTGATGTCAGGGAAGAACTGCTTTTGGCGGGCTCCCAAAACCAAATTCAAGGATGACTTCATGGGTGCCGTCAGGAAGTAGAAGACCAGGTGTGAGGAGTGCATTGCAGTCAACAGTGATTTGCATCACAGCCGTAATTATTGCAATATCTCCCTAAGTTAAGAATGTAGGAGCCAATGACTGTCTATTTTTGAACCGCCATCGTAAACAGAGCGTGCTCCCAGTCCCGAAAAACTACTTTCTCAAACACCGCACTTTTCCCTCTTTGATAAGTGGTGCTCTCATGCTGCTCATGTTGATTTAGGATGTTGCTGCTGCAACGGGTGCTGTTGCTTCCACTTGCATCACGCACGTATCATCTCCACCGTTGTGGCCTCTACAGCTTCTCGATATGCTTTATTTACGCCCGGCGGCGCTTACGCCGCCGGTTATGCAACCCGCGGCTTGCGCCGAGTGCTCAACGCCTTCTGCAGTGGTCTCTGGCGTCTCCATTTTCAATTTTGGCGGGAAGCATCACTCTCGCCCCTCCCCCCTCTCCTTCCTGTAGTTGTATGTACGTCTTCACCTGCTGTTGCGCCGAGCGTGTAGGTGATCCTGCAGCTGCCGCCGCAGTCGGTTTGCCTGACTAAATGTTTTCAACGCACACGCGCGCACACCTTCAGCAGGCCTATGTACTACGTACAAGCACATAAGCATAAAGTAGTACAGTCGCACGTACGCTTAGTTGTTGGACGTCGTCCCGTCCGTTTGTCCTTGCGCTGTCGTTGCTGCTGTTGTCCAAACGAGAAGCAGAATAAGACACACCTATGAGGTGGAACGACGCAAAATGCGTGAGTGCCACTTCGCATATGTGATCCTGACATGGAGCGGCAGGTAGTTCAGTCGTGGTAAGAAAAATGTTGTGAGCATCGTGATGTCTGGCGGAGACGAAGCCGACGGGACCGCGCGCCGCCGCGGGGTTCCTGAAGTGGTTGTGACCAACGAAGACGAAGCCGGCTCTAACGGCAGGGCAAAGGGCGGCCCCGGCTTTCCGGACGAGGACGATGAGGGAGAATCACCGGCGCCACTGAGGGGAGCTCAACCTCGCCGCCGCTACTCCCGCGGCGGCACCGTCGACCGCCGGCGGCAGTTGGTGTCGCCAGAACAGTCGTCTGCGCTCCTGCAGCCCCCAACTCCTTCGCCGCCGTCTCCTCTACTTCGGACGCGAAGTTCCTCGAGTAGTATCGGATGCCTCGCCAAGTGTCGTGCAAAATTGATGCGGTCTTGGCTTTGCCGTTGGTGTGGAATAGGCCTCGACAGATTGGGTAAGATAAACGTGCGCAATTCCAACTTCGAGCCTGATACGAAGTGAGGGAGTGAAAGTGCATATACCGGAACAAAGTACCGTGTCCTACTTACTCGTACGCGTACAGCCTGCAACGGATGTAACGAAGTTTTCAAGGGTGACCAATTTTTATTGTTACATACATCAGGGGTGATAGATACAACGATATGTGATGGATACAACGAACTTTTTGGAAACCCAGTCCCCAAAACTTTCGTTTCACCCGTCGTCCTCTGTACGTGGCGGACATGCGAGTTACGTAAGTAGTCGTCAATTACTGTAACTCGGTAGTGGCTTGACCCCTCTGCAAAATGAATTGACATTTTCTGCGCGCTTTACACTCCCCCCCCCCCCCCGGGTGCTACAGTATTTATGTGTCTTCCATCCGTCCTCGTTGAAATGCCCTTTACTTGTGCGCTGCGCACCTTCTGTTCTGTTGTACAATACCTTTCCCCGTCAAGGAGAGTGGGAAACGCGATTCTGCTACTCCAATCGTCCGTAAAGGTCTCGAGCACTCAGAGCGGCATTGCCTGTTCCAGTTGTCTAAGGATTACTTGGCAGAGTTGGAGCAGGGACTGTGAACGTACCAACGCAGCAGCACATGGGGCTACGTGCAAGCATCTGACGTACGTACACGTTCACCTACCTCAATGGTCATCTCTCCACGTGAGAGCGGAGTGTCTCTATGGAGATGACTTTGGGGAAACGTGGGTAGTCAATGACTCGCCACATGTGTGACGAAAGCAGCTGCCTGTAGGACACACAACACGCTCGTGTGCTCTGCACCAGGCGGTATCATCGGCGTACCTGCCAGTGTATAGACAGAACTTCCATTGTAGAGTGTCTTGCCCACGCTCTGGGTGGGGATGAGTGGGCGAGCTGTTATGCGAGATGTCGCGGAGTTGTACACTTCTCCCCAACTCGCTTTCTATCCTTTATTACCTGTTTTATCGCAAGCACGCAACATTTTCGCATATTTGATGCGCCCGTGAGTGCATCTCCGTCCCAGGGCACATCCGTAGAAAGCCCGGGAAGCGGAGAGTCCATTTGAATAAATTATTGAAACATACCTTCCTTGGAGCGATGACGAAGAGGTCTTGCACACCAGTTTGACGTGGCTTCTACGAAAGAACTTCTTCCTACTACCTTGGCCTCATTCCTGCTGACCTACGTATGCATTGCGTGGTGATTTTTAGAGGTAGTATGTCCGAAGTGACGTGGGTAAACAACTCAAGTAGTGAGTATACACAGTACTGGATGCTAGTGCTGGTATTCAGCGGTACGTAAGGAATGAGTATGGGGGGAAAGTTAATGTCAGCATTTTCTGCAATTTGCCCTGAAAGAGGCCACCGTTTCCAAGAAAGAGTTTCGCTTGATTCCTAACTGATTTGCATGCTCTAGAAATCAATGCCCTGCATTGATCGACTCCAAGATTTGCTCCTAGTCAGGAAAAAATAAACACAAGGAAGTAGCTGTGTCGTCAAAGCAGTCATTGTTTCGAAAGTCTTAATTTTTTGAAATTGTTCTGGAGAAAGTAACAAAATTGGCATTTCGAAGACTCATAGTCTACGCTGATTGAAATGCCTATTGATAGGCATTTCAGTCAGGCCTATCAGTTAGAAGTTATGATATCAAATTTCCCTCAATTGCCTCGAAAATGAGCCCCAGTGAAGGAGAGTCCGTTCACGAACAGCTCAGGGACAGGGACAAAGATTCTGCTGCTTATAGAAGTTATTCTGCACAAGAATACTAGGCTACGTCCAAAGTGGGTCAAATCTAGAACTTGACCGAGTGCATTTGGGGTTTGCTACCTAAGGTCAATACTTGACAATATTAACCTTTCCCCAACAGGGTTAAAGTTTTACTACATAAGGCAAGGACATGACCAACTTCAGGGGAAGCATTGAAACCTTTTTTTTCCAAGTTCATTTGATAAAAGTGCATCAATGTGGCATTTGGAACTTTACCAAGCATGTCCACTTCACATTTAAGGCTGTTGACCCTAGCTAGCGTGCTATGATAACAAATCTTTAAATGATGTGGGGTAGAGCTATAGCACTGTTTTCATTTTCGTTCGACTACAAAGTCTTTTAAAAACATCTAGCAACCACAAAGTCCAGGTGGAACGCCAATTTTTGTCCTAGCCCAATGTGTAATGTATGACAAATTTATAATATAGCCTAGTAGAAAATGTATCCTTGTAAGTTGGGACATCCTACACAGATGGTTGGAAAAAGTCTTACTCATCCCTTCCTTGCTCTACCTCTCTCAAACGTACCTGCTGCCATGCCAACCCCTTAAAAAGAGCTTTCTCTGAGCAAGAGGTATTGTGTTGCATGAGTGCAGGTCCTCAGAAAAAAAAAAACAGGAACAGGGAGCTGAACTCGTTTTTTTCACGAGGGGAGATTGATAAGGCTGACGTGGAAATGGCGCTGTTGATGAGATGGTTTTCTAGGGGTCCCACTCTTATGAGCATGTATGGGTACACGGCGACAGCTACAGCAGCGCCTAGAACAGTGCTGCGTATTATAGCGAGACCAACATCATTCCAGCAGCGTCAGACTTTGTGTACGCAATGTACAAGGGTTCTGTCTAATCAATACACAAGCTTAATTCTGAGCTGTGAGAAAAAAAGTGTCGGAAGAAAGGAAAACACCTTCGGTCTTTCAAGACATGTGCAACGGTTGACACAATGACCAGAAATGATAATCGAAGGAGGAGGAGGAAGAGGCGGGGAAATCCAAAAACTTCATTGGGGCACCTGTATCTCCTCACTTGTAGAAGGATAGGAGGAAAAGTCTTTCCCTTCGGTATCTTCAAAGGTATGGAAAGCAACAGCAACCAGTGCGATTGATTGTTGAACGTATACTGATCACACGAGCTGTGTGGCTGTCAAAAAAGTCCCGCTACGACACTTATTTAGTTACTTCTCACTGGCGACGACTCCTGCTGCCCCCCTCCCCCCTCGTCAGCCGTGGCCCCCTTGACCACCTTGTCCCCTCCCACTGCCGGCAACGCCGTCGTCATCATTGAAACCGTCCTTGCACGCAAAGTCATGCAGCCGGCACAACATGTAGCAGTCGACAGTTGTAGCTTTTAACGAAATGCTGGACGAAGACGACGAAACTGGTTTCTCAGTCACAAGCTGACTTGTTGTAAGTGTCACACGTGTCTCACCCGAGTTCTCTCGGACGTTTCTCTCCTCTCCATCTTCCCAATGCACTATTTTCTCTTCGTTCCAGAGCCGCAGCGGGACATCATCGCCAACGACAGCGTCTACAACAGCAGGTTCAAGTACGCGGTGAGTGGGTGAACGTTGCCAATCCTCCTGTGCCCACGTATTGATGACATCTGCCTGCTTTCAGAACAATCACATCAAGACGTCCAAGTACTCTTTCCTGACATTTCTCCCGCTGAATCTCTTTGAGCAGTTCCAGAGGCTCGCTAATTTCTACTTCCTGTGTCTACTCATCCTGCAGGTATTTTAGCTTTCCCCTAGCTTATTTTTTTCCTCTGCCTCTGCAATTTATCCGCAAAACACCCGTTAGCAGAACAGGGAGGTCGTTTCTCTTGAATCACTTAGTGCCTTGCCATGTAACAGCCCAGCTCGCCGCATCAGTCAGAGTAAGGGAGTGTCGAGGGGATGAAACTCCCTGTAAAATTCCAGCTGAAATTCTGCTTTGGCCCATTAAGTGCAGAATGTCTCAATATTGCTTTCTTTTTTTTACGCAAAGTCCGTGCATACATTTCTGTCCAGAAATACCCACTCTCTTGGGGAATACCCTGCTACAGACCAGCTGCCCCTTTCATCTTAGGTGTAGCTATCTGAGGCATCTCGACTCTCCAAATTGGGTGAGATTGCGGAAGAAACTCGATGCTCAGGGACATCTCCAACTTTAAGAGAAATCTCCGCATCGCACGCAGCTCGTTTCAAATGAAAAGACTTGCTATTTCTAGGATGAAAGTAGGCAGAAACGAGCTGGATACACAAAGTGAGGAAGGCCGGGAGAGGGGGGGATGTTTTTGGTTGTTTCAGAGTATGCGTAGAATTAACATTTGAAATCCTCTCAGGGCTCCTTCTTATCAAAGGTTTCTGAGTGGTTGTAACGCATCTGAGAAGAGACGTTTAATGGCGCACCCAAGAGTAGCGAGTGGCCACTTTCCCTTTTCAACCGCTTCTTGCATTCACTTTTTAGGTCACTTTTTCTTTAGGTAAAAAACACTTCCTGCGACTGTGCGTACTAAAGCCTTCTTACTCCTCCAAAGGACGTTCGTCTGACTGTCTTTGTGTTAGTTAGCAAACGCAGCTCAGCCTCTGTCTTCCCTGCGTTGTTTCTTTGATCTCTAGTGATTGACCATGTGTGTCAATGACGAATACATGAGCAATTTAGTGAAGTGTGTCCTGCTCATTCACCTATGTGAAATGACGCGTTCATCTTGTCTTCCCTGCAGCTGATTCCCGAGATATCCTCGCTGACCCCGGTGACGACTGCGGTTCCATTGATTGGGGTGCTCACGCTCACTGCAATCAAGGACGCTTACGACGATATCGTAAGTTAAAAACCATTTAGTACTAATGTGCTCTCCTTCTTTTTTGGTACTACTATTTATATCCCGGCTTCCTACTTTTAAGCAGTCAATTTATACCCCGATTTTTTTGTTGTCTCATAAATTTTCGACATACTCCTTCTACGAAACAGTGGAGTCCACGTACGCGACACTCTTGACACCAGAGGAAATCGTCACTATCAGCCATTGAGTTATTGCACTTTGTATGTCGTCATTTATTGGAGAATTTGTGGTCATGGCACACCGCATGTGATGTTCCTCTGCTTAGGCTTTCCTGCTTCTCCCCCTAGCTTGAAGTGTCACTAAATGTGGACTCAGTGTTTTAAAAGGCAAAAACTTCTCTTCAGTTAAGACCCCTTTTGTTTTTGTCACTACGTATATGCCGACTGTCACCACATCCGGTGTAACTATAAGCGGACTCAACTGTACACGCATTGAGGAGAGAGGGGGAGAGAGAACGGTTGGCAGCAGGATTTATGACCTTGGTCTTTTATACACCTTATAAAAAAAAGCACGCAGATTTTATTGTAGGGCATGGTGATAATTTTTAAGGTGTGAGTCTTTCCTACTAGATTTACCTTCATCTACCTGTTGCTTGGAGAAGGAGATCACAGTGCGGGACGTTAAACCTATATGAGCATTCTAACGATCCAGCCATGGAATCCGCGTTAATTTAACAAATTATTATGGTGACTGTTGGCAGCCAACATGGCCTCTAGATACCGTAGCTGACCCCGTGGCGGGTTCTTCTGGGCCATGATTGGGAGGGGGAATGTGAAAGGCCTGGGAACACCTCACCTTCTCCACAATGTCCGTCAGACTGAATTTGACACCAAGGAGAACAACCACGCAATATCTTTTCGTTCTTGCTTGCAAATAGCCATAAAAACAATGAAAGAGACTGAACCAAATGTTGGGATTCCCACCACGAGATCCTGAAGGAGAATGTGCAATCGGAATTGATCAAAATTCATCTTGATGGATGTCGTTGTCACTGGGTCCCCGCTCTGTTCGTAGTATCTGCTCCATAGTCTACGCAGCCAGATGTGAACAATGGATGTGTAGATAGATGCACTCAGCAGTACAAGTGCAGCAAAACCGGCCAACGTTATCTGCTATGTAAGTATTCAGCAGTCACCCACCAACTTTACCCATAAATCCCGGTCCCCGTCCTTCTCTCTCTGCGGTCATGCAGCTGTGGATTTGTTCAGAATTTACGATCCCTCAGGGCAAGGAAGAAAAAGCCCCCAAAAGTCTTGCTTTCTTTGCATAATAGGCGCTCTGGTAGGACCTGTGGAGAGTTGATAAACTGACGGAGAAAAGCCTTGCTCCTTCACAATAGTTTCTTCACGAGCCATTGATAGGTTCCCATTGATACTGTCTCAATTTTGAACCAAGTTGTTATGAGGTGACGCCCGCTCTTCCAGCAACGACACCGCACAGACAACCAGGTGAACAACCGGAAGTCAAAGGTCCTCCGCAAGGGATATCTCGTCGAGGAGAAATGGCACCGGGTGCAGGTGAGATCTCCAAAATATTGGTTTTTTGAGGGGGGGTCAAGCTGAGACTTTTCCGCCGCAGGTTGGGGATGTGATCCGCATGGAGAACAACCAGTTCATCGCCGCAGACATTCTGTTGCTCTCCTCGCAGAATCCCAATGGTCTCTGTTACATCGAGACAGCGGAATTGGACGGGTAGGAGACAAATGATCCACGAACACGTTTGGCACTGTACGCTGAACATTCCCATCTGAAGATGTGATTACAGCCGAAGTGCTCTTATGTCCACTCACAGGCTAAAGAACGATGACAGTTCATTTCCCCGCACAGCATATGCAGGGTGGGGGAAAGTCATTGAAGAGGAATGTAGAGGAAACACTGGGCTCCTGAAATCACTTGATCGATTGCAATTTCGGCCAGGGATTCAATAGTTGCAACCAAATTTCCAATTTTTTGTGGTTGTGATAATGCTAGAGGCAATATTGGAAGCAAAGTTCAACCTCCAGGCTCTCTTTGACTTGTCAAGTTTTCACCCAGAACTCATTAGTCATTATCCTAATCCAAATTGTGAGAGGCCTCATGGATAAATGTCTTCAACTTCAGGATGGTTTGTGGCTTTCTTTCCTAAGCAGCCTATTGTGACAAAATGTTGAAAATGTCAGTCCAGTGCCATTTTGCTGTAAATATAGAAACATCAAATTTTCATTCAGATTTCAGGGGCCTGATTTTTTTTCCTGATGTCTCATTGGTCACTACAGAACTGCGGGGATGTGTTCAACCTGAAAGTTGCGCATATGTCATTTTTCTCTGCCCACCCTGTATTGCGAATGCTATTTTGATTTCCATTCCAAAGCTCCATCAATCTCTTTTTTTGAGAAGAGGGGAAAAAAGAAAATGACCCACTCAATCTGTGGCCTTGAATGCTTGATCGCCATCGAGCTTTTGACAGCCACCAAATGTTGGGGATTTTTGATTCGACAATGTGAAAAGGGTTGAAAGGGTAATGTTTCTCCATTGGCTATCAGTTAGTACATTGCATGACTGCTATATTTTTCTAAATCCGGTAAGTGCACGTGTTCCGGACAGCGTAGACCTAAAGAATGACCCTTTTATTTCCTGCCTAGTAGTTTGGTCCAGTTCGGGGCAGTCTCTTGGGTGAGTGAGATTGAAACTGGGTAAAGTAAAGTCTCGTGACGTCAGAGCTTCATACAGAGTCAAAGCAGTAGTGTACAGGGTGCGTCAGGATTGACGTAACCCACTTGAAGCGACCTCTAGCACCAATGCTGCTTATGCCTCAAAACATGACAGCAACCAATGACCTTACCCTTAATTTGTAGGAGGTTTCACATCAGAAACACATTGCTCTATGATGCTGTATAACACATTTTAAAACACACGAGCTGAGACTGGATTTTGACCGATTTTCTCGCTTGTTTTAGACCAAATACGAGCATCCAGACGGACACTCAACAATGTAAGGCAAAAGTAGAGATCACAAACTTCTTGCATAACTTTTTCAGTACTTCCTTAAAAGAATACCAGCCCCATCTCTTCTTTTCTCCCAGCCTGACCTCACAGACAACCAGACCCTAGCAGACACAGCATTGTCTGGCTAGGTTCAGGGATGCTATGTAGCATGCCACAAAAGCAGGAATGAAAGCTTGCAAATGAAGCTTTCACTGGTGCTTCCCAAGCCCCTAAAGCTGTACATGACTGTGGTCAGTAACATTTCCTGTCACAGGATTTCTTTGCATTCGTGGCGTTGGGTCCTTTGTTGACTGCGCTATATTCAGTTGTCGCAGCTCGTGGGCACTCGTGCAGAGCAAGTGATTCACTTTCTTATCTTGCCACCTCCTCCATTTGATTCAACCTCAGGGAAGTGGACTGAAGCGCTGAAGCAGAGCACTGAGACCATTTGATATTTACGATAAAATGACAAGTTTGTGGCTGAAACCTTGCCAAGAGCTGAATTTAGCACCAACTTTCTGATCTACTGATGCTAAAACCTTTAAGAAGTCGTACACACTAATGCAAGTTATAACACTTTGAAATTTCAAGCCAACTCAGACGCACACATTACACGCAACATAACCTGCGTACTGTAATCTGTGTACGAGGAGGACGAAAAGTTACTCCCCCCAACTATATGCTCATTGCTCATGCTCTGTAAAACGTAAAAGTGTGTTTTGACCTTCCGAAATTGGGAACATTTGCAACGTCAGTTACAGTTTGACCATGTGTAATCTTCCTACCGCTTGAATTTGTGTTGGGAAATAAAACATATCATCCGCATGAGAATACACTTAAACGGGCTTTTATCATCAACCTTTGAGCACTGCTACTTTTGAGTCTGCCTTCAGTCATCTTTTTCATCATTTGATGTGAGTCTTTTAGCTTGCCTGAATCAGGCAAGTCTGGTTACCTCCCCCCCCCCCCCAAAGCTCCCCAGCTTTCAACCTGGGGAGGTCATAATTTGCTTCATTTGCGTCATAATTTTGAATTTTATTATGCCTTGGTATTTCCTACGCAGGCTCAATGCTTAGGCTCTAGTGCGTACATCAGTCATCATTTTGGTTCATTAAATAATATAAGAAAAATTACTTTCAGCATTCGGAGGCCATAGCTCGTCTGATTTCGGTTTTCATTTTTTTTTTTTGCGAATAAAAGTTTTGAATCTCATCTTTCCAATTAGCCTTGTCCTGCATGTGTAAGTCTTTCACAGTCTGAGTAATAAGCATGTAGTTGAAGGAGATACTTTGAGTCGACTCTGCGTATAAAATAGAAAGTGCGTGTATGAAGTCTGGCCAAAACGAGTTTAACAATAACGATCAGTCTGGCAATATCGATATTTTTACTTCTGACGCATTTTTGCCATATAAATGTCTCGCAATAGTGATATCCGACCACCGTGACAAGTCTCGCAGTAACGACATTGTCCTGCCCACGAAAGTACTTGAATGGACATTTTATACAGTGCTGCTGCCTCCCTTGTGATTGAGGATGAGTGTCTGGCTGACCCGCCAATGTCTAAAGCCCTGTCTTGCATCATAAAGTACTTAAGTAGTTAGGCTACCGAGTAATAATCATACCTGACATGTAGTAGCAGTGAATACCATAAAAGATTACATGTCTCTCTATTTATATCTCGGAATAACGACATAAGATTCACAATAACGATATTTTTGATGCTGACGGACAAATATCGTTATTACGGGACTGCATTCTGTGCATGTGTTTGTGGTAGCGTGAAGGATAACGTGGAGCACTTGGACAGGCACCTAGGGATATGAGTGAAGAGCACTTGGGCAGTGGGGATACTTGGACAGTCGCCCGGGGATATTAGCAGAGTGCTTTGATAGCGAAATGATACTTGGACCGTCACCTTGGGATATTAGCATTCCCACGCACATGGTAAGAACGGCACGGAGCGTGGACAGTGCAGAACGCCTAGACAGCACAGAGCGCATGGGGTCACATTTTAGTTCAGTCTAGGTCTTCCTGGTGCCCCCTAGAAAGAAAGAAATTCTAACGTCCCCGTGGGAAGGAGCGTCAAAACGACAAGAAACTTTTGCATTTGCTTGCTTCTTGAGGCAGCTTTTCAGCGGCTAAAATTCAGACTGTCCTCTGCTAAGCGTTCCAACATTTTGCAGGGAAACCAACCTGAAATCTCGCCAGTGCGAGGAAGTGACGAACCAGCTGGGAGACAACGAGGCCGCCCTCAGCCAGTTCAACGGACACATCGTTTGCGAGGCGCCCAATAACAACTTGTCAAGGTGGGGCAAGCATGCCTACGATGGATTAAAGGCTCCTGAGTGGCAGTCTTCTGTACCCACGAGCTGTCAACGTCTGCGAAAGCCGAAATAGTCGTACTACGTCAAGTTGCATATTCAGGAGAACCATTTCCAGCGTTGTTTTAAGCTATTTCGGTCCCGCATGCAGGGCGTACGTATGTAGCCCAGTGTCACCCTGTGGCTCATCCCTTAATGAAAGGCATAAAAAGCTTTCAAAGGGAATCTGTCTTCTACTCAAAGGCATTTCCACAGGAGAGCAAAACGAGAATGCCTCAGTAGTGACTTCCAGAATACGCGTGGCACTCTCTCATTTTTGTTCCGAGGCCACTGGCAGAGAAAAGAGGGGAAAGCTCTGGTGTGTCACGGTCAGTAACTGGCAGAATTTGGAGGATGAAGAGTTTTCTCTTGCCATGAGAGCGAATGCAAGGAACTTTATGCGAGAAGAAGCTCTGCGTTGTCATGCGTGCGACCGTGCATTTAGGTAGGAATAGTGGTGAGAAGCTTACCAAGCGGTCGAACAGATGACTCTTCTTTGCCGCACGCGTACAATAAAGGTCATTGTAGGAGATACAAGTAAAATGTAGGGGCTGAAGTGGCAGAACGTGTGGGAGACGAGCAAAATCGAATTTCACGTTCCGTCAATTTCGCCTTACAGCTATTTGCATTACGTCATGGAAAGGGAAAAACGCTATTTTTCTGAACGAGATTGCTTGGAAGATGACTTGTAAGTAACATCCCAATAACCTAAGTGTTCGAAAGTTTAGAAGAGCTTTTGAGCTAACTTTGAGATGCTAAACAGTCAAGTAACGTACATACGGTAATAGTACCAATGACGCACATCTCAGGTTTGATGGAACCCTCACCTGGGAAGGCCACACGTACGCGCTGGACAACGACCGTATCTTGTTGAGAGGCGCCGTCCTGAGGAACACCCCGTGGTGCTATGGCGTTGTCATCTTTGCCGGGAAGGACACAAAGCTCATGCAGAACTCAGGAAAGACAAAGTTCAAAAGGACCAGCATAGATAGACTACTAAACTTCATCATCCTTGGGGTAAGAAGCAGTTTCGTACTGTACGGATAGATATCGAACTATGCGTCATTTTTTACCAGATTGTTTTCTTCCTGGTGTGCATGTGCCTCTTCTGCACCATTGCCAGCGGCGTGTGGGAGACTCTCACCGGACAGCAGTTTCAGGTATGCCAAATGCATGCGTAAGACGAGGCCGGTTTTGACTCATCTTCATTGAATGCGTCTACGTAGATCTACCTTCCTTGGGCAGCGCTGGTGCCATCAGATCCTTTGAGTGGCGCCACCGTCATCGCTCTCCTCGTATTCTTCTCCTACGCCATCGTTCTCAATACGGTGGTGCCGATATCGCTCTATGTCAGGTTGGTGCTTGTGCGAGATAGGCACAGTTTACTGTAGGCATTAATTTGGGGCGCAGATGAGAATGCTGCGCCGCATAATGAGATGCGAAAGTTTGTACTACACCGACTTGTACCTTGGAGCGCAGAAGTGCACCGGTATGTTCGGGTAGGTCAAAGAATGAAAATTTTGGAATTTGACTGAGTGCTTTCGAGGTTTGCTATCTAATGCAAAATTGCGAAGACGTAGTTGAATGGTTTTGGGATAAGAACCACTCCCTTGTGATAGTTTCCCTGTCCTCGAGACCTGTCGTGTTAAATAACAACTCCCATAGTCCCTGCAGTAGGATGAGAGGAGACCCAGTGACTGATTATTTCACGACAATGGCTTCAGAGGGCGTATTGCACCAAATATAGCTCTCGGAGAAAAAGATTGACCTTGCCAACTATACAGTATGTATATACTGTATGCATGAGTTACGTTTATGTATGTGTATGTTTACTGTACACGATCACATTTGTATATACATGTATATAGCACGCCTGGTAGAAGACTCGCCTAACACAGAGCTTTGTTATAGCGTTGAAGTGATTCGACTAGCCATGAGCTTCCTGATCGGTTGGGACCTGAAAATGTATCACGACGCTTCGGCCACCTCAGCCAAGGCCAGGACGACCACCTTGAACGAAGAACTCGGGCAGATCGAGTACATATTCTCGGACAAGACGGGTACTCTCACGCAAGTACGTATGGTACATTTTATGCAGTGTATTTGGTGGAACTGAATGAAGCCGGTGATCTGTCTGTTTAGAACATCATGACCTTCAACAAGTGCTCCGTGAGGGGAAAGTGCTATGGAGATGTGATAGACGAGTACTCTGGCGAGGCTGTGAATCCAGAGGAGGTAAGCAGTAACCGGGGATTCTTATTATCCGAAGTGACTTGGATGTGATACCATAACTAACAAGGCAAGCTTAAATCGCCTGCTGCCTTTGCTGCTTTGAAGCTACTAATCCGAATCTTCAACTAACAGTTTCTTCAGTTTGTAAACTGACTTCCTCTGTCCTTTAATATCGGTATAGTTCAGCTTCCCTCAGCTGGTCAAGTTACTGGTAAGCTCCCGTGGCTCCCTTGGGTACATGCGTAGATGGTTGGTGTTCGTGTTTTTTTTTACGCAACTTGTTGAAAATTCAGCATTAAAGAACTTTTGGGCATCTGGTCTTGCTCGGTGTTCAGTGTTCACTCTCTCTTCACAACCACCACCAACAACTGTGATGAAGTACACTCGTATGTCAAAGTATGTGTGAGATGAGGTCACCGACTCGCCGTCCTTGTACTACGGTTCGGCACTGTAGTGCTGTGCGTAGTACGTAGGAACCGGTGAGACATATTAGGATAGGTTGACCCCAAAGGAATGAGCAGTGTGCGCAGTGTAAGGTAAATATGTGGATTGCACACTAAACGTAGTACGTGTGTTGGTAGTCAGGGACAGTCTTCACCTACGTAGGTACCAACGTAACGTGAATGCGTAGTAAATGCAATACTTTTCAATAGTACTGACCGTACAGTAGGCCCTCTTGAGTACTGCGGCACAATTAACACTGGCATGTAAGACACTGAATGCACACAATACAGGACATTCCATTAACAACGAGCTACTCTGAGCCCACGTTCGTCGGTCTCTTCACCGACGTGCTCAGCCGATCTGTGATCAAGTCCGCCACTAGCAATCAGCCGGGCGGACTCCGAAAGGTCGCGCCCGAGCCTCCGGACACCCTGGATCCACCCTGGCAGCAGCGAAATGGCGGATCTGATAGGAGAAAGGTGACCTTTGCTACTCAAGATGGCAACCAAGTGAGAAGCCAGAGAACGCAACCTGAGGCTGCGACGAAAAAGAGATCGGAGGCATCCCTTGGAACAACGAACGTTGATGTAATGGTGGTACTCGTAGACCTTGATGCATGCTCACCACTTGATCGACCATAGGCTTTTCTTGATGTCTACGTTTTCACTTGCATTCAACTTAATTTCGGGTGAGGGTTCGTGGGCATTATTCGTTGTCTTCCCTGAGGACACATCTTGTTTTATGCTAAGATCTTACGTTCCTTACGTCACGCTCGTAATCGTATAAATGTACCACGCATGTGTTTATTCCACTTGTAGGTTGCTCATGAAAGCTTGCTGCTATATTTTTTTTTACTGGTGTGTGCTGATGCTTTAAGAGCAATGAGACGGTGCGCTACATCTTTTTCATCTCACATAGGCGAGTCGGAGAGTCGACTTTTCGTCGAATCCCATGCATGAGCCGTCCTTTGAGTTCTACGACCGCTCTCTGTTAGACGCCGCCCGCGGTGTCAACGCCGGTCCTGGCGGAGCCGAGGAGAACAGCAACGTCCAGGAGTTCTTCAGGCTGTTGGCGCTCTGCCATACCGTCATGCCGGAGGAACATAACGGTATGCTTATAAGCAACAGGAAACTGCTTTGCAATACTTGTAGGTACGCATACAATATTGGTCGAGCCGAGTATTGATTTCCCTTCCTCCGATAAGTGGGGCAGAGAGATGGAGGAAGATCTTTCTCTTGGCTTTCATTAAATTCTTTTGAAAGAGCTACTGAGAGAAAGCAAGAGAAATTTCCAATATAATGGCAAGTGTAGCGTTTATGCATGCATTGGGGAGAGAGAAAATCTGCGCCCTATTGCCTGTGGGCTCGGGTTTCAAGGCCACTTCCTCTCTTCTCTTTAAATATCGGTGCACATGACGGGAAATTTCATTTACAGGGGCCGATGCTCTTTCTCCTTTCTCTCCGTCCTGTGTGTGAGATAGAGCGATGGATGGATGGATGGATGGGTGGATGGATGGATGGGTGGATGGGTAGATGGCAGGACGGAAGGAGAGATAGTGATTTTTTTAATCTTTTATTCCATCATTCAAATGATTAAAAAGCCGTTGATATCGTATTTTGAACAAGCTTGGAGATTCTCAAGCCGTGTCTTGCCTTGAACTTTTAACCTTTTCTCCTTGATGGAAACTCTCGAATCGCCCGCGGGCACAAAAAAGGGGGGGGGAAGGCCTCTTTGCTTGTGTTTATCGCTGGTTTTGCCCAATTCTTTTTTCTTTTGAGCCTCTTTGGCGTTTAAGGTGGCGAGAAAGGATGAAAAGGTATCGCCGGCATCAAAAGCATTTGTACTTTCTGTGCATAGTCTACGTAGGTGAATAAGCTTATGAAGATAAGTGTATACAGACGTTCTCAGTCCTCTAATCCGATCTCAGCGCTGAGATACTTGTGTACATATGTACTTAACACACAGGCTAAAGTGTGTGCGGCGCATTGCATAAAGACAGCTCTTCTAACTACTCATCGCTCTATCGGTTTAGCACTCAAATTCCTACCCCCTACATTTCTAAACATGTCCCCCCTCCCTGTCGCCATGGGTCACACGTGCGTGTACGAACTTAGTGTAATGTTAAACAGCAGTGGTGCCAAATTTGGGCGGGAGTGGGGGGAAGTGCCTGTGGTCAATGTGACGGAAAATGAGTCTAGAACTGCAGAGTTGGAGAGAGAGTAGAGAAAGGCGCGATGCTTAGGCATTTCAAGCATGTGAGAAGACCAACATAGCATAATGTAAAATTTTCTATAGAGGATTTCTGCAGCACTAATCTGGGACTACTGTACAGTACATTTAAGACAGTATTAATAGCCGGGCTTTCTAGGTAGTTTGTGAGCCATTGTGAGCTGATTTGTGGACCACTACTTTTAAGGTATTCTGGAGTACCAGGCTCAATCGCCTGATGAAAACGCGTTGGTGTCGGCAGCTAGGAACTTCGGGTTCGTCTTCACCAAGAGGACGCCCAGAAGCATCACTATCACCTTCTTGGGAGAGGTGATCTGTCATGATGTGATAGACTGAACGTTGATTGAGCTTTATAATGAGTTCTACTCTAGGAGGAGACATACGAATTGCTGTGCATTCTGGACTTCAACAACGTGCGGAAGCGGATGTCTGTGATATTGAGGAGAGAGGGCAAGATTCGACTTTACTGCAAAGGTACCCATTCATACAGGTCATTGTGTGTCATTCCTGAATGGTTTCATGAATCTTTCAGGGGCTGACACTGTGATATTCGAGAGGCTGAAGGAGGGTCAAGACGACCTCAAGACCAAGACGCAAGACCATTTGGACGTGAGTAGCTAATTTTGCTAAGATGTCCTTTCACCCGATCGCGATTTCTTGCAGTTCTCTTTACACATGACGAACTTCTTCCGGTCATAATCCTATTACTTGGAGCTACAGTAAAGCTTTGCCGATAAAAAAGTTTGCCCAGTCGCGCTCAAGTGGAAGTTACGCTGATCCTTGGAAGGACCTTGGGGAGGGTAAAAGAGATTTTGTTAACAGTAGTACTTGATCTCTTCTTCTATCACGTCTTTCTCTCTGAGGGAAGTCAATCTTTCATCGTCGTTGTCCGTCAAAGGCTGCTTTGAGCTTCAACCGTATCCTCCGAAGGAGACAGCTCTGTAATCTGTAACATATTTATGAGAGAAGTTGACCAAATCTTCGACAAAGGAGGCCCCAAAAGTACACGCAAGTTTTGACCCTCAAACCTCCCATCCTTCTTGGAGAGAGAGGAAAAGTTTGTTTTTATGGCATTATTATTTCAGGCCCAGGCATTACATGCATGTGTTGAGGTTTTCTGGAGCAGATTCATTGAATCCCCCCCACACACATTGATTCGAGTGCGTGCATGCGCTGCACTGCATCTACGTAGGTAGGGACGCGTCTGGCACTAAGTGCCAAACGTTGGTACCATCAGGTCAGGAGGACCGCGGAGAGAAGGAGAGAGAGAGAACTGTTTTGGAAATTGATCTGCCACCCCAAAATATACTACCTTCCTCCCACTAAAGGTCATAATGATTGGTGGCAGCTGCTTTTCCTCTTAAATTTAACATTCTTTCAAAGGCTTCCGCCCAAAGGTCAATCCCTCAAGTGCAGGAGCTTTCATCGCAGCCTCCACCATTAGGGAGCAATATCCGTAAAATTATATTGCGCAGAAAGAAGAGCTATCGCTAAATTGCTGCTGTTGCTGCAATTAGAGAGCGTTTGGTGGCCATTACGCCCTTAGCAAAAGCCCACACAGAGGGTGAAGAGAGAAAAGCGAGCACCACTAATCGAGCATTTGGTCTTTCTCAATTCGACCCTTCCTGCAAAAAAAAGAAACCGTCGTCGTCGTCGCCTCCCTGGCCCGTCAGGACAAAGCTTCCTTTCGACCATTTTTTGTCGCACCCTTTACAAATGCTGCTCAAGCGAGCGGGGCAAAAGCGGCTAAAAGCCCATTTCTGAAGAAAAAAAGTGGAGGGGGAGTAAGGAGACTGCAAATTGCCTGGGAGATGCATTTTTTCTTTTGTCATTGCTGTGGTGTGGGACGATTTGGTGTTATGATCTTCATGGATGGTGACAGCTTCGTCGGCCGCCATACGACGTCCGGCTTAGACCGTTCTTCTCAATCCTGTTCAAAGTCGCCTCCATTTTCTGCGCCAGGGTCTGGAAATCTTTGCGCTCCTTGTACGTAGAAGGAGGAAAGGAAGCCATCTTGTGGTGTTATCAAACAAGTGTTATCTAACCATCCTCTGAACGCCATGGGCGGGGAACTCCCTTAGAAATCTACTCGTTATCAAGCACTTGTTGAGATCGTATAAGAGCTTTACGAAATCTCCCCTGCCAGGCCTATGCACACGGGACTGTGCAGTCCGGGTACAATACGTAAAATATGAGGTGCTGGCCGCCATGTTTGCTGAGTGGAGGGTGCAGATTTAGGACTGACACATGTGCACACACTTCCAACAGCATCTTATCTGAAGGTGAAACTGCTGCATACTGCGTAGTACATACAGGACCCAGAGTGACAGAAAGATAAATGGAAGCTTCTCGAGGGGCCTTTCCTTAGCCAATTGATTGACCCTGGTTTTTGCCCCATAACACAGAGGAAAAGTTTCTTCAGAAAGGAAGGCAAGAAGCACTCTGAGGTGTCCGTCCAAACTTTCCGCGAGAATCACTTTCGCCACTTGCTTCCCTCAGGTGCCAATTATTTCTTCTAATACGTCTACTCAATGAACTGGCCCAGGGCTTTTATGCGTTAAATCTTTCAAAGTTTTCTCATTCATGCGTTGGTGCAGACAAAGAGAAAAAGAAGACGTTTGATTGGCAGTAGCCGACAGTTTAATCGTTTCCGTAGCCTTTCTTGGCAGGCCTCAGTAGTGTGGTGCTAGAAGTGGAGTGGAAGCCCCCGTTGCTTTCACTGAAAACGTTGTAGCGGCTGCGGAGGTGCTGTGCACAGAGGAGGCAGACAATAGTCCGCTTGAAGGTGACAACACGCTTGCATTTTGCAGAAATTCGCGTCCGAGGGTCTGCGCACGTTGGTGGTGGGCATCAAGGACTTGACTGAGCGAGAGTTCGAGGATTGGAAGTCCGCCCACCACGAGGCTGCGGTCACTCTTCAGAACAGAGAGGAGAGGCTGGACGAAGTGTACAACCAGATAGAAAATGACCTGGAGCTCCTTGGAGCCACGGCCATTGAAGACAAATTGCAGGTACTTTGTGCTGTCCGAGGTACAAGAAGTGTCTTCGTAGCGAGGATCGACTGACATGGGTCTATGCAGGATGGCGTCTCCCAAACGATAGCCAGTTTGTCCCAGGCTGGCATCAAGATCTGGGTTTTGACCGGCGACAAGCAGGAGACAGCTATAAACATTGGCTACAGCTGCCAGCTTCTCACGGACGACCTCACGGAGGAGCCCTTCATCATTGACGGGGAGAGCTTCGATGTGAGTGTCAAAATTCCCGCCCGACTTGGTACAGAGATTAACATATTTCCTTCTTATAACGCAGGACGTCCAACTTCAACTGATAACCCATCGCAACACCATCAACAACCATTCCTCACTCTTCAGTGGCTCCTCTTCCCGCACTGTCACAGGCGTCGGCGTCGGCACCGGTGGCGCTACTGAAATTGCTCGGCTGCCCTCGCCTTCAGTTGCCGGCACCGCTGTCCACCGCGACTCCATGTCCATGTTGACGCTTAGCGACGCGTCAAACTCGCTCGAGCATATCGGCGTGACCGGCGGGGGTACAAGTGGCGCTCAGGGTGGAGGTGATAACGAAGACGACGATGATCCCCGCTCAGGCTTTGCCCTGGTCATTAATGGTCATTCGTTGGTTCATGCGCTCTCTGCCGAGCTGGAAATGTTGTTTCTCGGTGTGGCGGAGAGATGTAACGGTGAGGATTATGGAACTTAAAACTAACACGTACAGAAGGCACTTTTACTTTCGTACGTACATCACATACGAGCACTTGGTGGTTTAAGAAGAACGTATCTTAGACGATGTCACTAGTAGGCGACAGCGCTGTCGCGCTTTCTCTATCCGAATCACCTCATCTCAATTAAGTAGAACCCTGACACGACCTGGTGAGATGAGCTCAGTGATGCCTGCTCTAGCAGCCAATCAGAAACTTGGGCAAGGTCATAAGCTGGACGTGTCATCTGACTTAAAAAGTGAGTTATACCAACCTCACTCTACTCAAGTCATCCCACAAATCAGGGACAGGATTATATGGAAGTCAGAGAGAGGGCTACATCACCTGCTCTCATCCCTTTACCCCGCATGCATTTATTCCATTTTCAAATTTGCACTTCTACGTTGGCAATTTTAAGCTATGGAGATTGGTGGAAACTCATAGTCACCAGCTTCGTTCTTCCTGCCCGGTGTGTGAAGCCAGTGTTCACGCTAGCAGGTGTTACCACTGCTCTTGGCACTTGGAGTACTGCATGCCAAGGGCTGAATTACACATCTAGAGAAGGCGACGAAAGTGTTATACTTGTTCCTACCCTACATGTGCGTGTCAGAGCTGCACACTGCATATAACTATTGTATAAAAGATGCGAAGAAGTAGCGCTGATGCAGGTCCTCTATGATGTCACGTACCCTCATCACGTTTCTTCGCATGCTTGGGACACACGATGTGGGCTTCTAATTGTAGCAATCTCGGCTGGCGAATTACATGCGTGTTTTCAATTTTCAGCTGTGATATGTTGCCGCGTGACGCCGCTGCAGAAGGCGTGGGTGGTGGAACTCGTCAAGAAGTACAAAAAGGCCGTGACCTTGGCCATAGGCGACGGCGCCAACGACGTTTCCATGATTAAGAGTAAGTTTAACAGACGGTTATTCCAAACAAACTGCAGGTACTGTTCTTGGTATACGACATCATCTGGACGTGTAAGCTAGATATTCGCGTTCTACCCCATGAGCGGCACTGTACACATTCATAATGACAATTTGCAATAGGCTTAAATGAAATGAAAGGCCCGTTTATGTATCTCGATCCGCTTTTGCATGGCGTTCATAAATGTTGGACGACCTCGGTGGTCAAGCCAGGCTTGAAGCAGAGAATGGGGACCATTGAGTTTTGCTATTTTGGCACCTCAGAACCAACTAAATAAATACCGGTGCTGTCACAAGTCCTACGTACTCTTCTGTCCCTTTTTATCTCTCGTCTTTCTGGGAGGGGGAGGGAAAGCTTCCAAAAGAACCGGGTGTTCCAAAAAGTGCGTCGCATTAATGTGCTTTGAAGAAGTACTTGTAACCTCAGAATGCAGTGATCGAAAAAGTTTGGAGCCAGCGGGAACTTCCTGGTTAAATTCTTGTCAGTGACCACCAAAAAGGGGTGAAAAATATCCGGAAATGTCAAAAAGCCGAGTGGTGTTTCCTTCCCATCACTGAGCGCCGGCGCCTTTTTGCTGCTTGTTTTTTTTTCTCTCAGTTAGCACCCCTTTGGTAAGTGTTTCAGCATGTTCAATTTCGTCATGAACAACTGTGGTGGTGCCACGTGCAACGCATCGCATATTTGAACCAAACCATGCTGCAACGTTTTCAGCCCTGCTTATGTTAGTCATGGCCTCAACCGACCGCAATCGCAGGCTGGGCATGCTCCTTGCCATGACGCCCATGGACGTCTCCGGCGTGACCGCCAGGGTGTTCTAGTTTCTGACGTGGCGCCTGTTTTGGAACACCCGGTATATGTGTCTATATACGGCAGCTACGTACGCTTGGTGCGGGCGGTTGCAAAAAAAGAAAAAAAACCTCGCACGCTAAACGAACACTTTTACAGGCTGCTGCAGCAGCCGTTAAACGGTCCGGATTTTGGGGGGAGGAGAGAGACGATTTTCGCAAGGTTCTTTCCCGCCGTTGATTTGGGCGGAAAAAGGGGGGGCCTCCTGCTGCGGCCTTTTTACACAGGAGAAAAGCCGTCGGAGGTTGTGTTAGAAGGGCCTTGAGGGGCTGTCTCTTTCTTTCCCCTGCATACAAAATGGCTGCTGCGGCCTCGGCGAGCCAGAGAAACTCTTTGGCACGAGGCCAGTAATAGTCATTTAGAAATTTATCTCCTTCCGTCGAGTCCTCTGCTGGTGACTTCTTATGCATGCGCGAAGGTTTGCGGCAAAGTCTTTGTTTGCAACTGGCAAGCCAGATGAGATGGACTCTTACATCCTTGGTCCGTGCGTGCGTCCGTGCGTGCAAGCGCATTTTGTGCAAAGGAGTGGGACAACTATGAGGGGCGTAGATGCATGCTGCGATATGGAGGTACACATGAGAAGGCATCGAAGTTCCTTATCGGCAAAGTGCGAGATGATTGCTCCTTTGCATGTAAATTGCTTTATACATTTCCAATATCTAAATTTTGCTCAAATCTGCCGAAGTGGAGTTTTTATCTCAGTATCAGCCAAAGATTCATCTAACTGCAGTTATAACGTTGTGCTTAAGTTTTGAATTGTGTTCTTCCATTTAAGCCGCTCATATTGGAGTGGGCATTTCGGGACAGGAGGGAATGCAAGCAGTTCTGGCTTCTGACTACAGCATAGCGCAGTTCAGGTAAGGATTGACATTGTACGTGCGGGCGGGACGTTGGTTGTCTGGCGACATACGTGTGACACTCCTGGACAAACTTAGCATGGATGCTTTACATTTTAAAGAGATTTTTCTTTGCCAACACCTCTTTTAGGTATCTGGAGCGTCTGCTGCTGGTGCATGGCCGCTGGTCCTACTATAGGATGTGCAAGTTCTTGAGGTACTTCTTCTACAAGAACTTCGCCTTCACGCTCTGCCACTTTTGGTACGCCTTCTTCTGCGGTTTTAGCGCGCAGGTAAGACAATGAGTGACGTCGTGACCTTCATTCTGAGATCTCGCGGGAAAAGACAGAACTTTCATCAGTCATTGGTTAGCTCTGAACGTTCATTCTTGCAGTTTTCTTCTCCGTCCAACTTGACTCCAGTGAATAAGGTATCAGATGCTTCTCAGCACTGACACAGGTTGAATAAGAAGAAGCAAAAACATCGCCCAAAGAAAGCATCATGAATAACACAAACACTTTCTTTCGCCATGAAAAGAGGATGATTCTTTAGGGGGCCTTGATTCTTTGTCCATGCACGCTAAAATTCCGCAGCTGTGTGTAGTTTGGTGCCTTTTTCTGTTCATGTAACGTGATTGTACTCGTACGTACCCATCCAAACTTAATTTGCCCGTTTACGGTACGACCTCCTTCAACGACTGCGTAATGCAGCAACAGAGACCCGCTGCACACTGACAAGTGCACTTCGGTGCAGCACAAACTTCTCTTTGACAGCGAGTGCAACGGAGTTTTCGAGTGCATTCTTTCAGAACCATACGAAGTGATCTCTCTCAAGGAACAGCTGGCCACTGCTCAAGAATAAGACATTCTTTGCCTAGATCACGATAAGCGTTGTGAAAGCTGGAATTAGGGTTGAGGCACGTAGCATCATCTTCTGCTGCGTGCAGAAGATGATTCATTCGTACGTATTGCGGTGTACAATGCACGTATGGTTTGCTGCCATCCATGTGTTCGGTCTAGGTCTTGGTCCATCTGCACCGTCTGTAGGCAGCAGAAGTACGTACAACTGCTGACTATCTGCTCGCTCACTGTTGAAGTCGACAAAGAAGTCCCATCTCGCTGTCCTTCGATCTTTGTCTAAAGGGCTGTTGCACCCGTCGTAACACAGTACTGCGTACCTATCTCCGGGCCTTCTCCTTCGGAGAATCCAGCCATGACAGCGATAAATGTCATTATATTCCCAAGCCCTGCATTATGGAACGACCGTTTAACAATTGATACGAAAAGGACTTTCCCCGCATCGGTCGGGAGAGCTCTGGAGGTGGCCTTTCGAGGCCCGCTTAGATTTACGTTCGGACATTCTGGCTGTCGAATCTGCATAGCCAAAATTTTAATAGGGTTTGTTGACTCGCCAACATGATCCCACAGGACAGGGCCGGAATTTTTTTTTAATGAATAGTTTTTTCAACTGCAGCGAGAGATTGACGGAGCCATAGCCATAAGGAAAATAAGCACTACCTTTGTACCTGCAGTGTACACAAAATTTACTACTTTTGTTACGAAAGCACAAGTACTTACCCTGCACGTCATTAAGCTTGCACTCTTGTATGCCTAACAGTTTGATTGCATGCGTCCAGCCAGTTGTGTGCGTTATGCCTGTCTGATAATGGTTGTTCTGTATGCGCAATAACAATGTGGAGCTGTGAGAACGTCCAAAAGGGGGCAAAGGTTGAATTTGCTTGCGCGTAGGCGGTCTGACCGCCCTTTGGAGGGGGAAGCAGTTAAAGCTGTGTGAGAAAGAGAGTTGCCTCGAGACGTAGATTCGCTCCACAATAGAGTGCTTTTTGCCTACTCTCTGCTACTACCTGGAAGGTGCGGCTCCCCCCTGATTTAGAGCTGCATTGGCACACCGCAGTAAGACAGAATTGCTCGCCATGAAAAGGGTCAGACGAACGTGTTCTTGCTTGACGTTTGTGCACCTGGAGTCAGTGCAGGCGCACAGGGCAAATTCGTAATGGAGTGACGAGGCCTACCTACATGGGCCTCGTTGCACTAGCAACGGATGAATGACGGGCATGCAATGAGTGGACGTTGCCTTAGCTGAGGAACGAGGACACCCAGACACACCCCGGTCTTGTCGTTTTGGCCATTGTTGCTTCCTTAGTTCAGTGAAAATATGTGCCAAGCACTATGTGCAGTCATGATTTTACTAGATCCACTCCGAAAGTAGCACAATATCCAAGAAGTATCCGACGGCTGGAGGCGGCGCACTCACTTTGCGCGTACAATTAATCACATTACCTTCTTTCTTTTTGTGTATCTTGGCTTTCTCGAGCGTTGATACAACATACAAAAACGTGCGGGTGCAGTGGAGTCTGGATATAATAACCCTTTGGTTGAATCATTCTTACGTCGAGACGACGAATTCCCTCGACAAAAAAAACCTTGGGACCTTCAGCGAACAGAGTTGCCATGTCAAGATGGATTTTTATTTCGACTTTGTGACTGTTGTCGTGGCTTCTTTTGATGTTGCTGGGCTTTATTTGCAAATTTCGTCATTGCCGGCGCTTCCGGTTGCGTCGCCGATTTTTGAGCGGGAACAACAGTCATTGTGAGGTATGCAGTAGTAGCATGCATTGTGCGGGCGATTACCAGACATATCCCATCAGTCTTGCTTACAACCTGTCGCCTTCCCTTGCCTTGTCACTTCCTCCCCTTCCCCAAATACCCCTGCCCACTTTTCCGTATGCCCCTCCCAAAAGCTTCCTTTGTACGTGCTCATCGGACATGCTGAAGACTTGCATAGTCAGTACTGTGTGGGTACTGCAAGTTGGCTGCAAGGAAACACGAAATCAAGCTTTCTCCAGTCTTTTTACTGTAGACGCACGTGAGCCCGCTCATCCATCCCAAATCTGCGCGCTTTAAGTGAAGTCCTGTGCATTCACACGGTGCTGTGCACATGTACATTGACGTGTCTGTATATGCTGTCTACTCGCAGTGTGTATGTACTGATGCAACGTAACATAAAGACGCAAACAAATAGGTTGTGGCAATACCACCCTCTCTAATTGAAACAAATCGTCAGGTTAACGGGTTTCCTGGGTAATAACTTAACCAGGTAATACCATTACTTGGTTGACTACGCGTCCTCACTATTACGGTACTGCCATATTACCTCATTACCTGCTAACAAGTTATAACTCACCAGCTACTTCTGGAAAAAAAGTAATGCCTTCAATCAATGCTCCACCAGACTGTGTACGACCAGTTCTTCGTGTCCACCTACAACATCTTCTACACGTCGATGCCAGTGGTTTTCCTAGGTGTGCTGGAACAGGACGTTTCAGCGTACTCTGCGCTCAGGTACCCCCAGCTTTACGTCCCTGGCATCCTCAACGATTTCTTCAGCCCCAAGAAATTCCTCATCACGGCCACCCAGGGGCTCTTCTCCTCCTTCGTCCTCGTGGGCTTGGCCATGGGTACCCAATGCACTTCCATTTTGACGCTTAGTTTGCTTGGCTTTCGTTGTGTGCTCACCAAAATAGACACTCAATGTTTCTTTCAGACAGCAAAACCATCCGTCTGTTGCACACAATTCATTCATCTGTTCGATTGGTGCACAAAGTGTGCTAGCAATAACCTGCTGTATCACGCATCGGTCACAGTCACAGACAAGAGATTCTCATCTCTCAAATGCTCAGGAATCTTCTCTTCCTCTCACCTATATCCTTCTGGAGCTACTTACCAGTGCAGTGTATAATACTACTACTACGTGGTGCAATATGTGCTACAGCGGATTAATCGTAGTGGCTTGTAGAATGGAGATAACAGCGAGTGGAAGCTAATGCGGAGGAATAGAGAGACCTTTTTCCGCTACCCCTTATCCTCCTCTCTAGGTTGGTTCTTAATGACACTCGTCAGGAGATGACCTTTTGCTGCCGAGAGACAAGATGGGATTCAGCTAGAGACAACCAGGCTTTCTGACGACGCTCTGCTATTCTTTCCCCTCACGACTACTACGGTTCTAGTCTGTTGTTCAGTACCCTGTCACGGTGTCTGATGACCTCTGCTCCACTTGACAAATGGGTGCCAAAAATGAGTTCCATTTGGCTTGCCTCTTCCCTCTCTCCACTTTCGACACACCCACCTTTTTCCATGTTGGGGAGTGTAAAGATACTATCTAGGGTTCATTGTACGTAAAAAGGTGTCCACAGGATGTGTACACAATGTGTACGCAGAAGCGCGTGTACCTTAATTTTTTTTGGAGCATAAGATATTTTTCTTCTAATTTTTCAAGAGTCTCGTATCCTAAACACCCATGCCGTATGGTCTCTTTCAGGGGATTTATTCACGGCTGGTCTGTACTTCTTGCTTTATCTCTTCCGAAGATTTTGTTGCCATCTATTGGTACGTCAGGACGGCTAATGCGTTCAGGCGTACACAAACATATTCTTCTGTTTTACTAATTTCTAGTTCCGTTCTTTTCCTCCTCCTTATAGACGCTGTTCGAGCAGTTTTTCGTAGCTGTGTACAACCTGTTCTACACGTCTCAGCCGGTGTTGGCTCTTGGGGTCTTCGATCAGGACGTGGATTCCGAGTACTCGCTCAAGTTCCCCCGCCTCTACCACCCGGGCAGGCACTCGGCGCTCTTCAACAAGAAGGAGATGTTTAAGAGCGCCCTCCAGGGCTTCCTCACCAGCTGCGTCTTATTCTTCTCTGCCCAGGGTAAGGAGAAGGGAGAGAGAACTCGGCTCCAGCAGACGTGAACCGCAGTCCCGTGATGCTATAAAGCTAGTCTTAAACCATTGTGATGGTTTCCTCTTCTCTACTAGAATCGGCGCGGTGTCTAAAAGTACATGCTAATGCTTCAGTTTCATTATAGCTTGCTCTAATAGTACCAATAAGCAGTTTCGTCCTTTGGATGTTAACATAGCTCAAGAGGTATTAGTGTTTTTCTTACAAACCTTAAATGTACGTGTACTTGCATCACTATACTCATTTTGATCTCCTTGTCCGTGTGTTTTTGCATGACATCGTCACTAGTTGGTAGCATGTAGACGTTCATCGTCGGCCTTGGGCTCATGAAAGACCCGCTAATTCCACTGCACAGGATCTATCTTTAAGATTCGTGGGCACCTCAGATTAGAGAAGTCGTGGATGAGAATGATCGTTTTGTGGAATACGATGGGGACAAGGAGAGACAGTCTTGACAATACATATACTAACCGTCTCCTTCGCCCTACAAATCCCGGCACGCACAGCCTTTTTTCGCAAAAAAAGTGGAGTTAGCGGTTCTTCACCCCAGACGACGTTATGCATCGCTCGATCTAACCATCCCTGGACACTTTGATAACGCTTGCTGCCTCCTCTCTCTGCAGGCGCTTACCACGACAAGACGTCGCCCGGCGGAGTCACGCTTTCGGACCACCAGTTGTTCGGGACCGTGGTGGCGACCATGCTCATCATTGTGGTCACTGCCCAGGTAACGAAGATAAACAAGCTTCATCCCATTTTACTAACTTACCACTGAAGGATCCTTAGGAGAGGAGCATAAAATCCCAGAGATTTCATGGTAATCCCCTGAAATGAGGCTTCTCCTTGTCCCACGTTAAGCCAATTTGAAGGGGGCGTTTGGCTGCTGACCCCGTCATTGGGTAGTTCGGAAGAGTAGCCTATTTTTCCTTACCTGCTTCTACTTTTTCATTACTGCTTCTTCCAGGTGGCCCTGGACACCGCCTATTGGACTGTGTTCAACCACGTGACGATCTGGGGCAGCCTCGTTGTATATTTCGCCTTGCAGTTCATCTACAATTACTTATTCAACGCTGCATACGTGGGGTCTTTAGCGGTGGTGAGTATTGAACTTGTGCTACATATAACCACGATAAATCCTTCTGACCGTCTTCAGGAGATTATTACATACTAACACGTTCTTATTAAGCGTATCTGCAGCGATGCCCTGACCCATAAGTTCTTAACGATGCTACCACAACACACACTCATTCTCTTCATGCGTTCATTATTGAGTGTGGACGCCGCGAAAAATTCCCTGCTGTCGCGTGCGTGCCTGCGTGTGTGCGAACATGCTATTATGTTCTTTCATTACACACACATACACACACACGCGCGCGCGCGTGGATGCTCTTGTTCCTAGAGTGAGAAAAAGGCTAGAAGAGTGAATGAGTAGATCCCTTTTTTGTCTGGGATCCGAAGCCCAAACGCCGTCAAAAAATTTCCCCGGGGAGGCCTTGTGATGTTTTCCACCAAGTAGGACTTGCACGGGACTGTTTTCTAAGGCCCGGGTTTTTTAAAAAAATCACTCATGCTGCTGTTAGCATATGGAGGGCATAGTTGAAGGAGCCTCATTATAAGATGGACGGACCAAGATCGGTTTTCTGACGGTTTGCAATAGCTTCAGTGGCCTTATTGTCTCCATTTGCCAAGGCCACCTTTATTTCCATATCGTCTTCACTCTCACGGCTCCTGTCAGTGATAATGGCGAGTGTATCATCGACCTTCTTGCGTGAGCCGTTCTCAAACTGTGGGCGCTTTTTGGCAGCAAATATCCGTCCGATTTAAAGGCTCATCTCATTGCGTAGCTGATTGGCTGCAAGGCCGTGTAGAGCCACTAGCTGGCGTGCTCAAACTGCGCTAAGAAACTTTTTCTTTCTTGAAATTGCTGCCAATTTCTTGGCCAGTTTGGATATTCATACGGAATCGGAGACTTCATGGCATAACTTGATGCTGTATGGAAAGGTCTCCGGAAAGGTCCATCTTTCGTACCCCTTGTAGCACTGTCAGCGAATGCTCCCTTGTACCATATAATAAATAGCTATAGATTCATCATGACACGCCTGACTTTGTTATTATTGTTGTAATTACTATTACACCCGTTAATTTGTTTTGCGTGGGTTTTGATTTTGTAACCAAATCGTCAAGTCGTAGCGCTCAGTACTTTTATTGAGTAGAAGATTTTTATTAAAAAAGTATGACCCCGACCCCCCCTGTTATGCCCCAGTCACCGCACACCAACAGCAGCTATTTTTCCTTCTTCGTCCAAGGCTTTGGGCGATTCCACCTTCTGGTTCACCTGCTCCGTGACCCTGGTGGTTCTGCTGCTGCCAGTGGTTGCTTGGCGGTTCTACCGGGTTGACGTCCAACCAACACTCACCGACAAGGCCAGGCTGAAGCAACGGCACGAGAAGAAGATCAAGAAGGCCAAGCCTAAACAAGAATTCAGACCATTCAGCGGAAGGAGGAGTCGGTAAGAGAAGTTATGTCAGAGCATATTCTATAGAGTTCTTTTAGAAGACGATGTGGCTTTCCCCCCATCTACAAACTTCAGTGGAGCCGAGCCAGAGATGCCTAATGATTAATGAATGATGCATAGTTGATAAAGCATTCAGGGTGTGTATGGCTACATGGTAGTGAGGCTACAAAGGTTAACTCAGCCGCGACCTCCTTATACAACCTTTTTCTGGGCTGCTCGGCCCAGTTAGAAAAAACGTGACTTTTTTCGTCTTTCTCCTCGCATTTATCCAGCCCCCTTTGTCCCTCCTTCATGACAGAAACCGCCATATCCAGGGTGGCTGCTCAAAACTTGGTGCTGTTCCAAAAATACATGTGCATGAGTGTGGAGAGACAGTGGGTGGTCCTGGAGCAAAGCTGCATAAAAGTTCATTTTGACAGTGGTGTCTAAGCTTTTCATAGAGGGGCGAACCATTGCTGTAGGTCAATCCAGTCAAAAGTTCTGAATGATTGAATGACTTCGGCCGACCGTACAGGGTGGTCGTAAGCGGACACTCCTGGGTGTGGAGCAATAATTTTTTCCTCGTGAAAACGAGCTCTTTCTTCCACTCTCCTTGCCAGGACGGCAATAAGATGACGATCTCGGGTGCTGAAACTTCACTTGCCTTCTTCACATTTTTTTCCGCGCAAATCCCAACGTCAGCAGCGGAAAAATAGGAAAGTGTGAAGTAAAATTTAAGGCTACTAGGATGAGAGGGAAGAGGTCTCTCTCTCTCTCTCTCGCTCTCTCTCGCTCTCTCTCCCCTGGAGCGTGCGTGCATGCGTGCGTGTGTGCGTACGTGTGTGTCTGAGCCTTCTCCAAAGTGGCTATTTTGCATTCTTTATGCTCCACTCTCCCCGTTTTAGCAGCAGTAGCAATAGTAACATGCCTTCCTTTCCTGTGAGGGCACGACTTCACCTCCTAAAATAACTTCTCCAGCCCCTTGGGGATCACAGTAGTTAGAAAGCAGAAACTAGAGCTTTTATTTTTCCCTCACACACATACGCATCTTATGTCTCATTCAGGCGCAGCGTCCGGTCGGGCTACGCTTTTGCCCACCAGGAGGGATTCGGCCGGCTCATCACATCGGGCAAGATCATGAGGTCGGGCTTGACTGCTCCTTTCCATGTAAGTATGGGCTCATGGTACCTGGTTACAGGTAGGTGACGGTGTAAATTTGGGGCTACCGAACAGGATTCAGAGCTTCTGGCCTCCTCTCTTCCGCATCTGCTAAGGCAACTCTCTCCGCGGAGGCTTTCTAGGGAGATAAGGATGGAAAAAGAGAGAAGAGATATGAACTCAAATTCTAAGAATCCAAAAATGGACACACTCGAGTAGCTCATCTGAGAAGCAGGTGACGGCGGTTGGAATTTTTTGGCTGCTGCATCCACTAAAGGTTGCCATCCTGCTTTCAAGCGTGACGCAATTGGATATCTTTGTCCGTCCTCCTCACCTCTCAAGTCCGTACCTATGTTAACATCATAGCCAGTCAGGCTTAAGGACAGTCATAAGTGGCAGAGAAGGGGACTAAATCCCATGCAAGCTTGAACTGAAGTAAAGCATTTCAAATATATTATAGTCAATTATATGTATACCTGGTGTGGCACTCAGTTCTGCTACGCATCCGTCCCAGCTCTGCTCTCCCCAGGCTCGACGTACAAGACAAAGAAATCGCTTTGCCCTTGTCTCTTCGTATTATGCCCACCTTCACTCCCCTTCTGCCAGACAAGATAGCAAAAGGCTGCTACAGTAAAAGCGCAGAAAAGCTGCTGTGCACAAACTGTTTGATCTTGCCTGGTGGAGTTGACCTTTCCATTCTGGGACATCACGACGATGATAAAAGTCCGCGGAGGTGTCGGATTGCTGTCGCCGCCCTCTGCCTCCTCCCCTCCCCTCCCCACGCCTTTTTTGGCGTATTGAGCGTGTGTGTGGTGTGGAAACCTCGTGCGTGCGTGAGCGTGGCTGCGTTTACGTTCACCGAATACTATATATACGTATACGACGCAGACTTTCTTTCCCTACGCAGAGAAGAAAGTACGTACGTGTTTACTGAAGCGCTCTTTTGTTTTTCTTTTCCTGTCCTTCCCAGGAGCAGTGTAAATGTCCTGGGGAAACTTACCCACACAAGGACGTACGTATGAAAGTCCTTTCCGTGGAGTGAAGATAGATTTGATGCAATAGGGGTACCTTCTATTCTACAAGGAGTTACATCTGTTTGTTCCTCCAAGCGTCCCCATAGTGGGCAGGATGTTGATGTTGCACTCTTCTCACACACGTACGTAACTGACTTTTTAGACACCTGTGGTTGAGGGCGTGCCCATGCCTGGCAGCTACACAGTACGCGGAGAAGGCGAAGGGAGCAGCGGCAGCACGTTGGAGCCCTCGCCCGCCGAGTCGGTCAGCGTCAGCATCAACGGGCAAGTGCGGGAGGTGGCGATACCCAACAGTCTCAACAAGGAGTCGAACTCCTCCTGGCGAGGAGGATCGCAGGCTTGAAAAGGAGAAAAGAAGAAAGAAAGAATATCGTTACTTGTTATTAACAGCAGTTGCTGCTTTAAGAAGAACTAAGCGTGAACATGCAGAGACTAACAAACTCTCCCTCCTCAGTGCCAAGGAAGAAATCATCGGCCCATCGAAACTTAAGAGCAACGAGAGTACCTTAACAGAGACGCACACGCAAAGCATGTATGTTGTTTAAGTACATAGGCACTGGTAGACGGGTAACCAAAGGGTTGCAAGTGAGCTCAATCCTTCGCCTGGTGAAAATAAAAGAGTGGCGCCCTTTAGTAACTTCGTCACCCTGTATCCTCGTCCCACTTCTTAGAGAAAAGTATTTTCTTAACAAATCTACCTACATACTTAGCGAAAGAACTTGCAGTTACGTACGGTTGAAGAAAAACCAGGCGTCGTGTCGTTTTTTTGGCTGACAATCACACCTTATGTAACTATTTGTGATGCAATTTAAATAAAGAACTGTCACCGTGACTGCGTCGTCAGTGGGGCTTTCATACTGGGTCGGAATATTCACTTCCTTTCCTGCTTGAATCTCTATCCAGACTACGTAGAAGGGAGCATGCGTGAGGAGAGAGATATGTGGCGAAGAAAAACTGCTGCTAACTGGCTTCTATTGGCTTGTGAAGGTGGTTCAAGCATGATTAATGAGCAGCAGATTCTTCTGGCGCTTCCAAAAGTTGCCTACTTCATAGCCTTAGACGGTCTTCTGGTGCTTCGTATGTGCTCCATACCAGTAGCCCAATCTATCATTATTACTGGTGTGTGCGTAAGGAAAATGGCTGTAGTTGGTGCCTTTGTTAGCTGCGTTATACATCTCATGCACAACATTGCGTAGGTGTCCACTTTATTTTCATTAGGTAGGTGGAGGGGAAAGCGAAATCTCATTACAGAGACACGTGTTCATTACACTATTCGTGCAATGTACATGCTTCAAATCCATTTAATTCCAGATTTAATTCCATGCTAACCCTGACCTGCTTGGTTGACAACAGCTCACTCACCCTGACCCCCGGGCACGAACACCTGCATGCGCTTCCCTGTGCAATGTCAAGTTGCACTGCCAATGTTAATTGTCGGTTCGTCTTTCATAAAAATTAGCTTATTCTTTGGGATAGTTAGAAGATCTCTCAACAATAGCAGAACTCTTCCTCGATAGTGGTGATGAACAGTTGTGCTCACCTTAAGAAGCTCACACGTGCAGTAGAAGTATCTTCGTAGCGTTGCTACGACTTGTGCTACTGCTGCTTGCATTACATAGGGCGCGTGATTGTACTTGAACGCGTAGTACCCCGGATCCTGGCTGCTTCCGGAGTTACCAGGAAGCAAATGCTGACACCTGGGGTTTTCGAGACTTTGTACTCGCATATGGTAAGTTCAATCCATGGTAAGACAACTTCCTCTTCCTCCCGCAGCAGTCCTCTGGGTGCCAATATTTTTCAGAGGTCTTTTTTCACCGCTCCTCCACAGGTTACTCTTACTACTAACGATTTTATCCATAGCATGTACGCAAAGATAGGCTCCTCTATTGTACTTGAGCAGTCCTTTTCTCCCTTGAATGTTTTTTCTGTACTAGAGATAATCGCTCACAAGGGATCCTGGGAAATTTTCCTTCCTTCTATGTACTACTGCGGATAAAAAAGAACAAAAGAGTCGGGCAAGACCAGTTTCTTCATGGCACGTCCGCCTTTCGTACGTAGTTTATGTTGTGCTGTTCCCTCATTACTAGGAAAGCCTTTGCCAAGCGACTCCTCTATGTCAAGTCATTCCGAGGAGAAATATAAAGACGAAGCAGCAAAGCTTAGGACATCTCAAGGATGCGAACAAAGATCGGCAATGTTTAATGCAGTTAATGGACGCGTAAAAGCACCCGGACAAACACAGATACATACGCATACGTTAGTTGCCTCAGCTGACTGAACCGCAAGTCCCTACCCAGACCACAGACCGCGCTGGGTTTTCATTATGCATTGCAAGTTTCTTGAATGCTAAATCCTTAGCTCAAATTAGTAGAGCCACACTGAGTAAGCAGTAATATTGATCCCACCTCTTTTTCACTCAAGGTATGTTGAATAAACTTTATATTAAGAAGCGGTACGAACAGGCGCACGGGGATGGATGCGCGCGTGCGTACACGTGAATTTATGGTCTACTCCCCGACAATGGGGAACTGCTTGCATTCATTGCTTCTTCTTCAATTTGTCACTCTGCTTGTCGACTTGTCCACAATATAAACGACGCCCATTGGCCGCTACTGCTTTTCATGATTTATTTTACTACGCACATACTCGCGCGCGCACGAACATACACACAAAAGAAGCGAGACTCAGACGTTTTATACAAAATGTTTCTTACACAATTGTGACCACAAAATGCAACATCCTTAGCGAGCAACAGCGTCCGCATAGCGGCCAGATACTTTCTCATCGTTGGTGGTGCACATGACACTGACATGCTTAAAGATAATGCAACATACAATACATTTCCATGTACCCCCTTCCTTATTGGACCTCCCCCGAAAAGAGTCACTTTCAGTGCTGCTCTGCCTCTCGTAGAAAACCGCAGTCAGTACCAGTATCTTTGACAGTATCTCCTTTTTTTTCTTTACTCGTCCTTGGTCTTTACTCTTTTCAACTCGCGCAGAAGGAAAGCCTCCTCTGGCGTTCCCCTTACGTACTGGTCTACTATCTTGTGCTTGGAGCCCACGTGCCTGGACACGGAGCTGCCGGTGAAGCCGCACAGTGAGCAGCAAGGCTCTCCTGAGCTGTTGCTGAAAAAGAAAATTCCGTGCACGGCTACAAAGCGTTGACATGAACACATGTGCCTTCTTAATTGAAGACTTCACAGATGTGACAGTACGAAACCACGGAGGCAACAGGTCGTTTTAACTCACCGTAATGTGAAATCCCTCTCCAGTCGCTTCCTGTAGTGCCTCAGGGAGAGGTGTTCTCTAAAGACGCTGGGCGACATGCAAGACTTGATGCATCCAGCGCATCCGGAGATCAATTTCAAGAGATTCTCCTTGGGCGGCGGCGTCATAGTCGTCGTCGTCGTCGTCGTCGTCGGCATCAAGACCTTCAACATGGATGTTATGGTCGCTTCCCTCAGAACCTCATCGTTCTATACATTTCTTTCTTTCTTTCCTTCCTCCTTCTAAAGCCTCGGAGGCTCAGACCAAATCCTGCCATATTCTCCGAAAGCCGCGCAATCAGCAAAGTGTCAAATTGTCGTCCAAACAACTCGCTCTTTTACTCGTAAAATTGATACCTTCTCGTCGACAGGTTTAGTTCCTTCCTGGAGCTTCGGGAGATCTCGAATCATGACGCAATCCTCTCCTGCTCTGACTTTGTCCTGTTTTCGCTCTTCTGTCAGTCCGCTGTCACTAAGCGCAGAAAAAGTAACAATGAAAAACCTGTCGTGTTCCACCGGATTAGTGCTGGGGGAGGACGAGGCAGCGATCGCGGAATCAGAGAAAGCACCAGCAACTGCTGACAGTTGGTATCATTTCGTATGCACATGAGCGACGTCATTGTACTGCCGCCGGATACAATGGGGGTCTTCTCTATTGGAGCGTCAGCCTCGTGGCCTCACGTCTTTTCATCCTTGCACCCTGTTGTGCTGCCGCCATCTTTGCTCTTTTTGGTTGTGGCAGCGGCGTTGCACAGGTTGAGATCAGTGAAACAGAAGGTGCAGGAGCACAAACTAACTGACAAGACTGACAAACTGATAGCAAGACCAGGGGTTGCCTGCAATATGGGAGGCGAACTTGAGACAGGAGGAAGAAGATCTGCACCGAAATGCATCGCAGCAATCTCTCTCTAATAGGCGCGATTTGTTCACTACCTTCCTTGTAACTTGGTGTAATAGCGAAAGTTGTGGGTGCCGACGGGCGTGACCTTCAAATGGGCACTGCCGAGTAGGTCTCCCGCCACACTCGCCGGATATAAGTAGAGTCCTCCCTGGGCAATTTCTGGAAGTCTGAGTTTCACTCGGAGGCAAAGATGATGGAACGTCTCAAATTGATCGATAGACGTGAAGAAGACCTGCGACAAATGGATATCCTGTGGAATTACGCTTAAGTGGGCAGGCAGAAGAATCACACCCACTTCTCCTGTGTACAAGAACTCGGCCAAGATGTCGATGAGGACTCGAGGCTCTTTGCTCATGAGCCGACAGATGCCGGTCTCGTCGAGCCTGATCTCCGAGGTCCAGGCGCGGGCAAGAGGACCGTGGACTTGGACCAGCTGCTCGTCGTTCTGGCATGAAAGTCTCAGGTCCATGAACTTTCCGGCATCCCTCAAACGGGAGAAGTGAAGCACCCTAAAACGACTTGGTTGGTTTTCTTTCTTTTTGTCTCGCCCAGACGTGTTACCTCTCTCTCTCGAAGGCCCAGCGATCGGCGATGGAAATCCTGGCTGGAACCGATGGGTCCTTGGGCACCACGATGCGGGTGCTGAAGGACGACGACATGACAAGCTGGCGGAAAAAACCTCTGCTGTTACCTGCGCGCAGTCTCCTGTTTACGCATCTTCATGCTGGTCAACCAGTTGGACCAGCGTTGCCAAATGGGGGCGACGGAAACGACCAAAACTTCCTCATCCAAAACTGCCAAACAGTAGCAGCAGGATGGCAGAAATGGCCAAACACTACAAAGATTTAAATCGTTCTGCCTTAACCATGTCCAAAACGGCCAGATTCACGCAACCCTGAGTTGGTACTGTGAAAAGTGGCATATTTTTGGAGTCGACTCCGACTCTTCGCTTTTCAATGCCAACTTAGTACTGACAGTCCTGAGTCGACTCATTGGAGTCAGGACTTTAACTTAACTAAAGGACTTTAAAGAGGAAGGAAAGTGGCATGTGCTATACAATGTTCCATACAAATGCTTCCAGGAGTTAGAATAAGAATAAGGGCGAAGAACAAAGAGGACAACATTTTGGGGCTGTACTTAGCTTTGTTTCCATTAAGAAATGTTATAGTTAGAGAAATAAGAAATGTTAGATTCAGCCGCCTCATCGTTTTGTCTCAACATCTCAGCGAGTCGAGGTGTGCAATTTTGGGAGTTGACTCGGGCTGTTCTTTGGTTCGGGAGAGTCGATTCTGAAAAACCGACTCAATGAGTCGAGAATCGGTCACAAGCCTACTCGATGCACTAGCAGACCTGTAGGCGAATGGCCAACGTTGGGCTTCAGTCTTGTACGGCGTGGGTTGCATCTAGAAGGACGATGGGCCCCAAAAAAGTTAGGTAGGCCCAGTTTCTTTAGAGTTTTACAACTTGACGTGCTACTTCTCTTGAATATCTTGAGTAAGTGCATAGGTCTTTTTTCATAGCTTCAAACAAAAAAGATCACCTTTGGCACTTGTGGGGAGTTGCAGAAAACGGGCTCTTGCGCCCCCCCCCCCTCCAATCCACGCATTTTGTGTCTTTGAGAGCCTCTCCTGCTCTATTGACTCTCGGGTTTCTAATCAAGGGAGACACTGCCACAGCTAGGGTTTTTCATACGTGAAGCAATCCATTTAAGGGTGCCAAGGCCTATCTGTGTCATGCTCTAAGTACACACCAGAGGTTGCGCAGTCTTATGCGGTGCCATTAGGGTTTCTTCGGATTCGTGCACAGGGAGTGCAATCGTCCCTCTTGTCCGTTCCAGTCACCACTGCGCGGTATTTGCCAATTTGTACCTGGAGGCAAAGCTAAATCTTTGTCAAGAGTGGTTGGGTGCAGTCCTGGGATTGAGCCTCTCCTTCGCTTCGACCACAATTAGACTAGAGCTCAGTCAATCGTCATCGTCAGTCAACCATCCTCTACGCCCTCCCTCCTTCCAGACCATCGCTCTCTATCTAATGCAAAAGATACTTTGCATTTCTTCGCTGCCTCCCCCGAATTCGAGAAAAATCTCTTCCAACTTTTCATTGGAGGCTTTGCGAAGGAGCAAAAGAGAGTGAGTGGATCGCCTGAGTCAGAAAGAGCGCAGCGCGCAAAGTCTTTCTCATGAATGAGATGTACGCGGACCACTCCGCCAGGTCCGGGGTGTTCCCCGACACCTACGTCGAGTTGTCACTCCGGACTGGTGTGGGTGCGGTAGTTTTTTGCGACTCCCACTGCGCTTTACGCTCACCAGTTCGGACGGTTTAAAGTTAGGTCTCCTCTCGATCACTCTACCCCGATTGATATCATTGAGCCTCTTTCTTATCCTTCTCATGAATCCCTTCTCTTATGTTTGTTTGTGCCGACTGAGATGGCCAAGGCAGAAGGCGACAAGCACCTCCCGTGGGTGGTGCTCATATTGGTCTTTATTGGACTCCCAGCGTTTCGTCGGAGAAATCATTCTAGCGAGGAGAGCCTGAGAATTCTTGGACAGCCGAGAGAAAATAAGCCATCGTTCCCTTCAATTTGACAGTGCATGCCGATATCGCGGAGTTGTTAGCTTAGCACAGCAGGCATTCCTTCAAGATCTTGGCGATGGCGTGGGCACGGTTGCCCGTGCGCCCTCCCCGACCGATAATTCAACGGGCGAAGGACTCGGGATTCGCCGTTTAGATTTCTCCGCACTGACGCAGAGAAGAGGACTCGAGTGAGGAAAGAAAGAGTCCGCCTCTGTTCTCTCCCCCCTCGGTGCTTTCCAAATATCTTCCACAACGACGTCGACGATCAGTTTGGCTCAGAACTTGGAACGAGGCAGTGAGGCGGAGCTCCTGTTGTGAGCAGCACCAAAAGTTTGTCAATTTTAACAGCTCTCACGCAAGAAGAAGCAGAAAGTTGCAGCGGCAGAAAAGCGAGAGTATAAAGTCCCTCTGTTTATCGAGGATTCGCCCAAACGGAAGTACTGCAGTCCAAGTGAGTGAAGTTGCATACAGAGGCTGCTGGAAAGAACAAAGCTTTTTGAACAGCGGAGGAGGCATTTTTAAATGTGCGGGGGGGAGGGGGACCCAAAAATAGAATTCATGGTCGGTTCACTCGCTGAACCCCGCTCCCTATGATAAAGAATAAGTAACGCAGCTGGGCGCAAACGAAGACAAAAGCCATTGTGTTGTTGCGAAACATTTAATTCTTCTTTTAATGCGTGCGCATGTAAGCCGGCGCCCAACTGTTTGTGTTTTGACTCTGCTTGATAAAGTTCCTCCTCCCCCCCCCCTGCCCAAAACGCCATTTTGCACTTGCCCATTATTTCTCCCTAAATCATTCACTCTCCTCAGCTTTTGAGCAGGGGAGTAAAACCTCGGGTCCTTTCACCTTTTTTTTCTTCGGCGGGAGGTGAAGCAAAAATCGGGAGCAATCGGGGTAAAAGGGAGGGAAAGATCGTAAAACCTGTCTGGGCAAAAATCGCCAACAACAGAACCTCTTTTCACGCGCGCACTCGCACGCACACGCGCGCACACACGCACACACTCCAGTCTATCGAATCCGACAAACAGTAAAACCACTCGAGTACGAGTGTGTTCTTTCGCATGTACTTCAGTACTTGAGACCTCTATGTAGTATGCTAACGAGGGGGGCTTCTTTTTATTGCGCATACTGTGGTCCTCGTTGGACATGTCCGTGCCTCACAACACACTTGCAGGCCGCCCCGGCGAGCCCAGGAAGCCCACATATGTCCATTATCGAACATGAGATTTTGTTGGCCTGTCATAAATAACGCAATACTATGTATAGCAGTGGGCAGAGGAAAGCATTTACTGTCCCTTGCTGACTCGCATTTTATTCTGCTATAGACTTGGGCTTGGAATGCCAGGCCGTTGTGGCTGGGTCTGTTTGACAAGGCGCGTGTGTCAATGCTAATGAAGGGCCCCAATTCTCGTCGTTAATCAACTTTCTTACTATATCCTTCCAAGAGAAGCCTATCAATAAAACATTGTCTAAAATTAAAAATGTTCGATGAACGATATCAGAGGACGCAGACTTGCCTACACCGACAATCACTCCTCTTCATCATCGTGACGTTAGTACACAGTACACGAACACTCGGTCTCTCCCATGCGAGTAGCAGAACACGAGAAAGGGTTGGAGGAGGGCCTAAATCAAGTGGGCGAGAGCGGTCAGGAGAAAGGAGAAGCTTGGTATTATTGTTAGGTGACCACGCGATAACAGCCAAGTGCAGGAGGGTGCTCAATACACACGATGCTGTTATGTTCCTTACGGAGTACATTACAAGGATGTGGTGAGCTATGCACACTAGGGCGTTCTTTGCTGCGGTGGAGGGAGGGAGGGTGTGTACCAAACTTGCAGTGCACTTACCGGGTGTCTCAGCAGTTGAGGACACGGCTTGTTTCTTCATAATCCACTTCTCGCCAACGCTTTCACCAGCGACTTCACTTGTGCTGAAGGAGGCGCGTTCGACAAATAAAATCTACGGTGAACATGCTTTGAGACGCGTCTTCTCTCTCACTTTCGATACTCCAGGTTGGTCTGGGAAAAGCTAAAAAAAAAGGTCATAAGAATCCTGAAACACCCGGTAGCGTAAGAACTTTGTACCGCCTGATAAGAACACCAATCTTTCTGATCTTCTGCGGATATTGTGCCCACATACACAATGTGGATGATGGACGTTGTCCGATTGTCCAAAAGCTGTGGTTTACACGTACAGTCCTTGGCCTTCTCGTCCAGGGAAAGGAAATGGGTTGCATACAGTGCACGGGAACGTTCTGGTGTGGGACTTATGTATATACGTGCCTGATATTGGTCATTGCGACGTCCAGCGCCGCGATCAACTATGTGATGCCAGAATCCCCTAACGGTGTTGTCGTGGCCTGGATCTGTACCTCTTTCGTGCAAATTCAAGACAACTGGCAAAAGTTTCCCTAGAGGCTTTCACCCAACAAACCCCTTCTAAGAGGATAATGACACCTACCCTTTCTTGTGTGCGGAGGACACGCAACTCTTCTGAAGCGTGTGCAGGAGCGTTTACTTGGAGGGGGGGCTGGGGGTAAGTCCCCTTCGAGCGATTTCTTGCCATTTTTTTGTCAAAAACCAATTTTTCCCTTGCTGATGTCACTTCTGCGAGGGGCCGCTTAATGTACTCCACGGTACAGTACTTGCCCTACAGCATTGCAGTCAGATTTGAAGTACGGTTTTTGCATTGAAACGCTTTTTTGTCAACTTTTTTTGTGGAATTCGTCAGTGCGACACTCAGCCACAAGCTCATGGACCTGGAGACAAGATTGAGTGCTCCAACGTAAGATGGGAAGTGGCAAACCACAGCGCTACATGCAAAATCGAGTTGAAAGCGGCGCAGTTTTCGATCACTTTCGACCACTTGTTCTTAGCAAAATTTGCTGAAATTCTCTGAGTTCCCAATTGCTGATTTCGCCAAAAAAGTTTGCCAAAAATCCATTTCAGTGCAGTTTGTGCGCTCGATCATTGCAGACTGCAATCGTTTACGGCTCGCACTGTACACAAACATCTGCACACGTTGTGTATCTCGTATTGTGGTTGATTGTGCGTGCAGAGAGGATTGACCGAGATATGACTTAGCTTTTGCTCCCCATCCTTTCCACGTCATTCCAAGAGGCCCAACGATGGGGCCGAAGATCACGTGGCAAGTGTACAAAGAGGCCCCACCACTGACAGGTTTAATTCATGCCTGGATGCAGCTTGCATCATGGGAAAACACGTCAAGGGGGGCAACGGCAACGACAGCAGCGACAACAACAACAGCAGCATGACCAGTAGCGCGTGAACTTTTAGTGTGCTTGTTTGGGCTGACACGGGAAACGGTGCAACTTTACTGACAGAGGAGAATAAGAAACTTGTTATTTATTCGTTGGAGCAAACTCGGGCTTGGCAGCGCTGAATCCTTAACATAGGGGGATCTAACCTTCGTAGTAAATTAAGCACGCAAATGAGGCAACTGGTACACATGAATAGATCTAAGGAGAAAAGGGTCCATTGTGTAAATCGTCACGTACGCAGGAGGAGACATTAGGTCTTTTTTTCCAGTGTTGACTTCATCACTTATTTATCTACCGGCGCGCATACATAAATACCGTAGCAAGTACACTGTGCTCTATGTAACACTGACCGTTAGGACGCATCAGACAGCGTTGGAAGCCTTGGGGATTTAAGCGTATTGAGTTGCTGTCTGTACTGCCAAGCACTTGGGCTCAGACATCGACGGTTGTGTCGTAGAGGCTCTTTCACTACTGCACTCCGCACTAAGCAGCAGGTATACTGTACAGGTACCCTTACCTATCTCCCTGTCTGCCACGAGTACGGCAGGAGCTACTATGTTCCGTACTTTCCAAAGCAGACTGACTGCTCTATACTAACGTGAGTAATATTTTTTTTTTATCCCGCCATGAAAGTTGCTTGTTAGTGGGAGTCACTCTTAAAAGTTGACTTTGTATAAAGTGCACGAGTGGCTCGGTTTCCCCTTGCTTTATCCGTCATCGGGAAGTTTGGTCGGGGCGTCAAATTCGACGAAAAATTGAAAATATCGAGGATTTCACTACCCTCCTCCATGTGACGGGCAGGGTTCAGTTTTGTGGAGCCCACACAAGTCGTGACTGGGGGGAAAAGGGTTAGGCGAAAACGTATATATCTTGTATAACATATGTGCGTTCATGAATGCTTACACGCATATTTGGGTTTGGGGGCAACACTTGAAATTTCCAAGTTAACGCCCACAAATGGTGGAGGTTTGTTGTATAAATGAAGAAACAATCATTGGCTCTTTGTTTTGCTCCACTTGCCAAGAACAAGCTGCAGGGCCATGAACTTTAACTCCAACAAAACTGTCCCGGGGGATCAAGGGTTCGTGTTGTTTACAGGTTAACTGCTCTTGAAATGGAATTTTGTTATCATCAAGAGGTAAGAGGTGGGAAAGGGCAGGTCAGGAGTTCCCTCTTAAAATATTTCAGCCATTAAGTCGCGCTTTTGGTGGTGTCATAGTTAATGATTTCAGCAGTGAATGGAAATGCCTCATTAGGTAGGCACTGTACCAACTATTTTTATCACTTATGCCAACTCAAAGAAAAAACGCCCCCCCTGACTTTTATTTTATGAAGAATCATACAATATTCCACATTGTGGGAGTGAGTGTTTGAGTAGGGTTTGCAGTCGAAGTTGAAATCATTTCTTTAAAAAGTTGTCTTTACAATTGAGACTTGATTTGAGTTTTCAAGATTTTTTGTGCAAAAATATTTGCCAACACCAAAAGGCTGCACACAGACCTCTGACTTAAGGACTTATCACAGCCAAGAGTGGGCCAAGGAGTTCTCAAATAGTTTTCCGTTTAAGAGATTTGGCAACCATGTTCTCAGATAGTTTCCTGTTTAATAGATTTGGCAACCACTTCCCAGGGTAACCAGTGCATGAAATTATTCCTCAACTCAACATTACTTGGCAGCTCTAGTTTTATTAACCAATCAGCAATTCGCCCATACTCGACCATGGCAAGTCTGTGTGTCAGAGGTTAATGTTTTATGCAACATCTTCTTTGTGCGCCAATCAGGAATTAAGAATGTCAGTGAACCAGAAGCGGGAAAAGCTACATAAAGTGAACCATTGGTGTCAAAATGAGAGACGTAAATTCTCGTGCTTGATGCTTTGCCAAGCTAAGCTGTGCTTCACTTGAGGTGGAAACTAAATAAAGCATACAGTACTTTCAAAGTGTGTTTGCGTATTACTTAACTTCTATTGTATGTAAGTCATCTAAAACTCAAAATTTTAAAATTGCATTTGTTGGCGTACCTAGGTTGAGGAGTCAAGCAATTAGGAGAGAAAGCACAAGTTAAAAAAGGCAGGAGAAATGAAGTTTCCAACATGAGGAAACAAATTCACTTACAAAGAAGTCTAATTTTTGACTAAGATCATGACTTCACCTATCCTATGGGAGGTCCCATACCCTAAATCATAATAAAATTCCATTTTGAAAGCAGTTAACGTGTAAACAACACGAATCTTTGATCCCCAGGGACAGTTTTGTTGGAGTTAAAGTTCATGGCCCTGCAGCTTGTTCTTGGCAAGTGGAGCAAAACAATTGCCAACAAGAGCCAATGATTGTTTCTTCATTGCAACAACAAACCTCCACCCTTTCTTTGTGCAGACTGGGAGATTTCAAATGGTCTCCCTCATATACTTGGAATATGTTAATGTACCACAACCCTATTTATCGAAAACTAACACGTTTGTATTAGGCTTCAGCGGTAAGGCAGTTAATTCTTCATCCTGGGATTTGGAATGAACTGGTGAGACTCCACTGAAATCCCCTGATTTGGAGATCCCTTACAAGGCAATAATTTGGTGAATAGGAACGGGTTGATTAGGAAAGACTCTGTATCACAGTAAATCACCGTGAATGGCTGAACATATATTAAAAACAAAGAAAATGAATCCCTCAAATCCGGGGATTTTTGGCCTGATAGTTTCAGGTCTCGGAGCTGAAAAATTTTGGGATTTGTAGTTTCCGGAGATTTTCAGTTTCGAAAATTCCCGTCATCAAACGTCCAGAACTTTGTCCGCGTCTTGCGGTAGCAAAAAGCAGTAGGCAAAATAGGCAGGTCTTGGTCGTCGATCAAAAATATGCGTCCGAATCCTATCACTCTCTGTCTGTTTGTGTACCTCTAAGTGGTAGAGGGGCTGAGCTCTACTTCTCGCTTACTGCAGGTGCTTCGTAAGTAGACCCTATAGATACCTACTTAAAGATCTAAGAAACACTACTGCTTCTCTGTGAGCGTGCGTGTGTATGCGCGCGCGCTATGCAGCACAGTACGGCTTACCTGGCGCTGTACAGGGAGGGCCAGAAATGACTGAGGTACTTCCCCCCCGATGCACGCAAGGTCAACTTTTAATTGCAATGTGTCATGAAGTGTTGAACATCTAATAGCTTCGATTTGTCTGTACTTGGCCGTCACCGCCCATATCTCTGAAACCACAGAGTCGACCTTGATCAAACTTTCAGGGATTATTGAGGGCATCAAGGGACGAAGCGAGTTTATGTTTTCAACCTCCTCCCTTTTGCTTCCAACTTTTGCATACAAATCTACTTGGCTCAAAAAATAAACTCCTAATTTCGACTAATAAATTTTTTATGGAGCACAAACATGATCTGCGCCTCTGATTTGTGTAATTAAATAACCTGCCTTAGATGAATTGGAACTGAAGGCTCTTTTCTGTCTAGTAAAAGTAACATGTAACATAAACTCCAACACCTCTGACGTCCAATGCATCAAATTTTGATGCCAATAATTTGTCTCATCATCGTGATGCACACCAAAACACCAGGCATGATCAAAAAGTCAATGAGTGAGTGAACTTTTTGGCTATAAACTATTTAACTGGCCTGGGATGCTTGACCAGACAACTTTTGGCCCAAATGATTATTGCATAACTCAGCTAAGTTCTTGTACTCTTCTAATAAGGAGAGTTCTTGGCTTCTACAGGACCTGAGAAGCCAGGCCTGGTGCCAGTGGAAGAAGGCGACCCCAAACCTTCACAAAGAACAAAGAAGTTAGCCTCAAATCAAGTTTCTTTTAGGCATTTTAAGGGGCTTAAAAGAGGTCGGGTTTTTTTGGGGTGGTGGTGACATTTTTACACTTGCAAAAAATTGCGGCAAAACACCTTTAAGTTTTAGCTACTCTGACGCCTCCGACTCCTCCCCGAAGTTGGCTTTAAGGTTTGCACCTGAAGGATTGGGATCTCCCACATCGATCGGTCCCAATGTGACCTCTGTGTGTCCCTCACAGTCTGATCTATGGACAGACCACCCTCCACTGGTCCCCACTGGTGGCCCACCCTGTACCTCTTCCCCGCAACGGTCCCCTCTTCTGCTCCCGACGTCCGCAAGCACGTCGAGCCCACGTACGAGGTGCGCACTTACTCCTCCTTGATCAGGCCGACATCGAGATGGCGTGTGTGTTCACTGTAATTGCTTTAGGGCGCGCCGAGGCGGAAGAAAATGCTTATTGAGCGGTTTGTGTGGTAGGTGCAGTAACCTCGTTATGTGCAGAACTCTGCCTCACTACGCATTCGTGACGTCCGGGACCTTTTTGCTCTCTCGTGCCAGTCCCGAAAAGAATAAAAAACAATCTTGACGGCGCCCGCTTGTCCGGGCGTTATTTTCAGCTTGGATCCCGGTGACACCTACTTTTTTTTTGGAGAAAGCCGAGACTTTTTTAAGTTGGTCGAGGGGGAAAGGGGTGAAATTGAGAGACCTCTGGAGGAGGGTTCCCCATTATATCGGGTGGGTGGGCTGTGTTTGCTCTGTGGGTGAATAAGCTTGCGTGCCACGTGGATCTTTTTCATGCAGAGAGGAACACCTCCCTGTGCTTTTACTCTTGGTCGCTCAGCTTTTCTTTTTTCTGGCTGTGGCTTCACTAAATCAAGCGCTTCCATTTGTCAGCTCGCTGTTGCGTCTGGAAAAGCCAGGTCTGTGTTCCACCTGGAACAGGAATTTCGCCCCTGCTGTGAGATTATTTCAAGCCCAGGTGAGATCTTGGCTCCACCAATTGACGAACAAGTGCCAATCGCTCATCTCTTCTACTCCCGACCGCTGCCATAATCACCGTTAGCGTCTGCTCTCTCTCTGTCTGCCTCAACTGCCGACCCCCACTAATATTGCCTACTCATGACAACGTTCCGTTTGAGGCCTTCAGGCAAATGAGGCGGGTCTGGCGTAGGAGCTGCACTTAACGTACCAATGGGTATTTTCTGTGAACGTTGTTCCTGTTTGACAAATGACTGCGCTTTTGTTCGGTGAAAGCCGTACGTCATTCCGAGCGTGGCCTTCGAGCTCATACGTCATTCTTCCCGTCAGCAGAAAACGGACGGGAGGGGTAAGGGGGAGGGGGGAGGGACGGAGTGAGGCTTCCACAGTTCCTGAACAGTGCACGAGCCATTGTAGTGATTCTGTCGATGACACACGCACTCCACGTGTCTGGGGCCTGCAGAAATTCCAAGGTGCACGAGTGTGTGTAGGGAAAAACGTCTCTCTTTTTTTTTATCTGACGCAACCCAATTTCTATTTACAGCGTCCATTCGCTCAACACATGTCTGGATCGTCGCCTTTTCTCAGGCTGAGGGGTGTGACACGGCCTCCCTCTTGGCTGCACTGAGGAACAGGAGAGGAGAAGGTAAAACAAACATTTGCCCTCTGTCTAACAGGTGTTGTTTGCCACACACTATTACCAAAGTGACTGTCGACTTTGCTGCCGTTGTCGTCGCGTCGACCCGAGATGGAGTGTTGGAAAAAAAAAAGAAGCTTCACTGTTTTTAGACTCGATATCATAGACGTGACGACGACGACGACGACGAGGAGGAGGAGGAGGAGGAGGAGGAGGAGGAGGAGAATGTGATCGTCGGGGGACATCATGTCCATCCTGGTCGCTCGTCTTCTGGAGAACAGCGACGGACAGCAGGAGAATGACTACGACAACTACGAGAAACACAGACACAACAATCAAGGTGAGACAAGGTATTCGTTTATGTGCGTGACGAGCACAAGTAACGTTCGAGGGTAAACGGTGGCAAAAACTGGGGGTCTGTTTCAAAAGACAAATAAAGAGCATCTTTCTCCCCCCCCCTCTACTTCAGCCTCTAGAGAAAGTTTATTTGCACTTGCGCGACTGCTGCGTGCGCACGCATGAGTTTGTACTAAAATACTATATGTACATAAGTCTGCAGTTTAGTGCGAAGAGGACAGTACGTACATGGGGTGTCTACGAGCGACGACAAAGAAACGCAGTCTCATAAGCAAAAGCCTCCTTTTTTTCGGGAGAAAAAGACGTACATGACACTTCTCCTCCCCACAAGTGTTTGTATCCGACAAAGGTTATAAGGTGTTAGCAGCCTCTCTCTTTAGGAGAGAGGAAAATCGGGTGTCAACTCCAGTACTTTCTTTCTTTCTCGTCTTCTGCTATATATGTGCTGCATGTATACTATAAAACCGCGCACTGCAGTACAGCGCCACGTGCTTGTTGACTCACCCCGCTTGGTCTCTCCTCGGATCAGGGACATATTCGAGATGAAAGAGAGCAAGCAAGTCTTTGGACAACGTCTCCTTTATTTTCATTCCCGGAATTTACGAATGAAGAACAGTCCCCGGACAGTTAACTTCCAGGCATATAAGTAGGCCTATCTCATCTGGGAGGAAACAAACATTCACAGGGAGAAATGTGGTAGTGTTTTCGTATGTGGGGAAGGCCGATCGCTCCCATGTGAGACGGACGAAAAAAGTTAAACGTCTCTCGAGCGGGACAGACAGAGACAGTGGTGCTGATCAAAGGCAGCTTGATCAAGCTGAGTACATTTTCCCATCATGTCGTAGCCCGATAAAAAGCCTGCAGTGCGTACAGTACTGACATCCTGGGTGTCCTAGAGGCCCATGGATGTTTTAAACCCCTAGTGTTATACACGTTGAATAGAAGGTCCCGATAGTTGTTTTTTCTTCAATGTTTCTTAGGCTTAAAGAAGGACATACAGACCAAATTGTGCATTTTTCCTTGCCTGAAGAAGCAATGAAAACTTCAATATTACACCATTTCCATCTGGCCTCCGTCACTAACAACTGCAGCCTCCAGTCGTCCTCGAACTTAGACATGCACAGTCACCTGGCCAATGTCATCCCAGGGCCTTGAAGAGGCAGCTTTAGTGGGGCGACAGACTTGCTGTGAACGCTGCAAGCCTCGGATGACTGATGGCATTGCCAAGTCCCGAATATTGAGACCAGCGATACCACCCATATAAAGCTGTAATATGGTCTCTCTATATAGCTGTTTAAAGAGATATCAAGACATTCCGCTCCCCCTGTACCGCATGGATTTCAGCAGTTCTTTTTCTCACAGCATCCACAAATCTCGGTTTTATATGGCATCAGCAGACGTATACTGAGATGGCTAGTTGAGATAGAACATAAGGGGGGAACTTAGAAAGTTTTTTCCAAAGGTTGTTGAAAATGGGCGCCATTTTCTTATAGGCAAAGCCAACGTGATAAACTGATAATGCATGGAGAGCTGGAGTTGATATTTAGTGATCAAGACCATTGCAAACCATTTAGACCATATAATATGAGACCATATATGAGTGCAGAGACGATGTGAAAAAAAAAGAATTACTCAAACCCACGACAAAAAATCCAACTGGGGGATTCAAAATTTGCCACATCTCTCGGCCACCTTGTGTATCTCTACGTTTCTATATTGTACCGTGCGCGCAGAAGTGGCGACACCTCGATGTTGAAATGGGAGATGTAAAAATGCTGTGCCCTTGATGAAGTTCGGGTACGCTCAGGACAAAGCATTTGATTAATGCATCGCGTACCTACATTGGTGGCACCAATGCATTAATCAGAATGTCACTTGTGTCAAGATAGGCACCGAAGCTTTACCATTTTCCATCAGAAGAGGAGGATAAAGTTTGATTTACAATTTACATCAAATTTGCTTCCACCATATTTTTGTCCGGCTCATAATAGTGGTCGGCATCACGGTGCTTTTTGACAAAATGTGACTTCAGAAAAGTCTTTGTTGTAGCTGGCACTATATTACTGCGATACCGGGACCGACTTTGACGGAATGTTCCGTTAAAGGTGCAATGATTTCGTGACAGTCCTCATTGCTCATTTTAGGTTAGGTTAGGCTGAGAAAGAATGCCATCCAGAACCAAAGCAGTTCCATGCTTACCTTGGACCAGCCAAAGACACTTTGATGAGATCATTTGGTCAGATGAGGAGACATTTGATGGCAATGCTTATAAGTCAAAGTGGTCAGTACGCATTGAGGGACGAGAGAACGAACGAGAAGGTGCCACATATGAAACCATCTAGGCGTAATTTCAAGTTTTTTCAAAGGGTGACGCCACTTTTTGGCGCGCACTGTACAGTAGTTGGAGCCGCCCTGCGGAACGACTCATATAGTTAGGGCACGTTTAGTAAATATGTGCACGTTTTACTGCACTGCTCAGCACGTTGTGCTGCACTGTATGCCTACTCTCATCGCGGGGAATGCTGCCTCTTTCACCGGAGAACATCTATCTACATGTAGTTATAGTCCACCCATTCTGCTGCTTCTCCCCCCCCCCCCCAACTACTGCAGCCCCGTAATGGACGTGCACATACGTAAACAACGTGTGTATGCGCGTGCATGTGTGTTGCTGTTGGACTACTTTTATTCTACCAGTGTGAAGCACTCAATGCCCCAAAGAGTCCTCCCTTTGCGTGACAGTGAGTGTATCATGGAATGTTGCCCAGAGAAAGACCTTTTTTCCCTTTTTTCACCAAAGATAGACACACATTTTTAGAAAACGTACACTGTAATAAGTAGAGAAATACACAACATCTCCATAATAATTCTCGGGCAAATGTACCAGTTGATCGATGATGATGCACGTGCCTCTTCGTCGTCCGCGTACTTGCAAGTACTGCATAACATTGCACGTACCTACATGTAAGAACCAGCGTTGGTAGCCACTTTTTTATAGTGGTCCAGGCTCAAAAAAGGAGCCAAAAAAACTCTACATTCCGGTTATGCCCCACTAAAATCATCTATCTGGCCCACAAGGAAAGAGCACTTTGTTACTTTATGTGATGTGCCTCTGTATGTTCGTACATACATATGTAAACTTTTATTACGCGTACCTGGCATTACTGTTATTTCAGCGAATTGGCTCTTTCGCGGCCGTGGTCCCATATAAATCTTTCGGAAAAGGGAAGCTTCCTCCTCTACATTTTATTCTGACGAAATAGCGAACCAACCATGCCTGGGACGTATCAGCTGTTACGCATAAAAGAGGCTAGAAGATGGAGAAGGAGGTGCCTGCGGGGACCATTTTGTCCATGAAAAGTCCTCGATTCTGTCTCCCTCCTCAGAGCGGTGCCCAGTGTGGACATCCGGGTCCGCGTTGTGCGCGTTGTCACTGCGCACCCGGGGTTCCTCAAGGAAAGAGACGCACGTAACTAACAGGTGTTAATGATGCTTTCTTAAGAGCTTCCGAAGTGAGACGGAACTTTTGCCTCCATCTCGTGTTGGAACGACTTGCTGTCGCTCTTCATTAATTACTTGTGAGTACAGTGACGCATCCTGGTGGGCAGGGGGGAGGCGGTGCTGGAATGTATTAATGCCACGTAATCATACGGGTATGACGTGTAATAATGCAGTGTACACTAGAGGATCTCACTAAGTTTTGGTCCCTCCCTTGTTTGCATGCTGTTTACTGGGAGCTTAACGTTAGCTTAGGGAGCGCTTTTCCACCTGCAATTTCCTCCTTGTGCTGGTCGGAGCTCTGGAAGCCAGAAGGGGTCGAGTAGATGCCGTCCTCGAGGCAGAAGGACGAAATGTTGCTTGTGCAAGCGGTCCTTTAACTTTGGCTGCATGCAAAGGTCCTTCATACACTTTTCCCGCAGACTCACGCGACGAAATATCCGTGACCGGATGTGTGAACAAAGGCTGCAGAGGACATTGGCTCTTCCAGAGGAAATGAGCTTTCTTGCTTCGCGCTAACAGCTCCAGGTGACCCTGAAAGAAAAACCGCTACACTAATGTTACAGTGCAAAGACAGAGTGCGAAGCGAGTACAGATTAAATCGATCTCGTCAAACACTGGGCAACATTTCTGTCCACATCAGTCACAGGTGGACGATTTTCATCTACGGCCCAGGCGTCAGTAAATATGAGTGAGGCTCTGTCGACAAAGCCACGTCAGGCAGCGGAAACATCTGAAAGACTTGATTTTCTTGACGTCAATGCCAGTTACTTCATCTGCGCAAGCGGCGAACGCAAGCTCGGTGTACCGTGAAGTATAGACAAGAGAATCAATGGGGCTTAATATAGTAGATACCTGGTTATGCTCGTTTGATTGGATCAGGAAGCATCCAATTTCCTAGAACGTTCGCACAAACTTTATCTCACAGAAGAAACGCCGGTGTGAATCTCTGTCCAAGTAAGGAAAAGCTACTGCTACTTAAGGACACCTTTTGTAATAGTGTGTACGTACACTCAGACTCAAGTATTCATAACACCACATTTTGAACATTAAATGCCGAGCTGCATACGTACTGTGAAGAGAAAAAGTTATGACAATGGTGGTGCTGAGAAAGTATTCTCTTGTGATGTGGTACTCACATTTGTGTACGTAGCACAAGTAATGCAGCAAAAAAGGGTCTCCAAAGTGGTTAAAAACACCACGCAGACAGTTTCTATAGCGGACAACAAGAGCCTGACAAAGTTATGGATAGATTTTTGCCACTCCTCAACCTGTCAAAGTCCGGTCGATTTTTTTTCTTTTATTTTTGGACTCTTCATTGCAATGTAGCCCGGAGGCCTTTTGTTGTCCTCGGGCAGTGGCCTCGGACAGGTCAGATGACCTCAGTCAAAACTCAAAAATACTGTAACGCACGTTCATTATATGCAATCAGTCAAAAAAGCTGGGCAAAGAAGCATAGATTCTGGTGCCACGGACACATTTGGGACCCCGGTCTTTTGCCGCCAACGTACATACACAAGTGCCAGCACTGTAGTCTCCGTCACGAGAACTCCTATTAATTCTGAAAGCGCGCTAATGTCGAAATAGTCTGAACCCTGTGGGGCCTGACTGTGTGTGTAAAGTACTTACATAATGATACTGTGCTACTTTCTGCCGGCAAAACGAGTCCGCACACCAAGAAAGAGCAGAAATGTATGCACATTTCCAACTCCGCTAGGAGTACTTGTTGTCTCACACACCTTGGACCACACACAAGTATCATTTATTTAGTACGTAAGAGAGTACGTAATGCCTTAGATTCATATGTGCCGTAAAAGCCAATGTCAAAAAGCCTCTACTAAAAGCATTACTTCTCCTTTTGGTAGTTCCAGCCATGCGTCATTTCCTCTTTCTTTTTCGGCAAAGAACGTAAGAGTACAACTTGGCTTCTGGTACTTTTTTCTCCCATGTTTGATTTTTGTATGCACTCTATAACATTTCACCAGTGAGCAAACACCGTCACTCAGTCATGAATAGAGATTGTCGTGTTTAGCCGAGCCTTAAAAAGTTTTTTCTCCGGTTAAATTGTGCGTCTGAGTCCCAACCGAACAGTGTTAAGCTTAAAACAACTGAGACTTTTAGAAGAATGGGCGATGAAGGAAGAGACACAAGTTGTCAGCTATTTGAGCAACCGTCTTCATTACCCTAGCTGTTCTTTATCAAGGCCATGAAGCCTTTGTTTCCGTGATACGATGAGTCTGACGCAACGTTTCTGCACGCAATCCAGATTATGAGGTACGGGCCTTTTTTTGGCGCAGGAGGACGCAAAAAAGCCTTTGGGAGATCTTAGCACACTTGCGGTCACATCATCTGTCTCCTCCTGACGGAGGATGATCGGCTGTTACAGACACAGACACACACACTGACAACAAAGAAGATTCCTTTAAACGGTCCCTCCGCCATTTTGTCGCAGAGACCCCCTTTTTATCTCCCTTCTATTCTTGCCGTTTTGCGTCCTGTCACTCTTCCAAGGAACCGGCGGTGACGGAGCCCATAAATAAGCACAGGGGAGGGGCAAGGAGGAGGCGTTGTTCGAAATAAGTGCCTGCATCCGCGATGAGATCCCTTCTTTTCCTCGAGAACCCTGGTTGATCCTGCTTTCACACCCACCCTCCGGAACGACAGACGGGGAGGAAATTGCCAAGGCTCCGAACCTTTATTTCGTGGCTAACACTGAGGATATTGGTATGATAGGATGAAAATTCGGGTGCGCGCAACAATTTTTATTCCCGAAACCCAAAGAAAGTGGGTCATAAAAGATGGGAGGGGGGTGGGTGGGTAAGACTATCTTTGGGCGA
>JAAUXU010151520.1_pt1 | contig 54411 bp, 61 predicted proteins | sample 7278151 | NCBI WGS metagenome assembly JAAUXU01 (sample SAMN14350113, study PRJNA611818) | marine sediment metagenome | isolation source: surface marine sediment (1.8m) | place: French Polynesia: Moorea | collected 2018-08
CACAGCGGACCCCACGGCCGACAAGGGAATGTTGCCGCTGATGTCGCCATCCATCTTAATCAGTAATATCAAGTTTGACATAAGCATAACAGAAACTCAGATAAGAGCACTCTTTAAGGCTTGATGTGATTACCTTGTAAACAGTGTGCCTATTTCGTGCCACAGCAAACTGCATCCAATACAAGTTCTTCATCACCGTTGGCTCGTCCAAGGATCTGCACTCTTCCCGATCAAAATATCCCGAGCTCTTGAGACACTTCACGAGTGCCGCAGACCTGACAGCGGCTGTAATTCTCTCTTCCTCGCTCGATTTATTGGCATGCCCGACGAGGCTACGGAGAAATCTCCATTCGTCTCTTATGCAACTCTCTTCTACAACGTCCGTTTCCTTGGTGCCAAAGCAGTAGTCCTCATCAGGCACTGGGCTTAATAACTGCGTCGGTGGAGTGCGGATCACGGCTCTTAATGCCAATGCGACGCTGCCGGACGAAAGATCTTCTCTGGCAAGAAGAAACTCCTCAAGAACGGGAGCTTCGTGCTTGTGATATTGCTCCATTGCGATTTGAAGACATCGCCAGGAGCAGAAGCGAAAGCCAGCTGAACAGTTGATAACAGGGCTGGGGTAGAAAACGAGCGGGTCTACTGGATCGAGGCAGTGGTGGCAGGCGGTGGAGACGATGCGTCCGCTGGAGTCTTGAGAGCAGTCGGGGACGGAAATTATGGGGCTTTCACATGCCAAGACCTGAAAATGCGCAATCCATATAGGTACACTTTAGTATGGATGGAAATGCGGTGGATACCATAAATCTCACCCCTACCATACCGTAATAGTTATGTGCTCGGAGTGCCATTACCTCTCCTGGCTCGATGTCTGTTTTTGCAATAACCACACGACCCCGTTCAGATCCGGCGTAATCGCACTGCACCTTGGCGGACAAGGATCTAAATTGCTTCGACCGTTCGAAGTTGACCAACTCTTCAAGCGCAGACTTTTTCTTTGCCTCTTCTTCTTTTGAGATGTCTCGCCGGAGATTTTCCAAAGAAGCCTCTATCTGACTGGTGAAAACCTCTTTGAGTCTAGGTGGGGCGTTGCTTTCCGCCGCCTCCATCGCCTCCTTGAATGCCACATTGGCATCACTTTTTCTCCCAAGCTCATTCAGACACTTTGCCTTCCTGTCTAAAAGCAAGTATTCAGACTGGGGCTCTCTAGAAAACTCCAGTGCTGCTTCCACATCTCCCAGACATAAAGTCCACGATCCTGTCTTTTGAAGCACCAGCGACCGATTGGCGTAGGCCTGGCGCAACAGGTCTCGAAGCTCATTTTTTCCACCTTGCATGCTGCAGCAACATTCTATCAAGTTTGAGTAGCAGGCCAATGCTTGAGGGTAGTTCTTCTTCTGATAAGCCTTGATGCCGAGATCCTTTAAAGCAAGACAATCTTTCTCGGACGTTTTGAGAGTTCTCTGGCGCTGACCGCCAACGTCGCCGGGGATGTCTTCACACCAACTTAAGATTGTTTGGAAAAAGTCGGGAGATTCACTGTCTGCCAACGACTCTTGAGATAAGGAGTGAATGAGGTCGTCGTGCACCTTTGCAAAAGAGTCCATCGTCACGTGTACAATGCAGTTACGACGAGAATGGATGTTCAGATGCAGTGCTTAGGTTTCCTTATGTCGAGGAATTGTGTTGTGTGACACAAGCTCGAGCTGCAGCTAGCGTAAGCGTAAACCTTGGAACTTTGCCCACCCTGAGTTCAGAAGCTGGGGGTGACGATCCAAAAGTTTTTTCTTTTTTAAGGGGCAAGCAAGAGGAGGACGTAAGAGCAGAAGTAGCGGGTGGCGCGAAAAGGCAATTGCACAAATGACTGGATTCCATTGAGCCGTTGTCAGAATGAAGAAAATTATTTCCTGTGAAGCTGTATTGATGTCATGATTCTCTCTCACCCTGGTCTTCCAGAAGATGTGGTGAAGGATGTGCGCGTCTCATGCAACTCCGAGGACATGACCCTTACCATCTCTACCCTGGTGGACTCGTTTAATGGGATGATTTATCCTAAGGGACTGTCCAAGAACTCCAGCTGCATGACCGAATACATACGGCAAGAGAAGGACCTGATCTACATACTGCCACTGAGGTCGTGTAACACCATGAGCACAGATCTGGTAAGATTGAAAGATAACCGTGACCATTCTTGTACGTGTGCGCTAGTCTTTTCTTCTTCCGCAGATAAACGGGGTGGAGTACTTCAACACGGTGGTGGTGCAACCCCACTTGAAGCTGGTGACCAACCAGGGCAGAGGTTATCACATCAGATGCCGCTACAAGACTGAGGAGAAGACGCTTAACTCTGACTTCGACGTCAAGTAAGTAGTGATCATCGTTGCGTCAGCTCGCAGGGTACCGACAGGGAGTCCATTTTATATGTACCAACATTGTAATCCTATCTTTCGACAGTGTTGAACAGACAGAGAACTCTGGATATGACGAAAGACTTCCTTCACGTATCCGTTACGTGTATGCACGTACTCGTACCACAGTATGCAAGCTTTACCCCACTGCATACGGTACATGCTTGTATCAGCACGGACGTCCGAGCATGCGTACGTGCACTTGCGTGTGCAATTTCTTATATGTGATCAAAGCTCAGCCAGTCGCGTCTCTCCTTCTAAGAGCAGATTCGTGGACTTCTAGACTTCGACAGTTCGGTTTTTTTAGGCTCGTTCTGTAATTTCCTTCTCATTCATACATTTCTTTATGGCTGCCTCACATTCTTGCTCCATTACGGCTCAACTAAGCTGCTAACGTTAGTGAGCATATAAGGAACCTGCCATTGACTTCCTCGTCATGTAACTCGCTCCAGTGGCTTCCTTGAATGAAAATGCTCCAATCATTTCGATTTTTTTTACTCCCAACAGTCGGACGAAGTGTTGTTTAAAGGATTCCTTAATGAAAAGGAACACAAGATAAAAGTGCTTGGTCACAAATCAGCGCAGTACTATTGATCTATCTGATCAGCACCAGTCAATCATGTGTTTTCCATGGCTGCGACAGGCTCAGACTTTTGGCCATGTGCATGAATTCGATTTATGAGTTGCAGATATCATCGTGTGGACACGTAACATTACCGAATCATGTGTGTCAATGTCTCCTTCATCATGTATGCAGGTTCGAATGGGCGGATCCTCAGAATCGAATAGGAGAAGACCCTGGTTCCTCCTACCTTAGGTACGAGTACGCGCAGTAGTCGTAGTTTGAAACGAGCGTCCGTCTTGGGCAGCGACGAGTGCATAGTGCTAGAAAGTTGAGGCTCATCTTAGTGCCTATGCTATCTATCCTCTGGTGTACTCGCTTTCGTGACGAATAGTGTTGGTTGGAACACTCGTCGGTATTTGCACCTCTATCTGGATTTTCTGGGTCTACTCTTCTCTACACATGATGTCAATGCACTACATCGCTCACGATGCACGTTGTAGCGACGCATGGCACCTGCCACACATACGAGTACCAGTAGAACTTGAAATAAAAGCCATCATCTCAACGTGAAATGCATTAACTGTGCATTTATGTCTAGCGGCTTGGGCACCACTCCTCTCACTGCCACTGCTGCCATGCCCGGATCTTCTATGAGGATCTACCGTGGTGAGCCGGTGGACAACGTGGTGGCGGAAGAGGTCAGGATTGGAGATCCGCTCACTCTCGTCATCTCCATCGACAGTCAAGATATCTACGGGATGCAGATCTCCGACTGCATGGTCAAGGACGGCTTGGGATGGGCAGAGCAAAGCCTCATCAATGAGGAGGGGTAAGATCGTCGTTGATTTATGTATTGCACGCACATTTTGTTACGTCTGATTCGATATATTACACCGTCTTATGTGCGCTCTTTGGAGCCCGTCTTATGCAATTTGTTCTTACGGCACACGTCCTGGAGCCCTCTTTGCTGGCTGCAGTGATCTGTTGTGCTTTACGGACCGCATGCAGCGTGCGTACTACACGTGTGTTCATCTCCCGTTTTCAGTTGTCCTGTGGATCAAGAGATCATGGATGCTTTCGAGTACAGCTCAAGCAAGACGACGGCGTTGGTGCACTTCGCCGCGCACAAATTTCCTTACACCTCGTCCGTGTACTACCAGTGCAACGTGCGGCTGTGCATCAAGCATGCGGGCGGTTGCGCTCACACGCCACCAGTCTGTGATGAGAATGGCGTCAATACGCTTAGCAGGAGGAGGAAGAGAGATACCATCGAATTGGACGAGACCGAAGGGCTGCTCTACGACGACAGTAGGGAGGACCTTAAGGTCAAGGTGTACTCGGGACTCTACGTTAACGAGGCCAGCGACCTGGACGATGACTTCATTGAAGACGACGTCGCGGACGAAATCGTGAGTAGACAGATGTTACTGTAGGTACGCTGACACTGTAATATCTTTTTATAGTCTTCTCGTGCGTATGATCCCTCGCGCATCTGCTTCCCTCAACGGGACTTCGCCATTGCAATCGCCGTGGCTGGTCTCATCCTCATTGTGGTGGTGATCATTGCAATCCTGTGTCTGCTCTCCAAGCGCAGGAGGAGGAAGGACCTCTCCACCACAGGGTCGTCCATCTATTCGTCGGGACCCTACAGCAACACTGCCTACTCGCACAGCAGCTAGATAAAACAATGATAGAGACAGAAAAAAGTCTTTCTGCGGAGAAGTGTGTCTGCGTGCAAGTATGATAGTTAGAGCGCGCGTGTCCTTTTAACCTACAAGAAGTTAATCTCAAGATGAGCGTAAACAGTGCAAATGCGTGTCTTTAATTCTTACCCCCAACATAAAGGAAAAAAGCTGACATTGGATGTGAAGAAGAGAAATAGTGCCATACTCGAATTTTTTGGTAGCGACAAAAAAGCATCGCGAAAGAAAGAAAACCCTGGCCGATCACAACTAAAAACAACCCCCCAAAAGGATACTTCAGCACTCTTGAATGAAAATTTTGCAATATCGTTGGTACGATGAGCGTGCTCTTGTAGGTACGTAATTAATACAAACCCTCGGGCATTCCAAGACTAATAATCCCAGGACGAACAACGACAAAAGTTGTTCTCTTTCAATACAAAAACCAACAAAAAAAGCAACTCCAGCAGGTCAATTTTTGTATCCCAGGCAAATGAAGCCAATAAGATTCTCTTCTTTATGTGTCCATTGATTGTGTTTAGGCAGCTCACCTGTTACAATTCAATTTACACTATAGCAAACACATCGAGGCTCTCGTTTGCTCGCCAACTTGGTGACCGAACGAGAGCTCAACAACTGCAATGTGAAGAAATAAACGAATCATGAAACACGATCCTTGGTCAAGTATTTTCTGACATTCAATTAGTCAAACTATTAACCCATCGGTAGTTATGTTTGTCACTTCGACCACCCACAGAGCTATTCATGTCAAGCTGCTACGACTTTTGATAATCATCTTGGCAGAGATGTTTAACTAAGCTTGTAACTGGTTGCGCGTCTCCACATTATAAAGGGCGTGATGACCTTTTGTCATCTCAGAAAGTTAGACTTTCTAATTAATCTATCAAAGAATAATTAGGATGTTGCTATAGTACTAATCAAATGTACAACCAGCAACAGTGCGGAACTTCTCATCCTCGCCCATTTCGCAAGCGCTCAAACATCTGAGCTGGCACCAGAAGATATTCGGTCGAAAATTTCCCAGTCGATGGCCGATTCCATCAGGTCCGATGTCCGAAATAGTCTTTGTTCGGATCAAAAGCGTCAAGGAGAGTTAAGGCTCCTTTGCAACCTCTGTCGCCAGATCTTCATTTTCTCTAACCCCTGCGTCTGTACACAGCTGTGGGCTAGGACAAAGGACCAGATGCCTGCAGTGATGACCATGGTCCAGCCTTGGTAATCCCAGGTGACGTTACCCACAACCTCTTTGTCATGAAGGTGCAGATTATGAGGAAATCCGCCACATGAGAAGTTTGAACTGCAAATTCGACAGCGGCGTGTATGCTGGACAGTTTCCTAGGTTAGATGTGAGGAGGCTTTGGACGATTTTAAGTGTTGCGCTTGATAGTTAAAACCTGTTATTAGCGTCACTGTTTGTTATTTTTAGCGTTAACTTTAACCGATTCCTGAGTGTACTATTTTATGCGGACCCTGTGGTATAAAACACATGCAAAAAATAAGTGATCTAAACTGCCATAATAAGAAAAATAGTAGTGGACATTTCCCCTGCTCAACGCCCTTCCTCCTCGGTGTACAGCCGAAAGTCATAGCCCACCAAGTCGACGGCCGGGCTGGAGGAGGGCCAAATGATCTGGGACCACAATAAGATGTTTGCATGGAGTCCGGAGTCATTTTTTCCTTGTGCACCACGCCCCGACTCATTGCAAGACATATTCCTATCCTGAAAGGCCCTCCGGACCTAAGAAATGAAGTTCTTTCACAGAGCATTAGTGCAGTCGGTAGGGGTGAGCCAGTACCACGTCGAGATCTAAAGGAGTGGCTCCCGACGAGCTCCATTGGAAGCCATGAAGTCCAAGCTTAACTGACACTCGCAGCCCGTTTTGTTGTCGTAATGGTGAACGTCGATGCTCTTCTAAAATGCAACGTATATGTATTTTTCTTGTCTGTCCTCCACCAGGCTGACTGTCCACATCTCATCCAATAAGATGGCGACTCGGCCATGCATGGCTGACTTGAGGTTGTTGAGGAGTCCTTAACAACATAGCAGATGACGCTTCTGGATCTTTAGTGTCAGGAGAGGCCTCTCCGACCTCATCAAGGACTTTCTGCTGGGCTGTCGTCTCTCCTACTCTGAGGTCTTTTGCATGAGAGTGCATGCCATTCAGCTGGTTGTTCTCAGTGACGTTTTTGATGACCTCAGGGTCCCAAAAGACCTTTGGGTAATTGCCTGCACAAACATTGCCAGGTAGTTGACAATGTGCTGCACATGGTCTGTTGTCACGGTTTTGCAGCCTTATCAAACATGAGTGGATAGCAAGCAAAGAAACAGAGGATTTCAGACCTCCTTGACGTGCACTATTTTTAGCAATGGTGGCCAAAAATTATATTTAACAAGAGTATATGGATGTGTGCACGCAGAACTGCAAGAACAATAGACATGCGTTGTTTGATTCCGTTCCAGGTGCCGTGAGTATCATTCGTTGCTGTATACAGTATAGAGCAGCATCAGAACGGCTTTTTAATCACAGAACTTTTGGAATGTGCCGATTGTGTAGAAAAACGCTGGATCAAAGCAGTTTAAGCGTCATCATCGGGTTCTCCTGGCTTAACTTGACAAGAGGCAGCGTTAGGGTCGCATCCTTCGTACTCTTTGATATGGGGGTTGGCCAAGTCGCCTATGTCGGAGTCAACCGCACCCGAGTCCATGCTGGGTGGACCAGTGTCTTTGATGCAGGCACACCTCTCCTTCCGACCAGGATAAAAGAGCCTCCTAGGTCTGCCCACCCACTGCCTGGTCACGCCACCCGACTTCTTGGTGCACCAAACCCGGTGGCCCTTTTTGCGACTCCATTCGGAGTTGCAGTTGGGAAAAATCTCGTTCTCTTGGTTCTTTTTCTCTTTGTCTCGACTTGCCTCACCGATCCATTTCTTCACTTGCTTAGAGTACTCAGTTTCCTTGCCATCAGGGCCGAAAAACTTTCCCTCCACTTTGCCCACGTACTTGTAATCCTTATGATAAAACTCTAGCCAGTCCTGGAGCCCCAAATAGTCGCCATATGAGAGACCAGTGACGTCGTCCACCAAGCCTTTATCGTTGAACTCTCCGGTGACGAAGGCTCTGCTGCCATCTCGCCCGGAGAAGAAGGCATAGCCCCCTCCAGGACCGTAGTGCGCAACTCCTTTGGAGACGTCGAAAACTTGTCCCAAAACGGCTAGGTAGGGACCCTTTCCTTCTAGGCTGCCGTCGTACTCCTTCAGCTCCAGTACGCTGAACACTTTTTCAGCGTTCCTGCTCTTCTTCCCCGAGTCTTTTTCTAAACTGACATCGTTTAGGAACTCATGGAACGGTGAGTACTTCTCAACCATCTGGAAGAAGATGGTGATAGGCTGAAGTTTAGAGTAACGGTTGGTAAAAGACTCGAAGGCCTGAGGATCGTAGAGAAAGGCGACGTAGGCGGCCAAGACCATGAAGAGGGTGGGATAGAACACCACGCTGAAGAAGCTGAAGTGAGCCGGCTTACTTTTCGTCCTTGTCTTGGCTGTGCCTTTCGTCGCCATGACTGCAATAGATTTAAGGAAAAGATTAACTATTTCAACAACAGGGTGAATGCCGCGACAGAGCTATGGTTCGTATACTACTTATTATGCAGGACTTGACAGCACGAACATATTTCAACCCTTTCTTAAGGCCGTCATGGTGGGCGGAGGATCGAAGTTCATGTCCCTTCTAAAATCATTCAGATCCTGCTCCCAACGCTGCTCAAAGAAGACGTTCATAAAGGTTTCGGCTTCCAGTCCTGTCTTGACCACCCATGGCCTGATCTCTTTAAACTGCATTGTCTGTTTCGGCCCAAATCGTGCCGGCGCCAGCAACGCCGCGCCGATGCACATGGGCAATCCAGTCTGAAGTGCTTCGACCCACTTGACAGCTACTTCACCCACAATGTTAGTCGGCATTTCGAGAACTGCATGAACGATGTCGTGGATGTCTCTGTAGCGTTGAATGACGTACGCCAGCTCTGGGTCGTCAACGAAATGCACGGGGTCGCGGGTGTCCGGGGTGATGGAGTAAAAGTCACTAAAGTCCGCGTAGGTGCGCCCCAGTGTGCCTAGCGGCAGAGCACGCAGCCTATTAAAGTCTACAGTTCGCGAATTGATGCGCGGCCGTTTTTGCAGCACCTCGGCGCCCTCTGCTTGAGCAGCCATTCGGGCCTGAATACGGACGAGCGCGGGTCCGGCAAGGACTTCGCCACTGACGGCAACCATGTCGCCGCGCCAGGGATCCAGCAGCGCTGCCGCCGAGCTTCCCAAGCCCAAGATCACTCTTTGCAAAGGTGTGGTCGGAATGTGCGACTCATACAATTTGTCAGTCGCACTTGAGAGTGATGCAAAGCCTGGTCGAAAACCCCTCCAAGAGCGGAGCGACTTCTTTAGCATGGCGAACCCCTTCAGCTATGCCTCAGCCAGATCTGCGGATTGCTTCAGCTCTCTCAGCATCTTCTGGCCGCTGTACAGCAGGGCCTTCACTGTCTCTTCTTGCTCGACGATGTCGAGGTTCCCGTAGGCTCGAAAGTCCGAGCGAATCCAGTTGGTCAGCTCGGTTCGCTTCGTAGAGTCCGGCATCCTCCGGGCAATGCGGAAGAAGTCCCGATAGAGTTTGATCACCTGTTGGCGGAGGAGGAAGTGCCTGATGGAGGGACCTGACGACAGTGCTGGCATCGTCAAGAAGGATGAAGTTCGAGTTTGGCTGCACTCTTGATTGATGTACCGAATTATTTCGGTTTTACCATTTCCAATGCCACGTCAGGTCAATGTATATACAAAATAGCCTTGGCTGGGTTTGTTACATAAAGTAAGCAGCTATGTTACACCGTGTACACAAGAAGGTTCCTGTCAAGGTTCCTGTGATCTTACTTAAGTGGATCAGCTGCCGAACTCAGCGGTGCCACATACAGTAGCGGACAGAGAGAGACATGACGACAGAGTCCCAGGGCTGGTTGGGGAACGAGTTCGCGAACAGGTCGTTCGTATCATTCGCGACACCAAGCAAACCAAGTTCGAATGTTGCTCGAGTTGTGCACACTTACGAATTCGAACGAGGTTGCGCTTGCAAAGCTTGATCTTTCCGTTCGAGATCCTCGTTCGCGCGAGCGGAACCTTATCCAGAAGTCTGCCTTCTGTCAAGGTTTGGACGCGTGCAACACTTTTGCTTTTGAAGCTTAGTGTTAAGATTTGCAGATAAATGAACACGAACGAAAATTGACTAATTCACCACTCGTTTCTGCGACACTTCCGTTCACTGTATCATCAACCGACGAAGCGTTAATTTTTTTCTTAAACGAACGTGACGATGGACTTGTACACGTGTGCAATGTGCATGGCATCAGACTCAGACGTCAGGCATCAGACGTCCTCGTCTCAGTATCACACGTACTCGTCCACAGAAGATTGATTCTTCCATCCGAGATATAATTCGACAATCGATGTATTAACGTTTATATCAATGAGAAATGGACGCTGATGGGCTCCTCTTGTGTGATTTGCCTACGATCTGGTCAATGGAGGAATCGCCATGTTGTCTGAACAGAAAGAAAGAGTCCTCGTTTTGCGCAGAGCATTTCCTTTTGTATTACCTCATTTCATCTTGTAGCTCCCTCAGGATCCTGTTGGTCACGGGTGAGCCGTGATAGACGAACGCCGAGTAGATCTGCACTAGTGACGCGCCCGCGCACAGCTTCTCATACGCATCCTTGCCGCTAAAGATGCCTCCGACACCGATGATGGGAACCCGGCCTAATAAGCCATAATGCCAGCAGAAATATCCGATAAATACCTAAAGGCACCTACCTTGAGTGAGTCTATAAAAGTCGTAGATTGCTTGTGTGGACATTTTCGCTAACGGCCGGCCACTTAGTCCTCCTTGCTCGTCCCTGCCAGCACTCTTCAGCGTCTCCGGGCGCGATATAGTGGTGTTGCTAACGATGAGGCCATCGACTCGACACTGTGACAATCAGACATCAACACTGATTCAAAACCCGTGAATGCTCTCCCATGTGTAAAACATGCTTACAGGGTCTCTCGTGGCCACGTCAGCAATGCTCTTCTTCTCATCCTCTGTCAAGTCAGGAGCAACCTTGATAAGAATTGGCACCCTTCTCTTCAGGCAGTTTCTTTCCTTGAGGACGCGGATGAGCAGTCCCTCCAACTCTTCTTTGCCCTGCATCTTACGCAACCCCGGGGTGTTAGGACTGAAAGCACAAGTAGATACCCCGTAGGATAGAGAAGTACCACACCACCACGGTCTACTTACTAATGGCTGTTACCTCGACACGTTTATCACGAGATAGTCGGCCACAGGACCAAATAACCTGACTCCTTGAACGTAGTCTTCGGCGGGGTCTTGAGAAATTTTGTTTTTGCCTAGGTTGACGCCTATCCTGACCGAGAATTGTGTCAGTCGTGACAGCCTGTCGTACACCTCTGAGTGGCCGTGGCTGTTGAAACCATACCTGAGCAGGTACAATACACTTATTAGGACTTGCAATCGAGTGACTTGAAATTATTTTTAAACATAATTTTCAAAAGCTCATAATAGAAGCTTGATGTAACAAATTAGTTCTTGAGGGGGTTCTCAGTAAGATTTGGCAAGACAACGAGGATGCAACGTTGACCTCTGACTTACGGAGTTATCACGGGCGAGAGTAGGGTGAAAGATTTTTCAGCTAGTTTCCAGTTTGGCAGATTTGGCCAGGACGTGAACCACACCCTTAAGCTATGAGGCCCTTAAGCTGACGATGAACTTTGAGGTTATGGGTGTCTCTTTGATCACATTGCTGGTGTATTGGGGGTGCAGGACATATCCAGGGTCCAGGCATGATGAGTTTTGTCACTGCACAGTCCATGTTACGACCAATCCTTTTTATGATGGAGTTGTGAGAACTTGGGCGTAGTGATCATGAATTTGTAAGTGGGGAACAATTTCTCCAATATGTAGCTTCCATTTGAGCCATTGCACACTGATTTGCTACCAAAAATGTAGATTCCAAAAGAAAAAAAAACAACCTTTTTTTGATAGACCTTGTGCTACATAAGACATACTGTTTTATGGTATTTCGACCTGCAACCTCAAAATTTTTTCAAAACTCGAAATTAAAACTTATAGAAAGTTGTCGTCATGGAATGTTATTACAAAGCCTAGAACTTACTCATATGACCCAGTGCGTACTAAGCATTCACAAACTGCTACCTACGTACGCACCTGTTGATGACTGCCTCGTCTTCAAATAACCTGAATACTCTGGGCTTTTCATTCCCCGGCTGTGGTAAAGGTGTTACTGAACCGACCTCCACAAATCCAAAACCGACTTTAGCCAATCCAGGAACAGCAACCCCGTCTTTGTCGAAGCCTGCTGCCATTCCAACAGGATTCTCGAAGTTTAAACCGAGAACCGTTGTGTTAAGGCGAACCTGAAAGAAAAGTAGCCTTGTGCCCACTACGTAGCAGAATTGCAGTAGAACCACGTGAGTCCATGATGTATGGTACAGAGTATGTTGTACACATTGCGGATACATTCTAAGATAATTGTTAATGCTGACCTCATGCGCTTTCTTCAGTTCCTCGTCACCCAAGAGCGTCTTCTTGGGGCCTTGTCCTGGCTGAAGTAACTTGAACCGTGCGGCCGAGAGAGCCAGCTGGTGCGCCTGTTCGCCATCCAAAAGCCCATGAACTACTGGCATCAGGAGACGGGAGTAGAAACGGTCATCACCCTTATAGAAGCATATTCCACCGAAGATCAGACAACCAGAGGCGCTCAGTTTCATTAGTTGCTTACACTTTCCCTGGAGAGAAGTATTTATAGTTTACACAGTAGTGAAACCTAATGTAACGTGATTCATGGGTCAAAGCGATTAGGGACTGTCTATAATATCAACGCGGCCAGCGCGGCCCATCAGAGAGCGGATTGTCATCGTCACCAGATTCGTACGCTATACTAAATCTCCTGAGGACTTCATCTGAGACTGGAGTTGTTGGCATGTCCACCGGTAGCTGTGACAAATGCTTCTTTGTCAGTTGCAGTTCCAGCAACCTGACCAATGGCTTTATCAAGTGATTCGTTGGTACTTGACAGGAAGATTTCTTCTCTTGTCGGATGCAGCAGTTTCACGACCGTCAAGTCTTTGCCGGAAATGGTCGGGGAATCTCTGACGAGCCGGTCTTCTTGGTGGAAAAACAATTCATCTGCTGGCTCGGTCTTTCTTCCGCCGCGAAGAACGCTGAGTAAGCTCTTCGTCCGAGGACATTCGCAGTCGCTTCTCCATCGGTAAACCAGGTCGAATAAGCACAAGGAATTAAGCGACAGGAGCACCACCATGGTGACTGAGATTACTAGGAAGGCAATGGATCTCGCCTCTAAACGCCAAGGACCCCCGACACCTTCCCCGGCACCTTCTTCCACATTGGGGAAGGACGAGGACCACAACAAGATAAGAATCAGAAAGGATAGCAGACCCGTCACGTTCAAGATCAGTTGGGAGATTAGACAAAATTTCATCACTGTAGCGCCAAAAGACAACGCATTGACAAATATATTGTGCGGAGCATCGAAATAAAAGGCTCGCACGGTGGTCACATGTGCATATGGCCTAAATACTTTTACAGTTTTACCCAAGGTGTCGACGGCGGCGCCATGTTCAGGCGCTATCACCTCCAGCCAGTGGATCCGAAATGTCTGATCGAGCAGTTTGGGCGCACCCGAAAACAACGATCTTGAAGACGTCGGGAGAGACAGTCAATGTTTAGTCTATGTACGTTGCTTCTTTTTTCCGTGATGTTTTTCTTGCGTAGGAAAGGAAGCAGAGTTACCAGTCTGTTGAGGAGACCGACCCCTTTGAGTCCACCGGACTATCCAAAGAAGACGACCGACTGCTCTAAAGGCTGTTGTCGCACTCGAGATCGGCTTTGAACAAGTCCGATGATCAGGCGCTCAACCACAAGAGTCACTCTTTGATGGGGACAAGGAGCTCTCGAGTGTCCTCCTGCGACGAAGTGGCCGCCCTGACCAAAACATGATGGAAGAAAGAAAGTGGGGAGAAAGAAAATAGAAAACGCAACTGTAAAGCGAACAGTCTGAACAGTTTTGCGTCCTGACGGACGCAGGAGAAGGAGAAAATGGCCAAGGAGTCTGCGGAGGCAAAGGAAGGTGGCTCGTCTTCCCCGCCGTCGGGAAGGCTCAGGTGAGGTCGCCCAGGAAGAAAAAACAGCTTCAACTCAAGCACCATTAGCTTTAGGAGAAAATACCCTCATTATTCATCACATATCAAAACTGAGGCAGCCTAGAGCCTGGGGGAGGGGGGAGAGGGGCAGCGGTGGTGTCACTCAGGTTCTCCACTCCTTCACCGAGGAATTTGGCTTAGATTTTGAGAGAAATTTTCTTTGGTCGTTGAAATCAATCCAATCATGGTTCTACTGTTGATCCTCCAGCTTGACCATGTTGACGTACAACGTGGGCACTTATGCACCACCCGAGGATGAGGAATCGACACGCAGATTGGCAAGGATCCTGGGGCTGTCAGAAGAAGAAGGCCGTCGACCAGACGTCTACGCAATCGGGTAAGTCTTGTACAGAGGAACTGGAACCTTTGCTTGCAACCCGCCTAGTGTCTCCTCAGGTTCCAAGAAGTTAGCTCCCGGCTGGATAGATATCTCTTCGAGTCCTACGTCAGCGGAGAGGACCCCTGGACCACCATGACCACGTGAGTTGCGCCAGGGTTCTCGGCGCTCACAAATTTCCTTTATTGCGGTTCCTGCGGTCTTGCAGCGACTTCTTCTACGAGGCTGGATACATTCGGGCGAAGCGGATCAGGCTGCTGGGGATCATCCTAAACATTTACGTCCGCTTTGAGCACCTTTTACATTTACGAGAGTTAGAAACCACTGTGAGTCAGATTTCTTCTCATGCTTTTGGGGGTTGGATAACAAGCGTGGCCTTCTTCGTTTCAGTTCGTTCGCCTGTCGGCCGGCGGTTGGTTGGTAAGCAGCCCAGCTTGAGCCTCGTCTGGAACAAACATTAAACGATGTACATTGCAGGGCCTTAAAGGCGCCGTGGTCATAAGGTTCAAGTTGTACGGCGTCCACGTCTGCATTGTCAACTCGCATCTCTCTGCACACGACCACAACCTGAGTCTTCGAGTCGAGGAGTACAACACCATCGTGGAGAGCGTGCGGTTCAGGAAGACTGAAGTAACAAACATCCTAACGCATGAGTAAGAATTTTTTTAACATTTCTACCGCTACTACTTCCACAGCTTACATCTCTTTGCAGCTATGTGTTCTGGATTGGTGACCTCAATTTTCGCATAATGGAAGGCATGCTTACGTCAGAGGACATTCTTCGCCTTATGAGCGAGGACAGGCTCGACGACATCTTGCAGAAGGACCAGCTGAAGCATGTCAAGAAAGAGGAGAGGGCGTTCGGCCCTCTCGACGAAACAGGCCCTACATTTCCGCCTACTTACAAGTTCAGAGTGAAAGAAAGCAACTACGATGCAAAGTGAGAATGATTTTTCATCATTACATCAACCGTCCCTGTTCTACCCAGGATGCACTCTCTGCAGGAGGCGCCCAGCTTGGACGGACAGAATTCTCTACCGCTGCAGTCCCGACAATTACGAGAACTTCGAGCCGCAGCTGACCCAGCTATCTTATACAAGCCACGACTTTCGCAGCAGTGATCACCGACCCGTGACCTCCTCGTTTAATGTCAGATACGTGACTAGAAGTGATCGTATTTATGAGTTCGTCCCTGCCTACGATCCCATCATCACGTTCGAGACGCCAGCGCCTTGGTATATTGGTCTCGACGGCTGCGTGACCTACAACGTCAAGCAGGGGGAAAGCGGCTATCTAGGCATTTGGGACTGGGTAGCTCTGTTCAAGGTCAGAAAATGCATACTACCTCTATCGTGTGCTTTCCACCAATCATTTGCTTTTGTCATGCAGTCACACTTTCGCTCCCTCGATGACTACATGACGTTTACATGGGCGTCTTCGTGTCGTCTCACAGGTGTTCCAAAAGTCAGCGTCTTTATGAACCTGCTGGCTCAGCCGGGCAAGTGCAGGCTCATCTACTTCGGTCAAGACGGCTGTGTTCTTGGCATGAGCAATGAGTTTGATGTCCTGTAAGAGCTCCAAAGTCGAGGTTGATGCAAGAATCGAGGATCACCGCCTTTTTTTTCTTTTTCAGGCCGGGTCCTGACGAAATTCCCATCGAGGTGGCTGAAGAAGCCGTGGAAGAAGAGCACTGAACTGTTGTCGTCAACTGCTAACCGCGTTCCAGAGCATCGCTCCGTCGTCTAAGTTTGATTCAACATACATGCAGGGTGTCCAAAAAGATTTGTTTGAAACAAGATGTTAAGCATGCTTAAGAATTAACTCCCAACCAAAGTTTTGGCATCACTTAGGAGCTTAATGTCTCCAAGTTTTTTTTTACACGACATAACTTAAAAAGGTCTTCTTACATTTCGTCTGGGACATTGTGTGATGTGGGAAGCTTTCTGGCAGAGTCTCGTGGTCAGGAGAAAGATGGCAAAATGGTTGAGGATGCTAAAGCTACTTATTTTATCAGCTCTATATTGCATCTGCATGTTTGTACCACTATATTTTCCGACTTTTTTAATAATGTCATATGACGCGTGCAGGGCCTGATATTGATCGCAGTCGACAGCCCGAGGACAATATGAGGTCTAGGACACATCAAATCACCAAGGAGAACGAGGAAAATATCGTGCACATTTGGGTAATGCAATTTATAATTTGAAACAAACTTTTTTCCCCCAAGTTTTTGTGCTTCACAGGAATTTGAATTTAGCTGCGTATAAAGTCCATCATGAAGGACAAAGAAGAAAAAAAGTTCACTTGAAACGTTCAAAACGACCAATTTGCCGTCTTGAGCTATGTCCAAACAAACTACATTTAGACATGTGCCTCTGCCCCCTCGAACTGACAGGTCTGTAACACGTTTCTTTCAGGATACAATACCAGTTTTAAAGGAAAAACAGTTCTTTTTGGACACTCTGTACGTCCTACATAACCTTGCTTCAGCTGCTCTCGTCATGTATGTTCTTCTACGAGGACGGATGCCTCACGAGGCTGGGGCCTCACGAGGCTACGCCCTCTGACAAAAACTTATGGGAATTTATATTAATTAGTTAAGTATCTGGTTAACACAGTGAGCTGGTTTCGAGCAAAAGTAGACTTGTCACGTGCCGAACTCGCTCTCCCGCGTGTGAAATCCGCTCCTCTCTCTCGATGGTGTCCCCACGGACCTCGACGCAGTACCCGAGTACATGTGATCCAAGAAAAGCTTGGTTGAGTGCCACGAATGGCACTCAACCAAGCTTTTCTTGGAGCTTGGAGACGGAGATGCACCGACCGGGAGAGTCACCTGGCGGACCGCGCAAAACACGCCAGACACTCCTCAGCAGTCAATGGCCTCTGCGTCCGTAGGTTCATCCCTGACCGCATTTCTATAGCACAAAGTATGGAACGTGGTTGTTATCCTACCAATGTGATCTCCGTGACTGCCTTCGCTACACAAGGAGCGACTTTACTCTGTCAGACGCGTCAAGACGAGGAAAGCGTTCGTCTCGTGCTCCCCCCCACAGATGACTCCACCACGCTGCTGATCTCGGGCGCGGGGCCGCCTTTGGTCATCCTCTCAGGCGTTGTCTGATCGCCCAACCGACCCAGTCAGCCTTCTCAAAGAAGTTTTCTGCCGAGCTGTACGGACGTCCTTCCCTACTTGTCCTGCCTGGCTTGCAGCTTCTACGAGTGAGTCGAGGAGGAGAAGAGAGTATTAGTACACAACAAACTTTGGCTGGGCAGCCGCCAGCAATCACTTGGACGAAAAGCTACCGCGACTTTCGGCCTCGCCAGCACCATGGCCGGCGCTGAGCCCTGGAGCTTCCGGGAGGCCGTCGACAGGGGTGGGTGGGACGGCGGGGCCAGGAAACCTGTCTCTGAAGCCGACTCGATCGACGGCAACGCCATGGAGGACGACGAAATCGGCGGCGCCGTCAGGAAGAGATCATTCTTTCAGCCTTCAGCACCCTGTTCAACGAAAGGTAATCGGTTGAGTGACGAAGAGCAATCAGCGGCCTTCTCCTGCCACTCGACAAGGACCGCGCGAATGCAGGTGGAGCAGCTTAGTCCTCTGCTCTCGCTACCGCCGGAGATCCACTCCAAGATCCTGTTGTACCTGGATCCCACAGACGTGCTGGCCTTCGCCAGGTCGTGCAAAGCTTGCTTCAAGAATGCTGAATCACAGCACCTATGGTAAGCAAGCGTCCACAAGAACTCCTATGGCGGTCTTTGGAAATGCAGGTTTGGCATCGTTTACAGGAAGTACCAATGGGCCAAGTTAAGTAGGAAGACTCCGTTCTCGTTCCTGCCTTTGCAGTCGTTGGTGGAGCTCGGAGTAAACTTTAAGGACAGCTGCAGAAGGCTGTGGAAGATACTGGTGAAGAAAGTACTCATGAAGTACGTGTAAAGAAAGTCACGAGGAAGTATTGCAGGTAAACGAAGGCGTATTCGGCGGCTTAGTTCCTACAAAGTGTCCAGACTGCAGGGAATACACCTGTCCCACCTCATGCATCGAGGACAAGCCCTCCAAAGTCTCCATCGATATAGGCGGCAAGATCACGTGGTTCATCCCGAGCAGCTACACCCTTCAGCGACATTTGTCCATGATCGCGGTGCCCAAAGTATGCCCGAAATGACGATGCCCCTGAGATGAAATCACACTTAACGTGTTACTTCTTTGAAGGTACTGAAATGTTATGACTGTGATGCGACACTGACCCGTGACATGCTCCGTTGTGACTGTCTGCCGTCGCCACAGCAAGACCCACTGAGCATGAGCGATCGCGAGTCTTTCTGCCACAAGCGCCACGTGACCAGTCACACCGCCCTGGAGTATTGCTCGCAACCGCTAGCAGACATCTGGGTCCAAAACGCACCCAGCCAACCCTTTTGTCTCTTCTGCGACGACGACAAGGTCAACAGGATGCTCTGCGAGCGAGAAATGGTGAGGAAGTCAGTGGATAAATAAGACAGTTTGAAAAATTTTGAAATCTTGCATAATTTCTTCCCTGGAAGGAATTATTTATGTCCATTGTGTTATTCCTATTATGTTGCAATGTTGCTCCTACCCAGGAATTAGGCATTTTTTCCTAAGGTACTTTAGGTATTACGTATTACGGTACATCTACATGTACATTATTTTAATTTAACTGTAGGTATCCAGCACCAAACACAAGATGAAGAGCGTCCGTCCACCGTACATGTCTGGCGAAGAAGAATTCCTAAACTACAGTGCAGTGTCATCACTGACCAATGGCTACTGCAGAGACACCGCAGCTATCTTGGGCGCTAACAACCTGGATCTCTTATCGCCCCTACTCGCAATGGAGCATGAGGAAGCCTTCCCTGTTGTCAAGGCATTCCTCACTCATCTCATTGGACAGTACAAGTTGGTAAGAGGCGTAGTTGAAGTTATCGTGACAGTGAATTAGTTCACTTGGCTCAATCCTCGCATGACAGATCAACGACCTACAGCGGCCAAACTGCTCCTTGGTACTGACCTACACCAAGCTTTCGCTGGGCGTCAAGGAGGCGCTACTGAAGTTTTTCTTCGAAGAGCTCAAGATTTCTAGGTTTGTCACCATGTATGGTGTATAGGATTGACGTGTCCATGTGCACCTGTGACTGCAACCCTCCTCCATGAGACCCAACTCCTTCGTGATACCGAATGTTAACTTTGCTCATTTTTTCCCGCGTTTCAGACTATGCTTGTTACCAAAAGGGCTCGCAGTTGCTTATCTGTTCGACATTTTCACATGTGTGGTGGTTGACAGCGGTGCCACCGCTACATATGTGTGGGTCGTGGTGGACGGCAAGGTGGACGAGTCAAGGACGCAGACTATGTCCGTGGGGGGCTGGCACGTTAGTCAGTTCCTTAAACAAGCTCTCACCTGGAAGGACAACAAAGATGCTGCGGGGGTAAATAAGGCGTTTGTTTTCCATGTTGGGCTGGGCAAGCTTCTAGGGACACTTAGGGTATACTCGTACTTACCTTTGTTGTAATTGCAGGCTACTATTTCGAGCTTGGACACCTCAACAGTGAAGGAGAAGTGTCGTCTTTCGTTGAATCTGGCTCGGGAAGGCTCTGACCATCATAGAGGGTCGCAGTCAAGGACAGAGACCTTGCACATTAAGTCGCAAAAGGACGCACAAAGGAAGCTCGAGCTTACAGAGGTAGGAGAAAAGTTTCGTTCTGAATGAAAGTCAAGTTTTCATTCTATCGGATACGCTCAGAAAGTGCTCTGGACAGTAGGCAGATAGGTCCTTTTTTTTTAACAAAAAAAAACCAACCGTGAATGATTGTGCAGGTTACTCTATCATCCGAGTTGTACCTTGCTCCTGAAATGATGTACGCCACGTTGGAACTACCCGGCATGGTCAAAGAGGCCATTCGGGACATGCCAGATCATCTCATCAAAGATTGCCTATCTAGAGTTCTTGTCACAGGTAACGTACGTAAAAAGCTTCTTCTGGTGGATTGCGATGAATTGATAGTAATCCACGACACTGTAGGAGGCAACACCGACCTGCAAGGCTTCACTCACCGCTTCTCGTCTGATCTTCGCAAACTGATGCCTGAGCACGCGCCCATCATCAACGTGGTTCCGTTTCCGGCTGGAAACAACTCGTGGAACACCGTCCTTGGGGCTAATTCGATCAAAGTGCCTCCACGTTATGGTAGGGGTGACTTTGTTTTTCCTTCTTCCAGTGTACCGTAATGTAAATTTTGCTTGCAGAGGACATCCTCCAGCTTCACCAGTCAGGCCGTGAACTTTGGATGTCGCGAGAAGAGTACATCGTCTTTGGATGCCACCAGCTAACCGCGGAATCCCTTGAGCGCGAGGGATGATTGATCAAGGACGAATGATTGAAGGAGGAGAAGAAGAAGATTCATCCAGAATTAAACTTCAAACGGGTTTAAGAAGCCCCCAAAAGAAATTTTTAACTGATTTTTGCTCTCATTCCCCAACCTAGAATGCTTGTCATGAATGGTAGCCGCATCATTAGCACTGTGGGCGACGTTAAATTTCCTGAGATCCGTCGTCATGTTCTGCTTCTGTGACCTGATTTGTATGAAATATGCAACGTTATTTCTGGACTTGGTTAACATGTCGAAGTTTCTCCGTACGCTCATCGTTCATCGCGCAGAGCGGCAAACATCGTAAGGTGGACAATAGAGTTTCCATCCAAATGTATTTTTCACTCGTACAAAAGTTGGTAACACTGTTATCGACGTCCATATTATGCCGAAGCAGTCGAACATACATCAGCCTTTCTCGTTCCGTTGTCTACTCACATTTTTGAGGTCGGGGATGCTGGACAGGCGTTATTGTTACAATTTGGGGCGGAGAAAGCTCAACTTTTACTACTTCCTGAATAAGCTTTAGTTGTTTTATAAGACCTTGAAGTATGAAGGAAGAAGTGTGCAGGTTCGTGGTCAATTACCACGCCCTGGGCGCAAAGGTGCCGTGCGAGACTTCAAAGAACGGAATGATGGTGTGTCTCAAGTTGCAGGCGGATTTTTTTTTAAAAAAAAACAAAAAAAACAAAGCAACTTCATTGCTTGATTGGGCTGAGCTGCACTGTCAGAAAATAAACACCAGGAACAGTTTCGCCAATTGTCACACCGGGGTTCGCGTTACAGTGAAGCACAATGACATTCAAATTAGTATTGGTATTCTTTTGACTTTTGATGTTCAGATGAAAAATACTGCTGTGAGAAGCATGAAATGGACTACTTATAATACAGTAAGTGCATGAATGTAAAGGTGTATATGCGATCTCATGCAACAAATCCAGGTATGATGAAGGTCAACCTTCAACCAGGTTCCGGCTGCATACGTGAATGACAGCTTCAACGTACCTGTCGGCAGGTGGTCAGTTAGCGCAATTCAACGCTAACCTCGTACACCCCAGGTGAAAACGTATTATTGCTACCATAGTCTAGACAGCATAGCTGTTTCAAAAGGGTTTTTTTTTTCCAAAGCCACACTCCAAGTCAGGTGTCCCCTCTTCACTGCCAGCAAGTTAACAGATGCTTACTAGACAGGAAAACGAGGAAAAGGTAGCGTAACAAGAGATGCAAGAAAGATTTCCTCACTGCTTCATGTCTGTGTGCTCTCCCTTACTCCTTGTAAAATCACGCGGGAAGTTGCAAAGCAAGAAAGTAAACAATGAAGTTGGTCATGAGATTCATGCCCGTATTCGGACTTGAAAACAGAGGTCAGGTCAGCAAGGAGACTCTGCTCTTTCGCTACCACAACGCACATCGCAGTAGATACAGTGGACCCCAGTTGTCTGAAACCAATTTCTTCTTGACCAGTGCACAAAATTCTCCTTTCCCATTAGAAGAACCATGACTCGTAGCTGCTTTGATCCCTGACAAGGAATTTTCCTGTGTCAAACGTCTCGAGCAAAAGCAGCTGGTGATATAGACCTTTTTAGAGGGAAGTGGTAAATAAAGAACAAATGAATAAGAGCTTCGCGTCTGCCCGTCCAACTTCTGGCAGACATCTTTACGACCCCTCAGGTCCCAATACAAAGAAATCCCCCCGCTATTAGAAACCGCCTCACCATTAGAAGCAAAATGCCCCTTCCATATATGCGGCCCCAACAATGAGGGTTGACTGCCATCTTCATAAAGTTATTATTTTGGGGAGTTGACAATTACTGAAATCAAGTAAACATACTGTGTAAATCAAAGTGCCGGGAATACTAAAGCGACCGTAAAATGTGTACAGCTTTTTGAAGTGCACACGCCTTTACTAAGTCCTTGTAAACGAAGATAAATTACACGTTAAGAACAATTGAAAGAAAAGAAAGTTAGCAAAAAAAATCATGCACAGCCAGAAGGGGTACGAAATGTCTTGGCTACTGCAGCGCTTGGTTAAAGAACACTCTGGCGGTTTTCAACTCCAACAAGCCTCATACTACTACGACAGTGTGCATGCTTTACTACAGCTTGTACTAGTACATACGACGATGCCTCCTCCTCATCTTTCTCACGCGGAATTCACACGTTGGATCCGCATGCCTGGCATGTTGGCTGCCGCAAGCTGCTGTTGCAGCTGCTGCTGTTGTTGTTGCTGGAGGGCAATCTTCTGGGCCTCCTCTCGCCTGCAGGAGGAGAAATGAACAACTATTCGTTCGTTCACATGTTGCACAAATGCACGCTATACCTAACGTAGACTGCCAGACTTTTACAAAAATGGGCCTCTTGCGCGCCACAGTTAGGACACGATACCATCTGAGAATAATCGGAGAAGAAGTTGAACCTTTGATCGGGATGGATCACAAGCTGGCTGCAGTTGTTGCACTGAAACATGAATGAAAATGTGTGAAAAGTATATGCATTGTATACATTAGGCTAGGTAAAAAATTGGGACTCCCTGTGGTTGGTCCAAAATTTGTAACTTCACATCATACGAAGACTTGGTATTCAAATGAAAATAAAGAATGAGTTCTATCTACACCCAAATGCATTTAAAGTTGTATCATATTGTAAAATCAGTTGCAATTTTTTTCAGGACCTGCTGTAAAAATATTTTTCTCACAAACTGGAGCATGTCAGCATTTTGTTGTGTGATTTTCATGCAGTTTGGCAGCTTCTGACAGTCATCAGAGCTGAAATCTACTTTCACCGCAAACTTAATTCAGTAGCTTACTGCATAAATCTCAAATCAAGGTGGGCATAGGTAAATGCAACTCTTTTTAAAAACTATTTGACTACATCTTCATTTGTCCTTAGGTAAAAAAAAACCCAGACCCCATCAGGTAATTTCCGAAACTGACCCCTTTTCGACCTAGCCTAGACTGTACATAATAGTTCCACGCGCACTATGGAAAAAGTGGTAACGTTGTGGGAGAAAGGATCACAATACAGACTTGTCAATACTTTTAGCTGAGGTATAGTTACTGGTCACTCGACCGTCATCTTACCTTGAGCCTCTCGGAACAGCAGGGCATAGCCGCGAAGATGTCGTACGAGTACATAGTACCGAGGATGAGATGCGCTCCAGACCAAGGCTTCAGACAGTAACGGCAGTGGATGGGACTGCCCCAGCCTTCTAGGCAACCCATGCACACAGATGTCAAGTAATGATGTTTGCCGTCCAGCTTGACCTATTGGGGAAAGGTTCTTTTAAGTGACACCCCCATCATCAAAGCGGGTAATGACCCTTCAAACCTGGATGCACGTCTTGTTGTGCTGCCTGGGCGAGAGGAAGAAAGTCCCATCGAGCAGTGGGTACCGGTCGTAGATGGTGAGCACCTGACCGCACACAACGCAAGGAACGCGGTTCATTTTGTTGGAGGCGAACGAGGAAAGGATGAAGATGCGCGTCTCGTCGTTTCCGATGCTGCACTCATCCTCCATCTGGACAAAGTGAAGAAAAAAGTGCATGCATACTGCATGTCAACAGCACGACGTAGAGCAGCAGTACCTTAATGTGATAAGAGTTGATCTTGTGCTTGGGTAGAGCATTGAATGAACTGTAGTCGCTCCTGCGCTGGAAGATACTTCCTCCGGAATCGTGTCTGAAAGGAAACAATCAGAAAATGTCTGCTCAGTTTGTCGAGAACTGCTGGGAGGATGGCCTGGAGCTTGCGTCAGCATGGAACCCAGTATTGGCAATATCCCCAGCAGCTCAGAGCTCAGTGAGTGAGAGTGCAAGACGACGACGAGCAGAAGCACCTTGCTCCTTTTTGCACCCGTTCACGCGTAGTTGCAAGGCTTGATTGCAAGATTTGCAATCAAGTAAGTATTATCCGGAACGAGACTATCCCCAAAATACACTACAAGTCCAGCCAACCTTGATATAGTACATGCTACAAGCAACTCTTTAAAGACGCACAACCAGTTTGCAAATTCTCCAGTCTGCACGTTTCGTACTATGGGCTAGAATTTATGGAGGCGATTCAAGAGAGCTGCAATTTATAGTCCAAGCGAACCTGCTCTTGTACTTCTCGAGCACGCACGTGCAAATCTCAGCTCGTTCTCGCTACTGATGATCAGTGGACGCCTGTCCGTTACCAAGAATCAGCGCGCCGAAAAAGTCCTCGCTCGGACGCCTGTACCACACGAATGTATCGAGGGATGTCCACATAGGGAATGAGCGAGAAAGCGAAAGGACAAGAAGAGTGCAAGTAGAAAGTGAGTGAGTGCATGGAGGAGACAAATCGATATCAGACGTCTGGCTCTCGGCACCGTTTCTGTTGGTGCCGACGTATATGAAGTGATGCAACTCTTTTCTTCGCAGATATGGAAAATTGACAGGAAACGCAGCAGTTGTCTCACTTCCTCAGGTGAATCATCTAGCCTGGTCGTGCTGACCGTGATTGGCGAACGCGTTACTCATTAAGCAACACTTATAAGTGCACGGAAGGCTTCAGGTCGCTGACTGTGCCCACTGTCTCGGGGACAGATGTGAACTCGTCCGGACAATCAAGATACGCCAAGAGAACTGATTTAGCTCGCTTCTTGGCTACTGCAGAGTTAACTCACGTTGGTGTCATTTTACTGGTGCTTGAGCGAGAATTGTGGATGAGTTCGAGTGTGGCTTACCTTGACCTGTCCTGCATGAGGACCCTTCTGGGAGGTTGGAAGCCATCGTTGGAGCTGGGACTGTTGGAGGCAGAGATATCGCCGTGGGCGGACTGGCAGTGTGCGCCACCTGGAGCGGCGGCGTCAGGACTGCTGCCAGCAGAGGAGAATCCTCCACCGTTGCCACCTCCTCCACCTGCGCCGCCAGAACTTCCGCCAGAAGCAATGGAGCTGACGGAGTTGGCGCGATTGCGCGGCACATTCTGTGCATCAGATCTGTGCACGCTGTGCCCGAACATTGGCAGGCCAATGGTGATGGTGTTGCAGCCTTTGGTTCCACTACCCTGACTTCTACTTTTCTTCCTCTTCCGGCGACTTCCACCGCCGCCCCCCGCAATGGCGCCTCCTCCGGCGTCCATATCGCACAAGGCGTCGTCGTCTTCGCCCATGTTGCCGCTGCTGCTCAGCGCCGAGGTCTCCGAGTGTCTGCGGTGCTGTGGGGGCATGCCCCGAGTAAAGATGCCTTAGTGAATGGGGTCTTCTATGTACAACTGATGGGCCGAGAGGTTGGATATAAGACGCTTCAGGTACTAAGATGGACTCTGCTGCTTTCACGATGAAGAAGGGATACTTCCAAAGCTGTGCGATGAAGAGGCCTTCAATTGTTTTCTTCACTTGATTCGTATCTCGGCACTGACAACGCAACTGTCTTGGATCTCTTGGATATACTTCAGAACATACTTGAAGTGTTCACAGTGCAGTTCGCTCAGTCGGTCAGTATCGTCAGTATCGTCTCTCTCTCTCTTTCTCTCTTTCTTTCTCTTTCTCAGTTCTTCAGGTACACAGTAGCTCGCTGGCTGGACTCTGGCCCGACGAGAACGTCGCCACCGGCGGCTGGAGTGTTCTGCAAGGGAGAAATATTGCAGTAATCCGCTATCTCGGCTCCAGACTGCTTTATCAGTTGTCCGCTGAGCTAAGGCAACGACTCCTTGCAGAAGTGCATAGCCCGGCTGATGCATCTATGCTGCACGTGAGAACTTCGCGGCAAACAAACCTTTATCAGCTATCACAGTCAAGACTGACGCCGACACTCGCCACACTCACGACAGCGAACTACGGGCAGTACACGATAGCGTGCGTGAATGTCAATGTCGTTGCAGCGTGCTGGAGACACGTGTACGGAGTCGCTACAGTGAGACTACGCGGCCTCCCTCTTGCCCCGAGTTGTATGGGACGCAGAGTTTGAGGGAGAACAAGGAGGGCTTCACTGAGAGCTAATCTTGTGAGGACAATCTGGGCAGGGCGGTTAAATAGGGCCGCGATATGAATTATACACATGGGGTACAATGCTGCCACTGAAGGAAAATGTCAGCCTCTGCCATGGAATGGAAGAGGGTATTGCCCACGCTGAAGTGGGAGTCCTCGAGCGCCGCCATGCGAATGCGGCGAACTGACGACCTCATTGCTGTGGTCTGTCGTGCCTGGGTGGGGGCAGGAGTCAATCCCGCGAGGCACGTCGGGGTCGGGGTTACTCGGGGTCTCGGGCTTACCTGTCAGGGTGAAAGAAGGAAACTGAAAATGCAAGAGTAGATGGCGCGGACTGAGGAAGAAGAGCGGCCGCCGCCGCCACCTCCTCTCTCTCGCTCGCTCCCTTTGCGTCGTAGGAGAGCAGCGTGCATGCGTGGATGCTTCGCGTTGTTGCGGAGAGGGGGAACAAGGCGGCGGAGGCCGGACAGGGCAGTCTCGTCCTATTCCCTTCCCCTCTCCTCCTCCTCCGGCAACGGCAACGGCAACGCCCCGAGCCAAAGGCGCATTCGCGCTCGCCGTCCTACGAGGGCCGGAGGACCCCTCTCTCTCCCTCTTCACTCTCCACTACTTGTACTTCTCTCTTTCCGCACAGACACACGCATGCACGAGCAGCACGACGCAAAAGCCGACGCCGGGGCGAGAGAGAAGGAACGAGGCGTCGCAGATCCCTCAACCCGCGTCGCGCCAGACGGACGCGACGGGATGAGACTTGGCGGGGTCGCGGACTAAGTCAAGACCGCCGATGGAGAAAAATCGTTGCCTCGGGACCTCATGCGATCACGGGAGGAACCCGACCAGGGGCCATCATAATGGTCCGGGTCGCTCAACTGCTGAGCGTCCGACGCATTTCGTTGGCGAGGTATCTGCGCTCACTCGCGCGTCGTCAGGGTCACGGTTCTCAAGGCGGCGACGGTGACGGCAACGACCGCCGCCGCCTTTCTAACGACGCAATTTGTGCTCTCCAAGTCTGCGGTTGTGAGACCGGGGAGGGGGAGAAAGAAGCGGGCGACTTGGCTGATGTTGGAACTGATCCTCTCCAACTTTCCTAGCGGACAAATAAGTAATCAACCATAACATAACGTTTCGTCCTCAATACAGCTGCGCTCAAGTAACATAACGTAAGAGAATACATACATAGCTCAGGGTATGCATGACGGATGCTCTAGAGGCGTGGATTTCCCCCCTCCCCCCAGAACAGTTTCACCTGTGCGTTTTGCAGGTCCAGATAGGACCTGCACGTAGGAGACCCTGGAGGTTGCCTGACACCAAGATCGAGCGGCGTCTCGGGGTCGGATTTGATGTTGCAGTGTCACGCTGGGACATGTGTCGAGCAAAACCCCGGGGGCCTTCCAAGTACTAGCATATGTCTGCACGTGCAGTTCATCCGTCCGATGTACGCGTCAAGGTCGCCAAACGTCGCAAAACACGATCTCCTTTGTCCGATTCAGTTCTACGGTGCGCAAGTTGCTCATTCGTGCTTATTGATATCTTTTGCTGCTCTTGCTGCTTTGGTGCGTCGACTCCGTCGAGTAGCGTGCGTAGGAGGAGCGAACTTATGGTGGAAGAACATGCACAAATGCGCTTGAGCCCCAGCTTTCGCCGCCGTACCTGACTCAGCTTTCTTCCTCCAAGTTCGTCCGGTTAATGTCGTCGCGACCTCTTCTATGCTGATACCGAAGACGAAAATGTGACCGTTGATTGTCTCCTTGCAATGATCACTTTCGACTATTGCCGGAAGTTCGTCAAGCGGACCACAACTTGGAGCGGAACTTCCTCGCCATGAGTCACCAAACCTCGCACACCACAATATGTGGGAGGTATCAAACACAGTGGATCACTGGAAAGTCGTCCCCGCTCGAATAGAAAGTCTTCCTCGCACATTGGTTTTGTGACATTCTTTCTGCACCAATTTGCCCACGCTATGCTTACCTATGGCTGAAGTTCATCTATTAGGCCAGCTGGTGGGCGGCAGCGAGTTCGAGGGTGCCGACAGCCTCTTCTGTAAGTGGAGCTTGCAGACCGGGGGAGCGTGGACCATCTTGTCCGGGCTGAAGGAGGGCCAAACGCAAGTGGATTGTCCTCAAGGTTCGCTGGCCGTCTGGTGTCACCCCATCGACGTCCACTACGCGACGAGGGGGTTGCAGGGGTGGCCTAGGATCGCTATTCAGGTCTTCAAGCAGGACACGTTTGGAAGGTGACCTTTCCCTTGCACCGGGCATTCTTGTCCTCGTCCCTCACGTGCCACTCCTCTTCCAGGAACGACTTGGTGGGCTACAGCTTTTGCCATATTCCCACCTCCCCCGGATGGCACAAGCTTGATGCGGCGGTTTGGCGCCCGGCAGGCGGATTTCGCGACACCATTGCTCAACATTTCTTGGGTGGAGGACACCAACTTCGAAATCCTGACTTGCTGGTCGGAAGCTCTGAAAGGTATCGCCTTGTGACCACCACAGCTGGAAAGGTCCATTTGCAGGTCGGCGTTATTCATAGAAACTTTGAAAAATTTGGCGTTGAGTGTTGAAGAGACAATGAAGAGAAGTGGAGGACTCGTTCTTCTTGCACATCTTGCCTTCTTAACCGTGAGCGTGGAGTGCCAATCCGATGTTGACTCTTTCGAGACGACAAGTGAAACCCTCCTCCTAGAACCGGGTGTCACAGCAATTGACACCCATCAGGATACTACCCTCCTACCTGTTGTAACTATTACACAGCCTGACACTACAGCGACAAATCCTGCTCCAACTACAGAAGAAGTCACAACTAGCACCACTTCCACTACGACAGAAAGGCCAAAGAGGTCTTCGACGACGAAGAAGCCTTCGGATGCGCAAAAAGAGAAGAGTGAAGAAGAGGAGCCTCAGCAATTCAACCAGACCTCATTTCAGGTTGGACCTTTCTGCACCTGCGACCTCATCCCCAACGTATGCGACGTCAACTGTTGCTGCGACGAAAGCTGCAGTGTGCAGGATGTCGAAGCCTTTAGCGCCTGCATCCGGCAGGCATCACCCAACTTAGACCCGCGGTACTGCTTTAAGACTGAATTCATCTACGTGAATAACACCAAAGTAGAGATCACAGTCAACTCGGACAGCCTCTTCTGTATAGCGAGAGACAATTTTGAGGAGCACGCCATGTATTTGGACAGGCAGCCCATCGTCAATGTCACAGAGTTCACAAAACTTTCCTCGAGACACAGAAAGTTCTTTTTGCCGGCACAATCTTCGCAGCCCGAATCTCTCTTCTCCGCGGTCTCCTACGTGGCTGGGGGTCCCATATGGACTTTGCACCGCTCAGCTCCAAAGCAGCTGGGTGTGCTCACCCTACCGGACATGATGAACGGTGGCAGCTGTGACACCTCCAATCCAGTCAGGTACATGGAGGATCACACGACTCTGTGCGAAACGTCATTGGCGAAAGGGACCGACTGCACCAAGCAAGTAGGCTTCGATGCTCTCGTCTTCGTGGAGAGTTTCGCTTCTGTCATCAAGTCTCCGGGGCATTACATCAACAACAGTCGGGAAGCTCTTATAGGTGTGGAAGTACATCTGTGCCAGAAAGATGAGGAGGGCGAAACTTGCCTTCGGCAGATCGACTCCTTCGTGAAACGACCCACTACTGACTGCAGAAATGTGCTCTCCTCGCTTCACATGGAAATCTTTCATCAAGGCGTCCTGGGCATCAACCTCGTCGTGGTCAAGGTGAGACAAATCGACTTGGAACCGGAGGACACCATTCTTACCCAGACCTTTGGCTATTCGCACTTCTGGACGTCGGATAATATCACAGACATTCAATTTCGTCGCAGTGGAAACCCAGGATATTTGAAGGGTCTTCCTCTTTTGCTGGGAAAGTTGACTTCAAAGTCTCCTCAGCAAACAAACCAAGAAAACGTCCAGAGCCTTGACCGAGAGATCGAGCACGACCACATCACAATGGCCGCCTTCTCCATCATGCCTCTCTCTCGATCAGGAAGCTGCCTCGATCCGTCCATGGCGAAGGAGAACAGGTGCCCGCTCATATTGGTCATTTGCATCATGGTGTTGCTCTCGCACTGAATCGTTTGCTTTTTGTTGCAGGATTCCACTGCTATTTGGCGAGAATATGCGTGTAGGTTGCTCCTTTCCCCTACGCCGTCACCGAGTCTCCTCTGACTGCGCCTCCCTCAAAGCCGAAGCGCTGAAGCTCCTCATAGGCCACGGTGGACTGGACAAATTTCCTGAGCTCCGGGTGGCGGCGTTCGGTAACACCAACACCAGTTCCACGGGTGATTGGGTGCCTTTCGTGGTCGAGAGAGCTCCTGGGGACACCACTGATAACGGCGAAGGAGGGGATGGCATCTGCTCCAACGTGGTGCTGTCTTTGCACGTGGACATAGCGTTTGCTCACGTGGGCGCCGTCGCCAACCCCCAAGCCAAGGTGGTGGGTATGAGGTTGGAATTCGGCCAGCCACAAGACATCCGATTCGTCTGCCTGGGCCAGGCTTGCGAGAGAAAAGACGAAGAGCAACAACTGGAGATTGCCACCTCGGTCGCCTTCGTAGACGTGACGCGGCCGGCGGTGGAGAGATTCGCGGAGTTCCCGGTTATTGAGGCCAGGTTCCCTTACGACTTCTTCTATCCGTTCGCGTCCTCCTTCGATTCGGACCGCGTGGGAGCAGCAGCTGCAGGAGCAGCAGCAATTGTTCACTTGGATCGAACCCTTCTCATCGCAGTTCTTTTTTTTACGCTTTATGAATTCGTGTTACGTCCGAGAGACTGAAAAAAACGAATAGTGCCAGCATTACAAGTTTTATTTCATGTATCATCGGAGACCCCAATTGCTTCCTCGGCTATCGACTCCACGATGCCTCCAAGGGCGTCTGCTACCACGTACAACAGCACATACAAGGGAGACGTTGAAGCATCCCTTGACCTTCTCTCAGTGTCTTCAGTCAACAATCGCGATGTCGGTGTCGTGGCCACTCTGGTGGTCGTCGAGCAGTCCACAGCCGACAGTTCCTCTGTCTACCGTCTCACCTCCTTGAATCTCAAGGTTCTTATGATCGCAACTCGAGAAGGACGAAACTCAATGAATCAGCAGATGATATCAACAACGCCGAAGTTGCCGGTCACGTCAGTGAACACGTAGCCCAGCGATACCTTTTTGTTCTCCCTGAGTCTTTCCTCATCGAACAGAATTCTGCCTTACTCGGACTCGCAGTAGAAGCTACAATCCTAATGGGCCAGACACTCGGCACACAGTGATTTAAAATTTGCTTATAACTTTTGCTAGTACTTTTTAATTTCATGAAACCTCATGTGCACCCGTGCAATGATCGCTGCTGTCGTCTTTGGATTGTCTTAGACTTATCCACTTTGCTCGTGAGACAAATACTCCTCCATCAGCGGCAAAAAAGATCAGACACCGATCAAACTCATAAGATTTCCATGAGGAGTAAAACAGCAAGCACTTTTGCTTCAGTATCACTCATATTCTACCCTTATGATTGATAAGACAGAGGCTGAAAAATGGTAACTACAATTTTCCAAATTTCATTTAATATGCAGATATACGTTTGGTCCTCTCTTCCTTGCACTCACTGCTCCTGAATCTCACCTTGCAGGGCCCAAAGGTTTCCACCTTTGGGCTGATCACATTGGGAGAGAAATGGGTCTTTTTGTTGTGAGAGCCGTTGGACAATGACAAAGGGTCCAACTATCTTATAGGAAAGCTTGGTGTGGAAGCCGCAGTGGAAGGATCTATTTGCATGCATTTCTAGTACTGCCCTTCTTTCACTCCAAATGATATAAAAACGTAATGTTTTTTTTGATGGCTGACCTTGCTTCTATAATTATGACTAGGTGTAGTCACCCTAGCAATGTAACGAGTTATGTAGTAATGTGCGAAGTAAAATCTTAAACAATGGAGGAGTGCTTTAGCTGCTTTGGTCGATTTTCTTCTTCGTTTCTCCTGAAGGTCGATCCGATCTCGATTCAAAAAAAGGTCAAGATGACAAGAGAAGTGCATGTACGCAGATGTGTTTTGCAAATGTCATTGCCGTTCAGCCTTGTCAGTTCTCGACACTTGCACAGCAGAAAGTCAAGGTGCAGAATACGCATGCAAATAACGTAAACTTAGCTAAACCCCTAGAGCGTTGAAGTCTCTACCAGGAAAACTTGTATGATACTAATGTAGCGTATTTCCTACGGCGCTGGCGGAGTGGAGGTGGAGTTGCGGGCTACGTCAGACCTTCGCTATCAATAACCTTCCAACTTGTACCTACACTGCTCAATTAACTTAGTGACTTGTGAGATTTCACTGTTCCTCTCACGCGCGCCCTTGACAGTGAAAATGTCTCGCTGCAAAATATCGGTGTCCCTCACGTCTACGTTGATCGCAACCGTTAACTAATCAAGCTGATGGCGCCTAATCACAGAGCAAGGAGAGTGAGTAAACTGAGTTTCTCATTGCTACAGGCAGGCCAGGACTGCCATGTCCATTAGGTGAGACAATGGGGGTGTTTTCCCTTTAGCAGCACCAGCAGCAGCTCCAGCACATGCGCAAGTAAAATCATGCGCTGGCCCGGCGCAAGATGGTGGCTACGTGCACGCCCCGGTTTACATCGTATATAAGGGAATTGTCTCCGGCAGAATCTTTAGTCGTTGCTGCTGGTCAGCACCAAGTAGAATGAGGAAAGTTTTGGTCTTTGCCTCGGCACTGGCGTTGCTCGCCGTGTCCGCCGAGTCAAAGTCGGTAGTTTCGCATCGAAACGATGAAGAGCACATAATCCCGAAGGGGGAAGACAAGGAGGAGAAATCAGAGGATGCTGCCTTTGACATCCAGCCCGCCGCCAGCTCGCAGTAAGTCAGTTGACAGTTTCTGTTGCTGCGCCGTTGTTGTCGCAATGTTCTTGTTGTCTGGTACGTACGTAGTCATCTACAAAGTATTCTCCCTCACTGCCGTCGGCCGCCTCATTACCGCCACCGCCGCCATCGTCACCTTTGAAGACGACTGCGCCTTCCCCTGCTTTAGACTCCTTTCCATACCGATTCCCGCCGCCGCCCGCAGCAACCGCCGAGAAGTTGTCGCCTCGATGCGCCGCGCGCGGCCGGAAACGGAAGCGACGGCGGCGTGGCGCGCAATCGAGCGGCCGGCGGCGGATTCGGGAAGGAAAAGTGACTTCTGACCTGCACATCTACCACATCTCTTGCAGCAGAAAGGCGTCGTTGGCGTCGTTGGCGTCGTTGGCGGCAAAGGCGACAGCGAGGGAGCACCTGTCGGCTTGTCAAATGTTCCCTGTAATGTGCTCCTTCCCTGCTGAAAAGCGTCAAGCTCAGTCCAGAGAGTTTTACGAGTACGACTACCACGACTATGAAGAGTATAACTATCATGAGGATGACCATGCTGAGGATGACTCTTATTACGTGGAGCACGACGTCTCCTCCAAGTCTTCCTACAATCCGGTACCAGAAATTTACCGTGACTTCAACACGCCGCCCGGAATTGTGCTCAATGATCGCGACCACCGCGACTTCCCTGGAGTCTCTCCAGCAGGTGTTGAAGGAATATCGTCGCAGCTCTATCACTTCATCACCTCGCACGTGAACCAGGTATCCTTCTTCGTGCAGGGACTGCCGCCAGAGCGCGAATTTGAAGATTTCACATAGACGAAGAAGAAAATAGAAGGAAGCAAGAACATGATCTCAGAAGTGCGAGAGCTCAAGCTCATTGTCTCGAGAGTGTGTGTGTGCGCGTGCATTAACTGAGTGACGATGAATTGTGATGACTTTTGCAGCAGAGGCGAGCTTCTGGCGGGTGCAGCCTCCAACTACTACGGGCACAAGGACAAGGGATCTTCAGCAGCAAAGGGGCACAACGCCAGTCATGGAAAGAGTGCCTACAAAGGATATAAGGGCAATAAGTATGGCAAGAAGGGCAAGAAGTACTTCAAGAAGCACTTCGCGAAAAAGAGCAAGCAGAAGAAAGGCTTCCACGAAGGCAAGGATCAAAAGCTACACTAATAATCAAATTTGTATGAGAGAAGTGTAACGTGTTACGTACTACTACCTTGTAGGCAAGAAATATCATGGCGACTTTTACAAGGGGAACAAGGGGCACAAGGCGGCCAAGTATGGAAAGAAAGTAAGTTCGTCGACCGTTAGAGGTGTCACACAGAGCAAGAGAAGGCCAAGACTACCTATAAAAGTTATCTCGCTCTCGCTAGGGTCACCATAACAAAGGCCATAAGACGGAAGGCTTCAAGAAAACATACCACAAGTCCGAGTACAGCAAGAAGACCAAATTCTACGACTCTTATGATAACGGAGGTCAGTAACACGTATTTGCTCAAGAAACGAGGAGAACTTTAAAAAGTAAATCTCGCCCAGGCTACCATAAGAAGTTTGGCGGCTACAAAGGCTACTACGGCGGTTCAAAGGGCAAGAAATACAAGGGCGGCAAGCACAAGGGAAAGTACTTGGGCGACAATTACGGCAAGAAGGCAAGAAAAAGATCACGAGGATGATACTTCCGTCATAATAATAAGATGCATCATGATTCGTTTTCTCATGCGCAGGGTTATGACCAGAAGGGAAAGCATTTTGATGACCATAAGGGTTCTAAGGGTCACTACGGTCAGAAGGGCAAGTTCGGGAAGAAGTCTTCCTTTGATAAGGGCGGGAAGAAAAAAGGCTATGGCGATCATGATAGCGGCCACGGCTATGGCCACGGAGGTAGTCACGGGGGTTACGGTAAGCATGGTGGAGGCGGTTACGGTCACCACGGAGGCGGCGGCTACGGCAGTCACAGTCAACGCGTTCCTGTTCTGTCTTTTCCGAGAAGTATCGTAGAACGGGCAAATTCATATGATCCATTTGCCGTCAAGATGCGACAAAGCCGCAGAGACAAGGAGAGAAAGATTAGAAGAGAAAAAGTGAAACGTTTGCCACATGACGAAGAAGAGGAAGAGTTTGATTTTCACCCATTCAGTGGTTTCTATTACGGTTACAATTACGAATGAGCCGCGCAAACGTTGCGTTCCTGCTGTGCTGTGATTTGTTGCCCATTATGCATATCGGTACGTGAATAAAACCTGCTTCACCCCCCTTTCAGGTATTAGGTAGTGTCTCGCAGTGCATGCGTGTACGTGCGCTTGCACGTATACAACACACCCACGTATGATCATGATGATGCCACGCGCAATATCGTCTTCTTTGACGTGACACATTTAGGTTCGACCCTCTAGCGGAGCTGGGCGTTCCAGAGCCCGCCAACGTCTTCTCTCAGTCCTTCGCGCTCAGGCGCATCAGTCCCCTAGAGTTCGGGTACGCGGAACGCACCCGCGACGGCGTGCCTGTCTACCACCCGGGTCACAAACAGAAGAGAGGTGGGTCGCTGGGCTACGGAGGTGTCTACTACGCCGACGATGAGGACGGATTCGGACCCAGGGAGGAAGAGCCCCCACCACATCACTTTAGAGGAGACGGTGGTGGCGGCGACTACGCCTACGACGGCTTTGACTATATAGGATTCGACGAGCATGACGGCCCTCACCAAGGGCAGCACTCGAGACAGCACGGACATGAAGGATACGGGTAAGGATGTCATGTACAGCACGTAGGAGGCGTAAAGAGCATTCACGCTCTTGCCCAAGGTGGTGATCAAAGGAAAGGAATTTGAGCCTCCTGAGCACTAAACGTATGTACACATTCTCATAGGTCGTACGATTACGATTACGGAGATTACGGCGGCGGTCACCCACATGAGGGTCGAGACGGTGGCTATGGTCATGGGGACGACCACCATGGTGGTGGTTACGGACACGACGACGATCACCACGGAGGATATGGCCATGACGATGGCCATGGCCACGGCCATGGCCACGGAGGTGGCCACGGAGGTGGCCACGGAGGCGGCTACGGTCACGGAGATGATCATCACGGCGGTGGTTACGGGCATGACGATCACGGCGGTTATGGACACGACGATCATCACGGAGGCTATCACTGAAATGTTTGTGCAAGGAAAAGGCAACATCGAAATAAACAGGCTCGGTTTCAAAGAAAACTGTATCATCAAAGCCGTAGTTTACTTCAGAGAGGAGAGTAGGGGTTGAAAACTTCGCCCTTTAGACAAATTTCTCACTGGAACCGAACGTGAAACAATGAGAGGTCGTTCCAGACTCTCGGTCTTTGTTTCAGCCTCACTCTGAGGTACACAGTATGGTTCATCTGTTCAGTCATAGTTGTCAGCATGCCTACCTGTTCCTTGCATGGGTCATTTTCAATCAATCCTCCGGGATAAATCCTTCCAGGGACCCTGAGAGAGTTTGCTGCTCTAAACAGACAGAAGCTACGCCTTTATTGTTCTGATTTGCCAAAGAGTCATTGGCCTTGGCCTTATGTTTACCTTGGTGAACACAGGAACACCATTGAAGGACACCTGCTTAAATGATGAGGCATCAAATGGAGGCTGGTAAAGTATGTATCGTGCAAATGGACAATGCTGTACTTAGCTGAAGTTACGTGCAAACCTTCTCTGACAACCATACTGGTATGTACGCGTACATGACGATGCAAGAAACTCATAAGTACGTGTACATAGTCGTAGCATGTGTACAGAACGTGACCAAATGATTCGTGTACTTGGGCTGCTCTCCTTTGCAAGCTCACTCGTCCTTGTCTAGCAGAATATGTCATTGATGATCTTGATGTCGGTGTCCGTGAGAAAAGGTTCACGCTGGATCCAGTCAGAGAACTTTGGAATCTTGCACGCCTCAGGGTTAAGAGCCTCTGGAGGGAAGAAAGAGATGAAAGAGTGATCGTTTAGAATTGTCATTGTCACTGCGTTTCTCACCAATGGTGTTTTCTCCATTGTACGAGAAGTGATCTGTTGAGTAGTGCATGACGGACTCGCAGTCGTAAGGGTCGTCCGTGGGGAGGCAATCAAAGCCGCCGATGCACTCTCGAAACTTCAACTGGTCGAAGGCGTGCACGTTCTCAAACCTGCTCCACATAACAGATATGTAATTTATTGTGCACTCACGTGATTACTGCACTACGCCATGGACAGATGGTGCACGGCAACGTAAGCACCATACCTGACTCTGATATGATGCTTCCGATCTCTCCGTTGGTGCACGCGTCCCAGACCGAGGGCACGCGTCAGCTCATGTAACACGGATCTCGTCTGGACACAGTAGGACCGGGGCGAGAGTTCAACCGTGACCAGCGTGGAGTCCGGCGACGGCAGAGCGAAACGAGTGAGACAACGACCGGCCGACGGGCGCGCAGTCACGGTCAGCAGCCGAGCAGAGGAGACGTCAGTTGCCACGGAAAATCTTCAGATACCCAGAAGGAGAGACAAATGATTAAGGATGTTGTTCTGCAGGCATAAATCGGATGAAAACTCACTTGACGCAAGTGTTCTCTTCCAGATATTTAAAGGCAGTCTCAATATTTTTCTTCTCCTTCTCTGCGAAGTTGCCCATAATCACATACGGAATTGGTTCCTTGCCCCAAATACCGCCATTATCAGCCTTAGGGTGGAACCAAGGTAAATAAGTGAAAGTTTGAGAGGATTGCATCGATCGATGACATCGTTTGCGCAAGGCTGAAGTAATTTAACTTGCATTGTGGAGCAATGTTCTGCACAGTCTCACCTTCAACGCCACAGGACTAGCTCCGGAAGCCGTGACAGGCTCAGTCTCTTCATGTGCATTCCTGATATTTCCTTGATCCTGATAGGTGACATCATGTCTCTTCAAGTAGTCTTTGATCTGGGAATCGCGATCATTCATTAATTTCACTCCGTTCCCACCCCTTTGCTTATTATCCACGAGGTTTACCTCGTCCAGAACTTCCGCATTTTCCAAGTTGCTGCTGTCTTCACCCTCGTCGCCCTCCGAATTGGCCAATTCAATTGCCTCATCAGAAAGTTCCTCAATGTGTCCCACCAACTTTTCCGCATCGTCATTCTGGGGGTCAGAGGCATCGTCAACGAATAGTCCGCCTAGTGGAAACACGATTCCACAAATGTCCCCCTCTCGATCATCGCCACTGCTGCAAATCCCCGTCGCCGGCTGCGACGACGACGAGACAGTCGAGATCACGTCGAACAACAGAGAGATGTTCAGCGCCATCCGCCCAGCCTTAATAGAAGCGGAAGTAACCTAAAGAAAAGACGCGGTTGTAACCATTGTTGTCGCGTGTTCTCCGTGCACACCTTGTAAGTGAGAGCGACTGGTCGCTTGGCCGGAAAAACTGATAGAAATCCATCGTGCACATCCAACGCCGTCAACTCGTCGTGACCGTCGTCGGCCTTGGAGCCGACGGTGGCGCTGCAGGCGAAACAAGCGCAGAAAGAGAGGAGGAGGAATGAGATGTGGACTCCACAAAACCTTCCCATCTGAAAGAGAGACAAGCCCTGCTGTACTGTGCACACAGCAAGTGTGACGTCGACGTTGCCCCTCAGCTGCGTCAGTGAGATCGCCAACGTTTGTTCGACACCAGAACTGCAATGTTTGAGGTTACCTTAAAGACCGAATCTGACCTGTGAAAGGGCACTTGACCAACTGACAAGTGTCGTGTCCACTGAGACGGGCGAGGCGAGAGTGAGAGAAGGGACTGGGTCAGGTGATAGTGGAGCTGAGCATGGACAACTAAGGGGAGAACATGATTGAGGGAGCTATTTTAGCCCCTCTTTATACCTCGCAGCCATCAAAGTTATCGAACAGACGGTAGGTCACGCCTGCGCTTGGGAAAGCGCTATGAGGATGACAAATATCTCCGCCACAAGAAGAGGCAGTACGTGTCTTTCTTTCTCTGCATACACATGTATTTTGTATGACTAATTATTCCATTCATGGTTCTGATACTACAAGAGATCCTGGTGATAGGATGAGGTATAAATTTAGCTGCACCCGTCGTTGACCGACACCAAACAGGTGACTTCCTGCCGGTCAGCGATCGCTGAACAGACGATGAATCTTTATGCTGGCTTAGGCACAAACGATGAAGAACAGTTAGCTACTCTTAACGTTATAAATCCAGTCAAAATGACAGGTTCACAACATTGCGACAGAGGGTGGTTTTTGACTCAAGCTGACCATGCTGAAGATGATTTTATAAAGTACAGGACCAGATTCGGTCATTGCACATCAAACGAGAGGACTTTTTCCAGTAGACCTGATGTTTTGAGCATCTATTTGCTCTTTGTGCATTAAAAAGGACTTCTGTGTAGGTAATTATGCAGCAACAGCATGTGTATTTGCTCATGTCAGTCATGCAAAGCACCAAAAACAAGATACTCTCCCCCTTTGTTTGATACTGAATCATTGACTTTGTGTGCCTGCTGTCATGATGGTTATTGTCAGTAAGTACTACAGATAAATCGACATTGATACGTAGAGGGACACCCTTCAGCCAAGGAACGATACTAAGAGGAGTGGCCCTTTTTAAAAGTTATCTCTCAGTTTATTTGTACACACACGTTTTTAGCCAAAGATCGCTTTAGATTTGCTCTAATCAATAATACGTTAACGAGTGAGTGTTCATTTGGAAGAACATATATTGATTTTGGTGCGGAAAGAACTATTTTGTTGCGAATGAGTGCTGATTAGATTGGCTTGCACTGGACTACGGATTATGCGCATAGAAGCATTACTTTGAAAATATGAGCATCACTTTTCACCTTTGACTGTGGAATGTATTGGTAATACGTACAGTATACAATGACCCTGCAAAAAAGTCTGGTTTGCAAACTTATGCGTCTGGATGGCTTCCCCATTGCGGTGGATACGGCTTCCTCCATGTTGCCACCGACTCACCAACGGCTTCCTTTGAGTTAAGGGCAACTTCTACCGTCTCCGTTTGCCTTTTACGTTTTTTCCCCGAATTGTCATCCGCATACTGAATGTCTGATACACACATATGAAAGTGTGCGCACGTTTCAATGGTCCGTCATTAGCATCGGCTTATGTTGTTACAATTACTCCCCTCAGTTTAAGACAGTGACAACTGGCTTGCCTGCTAGCACGTTTTTGCACTATTAGAAATGCGTCCCCAATAGAATGGTTAAGGAAGTTCTCGTCATCAGTAGACCTACGGCACATACAGTATGCAGGCCTTACTGTATCTATACTTGTGCGCATTTATGCGCACAAGTATAGATACATTGCATGCAGCAGTAGATATAGAAAATATGACTTTGCTCCGCTGACATAACTCGTCTTGCGCGCGGGTCCGCGCTTGTCGTTCAATTGAACTGGTGCTCAATTCTATAAGAAATGTATGGCTTCCCGTATGCGTCGGCAGCGATCGAGGGGCTTTAAAAGACGAACGATTCGCTCAATCACCTGAGTCTTCGCCAATATGTGATTGGGTCTGCACGAACTACCAATACGAAAGAGAAAGAGAAATCGGAGACCATTAGAGATGGAGCAAACACCCAAAGTCTTCCTCGACCAGAACTACGGGCTTCATTATCCTCCAGGTACGTACGTGGTGCAAGATGGGGCAGCAAAATCTTGAGCTGATCTTGGGGCAAATTTCACTTGTCATCCGTGTGAGTTGGGAGATGTCACGGCTCATCTCGTCAATGTATCCCTTTTAGGCGCCAAACACACTGACGATGCTCCCGAGGAAGTGCTTGCAATAGCCCATCCTCACTGGACCACATTTCCGCCGAACCATCCGGGGATCCAGCACGTGTTCGGAATCCTCTTCTTCTTGCTGTGGATCATTAGCGTTGCGGGAAATAGCGTCGTGTGCTTCATTTTTCTCAAGTAAGCAAATGTACAACGTAAAGGGTTTTTCAGAAAGAATGCTCCATGGATGGCGCTTCTTGCTGCGTCGACGTCCCATCATGGTACAATATATCTGTAGATAAGGTGCATTTCATTTCTTCTTATGCACTATTTGTGACATGCATGACAGCATCATTGCATCTTTCTCGAATTTACCTACTCCAATTTACCGTGCATTGTCTAAATTAGCCATTTAAAAGTTCATTTTTACCCCTATGCAATGGTGCAACTTTTCTCCAGTTCCGAGGCTGCACAATTGAGCTTGAACCACTCTACAAAGTCTTGCTATGCTCTGATCAACACCCTTTAGAGTGAAGACTCTCCGCACCCCATCCAATATGTTGGTCGTGTCACTGGCACTGTCTGACCTCATCATGATGATGACGATGGCACCCCCACTGTTCATCAACGTCTTCATGAGCAGATACTGGGCTTTTGGAGAGTTGGCCTGTAATCTGTATGGATTTCTGGGAGGGGTCTTCGGTGAGAAAACACTTCAGAATAATTAGTGGAGGTACGCTTGTAATGTGACAAATAATAATGTGACTTAGGAGTGTCTTCCTTGTGGATGATCATCATGATTGGCTATGATCGCTACAACGTGATTGTGCGCGGCTTCAGTGGGATAAAGATCACACCATGCGTTGCTGTAGGAATGATCACCTTTGCCTTCGGCTACTCCACCTTGGTGTGCTTGCCACCTTTCCTCAAGGTGTGGGGCTCGTACACCCTCGGTAAGAGATTGTTGCAACCTACCCAAAATGTAATTTGACGCATTTCTTTGTGTGTCCCCTTTCATGCTCAGAGGGACTGCTGCTTACTTGCTCTTTTGACTATGTGACGGACACATTGAGCAACAAGACATTTACAGCCTTCTTCGCTTTCACGTGTTATGGCTTGCCTCTCATCTTTATAGTCTACTTCTACAGGTAAAACTTATTCATAATTCATGAAATCAATGCCCAGCTCCTTTGGTTTAATTCACAGTCAAATTGTTGCTGCTGTGGTTTCTCATGAGAAGGCACTGAGGGACCAAGCCAAGAAGATGAACGTGGACAGCCTGAGATCAAATTCTGTAAGCAAATAAACCAGCACTGCATTGGAGTTCCATGATCAAAGGTCATTGATCTTATTTTAAACTGGCAGGCCAATACCGGAAGTGCAGAGGTCCGCATCGCCAAAGTGGCCATTACCAACGTGTTCTTGTGGCTATTGGCTTGGACTCCCTACACAATAATAGCACTCACTGGCCAATATGCTGGCCCAACTTATCTGACACCTGTTGGGACACAAATACCCTCCTTCCTGGCAAAGACAGCCTCTGTCTTCAATCCCATTGTCTATGCCATCAGCCATCCAAAGTGAGCATCTCTCCTTTCAACTTCTTTGCTGACGTATCTTTAACCAACCATAAGCTACGAGTAATGTAACTTTGACTTTGCTTAGGTACCGTGAGGCTCTGACACGCGAAATTCCCTGTCTGGGCATCCAAGAGCGCGCACCAGTTGAGAATGACAACCAGACAATGGCTACCCAAGCCTCAGCTTAACATGGACAGCAAGTCCCAAAAAAAGAAAAATGATAAAGAATAAAAGACCTGTAAAAGTGTAACAGTGCATACTTGTCAGCCCAAATAGAAAACTGATCCTCAGTGGCCTGCCTCTTGTAACAATGCACTTCAAGCATGCATTTTGTAAGTTATAGACAGCAATATGTATGTTCCAACATGGTTTATTGGTCGTCACAAGGCAGCACACAATGCAGCAGAGAGCCTACCTTGACAAACTCACATTAGAGGTGTTGTATGTGCAATTTACAGTATTGTGCACAACTGGGTACTGCACAGTTGTACTTGCTGGCTGTAACACAAAGAAGAGAGGAAATTTGTAGACAAAATCAACGGTTATCCTCATTGACATTCAGATGAGGATAGAAGTGGCTCATAATGGATAGCCCTTAACTTAAGTGATCAGTGATCAGCAATAATGACAAATCTCACAACTTTTCTGCAGCTCTGTCTGTCATCTCCACCTCATCGCCGGCTCTCAGATTCCATAGTTGAGGGTCTGGAGTCATCCCAACCTTGCAGCTCTTGACGTACCAACTGTTCCATTTGGCGCCGGCGGGACTCGTCATTGCCTTGAGAAATTAAAATCCAATCTCAGTATCAACATACCGTACAGTGAATATACAATCACAGAAGTAAAGTCAATCTAACCTTCTGCACTTTCGGTCATCACTTCTAGAATCTTCCCCATGGTGGCCTTTCGCTTGGACTTGCCTTTCTCCATAGCCTCAAGCTTGATGAGCACTGCATCAATCTTGGACACAATAGAAGAGATTGAGTGCTCCATGCGGTCAACTCGACGGCCAAGACTTGAAAAAGAAATCCACTATGCACACTTTCGTTTGTGCAGTAGATAGTCACTTACACTCCAAACTCTTCTCCGCCAACATTGCCTACTGCTGTTCCAGGTCGAGAATTTCCAGATCCATCCATGTAAGCCTTGGTCTGGCGAATCTCAGCAGAACGAAGTTCACGAGCCTGTTTGCCAGACAGTGGACGGCCTGAACGGTCTCCTCCACCATAAGTGTCATTCTCAAGATCATTGATGATCTGTAAAGAGGCAAATACTTTAGTTCAGCTGATGCTCCTCCACAAGGCCTCCTCACCTTTTTTGTCTCATTGGAGTCAAATTTGAAGTTGCCATCATTGTCATAGCTGGAGAAAAACATCTCAATCTCGAGGTCAGAAAAGTTTGCTCTGAAAGTGCCAGAAGGGAAGCAGTTGTGATGTCATTAAGATGCTCATGCATGCTCAGTACTTATGTACAATGAACTCACTTCTTCAGATTTTGCCTCATTTCATCATAAGTAATGACACCATCTCCTTGTGCCGATATCTTGAGTGCATTCTCGATGTCAATGACCTTGTCACGGGCACCAAATGATCCCAAAATGTTGTTGTAGCCACGCTTGAAGTAGTCGCTTATCTCAAACTCATTGCGCTGGGATGCAATCTCTGCCTTCACTTCAGAGTATGTGTCATTGATGATGGCCAAGAACATGTTCTGAGGAGTGTCACATCCCTTATCTCATACATCAGTAACTTACATATGGCCAAATGTCTCACCAACAGCACGAAGAAGACAAAGAAGACATAACAAAGGAAATATATGGGGCCCAGAACACGATTGGCCTGCTCAATTTCATGAAAGTTGAAGTCTCCCAGAATCGTCCTCAGAAGAGTGAAGATGGCATCAGCAAATGAACTAAAGTCCTTGACCTTTGTAAAGGGTAAGATCATGTATGCTGCATTCACCTTTTTCTCACATTTTGCTAATGACTTTGTTGCTGACCTGAGTACCGAACAGAAGGTAACCAAGCTGGGCAAAGGCTAAGAAGACAATGAAGAACATGACACCGAATCCAGCAACATCTTTAGCACACTAAAAAATATGAGCAATTGGCATTCAGATCATTGCTGCATGCTCATCATATGTGTGCTATTTAACTTTCACTCAAGTGAAATATTATATTATTTTACATCATATGAAGAAAAAGAACACACCCTTGACAATGTGCTTGACAGTTGTGTCATTGTCTTGTTGAAGCTGATGTACTTGAAGAGTTTGATCCACGCAAAGAAAACACATATGGCAATGCCATTGTTGTTGATCTTTGACCTACAAGCACAGTGAATGAATGATGCCAATACAACATTGTCAGTGACTGCAGTGGCTACATAAACATTGGCTCACATTGATGCAAGTGATCCAAAGTCAGCAAACTGATCTGGATCGGCCAAGAGATCCTTCAGCTTGTCCTGAATGATGAAGTGCGTGATGACTCCAAATGTGATACAGACACAAGATATCTAGACATATGATGAAAGAATGAATACATTTGGACTTATTTCTCAGCATTGAACTAGGTAATAAATCCATCACTTAAAATACACGAATTAAGCTTGAAGTTGGTGACTCAGCTGCCCAAAAAGTAAGAATTATTGTGGTTGTCAGTTATCGGAACTGCCTACAATGTATTAATCATGCTCACCATGATCACGATGATATCCAAGAAGTTCCAAATTGATTTGATATACTCCATCTTAATGCGCCTTATTTCAAGCATCTCTTCGATAATGTAATATAAAATGAAGAGAATGAAGATGAACTCGCATGCCATGATGTAATGATCGGAGGCTGAGACATAGCGAAGGAGCTTCACAGTATGGAAATTGGCCTTGGGCATAATTCCACCAGTTGCTCCAAATTCGAAGGCAATCCTGCATAGATTACACTCATTGCACACTCCTAATATGTGCATGTAACAGTAACAGTTTTTCTCCAAAAGGGATGACATTGTCACTGATTGGATGAAATTGCATGGGTTTTCTTTCATTTACAAGTAATCTGTGGCCACAGCATAACACTTGCTGTCGTGCTGTAGTTTCAAAGGCTTGTAAGCATTTGTATGCATTGCATCACTGCATAGTGTGTAGTCACTATTGTGCTTGAGTATGCAACACTGAAGCCAAAACCAAAGTCTACTTTAGCAAAGTATCACTGGAGAAAGATGAAATACTGCGTAAGTAACAAAAGTGATGACTGACTATTGAGTTGCAAGATGCAATACTGGGCATCCACTACTTACTTCACAATGCAGAAGAGGTTGATATTTGCATTGTAGACAGTGAAGTCAAGACCAACAAATCTTGTGCCCCTGGTGATCCAAAGTCCCTCTTTTAACTCCTTGATGATGGCTGAAGACTCATTCTTCAGAGATGACAGATCTTGGATGGACCCAGCTCCACTGTAACTAGCCAAGCTGCCCAAGTATGAGGGGAGACCCAAGTCAGATTCAGAGCGGTATCGCCAGCTGAAAGGTATTGCTTTCATAACATTGGTGATTGCACCAGTGAGCAGTGCTGATGTCATGACTTACGCATCAGCACTAGTTTTCTTGCGGTATCCATTGCCAAATGGCATCTCATCCTCAATAGAGCTGGAGTAGGAGTTATAGCATTGTTTGATGGCATTTTGAAAGTCTGGGTGTACTTCACAAGAATCATTTTTCACTCGAAGCTGGCGAATTCTGAAAGAACATGTAAGAGTGCTGTACTCCACAGGCACATGCTTTTCTTCTGTCTCACCGAGGCAGTCCCAGCAATCTATTCTCATAGAGTATATTCCTGTCTGATGGAGCAACTGGACACGGTCCAACAGCCTCTTCTCCACCAGGACAGATAAAGTTCTTATTGTTTCCCTCATTGTACAGGTACTCCCAATATAAACCATCGAGCATGTCATTTTCCATGAACTGATGAAAAGAAGCCATTTAGATTGAATGACAGTTTATATGAAAGTATATGATTGTATGACTTACATCCCAGAATTCCTGCACTTGAGTGACCTCGTTGGACTTATCAAAAAGATTTGACATGACCTGGGTGTAGTAGAACATGGTGGCAGAAGTCATACCAAAGGTCACTGAAAGGCAGAGATGAGATGGAAGTATAAGAAGTTACTTTTCTTTGCCTCTTTTCCTTTGCTGCAACAACTCACAGATGCAGAGCACTGTCAAGAAGATACTGTAGACGATGAGTTCTCTGATTGTGGTCCGGATGAAAATCTCCCTATCATCAGTATTGTTCATGTCCTTAGTAGCCCACATCCCACCCAGAAAAGAGGTGAACCAGTTCCAGCATCCCTTAGGCGGCTTCTTTTCATGGATCAGCTTCTCTTCATCATCAACCATAGTGTCATCCTTCATGTCAACTGCAACAATGGCACATGAGCATGAAGTGCGCATTTCTTCACACTTCTCCTGCACCAACATGTAAGCTTACTCTGATCCCTCCAGGCAACTCCATCAGATTTAGTAGACCTGCTCGAGGTTACTCTTGATGAAGATGCTGTACCAGTGGCTGAATGAGAGGACCTTTGGCGAGAACCAGAGTGACTTGCAGGTCTTGATGCCCTTACACCTGTTTGAGGCCTCGAACTCATGGCTGGGTGGCTGCTCTGGTTGTCTTCCTCCTTCACATATACGTGAGCTGCAATGACATGCAGTGTGTTACATGCTTCGACACTGCACTCACAATTAGTAACTATTAGTATTATATGGTGCATCTGCGTCATTAGCATACTGGTACTGCCAAGTGTTGACAATTGTAGAATCCATGGATTTGGTACTATCATACCTTAGAACTTATCTTTGGAGTTTTCTCTTTGTCAGATCTCCTGTCACTCAGTTACTGGAGATTCTACACCACGATCTTCAGGAAATGGACTGGATGGACCCTTTCTCTTTTTCAGTCATTGTTAGTGACTCCATGGAGACCTTAACCCCGCTTTCTAAAAATGCAGCTCATGCCTATGAAAGCCGGACTCCAAAAGCATGCACAAGTCTCCCCATGCATGTAAGCTCTTGCGATCTTGTGCGTTAATGAAAAAAAACCACCAGTTTAAGGAATGCTCCTTTTCCACAGAATATTCTTGCTTTATGCACATACATATTTTAGCCTAATAGCAAAATTATGACTACGCACGGCCTAGTTCCTCTGAAAGGCTTTAGACTTCATTCGCCCACTTTCCATCAAGAGTTTTACGGAAAACACTCCACACGGATAAACGAAAGACATACACAACTGTTATTACCGGACTCGGGTACAACTCAGCTTAGAAAACCACGTTTTGGGACATATTTGTTTATTTGCACTTGATGAAGAGGTACCCTCTCCCTTGTCCTGGACTTCATCGTGGGTTGTGAGCACACCTCAGACAGTGTCAATGCTACTTTTCTCGTCTTTATATCAGCCTCTTTCTGAGAATTTCTGTCTGTCCATATGATTCCGAGCTGTTGCTGCTAAGTTGTGCTGAGGGTTACCCTGGTCCTCTCTTGGTGTCGTCAGCTCCATCGGTTTGAATTTGTGCCTATTCTTCGCACTTGCGCCTATTCTTCGCACTTGTGCCTATTCTTCGCACTTGTGTCTACTCGAGTTAGACTAAACAGTATAGGATCTTACGTTGCGGGGCATATTGCGGGGTATATCCACGATAGAGAAGGAAGGAATCAAAATGCAACTTTATTTTGCTCCTGATCTGTTAGTGCTTTGTGCCATCCTTCATGACTTGTATGTGGGAGAGAAGGATAAGATAGAATTGGGGATGAATCGTACATGCGTGTGTGGATATGCTTTCAACCACTTTCCAAGCATTTTGGCTGTCGTCAAGTATCACGTTGTATTGGCCCAAAACATGCACATAGGCTCCAGCTCTTGGTCCAGCCTAGGCCTTTGGTTACCCCCTGTTACGTGCGAAAGCCATGGCGACCCCATGAAAAGCGAGAAAACAAACCAAGCAGCCTCCTGCAGTAGCGAAGTAATCAATTTTACTGCTCTCTACTAAAGACCGTACTTGTGCCTATTCGAGTTAGACTGAACAGTTTAGGATCTTACATACCCGAAACACTTGGGTAGCAGCTAAGCCGTCCTCTTTAACAAGATGGAAGACCCGGAGATCGCCTTTAAAAACACTGAGGACGTTCTAGGGTCAACATCAAGACCTACGAGCAATGTATCACAAGTATCACGCAGGAGTGCTCTCAGTACGTAAAAATAAGTTATGCGGAGTTGTGTTTACTGATCGAATGTCGAACTCACCGTTGATCCAACCTAACCCTTAGAATCTGCTTCAAGCAGCAATTCTCGTTCTGCCAGCGCCAAGTCTGCTCTTTCTGAGTGGGAGGAAGAGCACTCCTCTCACGGTAAAAATCCTTAGTTGGACACCCTGTATTCGTAAGTTTCTGAACCAATGCATTAGTATGTTTCTTGCTTGCTTACAGACAGCCCCGAGTCAACCAGATCGCGCCATGGGGTGCAACTCGCCTCCCAGACATCTCAAGATGACGGTGGCAAGAAAGAAGAAGAAGACTATGCAATCTTTTTAGCTGATCCTCCCAAGCGAGGATGCTGGTATGCCTTCTCCAAGTTCCTAGGCGGGATGTGGGCCTCGAGGGAGATGAACAACACAAATGACAGAGAGGCTTATGTCAGGACCACACTCAGGGAGCTCGTCATCTACAGCCTATTCCTGACAGTGCTGAACATTCGTAAGGAGTCGTGCGCGATGTAGCACTTGTATTCACCAACTTACTACGCGTACAATTTGTCCCTTACAAAACTAGAAACGTTTGGAATGACTTCTGCTACCATGTACTACTACTCGGACATCCTCAAGAGGCTCTTCAAATCTGGCAACGACATCAATACCATAAGCGACTTCTGGACGGTAACTTTGACGATACTGTTCGTACAGTCCGTAGGTAACGTATGCCATAGATAGCGCCATGAATAATGATAAACTGCTGGGTGCTACTGTGCCTGACATTTGGTGTCTCACTCTATCAAAACCCTCTTCTTCCAAGTTCAACCTCCTAACAAGAATTGAGTTAAATCACTTAGAACTTGACCATCCTCAATGAGCTGAGCGTCGAATCCTACTGTTCTCCTCTCTGTCACTATCTCAGTGCTCTGCCTTCAAGTGCACGCGGACGAGAAGGAGCAGCAGAATTATCACAGCAGCTTTTTCGTCATGATCGACTCACAACTATTCAACTTCGCTAGTTGTTGGGTGGTTGAAGTTGGACGGAAAGCGATGGAGAAGCATAGTGACACCGAAAGATTGACAGAGGGAGACACTAAATCTCCTGCGCAGCACCATTCAGCATCATTTACGGTGCAATCTGCACAGTGGTTCCTGTAAGCTTCCACCACGAGCCTGACAACACCTCACACACTGTACTGAAACTTGTTGACATGAAACTTTAATGTGCAACACATGGATGTTATCCTTGGGCGCAATGTTGAGCAGAGAGGTTCAATGTCAAGACGACCCATTTTGGTGCTAAAATGCTCAAAAAGACGTCACCTGGATTGCAAGATTTGCTACTGAGGACGATGCTGAAGATGACGCTGAGGATGACGTTGACGATCTGGACGGTCAAATTCCAAATGGGTGTCATCTGGAGTGACAGGAGAAAGACTTCACCGCCTCGCCTCATTGAATTCAACTGTGACCCCCTGAAAAAGTCAAATTTCTATCCGCTTTGGCATGCCCCCTCTCCAGGTGGCATCCTTTTGAGCACTATAGCACCAGAATGGGCAGCTTTGACATCGAACCTCTGTACTCAACATTGTGCCCAAGCATCACATCTACATGTCCCATATCAAAATTCCACCTCAACACGTTTCCGTACAGTGTATGATGTGATGTCAGGGTCAGGGCGGAAAGTTACAGGAAGCACTGTACTGTAACGTTACCATTGAGTACGAGTACTGGCTGGCACACACTAAGATGTTGAATGCTCTTTAGTTCATGGAAGGCGAGTTTCTAGACAGCATCTTCTGGGAGTATGAGTACAACAACGGTGACTCGGCCAACTTCATCTGTCCCGGGGGTGACGACTCCGTCGGTCCATGCCCCTTGGTGCCCTCTGACAGGAATATCCTCTTTGAAAACCGACTTCTTGGAGTGCCCAGGTCAGCCATGAACTTTTAGGCGGGTGCTGAGGCTTATTTCCTCTCCTATTAGACTGAGACAGCTTCGAGTGCGCAACGGTTCATGTGAGTTACATTCCGAGGTACAGAGGATGACCCGAACCTGCTTCGCAGAGTACTCCGAGGCCGCCGAGGATGTCGAGCCATTCAACTTCTCCGTCAAGAAGTTAGAGCACTCTAGCGACACGGCGTACGCTCGTATACCTCCATCAACAGTGCAGATGTGTACTGTATCACGTTCGAATATCTCTCTCATTACAGTTGGAAGTATTTATCCCGAGAGTCCCTTAATGGAGTCTCCACCGCAGGGATCTTAGGAACATATTCAGGAGCTGGAGCTGTTCAGGTACTAAGCCCTATTCCATCCAAAGAGTCAGCCTGTTGTACTACAAGCATGCATTGCGTATCCAGGATTTAAACTCTGACAAGAACATCACTGTCTTGATCTTGCGAGAGTTAAAGGAAGGTCTCTGGATCTCGAGAGCGACACGATTCGTCAGGGTGGACTTCGCTGTTTATAACGCTAATATCAATCTATTCTGCGTGGTCAAGTGAGGAAAAAAATACTGTACCGCTACATGTATCAAAGGAGATTGCTTTGATGTACTTCTATGAATCAGGATGGTGTTTGAGTTTCCTGCCACTGGAGGCATCATCAAAGGCATGGACTTTCACACGGTCAAACTCTTGCGTTACGTCAATACCTATGACTACATTGTCATGGCTTTCGAGTTCGTCTACGTCTTCTTCATCCTCTACTACATCGTGGAAGAAGTACTCGAGATCAGGGACAACAGCTTCGCATACTTTCGCAGCTTCTGGAACATCCTCGACATTATCGTTATCGGGGTAATGAATACTTCGAGTTCGGAGTAATGAATTCTTCACTTTTGCTGGCACTGTAAGTGTTCGCTTATTCCAAGGTCTCGTGTGTCAACGTGTTTCTGATAGTCTATTCAGTCTTTGTGATGGAGAAAAACTTGGAGGATTTGCTCACTAGTCCAGACAAATACGCAGACTTCTCAACTCTCGGCTTCTGGTAATCTTAGAATTGAGTCCTGTGTTATGTATAACTGGTATGTGGTACGTACACACACGACTCTTCTACATTTAGGAACAACGTTACGAATGGCATCTCATAAACACGCCTACATTCTCTTTCCATGTAAAAAGGGCTTCCACGCACGAGATTATGTTGGCGATCTGCCTTTTCTTCTCTTGGATCAAGCTCTTGAAGTACATCACGTTCAACAAAACGATGGTGCAGCTCACGAAGACTCTTTCAAGGGTGAGAATTCATACAGCTCAAGTTGCTTTAGACGCATTCTAACGTATCGGTATTTGTCTAGGCTGGGACAGATCTTGTGGCTTTCGGACTACTCTTTATGCTGGCCTTCATGGCATATGCCCAGTTTGGTTACTTTCTTTTTCAATCGAGATTACAGGTATCACAGATTTATGAAAAGTTACGCGAGAACGTTCTAGACGACAGTCTAAACACTTCATATGACAATTAGGACTTTAGCACACTCACGGACTCCGTCTTCACTTTGCTGCGAACGATCCTTGGTGACTTTGACTTCCACGCGATGAATGACGCAGAACCCATCCTCGGACCGTTCTTCTTCGTTGGCTACGTCATGGTCGTATTCTTCGTCATGCTGGTGAGTCTCAAGCAAGTTATCTACTATGACATTTCTGTACTGATTTTCGGTATCATTTTGCAGAATATGTTCCTTGCCATCATTAATGACACCTATTCATTGGTGAAGGCAGAAATCGCTGTTCAAGCCCTGGCTTACCAGATCTCCGATTATCTCATGCAAGGGTACAATAACCTTTTGGGTCGAGCTGGTGGAACTCGTGATAAGGGTATCGACATGGAGAATGCACTCAAGCTGGCCAACGCAGACGGGATCATCACATATGACGAAGTCAGACAGAACTTAAAGAAGTAAGAAGTTTCTTATCCACTGAAGGTAAATAATTATGTGCTAACATGATGCTTGTCGTCCAGGGCCAACTTTTCTGACCTAGAGATTGAAGTATTCTTCGCCAAATATGACAAGGACGGCAATGGCCACCATCTTGACACATCCCACGACATCTTAGACGACATGGATGACGACAAGCTGGATGAGTTCGACGAAGACCGCCGAGGAGGGTCACATGGGGTAGCACAAGGAAAGAGCGTCACCTGGCAGGATCTGTATGAGTGAGTTCCACCATAGCAATGCCACCACCATGCGTGACTGCTTCTACTGACGTGTCCAGTGAACTCACGGACTACTCAGGGTCCAGTGAAATGCGAGTAAGGGAGAGGGCAACAATACAGTAGAAGCCAGATTCAGTGAAACCTTTGCTCCTGATGCACAGATTCTCACTATAGACGTTAGTGGTTGACACTGACAGATCTAATGAACATTTTGCCGTCGACGGAGAAAGTTGACAAAATCGGCATTTCACCGTACCACATAGTACATGGACGTCCGCTGGACGTACGCTCGTACACTACTGTAGGTGTTATGCACTGTTGCATACTGTCCTATGTCACAGGTAGCTTTTCCTAGGGTCTACACACTCGTACTGTATTTGCAAAGCGTGTACTTAGCATTTGCCCACACCTTTCCCAGAATGAGCATGCGTGTGGATGCAGTGGATGTTGCCATCGGAGACGTCATTGACAAGCTTGAGGGAATTTGCGCAAAATTCGCAAATTTCAAGGAAAAGAGGGAGGAGAAGAGGTCTGCCATGGACGAGATCTTCGATCCTGCCAAGAGCGAATCCGAATTAGCAGGACTTGACGTCAAGGATTGATTGGACCAAGAGTCACAGCCTTCGTATTCTCAGGCGCATGTACTGATATCTTAATCTATACAGAAATCACAACTTAGGGCTGCGATCTTTTTGCTTACACTCAGTGCAGCCGACAATGCTGTCGTCTAGATGCAAAGTTGTGTTTAAGAAAAAAGTGACATAAAAACTGCCGTTTCATGGTTGCTTTTCAACAGATCATTGACATTATTGACATAAGCAACTAAGGCAATGACATAAGATGTCACAGAGCAGAAAAAATTCACTCATTTATTTGGCCAGTCTTTCACTCTTAACCATTCAGTCTTACTTTACATGAGGTTATCAGCTGGTACTTTACATCGATAGGACATCGTAGCACTATCGTGGCCGAAGCAGAAATATAATTTAGTACAATAGTAATGTTGTAATCATATCGCGGACTGAAAACCTTATATCGATCGTACACCTTTTTGTACTCATGTCAAAGTACTGTACTCTTATCAAGGTACTGTACTCGTGTCAAGGTACTGTACTCGTGTCAAGGTACTGTACTCGTGTCAAGGTACTGTACTCGTGTCAAGGTACTGTACTCGTGTCAAGGTACTG
>JAAUXU010133929.1_pt1 | contig 54258 bp, 62 predicted proteins | sample 7278151 | NCBI WGS metagenome assembly JAAUXU01 (sample SAMN14350113, study PRJNA611818) | marine sediment metagenome | isolation source: surface marine sediment (1.8m) | place: French Polynesia: Moorea | collected 2018-08
ACTAGAAGTACTACCGACAATAGTCATTTTCAGTGCTAAAATGAGACTGTTTGCAAAAAAAAAGTTTGGCTTGTGTGCATTGGTTGCGCAAACTACTACCAAGGACTCTATGCTTAATTATGTACTACAAGGCCTTTCACGGAAACGAAATTCACAGCTGTTTGGTGACAAAAAAAAGACGGAATTTGCCGTCAACGATGACTTCAGTTTGAGCCCAAAAGCTGGACAGTTTCTGGCAATGTGTCTCCCCCTGTTCTCGGAGGCTGTGTGGCCTTAGATGTCACACCAGATCGAAAAACCGGGGTGAAAACCGCACAAAGCATCATGTGGAGCTCAAATATTATCATAAGCTGAGGGGACGAAGAGGGTAACTCCAAAAAAAAGTGTTCCTAAAAAAAAACCCTTTGAGAATGAGAGAGGGGCCCATTGTGAGATGGGCCCACCTTTGTATTGTCAAAAATGGCGGCCACGTTGAGCACAAGTCGTAGAATGTTGTGTTTCAAGGAAATGGCCATTATAGACCTCTATTTGTATCATTGTAACCTCTTTCTGTCGGCCCTGAACGAGAACATTAAAAGACACAGTTTTTGTGAAAGACCCTGTAGTGAGGTATAACGCGACAAAGGAGGTGAAATGAAGCTATGAACAATTCTTCCTTTGTGTGCATTCTGACTTTGCACAGAGTTGCGTTTGAGTCATCTTTTTTAGAGAAAACCCATCCACGTAACATGGTGAAAATGAAGCAAACGATGCTTGTACGTTACGAACAATAAAAAACCTCAGACAGGTGGAAGCCTCAGTCAGAATGAGAAAAATGTTGTGCACTAAGCAGCCAAGAAACTTGTCATTAATCCTAAAATTGTTGTTTTTACCCAAAAATTGTAGTAGAAAGTAGTAGGTACAGTAGTACGAGTTCAGTCACTTAGGCAACGAAACTGAACAAACTGACAATTTTATGTATAGTTGAGTGTATCGAGATATACTGGTACGTCCATATCAGATTGTACACTGTAGTGTGATCTTCGGTCCACATTGTACGGTTGTGACAAGTCTTTGGATGATTTTAAGTGTTGCCATTGATAGTTAATCCTTCGACTGTTTTGTTTCTTTTGGCGTCAACTTGGTCTTATTTCTGTACCGATACCTGGTCCTAGTGTACGATTTGACGTGGACTCGCTCAGCACATTGATGTATGTCAATGTATAGTAGAAAGACAGAAAGTGTGACACTATATTTTCCGTAAAGCAACAGTTTGATGTTAAATTATTATACATAAATTGAACTAGATCAATAAATGAAAACTTTGGAATTAGGTTGAGTGCATCTTAGGCCCGCTACCTCACACCAAACGGTGAGAATGTAGCCAAATGGTTATCAAAAAATGTTGACTCCCATTTTCTTACAATAAAGTGTTGCTACATAAATTCAGTACATAACAAGGTGTTCAGATTTGGAAGGCCACCGGGGCTTTCAGTTTCATTTAACAACAGTGCTTTAGTCTAACATCTAAAAAGTAAGTAAGGAGGTCTAATTTGTAATGTTGACCTAACGTCCTAATGTTCTGCGTCTACGGTATAACAATATGAGAGGACCCAAAGACAGATTCCAGTCTTCCAATGGATTCGAGTGTCATCAAATCGAGTCTGGCAGAGAACGCCGCAAAGTTGGTGTAGCCTTGAATATGCAAGCGTTCAGAGTAAGAATGGAAAATTCGCACTTTTTTGCGTGTGCACAGAATGACGCAATTGACAAGGCTCACTTTTACCCCCCGGGTTTCTCACACTTGCTTGCCCTTCTTCAGCAGTTTTGTTGGTACACCATGAAAGGGCCGGAAATTCTCTTCTTCAGTTCTGATGTGCACATTGTCAACATTCACATTGGAACCATAATGGAATCTCCCCGGAGAACGACTGCTGTCGAAATTAGTCCACGCTGAGATCATCAGGGTGACGAAATAGCCCGGTGCGACCGTCTTCGACTTCCTCGTCAGGTACGAGAGGAGAGGGACTGCGGACAGGAAGGCGTATGACCACTCCAGCATGAAAAAGGTTTTAGACAAAAGAACTGTAGGTATTATTCTGGATTTTACGGCGCTCCCCTGTACCCTGCACCATGGACTACGTGAATGTGCCGTATCCTGCTGGCTGCACGTCGTAAGAATGTGATATCTGTGAAAATACAATTGATGTACACAATGTGGCAGCCCTGGAGTCGTGACATTTGTGCTCCCGGACGATGGACAGGATTTCATCAGAACGACTTCTGCCCAATACGGATGATGGTACTCAACTTGGTCAATTAGTGTTACGCGGATGGAGGGTTTCACAAGCCACATTCTGGCTTGCCGTGCCGAGCTTGACTCGGGCCATTTCGAGCCATCATTTCGACCTGTCTCTAGCCACTAACACAATTCAGAAACAGTAAAATTTTTACAGAAGCTTTTACAGGACTGTAGGAAAAAAAAGTTGACTTGTTTAGCGGTTGGTGTGTGAATGCCTGAACTTTGCTGGAGCTCTACAGAATCTGCTGTTTGCCATGCGCGGTTGAAGTTATAGTTAAGGCAGCAGTGGCACTGCGTTTTCAGTTTTTAGGACCTGGTAGCCCTGGATCACTAGCACATCAGTTAAGCAGTTAGTCTGTCGCAATGTTAACATACATAATCAAACCAGTTGTCAGCTTCCATGCATCTTGGATCGAGTCTGCATCAAAATAAGTTTGACACAAAGAAGAAAGCACCAAATATCCTGGGAGCACCAATATATGCGGCTGCAAAAAGGATCAGATGGATCACGTTGGGGCAAGTCTTGTAATTGCTCCAACGTGCCTCGGGCCTTCTCCCTGGCAGACCATGAGAAGTCCCAGAAGCATGAGAAAAATATCGCTGCTGTGGACCAGTGCAACAACCTCTCATCTTTTGTCAAGTGGTCACGCAAAGAAGACTCCGTCAAAGTTGCTGAACTCCATCTGGCTGTGTGTGTTGCTTGCCACTGCTCCATGACTGTGATAGGTCACTTTGACGAGATTGTGCGCCAACATGGAAAAGGATCCCCTCTTGAATCTCTGTATCTCCAACGGACCAAATGTTCCTTACTAATAAGCAGAGTAATTGCTCCTTTCACGAAAGAGGGCGTAAAGGAAGACCTCTCTGGGTGGAAGTGTTCAATACTACTGGATGAGTCTACTGACTGCAGTACCACCAAGGAGCTCTGCATCCTCATAAGGTATTACAGCCCCTCTCTGGGGGAGGACTGCTATGCTTGCCATTGAGCAAGCAGGAGCTGCCACTTTCGACACCTTGACTACCTCCCTGTCAGATGTGGACCTTCAGCTGTCTGATTGCTTGGGTTTGAGCTGCGATGGAGTCAGCGCTAATATTGGTAAATTTAATTCAGTGTTTAGTCATCTCATAGAAAGGGTACCCAATGCAGTACTCCTTAAGTGCATCTGCCACTCACTTGCACTGGTCATGAAACATGCCTTTGAGTATGTTCCCCAAATGTTGGCTACCTTCTCAAAAGAATCCCTGCATGGTTCAGCAACTCAATGCTCCGCAGGTACAAGTATAAACAACTTTTTGACACCCTGAATGCTCGAGATGAGCCCCAAGTATCAAGGAGCCCATCCACCAAATTTAATGAATGAAACCCTGTGGCTCTGTCGAGGACGAGTGTTGAAGAATATCAGAGACAGCTGGATCCGCACTTACTTCACAGGTGTTGAATGTGGGACTGAATAAGAGGCCAAGTGTGAGGCTCAAATTCAAAACATGCTCAATAATGAGGCAGTGTGACTCTTCTTTGTATTCCTCAGTCCAATTGACCTGGAGTTTGAGTGTATGAAGGCAGGTTTTCTGCCTGATTCAAGTGCTCAAAATCTTCAACAAGCTCCACCGACTTCATCAAGCAACAAGAGCCTGAGTGTTTGGCAGGAAGGGTACCCGCTTGCCACTCAATAAGGTCGACTTTGTGGCCCAGTTGCTTTCTGAAGCACAAGGACTATGTGAGGGGGACAAGACAGGCCAATCCCAAGGACTTGGACAAGGACAACTGGACTGTGTGAAGGGACGTAGTCAGGAGTTCCTTCTCAAGGCAGTGCAAGAGCTTGATAAGCATGCTCAAGATTCTACAAAAATGTTTAGACGCCTTTTTGATCTCAACCGTGAGACTGTGTTTCACAGGTCAAGCAAGAAAGTTTCAATAATCTTCCCTTCCCCTTCTTGAGGAACAATCATGACAGCCGGACTGAGCAGCAGTACAGAAAAATCATCTTCCTTGATTGGAAGAATGACAAGCTTTTTGATGGTGAGCTGCCCTCAAACCCAGTCCCATTCTGGCACAAGATTTCCCTTTATAAGGGTGCCAGGGGATGCTACGCGTTCAAACAGTTTGCTATATGTGCACTAAACTGCTTTTCCATGCCAGTGTCAAATGCTGCAGTAGAGTGCATCTTTAGCAATGTGACGTTCATCAAGGACAGTCTGTGAAACCAAATGAAATGCCGGAAATGTTAAAAGCATTATTACAAATTTGCACATCTCTGCACTTCAGATCAGAAGGTCAGATTTCTGTGGTAATTTGGTCAGATTTTAGTTTTCATGACCTGGCAACCCTGCTGAGAATGGAGGGCATCCAATGACTTTGTGAGCAAAGTCTGACCCGTAGTTGCTGACGAGCCGCGCCGTGGCCTGAAACCGTGGGCTCGTCGAATTTGGGACCACAAAACATGTTTTTGCCTCGGTGAACGATGTCGGGTTTAAAGAGGCACCGAAAGACTGCCTGGAGCTCGAATTCGAGTCGCGGCCAAGCTGGTGATCGTCGCTAAGACCGTCTGGGCCAGAAGACACAGCAACGCTTTCGTCTCCATCGAGTAGAATCCGCTTCTGGACTTTTCGCCCAAAGACGTCCTTTTCCAACGTATTTTGCTGATAGTGACGATCGTTTGGTCAAACCTTAGACGTAATGAACGTACGTGTATGTGCGAAATACCAGACGAACGAATTTTAGCACCAAGAAATGAGGAGCTTTTAGCTGATTAGGTTGAGCACCGGCAACCGGACGACTGACAGAATCGCTCCAGTCATTGCTGCCAGCCAGCAGGTGCATCCTAGAGCATACGTTGGTGAATAATTTTTAACTGCTTCACGTCAACTTGTATTGATGCACGTGGATGTCACAAAGGCGAAAAGGTACCGTAGGTATCTCGCACGATTCAGAGCGAGGAGGCCGCCTCGTTCTTGTCAGCCTCACTGCCGAACTCCCTGTTGCTGGACTTGTCGTCGTCGCTGCCATCTTCCTTCATTTTAATTCTCCTGGCGAGGATCCGAGCAACGATGGCATCGTCGTTGACTCCCTGAGCGCCACTGGCGGCAGCAGAGGACTGCCTTGGACAGTTGATCTTTGTAGATCTGTAAAAATGAGATTATTTCGCGCCACTACACGCGTCATGTCTCATTAACATTGTCCATATTGCTTAAACTATGTGAGGTTACTTCACCTGGTACACGCGTGCATCTCTACTGCAATGTTTGCACTCGATGATAATCAAAAGGTGTGACTGCACCAAGTGCCAACGCGTACAGCAGATACATTAGTAGCATTACTCAACCTGAGAAGATTTGGGCCATGTCGGCCAGAGAGTCTTCTGTTCAGGGTAGCAGCTCATGCTCAGCTTCTCTGTCATCCTCCTGCAGTACCCCGTGAACTCAGCCGCGTAGCACTGCAGCCACTTCAAATTACTCAGTGACCTTTAAAATAGTCGGACCCGATTTTAGGAAGAAAAAAATAACCTACCTCAGGGAGTACTTTCTGTGCCTGATGGCTTCGAGAATCTCCTCATTGAGCACCATGACTCTGCGTTGTTGGCTCCGCTGCTTGAGCTCGTCGAGGCGGGACGTGGACTTGGAGCGGGCCTTGGAACTGCTGGCGCCGCCGCTGGCGCCGCCGCTGATGCCTGGCTTCCATGGGAGCAACTGTAGGGACGAGCATAATAAAAGACCCTCAATATTCAGTGCAGAACGCTGGCGCTTCAGTGATGAGGACGCAAACCTTTGAGAGCAGCTTCATCGGCGGCGGTGGAGGTGGAGGGGGTGGCGGCGGTGGCGGCCTCTCCGGCGTCCATTCCAACTCTCTCCTCAGCTCCTCGTTCTCCTTTCTGGCCGCGGACACCTTTTGGCTTAGATCTTGGTTCTGCAGTGCCAAGTGATGCCGCTGCTGGCGCAGAGCGGTGCAAACCTTTGCCTGCTCGTGGTACCGGTGCTCAAGAAACGAGAGCGATCCCTCAAGGTACTGCAATGCTAAGAACATCGTGTTTGTCCTGGACATGGTGTATTCGACTCCACTTGCCAGGATCTTCTGCTCCTTTTGACGGACTGCTACCTGCAGCTGCTGGAGTGCTTCGTGGAGGAGATCTGACGTCGTCTGCAGCCTCTGACATTTTTCCTCTTGGGACTCCGCCAAGTAGAAGCCGAGGGCCTCCAGGTCGTCTGTGTGAATGACTGGCAGAGAAGACCGACGACTCGATTGGAACACAGAGAGCATTTTCCGCACCTACAATGTATGACCAGGGAATCGTATGAATCGAATCCGATCGCAGGAAGGCATCTCGTACAGTGACGCGTTCGTAGTCTCCGCGATAATTCATGTCACGCACGTCGGAACCACTGTCGTCGACGCAGTCCGTGTAGTCGTACCTGTGCCCGTAGGTGTCAGCGAATACGCCGCTGAAAGCGCCGTCACGCACGTCCTGGTGTTTAATCGTGCGAAGTCACTCTCCCTGAGTGAGAGATGAGCTAGGGCTTACCGGATGCCATACATTAGGCCGCAGTTCGCCATCTCGATCAACATGAGAGAGCCACTCATAAAGTGAGTAGACAAGATTAATGGCACCTCGCTTCTATGTGCAATGACAATCTTTGTACGCATTGAGAGGTGCAGGCACAGGCACTACTTGCCTGTCAAGGTACAGGGTGCGGCAGCAAAACGCGACGACCTCGGTCAAGTCGAGTCCGGCATGCATTCGAGCACCTTCGAACACCTACTAGAGCACATGTCATAACTGCTGGCGAACAGTATGAACCGGTAATTGACGTTGTCGTGGCTTCAGCGATGCTCCTATAGTTACACGTCCGCAATGTAACAGTTGCTTGTACCTGTTCACGTCTCTAGCCACTTTTTTTTGGTCCTGCCGTGGAATGCGTAGTTGTCGACTACATTACTATGGGAGGATATGAAGGTTCTGACGAAAGCAGTCATGGCGCTGGCACGAATACCTTCGGATATGATTGCCTTCATCGATGAATCTAGGTACATTTTTCCCCTCGTCCGCTCAATCAACTTGAGTACTGTACTCACTGGAGGAGGAATGTGAACACGACGACGACCTCGGCTCTCTCTCCGAGCTGGTCACGTCTGCACGTTCTCTGCTCTCCTCGGACGCGTGCAAGGACCAGAGGCTGATGGGGGTTGAGAGACTGTTGACACCGGGGATGTCCTTCGCAAGCCACGATGGTTATTACTGTGAACACCCACACGCCCGGAGTACAGAACAGTGCGGACAAAACCATATGAGTGCCCGTGCAGCGTAGGTAGACACTCGTAGAGACGGGCGGACGGACGGACGGACGGACGGACAGAAGACCATCGACAGCCTTGCCTCGTCGCCCTCCCTCCTGGTGACTGAGCCGACGTGCAACAAGAGTGTCTCATTTCTGGGCGAGCGGGCCCATGCAGTCCTTGGCAGTGATGACCATTGGGAGCGTCTGATGACTGATTTCCGGACGCGAATCGACGCAATTCATTTCGGCGACAAAGGGGATTTTGGCACCACCGTGCAGGGGCAGACCAAAAAAAATGGCACTTCCGTTACGTAATGACGACAATTGGCGTGTTTAAGCCATTGGGGAAAAACAATTTCGCGATTGACGACGCAAAACTAGCCGGTGTTGCAAACTTCGGAAGAGCGACACGCCTGCTGTATACCATTCTTTCGTTCTGCACACAGTATAAGTGATCACATGTATATTCTATAACCTTGTACTGCATAGCCAATCATCAGTGGTTGACACAGAGGGGAATAAGAAATTGGATGCAACAACAGCAGATTAATGGAAATCAACAATTAGAAGTATGTGACGTCACAAAAGCGCCCACTTCGACTGGTGAGAAAAGTGACAAATTGTTTCATTTACATGCAATTAGTTGAATATCTTTAGAAGTTTTGACCGGGGAAGCTTGATGATGACTTAACTGATCGCGTGGCCTGTGTCGATGTCTTCACTGCTTCTCCTCCTCTCCCGGACATGATACAGCTTTGGTATAGATCGCTCCTGTGAACTTGCTACTTTGCTGCCCTACATATCCAGGAGGCAGTTACCACCTGACAATAGCTGTCTATGTTCTCACTCCCGAATTCTGTCATGCATGTGTGACCAGTCAGTTCAGAGTGGGAACAGTCGGAAAAAAAAGAGTTCACCTGAATGATGAAACAAAGGACATTTGTTCTTCCCGAGCTCCCATTTCACTTATTATTATCTTATTATAATAAGATCCCTCACTTTTCTTTCCCCGTGAGAAATGTCCTTTTTACCACTGCATTTCAATCATGATTGTTTGGCTAATCATCGACAGAAGGTCCACTTTAACAGCTGGAGAATCTTTTGATACATCATTTGACTGACATGTAGCGACTTTGTGTGCGATGTGGAGTCGGGAGGGAGGCAAGGGCAAAGCGGTCATTGACAGAAGGCATGGAACAGCTTATGAAGTCTCACCCCCTGCTCGTACGCATGAATAATTTGGTGGAACTCAATTGAGCGTTCGAGCTAATACAGATACGTAGTATGCCTCATATAGGGATCGGCGGTTTCGGTTATTACTGTACAAGCAACTACCCAGTGCTGATCTGGTCACTCTAAGACCGAACTAAAATATGAGACGTGACCCCAGCGTCTCCAAGTCTCCCCACACTCAAGTCCAGGTTGGGAAAAAGGCATCTCTAAGAAAGGTAGGTTGAAATTGGAAGAAAGGGTACATTTGAAGGGGGTTGGATTTAATGTGCACCAAAACGAAAGTACGACTAGTCTTGATCAGTACTGAAGGAGTCGCCATGTGGTGGGAAGTCCAGTCAATACAGCGAAGCACTGATTGATACCTTTGGACCGGACTGCCAGACTGTCAGCCCTTGGAGGTAATCCGGACTCAAGTCAAGAAAAGCTGAAGTCAGAAGAAATGGAGAGGATCTGGGAGAATCTGGAGTTATAACCGAGAATGCCGAACCCTACTCAAGCAGTTCGGCAAGCGCATGAGCGATTCGCTTGTCAAAAGTCGCACAAGGAACAAGGTCATGAAGGAATTCACATTGACGACACAAACGACGACGATATCGGAGTAATCGGGGGTGGGATGAGCTGGTAAAAATCCACTTTCAGCCGAGACGAGCCAGAAGGGGACAATCTCGAGACGAGCCGATTCCCAGCTCGAGATTCTGTCTGGAGCACAGTTATTCAGGGTGCTGGAGCAAAATTTCCCCCAGTCACTATCTAGAATGGGGTAGGGTAAAGAGAAATCAATTTTCCTCTCCTACCACTGCTTAAACAGGTACTTCATTCTTTAAGTGGTCAAAAAGTCTTGTCTCGCTTGATCCAGTTAAGGGGAATCCAAAGGCGAGAGAAAATTTTGCTCCAATACCCTTTATATACAGAAATTGTACTGTGTACAGTCGAACGCGGATAAGTAGGGAGGCCCCTGAAACTCGATTTTTCCCCGTCTCTCTCTGACCCAGAATCATCCGGAGGAATTGAGTGCGTTTCTCGAAGCCTCCGAAATCGCTCATCCGCTTACAGGAGTTCGACCGTACCTTATGCAAATCAGACACTCGCCAAAGGGCATCAATGGTCCTTCCCCCACGCAGAAGTAGTTGAGCAGGGATGTCGGGGAGGAGGTAACTACGGAAGAGGGAACCGGAACACTGGTGATGTCACCACCTGCCTACACACACGACTAAAGTGCACTTTTACCAGATCATGAGCCTGATCTCGGGCCTGGGAAGTGACGAGCTGAGCCAGGCAAGCCAGCGTCTGGCCCGCCTCGTCTCGAGATCAGACGAGACGAGCCAGCTCGCGCCCACTCCTGGGAGTAACACAAACATACCGTACAGTAGACAATAGGCAAGCACCGGCATCGCTGCCCAAACATCTGGCTCAGATGCTTCATCTGTAGACTCGGAATAGTCTGACCGGCCTCCTGTCTCCCACTGGCATCATCTCTCCCTTGTTGTCCACCTTGTAGCAGATATTGAATGGATGCATCTTGCAGAGGATGGGCTCCCCGTCGTCGCCCACGCGCCGAGTGACTGCGCCCGCCATGCTAGTGACATCAGAGGGGAAAAGCTGCAAAGACGATATCGTACTTGCATAATCATGTCTCAAGAAGTTCGGAAAGATCTCAATATGGGTGGCTTTCTAACTTTGCTTCATTGACATGTACGTAAATACAGTCGGTGCCAAGCAAAGATATCGCTGTATCCGACCTACTTTTAAAGTAAAAAAGTGGCCAGAGCAATCAGACACCGCGGTACTTGAACCGGCATTGCTGTACTTTGCCTGCACTGGAACTGGCGAAACAGTGCTGACAAAAGTACTGGCAACCACCAAATTATTACCCCATTTGCGGTACTGGCACATGGTCATGCTGCAATGCTGAAGCTCTGGAAACTAATGTGGCTGGTTTTTTATAATGTCAATCTTTTGAAGTTGCCTCCCAAAGCATGAATAAAACCATCATTCTGTAGTAGCACAATTTTGAGGACCGCAGATGTTTTGCTTTGGCTAAATAAGACTGAAGGGGGAGTGATTTAAAGTGGAAACAGAACTCATTGTCAAGACATTCAACCTTTTCCCAGGCTGGGTCCATCAGGTGATCTCCAGAGATGGTGCGAACATAAAACAGTTGATAAACTGTAATAAACTGATCAACTCATGTGTGAAGAAGTCAATAAATTATCAACTGATATTGTGTAAATTGTAATCATTATCATAGTGATTATCAGGGAAGACAGTAAAAATGCCACAATTACAAAGGCTGGGAAAACAATGACCCCTAAAAGTCTGCCTTCAACTTCTCCAACAAACATCAGTGCCACAAAAAGTAACCCGAAAATTGGACCAGCACTTTGTTGATGTTTCTTGAGTTTCTGTGTGCAGCGTACCCACATTTGTGAAGTGGTCTAAGTTAAGCATGTTCATAAAGTCTCTAAGACATCCTGGTCTCGATCCTGTGCATACACGCCATCTCCCGGTTGCTTGCAGTCAACCACAGCGGCTACTTCAGTCACTGCATTTAACTCCAACTGCAGGTTGCATTAGCAGAGACTTCTTTTGCCATTGGAGGCTCCAAACCTATGGCCTCAACATTTCACTAAGAATGAATAATCACTCTCAGTGCGAGCAGACGTGCCTGTTGACTGCATGAAACCAGGACTAGTCCTGGCGGGGACCTGTTTGACACTGTAGTAATCGATGCGTGACTGCCCAAGGTGAGTAAATCAAGCAACCGCTTGGGCGGCACCTACATTTTTCTGCAATACTCTTACGTACACATATTTGGCAGTAGCCCATATTTCAACAATAGGACGCAGCCGTGTAGCCCTCAATCTAGAGTGGCAGCGATTTAAGAGCTGCTACAAATCCAAAGAATACCTACTCGAGTACTTTTACATGTATGTGGGGAATATGAAAAGCATTTTATGAGTATACATGCCTACACACTACACTTTCATGCCTACACATCTGGTGAGCAGCAGTTTGAAAGCCTCCAATAATCATATTTTACGAAAAAGTCGTGTCTGGGAAAGAAATGTCGAACTTCGTACGACCTAATTGAAGCCCTTTTGATAAATCTTGCTTCCCCCTTCACCGCAGGCTACCCTGGTTATGCGTGCACTTGATACAGATCTGCCTTAGTAACAATGGAATGAAGTGCGATTATACTTGGAAAGGTTGCAGATATCCAAAAATCTCATTAAGACTATTACAGCGATTAGCTCTGACTGACAAAAAAACTGACAGCCTTCTTCTCTGCTTCTATAATTAGCATCAGCGGCTCAGACTCCCCCCTCAACTATAGTACTGAAAGGAAATTTTTCCCTAATTGCTTGACCGTGATTGTTGCAGGGGGAAAATTGATGACACTTTCGTCTGTGCAACTCCAGCCCGACTCTTCTTTCGTGACTCACACTGTATGGACACTGTGCAGGAGATGCCGGCTTGTCGATCCCGTGTGCGTACCAATCGGGCAGCTCCACGAGGAGTGCTGAGTCGGACCGGCATGACCTGGTCTGGTCTGATCGAGTTCTGACGTTTTTGACTAATTTTCAACTTCATCGAGACCAGCTTTTTTCTCTTCTTCAAAAGCTTGAACACAAAGCAAAGATTCATTTTGAGCCAAGCTGACAAACTCGAGCTTCGAGTACTCGCCCACCACGGGCTTTGCAGTCGTTTCTTGATCCGATGCACTTGTGTTCTTGTGCATGCTGCGCCGCCTATCCCGGCTCGTCAAGGCCAATTGTTGGTTCAAAATTGCGAATATCCTTATGTAAGTGAGGTCAGGGATTGGTGCACGAGGTTCAACTGATACCCATGACCAGAGCATTCAAGTACCATGGTACTTGTACCAGCCACAGTCTTTTTGAAAGGGAGAGAGTTGAGACGTGCGTCAGCATTCTTTGGCCAGTTCACGTCATCCCAATCCTCATCAGGCCAGCCCAAGATAATGAATTGAATAAGAGAAAACATCTTGCTTTTAGTGCATTTAGTAGCACTGCCTGCAATGGCCAAGCCAATCGACAATTCAATCATAAGAATAAAGTTCGTGTGTTACACTTTGGACACTTAGCCTTGAGGACGCGGTGCACGAGCAAGTAGTACAAGGTATTGGAGGACTATCCCGATCAATCCCTGAGTTACCTGATTGATCACGAACTCCTTGACGTCGTATCCGCGCGTCTGCATTGCCAACAAATAGCGGATCATGTTCATGCCGTAGGCATTGTCGTCGGCAACAAATCCACCGTACTGGTCGTCAATGTTGACGCCTTTGTCGTCCAACAATCGATTGCCCAGGTAGACCAGCTCGGACGTGGCCTCTTCCTCTGGGGGCGACGGCGGCACCGGCAGAGGTAACGGGGACCATCGCTTGGTAGGAGGTTGGGGCCGACGGAGGATGAAGGCCTGAACAAACGACAATAATGAGGCACCGAAGGAGACACGCAAGCGCAGTGCCCAAATATAGCACACACGAGACCCCAATGGGACTCTCGTGCCCGTGTACAGAAAGCCCTTGCATGGAAGCACTCGGACGACAGCGACTTCGTACCGTCGGGATGTGTGTGTGTCACAGGATGAGCTCGTGAGTAGCAATTGCCAATGCGTTGTACTTTAAATCGCAAATCGTCGTGCACTTCATGGACGTCGCGAAGGCCATGAAGGTCACGCACGTCACGTGCTATCCCCTGTTTGTACTACAGCACCGGGTCCGTAAGCTTTCACATCAATGCCCAAGGGGAGCTGGAACCGCAGAAGGTAGAGAACGCTTACTTGACCAGGAAACTTTGGAGCGGGAGCTGACGACGCCACCTGGCCAAGGACGGCATAGCACAGAAAGACGAGGAGGAACTTGTGTGATCTTGTTCTATGTCGTTCCACCGAGAACACAGCCTTCGACGAAGCGGTTGACTTCATGGGGTAGCACTTCTGCATCTCTATCGCCACCGTCCTGCTGCTTTCCTAGTGATGGGCCGAGTTTTCAGTCTGAGCTCCAAAAAGACAGCCCTTTTGCAATTTTTGGATTGGAACCTTCTCTCTGTACTTTTCAAGTACTGTTATTGTTGCCGTTTAACTCCTGAATGTATCAAGTACTCTTCTCACTCATGCAACGATCGGCAGAAGCAGCAAACACTATGACGCTCCCTATGTGCTGTCCTGTGGTTGCTTTTCCGGAGTACTCCTGAGCCTTTTCGTCGACGCCCAAAATGGCTCAATGGCTGGCCTTGAACTTCAGGATTCGGCCCAAGCTGGAAATGACTTCTGACACCCCGACGGCGGAGAAGTCACCGTGAAACAGCGGAGCGGAGTTGGCGTGCGGCGTTTTATATCGCCGGTAGCGGAGAAGTGAGCGAGACGAAGAGTGCGGATCTGACCTGGCCTTGCTCTCTGTTTCTAAGAGAGGAGGCAACGACGCACGTGATCACGGTCGGGCAGTGCAGCCATCAAACTTTGCCGCCTGAAGGTGAATACGGAGACTTTTCGTCAGATGTCTGTCTGACGGTCCCAGTTCAGACGCCTTCGAAATTTTCTTGCCGCTGGACCATGATGACCTCGACCAGCGGCACGCGAGTTGGATCAGGATGCCTGCCCAACCTGCCGGGAGTGGCAGGGACTTGATGAAGCCCCCGGATGTGACATTCGGACTTGACGTCCTGGAGGAACACAGTGCAACGGTCGTCGTTGGGCAAGAGGACTAAGCTGGCCTATTACGTGATCAGCGCACATGCAACTCGGTAACCTTCATTAGCTGGACTTCAAATTAATGAAATAGTATTTTAAGCTGGGGTAGAAGTTTAGTACGTAAACAGTATTATCTACTCTAAGTATACATAACCGCCAAGAATTGTAACAGTACATTGTTGAACTGTAGCTCTCCTACCCGAGAGTTCCTCCTTGTCAGTTGTAGTTCATGAGTTTGTGAATACAGTGCCCATTTTTTGGGTGAGACCGACCAAGCATTGGGTCATTTCACTGAAGGTTAAGAGAAGCGTGTGAGGCGGTGAAACGGTTAATGTTGTAATTTTTCCGTCTTCCTGCATTACCTTTACAATGCGAGAGGCAGAGGTAGTCGAAATACTCCCCGCTGTTTACTCTGAACGGGAGGGGACATAAAGTTTCATAGTTTTTAACGAGAAATTGTCGGTTTGCATTTGACTTTATCTTTTGTGCTGGAGCACTCGGAGGTGGAAGCACTCGGACGACAGCAACTTCGTACCGTCGGGATGTGTGTGTGTCACAGGATGAGCTCGTGAGTAGCAATTGCCAATGCGTTGTACTTTGAATCGCAAATCGTCGTGCACTTCATGGACGTCGCGAAGGCCATGAAGGTCACGCACCTCACGTGCTATCCCCTGTTTGTACTACAGCACCGGGTCCGTAATCTTTCACATCAGTGCCCAAGTGCGGAAATATTTGGGGACTCAGCTCTTGCGGCTGATCAAACTGGAATGCGTAGTGAAAGCAAGTAACCCGGGCAATATGTAGTGTGCGCTATTTTGTCTAAAAGTAACAATGCTAACAGAGACGAAAATGTCTCTGTTAATGCAATAAATTGTCCGTCCATCTTACGTATGGTAAAGAAGAGTCTTAGTAGGGTCGAGCTGATAACCTTGCCTGTCTTTGTGAGTACGCAAAGTGCAATGAGTACATGTACAAGTTTTCATTTTTGATAAGAAAACAGAACTTTGTACTTGACTTGACCTGCGTTAAGGGACCTCAGACACTTTTGGTTGAGTGTAAACATGCAAGCATTGTTCAGAAGCTTCTGATCACTCAAGAACTTTGCCGCAATCACCATGCAAGCAAGAGGTTAGAGGGTATTGCCAATAGAGAAAAAGGTAAAAAGAGCGAGGGAAAAATGTATAGTAGCACCAAAGTTACGCAACCCACAATGACCTATATTGCTGATGAAAAGTTTGAGTGTGAGAGAAAGAGAAAAAAGTTGGAAGTCAAGTACCAATTTTTAGTCTTGGCACTTCAGTTCCACTGTCTGAATTTGTGACTGTCTGTGTCTCAAATTGTGAATGCTATCTAATAAAGGTACGTCCTATTGAGCTCAAATTTTAGGTGGTGACTGAAGACATATGGAGCGAGACTCGCTCCACATTGGAGCTCAAAATTCCAACTTTCCCACTTTATCTTGCAATTCATTCTAAAGTTTTGATGAACACTGTATGACATTGGGCGTTGCTCTCCTTTTGTCTGTTACTCCACATGTGGAGTATCAAAGTCGCCAATAGAGTCAAAGTCAACCACAGGTATGTGGAAAACTCCGCTAAAGAATTTCGTCCGGCCAAAAATGCGATGCAAGAAGTCTGCAGCCATTAACTCGAGCTAGATCCTCAATCTTAAAAAGTCCATGGACAAGCGAGTGGAGAAAGTGTTTGTCGTCAAAGGGAGACAAATTAAGATCATGCTTACATACGTAGTTTTGTGTACCCACAGGTAACTCAACTTTGAAGAGACAAGCAAGGTGGTCAGCATATGTCCCCATTGAGACCTTCTTCATCACACTTGAGATTGTCGCACAACTCATGGTACTGGCAGAGGCATTGAACTTTGATCATTTACCTTTTCAAAGTGGCACACACTGTAGTAAGAGCTAGAGGACCAGCCCAGGCCGGCCTAGCTCAGCCCATTCGATTAAACGTTAGCGTTACAGAACTTGTAAAATGTGATAACGTTTCAGCGGTTTTTGGTACAAAGAGTGTGTTTCAGTGATGGCGTCTTCATCCCTGACCCGTCACTCTGTTCCAGAACGAGACTAAGGGGCGTTGGAAAGGCCAAATCTTTGCTATCGCAGCAGGCTTGACCAAGGTCTTGTCCCATCAATCTTACTGTGACTGCGTTGGTCAAGGTGGATGTGAAGTCGAAGAACTTTCCCCACTTGCTCCAGTCCTTCATAATTGATAACGTCGAGAGGTCTTCGTCGTCTTCGATGATGGTGAGGGAGAGCAACATGTTGGGATAGCTTCCCAGGTTGCCAGGAAGAGGTGTCTCCTGGCCATTGGGACGGGCTGACATGGGCGCAGCCATTAGCCGCCTGCGCAGCATGAACCTCAGGATCCCAATCATCACCGTAGTCACAAGAACCTTTGAATCAGCCATGAGTCCTTGGAACCTTTTCGGTCTGCTCACTGATGAGGACTTGAATGAACTTGGCCACGAAGAAGATGACTTTTTCATACCGACTTTTGTAGCAACAAGCCTAAGTGGATCAATGAGTCGCATGCACCTGAGGTTTGATTGCGCCAAGTTCGCTTCTTTGCATGCATCGTCATTTCCCGACATCCACACACCAGCACAGACGTGATGTTAACGTGTCCAGCCTGGGCAAACCACATCTCTTGACTTTGCCAAGACTCTCAAGATCATCCTGGCGCGTAACAGCAACGCCGTTGGTGACTGGGTTCCTGCCATCGCTGGTTACGCCTTGCAAGCGTGAATAGGGTCGATGATGGATGTGGAGTCGGGTGGGCCCCTTGAGGATATTTTTTACTTCCAAAATGTACACCCATCGGCAGTTGTGACTGATGTAGAAAATACGACGCTCAGAAGGGTAGTATTTTAGAATAAAACTTTAATTCTGTTTACATTTCCTAAAGAACGCTTTCGTAGGAAGCATGCTTTTCCAAAGACTCTGAAGGGGCTCCTGTAGGCCACGTGGATATTACAGGGCTGTTGCTCAGTAACGCCTCTGGTGACAATGCTGAAGACAAAAAAATCATTCACATGGGCCCACCCTAATGTGGGCCTTGGAAACGTGACCATTACAGGGAAGCGACAGTTGTGGGCTTTCACCCTCGTGACGTGTGTCAGTCAGCCAGTGTTTATGTCAGATTCGCATTAGGCAAACACGTGACGATCGGAAGAAGCCACTTGAGTTTTACACTGCCCGAACAGTTATTTTGCTACAAACAATGACTTATCTGGAAGGCCTCGAGGAGGTGCCGGCCCGGCACTCGAGAGTAACTTTTGGGCCTCCTTAAAGTCTTCTCTGTGCGTCAATAATGGAATGGCCTAAACAGCCAAATCATCGTGTTATGGGCTCTGCAGACTTCAACGTTACAGTAGGGTCCGCTGAAGTGCAACTTTCGCCAAAGTCCATCGATTTGCAACTTTCCATTTCAAGCAGCAATTTTCCACATAAAAATGCAGGAGTACTCCAAAAACATTTGTTGCAAAAATGTCTTCATTTTATCTTGGTTTCTATTGCTGACGGTGAAATTTTTCATCTCATGGTTCACCGACTGGACAAGTTGAGAATAGCCCTGGGTGGGAAGGTTTTCCGTAGGATCTAGTAACAACCTCGTTGTTAGTCGGCATTTACTCTGTGTCCTCTTCATCTTCAGCCGGTCCTTGGACCACAACGAGGTCTCCTTCCAGTCACCACATGGTCCGATCTCTTCAGGGGGCGTCACTTCAGGGCAAGGCTCTTCCTCTGTCAGAAAGAAGCCTCCTGTTCTTCAACAATTCTTCTGCCAATGCTCTTCACCCCCTCCTAAGTCTGGTAATGACAAGGATGGCATCCAGAACTGAGGTCTTCTTCACCACGTCATTGGCTGAAGCTCCATTCTCAATAATTCACAAGACTTTGTGCCACCAGCCCACAACCTAAGTCAGATAAGTTGCAGAGCGCCTGTAAGGCCAATATAATTTTCTACATTTGAAGGAACACGAAGTGCACTTGCGGTACATGTATTAGTGCGGCATTGAAGAAGAACGGGCTGTGTCATCTCAGCATGGCTGTCTGGTCAGAGGAATACAGCCAGACTCGCAGCCATGCCGAGGCCATGCCGAGCTGAACCTGCACCCGGTTTTGCTTGGGAGAACTCTATTAATCACTCTCTCTCCTCGTCCACCACATACTCCACGCGGTCCATGCTCCTCGACCTCACCACGCACTATTTTTGTTGTTACTTTTGGAACTGGCTGATTCTCATTCCTGACACTCTCCTCTTCTGCCCAGCTCGCGGCAGTGATGGCAGCAGTCTGCCAGTTGACAGGTCAAGCCCCAGTTGGGCTTGCCTGGTTTGTCCAGCTCACTGTCCACTTCAACTGACTTTCTCTTCCCTGCTCCAGTCATGGAAAGCGACTGATGCCACACAGCTAAGTCACGCAGGCTTAGCTGTACCTATTGGCCTAGCTATCTATGACCTATGTAGTAAATGCAACCTTCGACCTCAATTTTGGCCTCAAAACGGCCTCGTAATGCAACTTTGCATAGTCTATGTCTTTCTCGTTGACCCAAAGGTCTCGCATGCCAAAAATGAGCCAGATCCATGAAGAACTGAGAGCGCCAGAGGGGCACAAACATACATACCCAAACAGCTTTATATAGAGAGATACATCGACATCGATATCGTTCACGCTAGCGATGAATATTGCAGTTACCACGACGCAAACGAAATACGAGCTTGAGATGTCTATGAACTTGATCGAGTGAAGTGAGTTGGCATGGAATATGGAGAATTTGCGTGAAGCGTCACGTTTTCAAATTCTACGCATTCAATACATGATCGAGAGCTCGTACTTCGTTTGTCTCGTGGCAACAGTGAGATAAAGTTTTCATATCTTAACTTTCAAAAGGTGTAACTGATATATGTTGTATAAACTACACGCTCATTTTTTGCAGGCGGACAGATTTGTGGCTTTCGAAAGTAAGTTCGAAGGTCTCGGGTTTTTAGGTGATTTTGCCTATACCAACGTACTGTGGTTATACAAGAATGGTGATGCACTCGAGTCCTCCTTGGTCAAGCAGTGGAACAGAATTACAGCCGAAACTGCGTCTCGACCTATAAGGTACGTGGTGCCAAATGCAGCAAAGCACGTAGCTCATAGAGTTTGAAAAATAAACCCATCGGAATTGAGTAATGAAAGCTTTTCTAAATGTCAAAACTTTCGCCCAACCTTGTGCATACCAGATTTCAGCTTTCTCGATTGAAATTTAACTGAACTATATGTACTAGGCTAGGTTGAAAAGGGGTCAACTTTGGAAATTCACTGACGGCGTCTGGGGTTTGTTACATGGGCTCAAAAGATGAAGATGTAGTCGAATACTTTTGAGAAAAAATTGTGTTTACCTCTGCCCAACTTGATTTGAAATCTATGTAGTAAGCCAATGTAGTAAATTTACTGTGAAAGTAGATTTCAGCTCTGGTGACTTTCAGAAGCTGCCAAACTGGGTGAAAATCACTGACCGAAATGCTGACTTGCTCCAGTTGGTCAGAAAAATATTTTACAGCAAGTCCTGAAGAAAAAAATAACTTTAAATTTTACATTATTATGCAACTTTAAATGCATTTGGGCATAGCTAAAACACCTTCTTTTCACTTTCAATTGACCACAAAGTCTTCAAATTGTATGCAGTTACAAATTTTGGACACCCATGGGGAATTCCAATTTTCGACCTAGCCCAATATATATTGTAGGGTCTACCGATCGTGCGGTCGTTCAGAATTTCACGCAAGAAGAGCTTTGAGTCTCCACTTTTATCTCAGTTAGTTGGTCATGCCTTAAATGGCTGTATTTGGTGTAAAGTTAGCGCTCTTCCAGGTTCCAGCTCAGCCCCAGACAGTCTTTGCCAACTTTAATAAATAGCCAGCATAAATTAATATTTTGCGAGCAAAACTTTTTAAGCGTTGAGTATGGGGCCTCTACTTGCTGCTCACCTTGTCCTTGATGAAACTGAACATGTCGTTTTGCTGTAAGAGGCCTTCAAGGCGTGTGTCACGATTCAAGCCCAATATGGCGCACTCATCATACGAGGAGCATTGCAGAATGTCACCATTGCTGGAAGAAACAGGAAGCTGATTTTGATGAAAATTAGTGTGCAGAACTTTAAGTCCGTACATGCATGCATGCGATCAGTAAAATACACTTCGTATAAGTAGTATATTTTTGGGTGGCCGTCAAAAATAGGAACTCGCGTCCCTGTCGTTGCGGAGCTCACCTGCCAGGATCTCAGGGCCACGATCTTACGCAACTCTTAAGGCGGAAGAGAACGTGGCAGCATTCCTTGATGCTGCATCTTTGACTACCGAGAAATGGCGGAGAACTGAGACGCTTCTCATTCTGCGTGGGCTGAGACAGTTACATCATGGGAGTTTCATGCATGGAAACTCTCCTTTTCTGGGGTCGGAATATTTCTTCGGGCAAATAAAAAATTTCAGCAATAAGACACAGGGAAACTCCTTGCTAATCTGGTGTTTTCAAGAGTTTACTGGAGTGCATCAGGCCTACTTCAGAGAGGGCCTTCTTGGCAGCTGGCCTTTTTGTGCAAAAAAAAACCGTTCAGGCCTTTCGGACAAGTCTGTCAATGATTTGTATACGCTCAAAAGTCAGTTTGAAGCCTCCACGAAAACGAAAATACTTGTCAACTAGGCCTGGATGGCGAACATGGCTAGCTTAGATCACCTAGAATGTCCCGGGATCCCCAGGAATTGTGTCCCTATTTAACATTTTCCGGGAAAATCTGTTAGTGTTACCTTACTACACGGGTAATTCACAAACTAACTGTATGGTCTCAGATCACCCAATGCAAGATTAAGTGATATTTTTTTAGATATAAAACATGCACTCTCTCGCACAGGTGGGTTATGCATGCAATGCATGGGAAATGGGGGGGGGGATGGGTCAGGGAATACCTCGGACACCCGGAGAGTGGTCAAGGACGAGACCTCGATGGCTTCATCAGGTTCTGGATTGCACCTTGGACTCGCCTTTTTCTGACACTTTATTTAAAGAAAGGTCTAGACGAGGGAGTCAGGGATAGGAATTCCTCTTGCTTGTCTTTCGTTCAAGTTACCTGAACTTTCTGGACTGACAATGTAATCTGGATTACCTAATCCGATCCATTGTTAGCTAAGGGAGTTCTCAGGTTAACGGCGACGTACGGTCATACGGTCAACGTGACTTACAGCATTTTCAGTATGTTCGAGAGTCTCTCCTGCCTGTTTTCATCGCTCGCACCTCAGCAACCAGAATCTGTTATACAATATATAGAGAGAGCAACAAAATGACCACAGAAGATGTCAATTTCTGAAGAGCAAAAATGACTTTTTCATTTATCTTGCCCGAGTTACCTATATTTCAACACTGACAAATGCTAGACACCCTGTTTGCGTTTTACTATTGTTGACCTTGAAAATGAAAGAAAATGGTCAAGTTGTGCCACCCAAGGAGAGGTACAAGCTCGAGAGGAACCTCACATCACCGGGACTTAGCACAGAATTCATATTGCATCCTAAGGTCGGGGTCCGGGTGGGGTGCGGCCCGAGGGTCATCAAGAAGCTTCAACTTCCCAAGGAGGGAGTCTGGGCTTTCACAAGATTGGCGGTTGCAGTATAGCTCTATACCGTACAGCCCGCTTGCAGTATATAAAACAGGCGTGCAAACTAACAACGTTACTACTGATAGGCCTGATTTTTGTGCTACACCCCAGATTTGTGACATGAATGAATCCTTGCCCGCTCGCTCTAAGTGCACGAGAACTGTCAGTACACCGAAAAAGTGACATCACATTATTGATGTCCTCGAGGAAACGTAGGAGGCATGAAACCTCCTCTCGAGCGCCAAGTTGTTGTTCTTCCCGAGGCCTTCCAGGCCACCGTGAAGAGCTTCTGCCAATAAAGAACTGCTGTCGAAGATTCTTTTTTGACTCGAGGCAAGAAAAGCCTAAAAATACTGACGTAGTGAGAGAAGATATGTGTACAGCAGATGCAATATTAAACTCTGCCCGGTGGGCACTTCTGTATTCAAGCTAGCACAACACAATCTACGTAGGTTCACAAACTAAGATTTAAGATAGTTAAGACAGTTACTTAAACTCTGTCACCGTCCTCGGGCATTACGAAAAACTGAAAGAATAATGCTAATAAGAAGGCTCAGGCTTCTTCACCTATGTAGAAGTTACTAATTCTGGGTCGTCATCCTCATTAGCTTGATAAGAAAGCACATCAGTAGTCGTGCGCCCAATCGTTCTCTGACAAAAATGCATCAACCACTTCCTTCATCGCGTAGTTGGGGATCAGCATGTCTTGCGTGAGCTTCGTCCTGGAATGACGAGAAGTCTGTTATTAGTGTCCCGGTCGCGGCTACAACGGCAACGTCCTCGACTCACCTGGTGACGGGGTCGAAGTGTCCCACTCGGTGCAAGTGCTCCTCAATATCCTTCCTGTCGTATGTAATGCCCGACGGCGTGATGACTGGTTCGCGGAGGATCTCAAAGCTGATCTTTCCGCACAGGTAGTCCGGGACGTCTCTACGCTGGCGACGCTCATCAACCTTGGCGAAGAGAGCATTCACCTCACCCACTCGCCTGTCGGTCTCCAGCTCGATCTTCTCCACCTGCGGAGGGCAACGATGCATTTTCACGACTCAACTATGTCATTCTGAGATCGTCACGGTGCATGGAACAAGCGGACCTTAGCGCCAGGGCACCTGTATTACTGTGTGCTGACATGCTGTCATTGCTCGATGTTTCCTCACCAGCACATCGACGTCCTCTCCCGTCTTGCGAAGCTCTTCCGTCTTCCTGTCCTTGTCATCCAGGATGAGCCGGTTCAAGTACGTCAGCAGCTCGATCTCCTGGTGGATGCGCTTCTCCTCCTGGATGTTCCATCGCTTTTTACGAGCGATGCGCAGCTGAATGGCGATGTCATCCCCAAAGTTGAGCTTCTGCTCCTTAGCCAAGTCGTTAGCTCGCTGCAGATGCTTGATGGCGTCGTCCAAGTTGTCCTTCTTCAAAAGCGCTTTGCCTAGAATACACAGAATGCACTCACACCATGAATGGGACCGCGGCTTCCAGACACCAACCTAAATAGAAGTGCCCCTTGACGAGATTGGAGTCCCGCTCCAACGCCTGCCTGGCATCCTGGATGGCGGGCTGCCACCGCTTCAGATTGAGGTAGCAGAGTGCACGGTTGGTGTAATAATGAGGCACGGTAGAGTTCTTGAGAATGGCACGAGTGTAGCAGTCGACAGCCGCCTCGAAGTTGCGGTTCGAAAAATGCTTGTTCCCCTGATCCTTCAGCTCCTTGTCGCTGTAGTTCTTATTCGACATTATGCAGGACTCGCAACAAGGGGAGAATGACCCCCTCCCCCTCCCCCCTCCCCACTAGCCTTTGTTCTTTGTCCGCCTGACCTCTAAAAAGACGTCCTCTGTATTCTCACAGCCTCGAAAGTCGTGTGACCTTGCTTGCCGAGACTCCTCCGGGTCCAGGTTTTGGAGCTTCGCAACGTTGACGTCCACCTTCTGGCTGTCACACCACTTATGACGACGCAATCTTTAGATTGCAGCTCTTTTGAGGATATGCAGGACGCTGTCGCTGGCTGGTAGCTGCTGACGCTGTCGCCGCCACCGCCGCCACCGCCGCCGCCACCGCCGCCGCCGCCATCGCCGTCACCATCGCCGCCGAAGCTGCAGCCGCCACCCTCCTTGTACAGGAGGTAGTCGTTATATTTCTCGCCAGATGACGCGCTCATCCGAATCGTGGTCTCAGGCGACCTCTGGTGTTCCAATCCGAATCTCGCCTTCCACCTCCCCCCTCCCCGGCCACGTGACGACCGCGTGGAAGGGAGAGATCGACGGCAGATGCGGGCGAGCTCGCAGACTGTAGCCGACGCTTTAGATCGGCGAGTCGCGAGCCAGCCAGGCCAGAGCGACAACCGCACGAGCAGGACGACGCCTAGCCTAATCTCCGGGACCGGGCGCACTTGGCAGCAGCGGCTAGCGAAGTCGGCCCTCAGCTATCGGCAGTGCATACACATCGCTCGCTCGCTCCGCCGAAAGCCGAAAGTCGACCTGGTGAAACTGAAAAGGCCGAAGATCGGGTCGAAGTGCATCCGGTCCGTCGCGATCACGTTGTCTGGCGACATCCCAGAGATCGCTCCCATAATCGTGATCACTGCAGGAACGCTGTCGATCCAGACCTTGGTGGATTTTCTTCTCCGGCAAATACCCACTCCGTCTGGTCGCCCTTGAAGCCATCGACGAGAGCGAGGTAAGCGGCAAAACGGTCTTCTGACTGTCGACGCTCAGGACAGACTACAACATCTATTTCGTGACCTCCACGGGACGCACCTTGGAAAGTTGTCCTGTTTCTATGGCTTCTTCCTCTCAATCCTTCATGGGACGCGTTGGGAGTTTCTCCCCCACCGAATCCGCGTCAGGTTGTTGCCTGCCGACGGCATTTCGAAGCTCGCTCGCCTTAGCAACGCTCCCGAGGCCGGCCAGGTGGAGTCACTCGGCACAGGTGATGGAGTATTCGTGGGGTGACGGAGGAGACTCTGCGTCGGTCGGTCCTTCCTCCTGTCGTACGTGCTTTGGGCGGCGCAGAAGCAAAACTTGTTCGGCTGGTCAATCAGCCCGAGGTTACGAGTTACGAGTTGGTCGCTCATTGGGCCATCATGACAGAATCGTACAATTATTGCGCAGTCTTGAGCTAAAACAAAACATTCTTCCTGAACTATTTTCTCTGGTGTTGCGGGGCAAGATCCTGATATGTTTATCCAGACCCGAGTGATCAACTTTTGTACAACTCTTGTGAGAATGAGCCGCTAAAAATTCCAGAAATGAATCATCCCTGGAAGGAGACCGAAACAAAAAGAAACCTTCTCCAAGACGTTCGTACACTTCGTAACTGCCTTCAACGACTGGAAGCACGACGAGAGTTTCAACAAGTATCCCTCGGCAGCAGCATCTTTGCAATTGGAGTCGTAGCTCGTGCTATTCAGCGTGCAGTCGCAGCACTGGTGAGATGCAGTGATACGGTGCCAAAAAACGATAGGACGAGAGAAACCGTGCTTTTGTTCAAGATAGAGAGCACAACTCTGTTGTCATCTGTCGCCTGGCCACCGTCACCATACGGAGTCGTTGCCAGTGCTCTAGTCCAATTCCGTCATGGTGCTGACGGTCACCTCCCTTACCCTGGCTGGGGCCGGTTTCGTGTCCTGAGAAGCCATCTCAATTCTTTCTTCGACTCCATCATTCGGGAAGTGTGATTCGTTCGCCGTCTTCACTTTGGTTGTTCAAGGACAATTGTACATCTTCGTCCACCTGCTGGGAAAGCCAAGCAAACTTCTTCTGTCCCAAACGACGGGGAAAAGGCCAGGGAACAAGAACCCTGCGTCACTACGCTCCCATGAACTTGTTTGAAACTACTCTAAACTTTCTCAAGTTATCCCTGTCTTTTTTGCCTTTGGCAGGCCGATGTAGCACAACGCGTGCGAGATTCATCGCGTGGCGAAGATCCCAATTCTCTGTAATCACACTTTTACACCTTTTCAATTTTTTTTACAGGAGTCTGCGCGGAGGGTATGGAAGGTGACTTTTTGCTCGACTCGAAGACCTTGCAGCTGTTGAAGGTAAGATGACACGCAGACTTGTTGATGACCTGGATCCTAGCTGACACAAAGCACTTCCGAAGCATGAAGTTGCCCACAAGTGCGGGAGATTATGAATGATCTGCTTGGGGTGTACGGGGAGTTCGTCGAATCTAGGAAGGTTTTTTGCGTGGCAAGGAAAGCACGGAGCGCCGGAGCTTGGGAGAAAGCCGGCCCTAACGTGGAGACAGCCAACGACGACGGCGACGACTTTCTTGCCGTCAGTGAACAAGAGAAGTTCGTCACGTTGGAAGTTCAGCACACCAACGTCCTCACTTAAAGACGAGGCCGGATGAAAACTTCCAGCAAGCGGTCATCCGATTTCAGTGGAGTGAAAAGACTATGTACGCGCTGCTGAACAGTGAGCGGTGGAACGATGGCACTGACGCTGCTCTCGACGGTGACGACTTTCTCAAGGTTCACCAGGTGAAGCAGTTTGGAAGAAACAACTTCTTGAGGCCTCTCTTGAGGGGAGCACAAAAAGTCCCCTGAACCAAAGGCTTCACCGCCCTCCACTTCATAAACACAACACTCTTTTTTTCTTGCTATCATCCACACAACGTGCATATCCAGTACTATACAGGTCTTGAGGTCATGAAAGCACGTGCGTCCTCTGTTGAAGGGGACTCTTACTTTCGCCGGCTTCCTCTTCACGCTCTCCGGGGGGGTATTCAGACCGTGCTGGGCTAACGCCTCTCGTTTAAGTCCCATCCGCAGTGCCCAGGAAGAACAAGCTCGAGCACCCGCAGAATTGTTCATGCGCGCTCCCTCATCTACTGTGCTGCTCAAGGGTTTCTCGCGTGTAACAACACAGGTCCAAATGAACAGGTCAAGTTTGCGGCCAAGTGCGGAATTCAGATCATTGCATGTAGCGTCCATCTAGTCCATAGGGACAAGTGCTCTTGCCTCAACTACAACGTACGGTAGTAAATTGTGTTCCTTTCTTGCACGCGTTTCAACATTTTACAGTTTTTTGGCCAGCTCTAGTACGTATACAATTCCCAGCTGTAACAACTTGCGCTCCAAGGCCCCTACTTGCACCCTGTACGAATACTTAGTGATATTAGTACTTCAAACGAAAAAAACACTTTCACACTCACTTAGGGCGTGCAATGTGTGTCAGTTTCGAGATACATGTCAGATAGTTATGCAGCTGAACTCAGAATTGCGTCCTGTCAGTTTCAAGGGGACAAAGTACTGCTGGAATCAACTCTGTTTATACTGACCTTCCAAGTAAGATGCACGAAAAAAGGTGGTCCCAAAAGACCTTGAGCCCAAATGAGAGGCTGCAAGGGAAGGAAGCTGCAAGCGAGTTTGTCAAGGATGCATCGGTCGGTCCTGAAAAGAGCATCGGTTTGCTCGTCTGATAATGCGTTGCGGACACTCCAAGTACTCCGTTCTAACTATTGCACCATCCCCACTCTCTCTCTCTCTCTCTCTCTCTACTCTGTCTCATCGTCTCATTCTCTGTCTAACTTTGAGACTTTGGTCTCTTGCTTGGATACTCGAGCAGACAATTTTAGAAAGAGGTAGTCTTCAGGCCATCTTTCGCGCCTAATTGCACTTTTAGCTGTGTTCTTCATCGTCTCTGTCTGCAGTACTCCTTCGGGCTGTGCAGTCCTGAGTAGTCAGAACGGAGTCGTTGAGACGTCCTGAGCACGTCTGATGTATGAGTAGTGCGGGGATGCTTCAAATACCTCCCGTGGAGGGAGCAGCAACAGCTAGGACTTACATACGTACGTGCAGTTGCAGAACTGTTCAGAGGGGAGAGAGCTGAGAGATTCACATGACTTGGGTCCTGGCCAATAAACAAACGTGAAAAATTGCCTTCCTTAAGCAGCGCCAAGTTCGTCCCCTTGGCTATTATGCAAAGCTGTAGTACGTCCTGCTTAAAAGACTTCCATGACATGCCCTTATGATGAGTGATTATATAATCTTATCTTTTAGGATGAGGACTTCTTGGATATCAGCACTGACGATGTTGAGCTCTCTGAAGCACTGAATCCTTCACGCCTCGAGCAGAATGCATCCTCCAGCGACCTTCCATCTCATGGGGCGGTCTTGGAGTGCGACGACCTTGAAGAGAGATTTCCGCACGGAGGGCAGATGGCCGCTGACTGGGATCATGCTGTGTACGTGTGCCTTCACGGATAAAAGCGCGTACTGAGTCACCTTTTCACTTACCTAGAAACTAAATTGTCTCTTGTTCGTTTGCAGCTTTCTTTCCAACACTGTATTACCGGAAATCAATCCCCTCTTGGAACTGAATGAACATGTCGGCGACGACTTTCAGCAGATGCTGGGCGACTGGGAGAACCACATCGACTCCTTGCAGGTATGATCAAATCTGTTGTATGTTGTTATCATTATCTTCATTTCGGACCCTAATAATATCTCTTTACTCCTACAGAATCCTGAAGACGTCAGCTCTCTGGTTCCCACCTCTGTTGGCTGTTCCCACCCGTCTGTTGCCAGCCAACACCAATCTTCATCCACCTCCATTGCTGTGTCCGGCACCACCGCCTCCACCACCGACACTTGTCCAGCCCCTTATGATCAAAGCATCACCCATGACTTTGAAGGCAACGCCGGTGTCGCTACTCCGCTGCCTCCCATCAAGTTGGACGGATCTTCTGAAGATGACGGCGGCAGCCACCTCGGGCTGTCCACCAATCAGTCGCAGCTGACGCTGGGCAAGAAGAACTTGGCCGGAATCGTGATCAGCAGCGGCCCGGGCGGTCACTTCGAGACTTATGAAGGTACGAAGGAGAAGAAGAAGAGGCTGCGGCCGGGCGTCTCGTTGCTGAAGCCGCTTCGCAAAAACATTAACCAGCACCCGACTACCTCTGTCACTACCTCCCCTTCCCCCACCCCCTTTGACACTACCTCAAGCGCTACGTCCTTCGATCCGTTCTCACCCGACAGACTTGCAAGCACGCCACCACCTCAGCATGACGGCGGCTGGCAGACCCAGGACTCATTGCTTGTAGATAGTCAGTGTGTAGCCGTGCACGACAGTCGGCAGCAACTGGGTGAGTGTTTTGTTTTGCTTTGTTTTTTAATTTCTTATTACTATATCTAATTTTGACATTACTTCGTTTTGAGCTCCGTAGGTACAAAGGCTTTGACGAGCTGTTCTATCCCCCATATATGAACGATCGAATTCGTCGATTTGCTAGTGTCATGTACGAAACTTGACTTGCTTTTTATTTCAGTTATCGAAGCTCCTGACGTGGACAACCTTTTGGAGCAGTTTGAGGCTGAGGAAGAGCGTGGAAATTGCCAAGATCCAAAGCGAAAGGCCCAGATTGTGGCAGCCGTGAACAACCACTTCTCTAGCTCTACGAGGAACTTCTCTCCGGGGAGTGTGCCGAAAATCGGTAAGAACTTAAGCGGATACTTGCGTAACGCAGTTGATGCAGTCATCAAGTTTTTACAGTATCCAGCCAGAGAATCAAGGACGCTTTACCCAGAGAAATCATAGAGAAAATCAAAGCATCTTCACAGAAGACTAAAACTATTGCCATCATTGAACCCGTTCATAAAGAAGGTGCTAAAGAAGTAAGTGACGCCAAGGCGCCCGGTGGGATGACCTCTCGTTTCCAAGAGGCGGGTGCCTCCCTTAACCGAAACCGCCTTCGTCAGATCGGACTGCCCTCCACATCTTCCTCCTCTCCGATACCGTCACAGATAAGCCTGGATCATGACTATTGTTCTTCATCCAATAAAGCAGCCCGCAGAAACAACAGAGCTCACCACCATCAACATCAAGCAGCCAGGCAGGCTGCTGCCGTGGAAACCCACGACAACTCTGTTCCTTTAAGGTTGCCCGTTCGACCGAGTTTGCCAGCTGGTCCAGCTACGCCTAACAAGACAATCATCCGCGTGTCCGGCTCCGCTTCAGCATTCGGCCGCAACCCTTTGAAGCAGCAACCGCGTATCGTCACCATTGCCAAACCAAGGCCATTAGAGCAACAGTGCCATCAAGCGCCACAGTCTGGACACTCGATCAGTGCTAATCAGTCTTCTCATCACCACCAAGTCCTTTTGCCAAGACATCCTCTGGATCCAGCAGAGGTACAGCAGCAGAAGGAACATTCTCCACGGTCTCCAATGCCAGCGAGTCCTTTGACGGTAAGTCAAAGGAGAGACTCTGACGCTAAAAAAGATAGCGGCTTAGAATCGGGTGAGGTATCTGACGCCAGCAACAATGAGGAACAAGATCTCGGATATTCGAAATTGCCAGGTTACCTGACCACAGGGAAGGCGGTTGCATCTAGGGGAGTGTTGGACAATGGGGATGGAAGATTATACGACCGACTACCCTCCTATGTTACTGGACTAGCCAGGAGCGACTCAGACGCTTCATTGCTACCCGCAATGTCCGACAAGACGGAAGAGATGGAGCAGGACCAAGAAAGCGAGAAGCCGTCGTCGTGTGATAGTGCATCGTCAACCCAGGATATTGCGTCTCCTACCAGAAGTATGAGAGGCTTGAGGAAACGCCCTAAAAGCAGGAGCAGCAGTTCTTCTAGCAATAGTAGTAGCAGTTCGCCGTCTTCATCCGATTCTGACAGCTCCACAGCGGATCATCCTTCTTCCCCATCTAAGAAGCGACTGAGCAATGAGCAAGATCAGCAGTCTCCGAACATCAAGTCCTCTGTGTTGACCCGTTCATCTTCCAGAAGACAGGCCAGCCAGGTCTCCTCACCTCCCAAAGAGTCTTCGCGGCGTCAATCCAAATCTACTTCATCTTCAAATGTCGAAAAGTCCAGCAGCAGCATTGTGAGAGGGAGGAGGCGCACCAGGAGATCTTCGGGTTCCTCTTCATCCTCGGGCGCTTCGACTTCAAGAAGCCGATCTCGAGGTGATAGCAGCAGGAGGCGGCGTCGTTCGTCTCGCCTCCGTAGTACCGACACTGTTCATTCTCGATTTACACGAGATCGCCAGCGACGAGAGCAAGAGCTGAGGCACCAGCAGCAGGACAAACAGAGGCAAATAGAAGAGAGGAGGATCGTTTACGTTGGTCGGATTGCGGAGGGAGTCACCAGGGCTGACCTCAGAAAAAGATTTGAGGTATTCGGGCCGGTGGAGGAAATCTCTGTCCACTTCAGGGATCGAGGGTAAAAAATCAGTTTGGTCTTGGACGTCTCAGTGATTAAGGGATACCTTTTCATTGCAGCGACAACTATGGATTTGTGACCTTCCGCTACAAGGTCGACGCCTACGAAGCAGTTAGTCATGGTAACGATGACCCCTCGTACCCGAAAGTGGATCTGTGTTTCGGCGGCAGAAGGACGTTTTGCCGGGAGAAATACTCAGACTTGGGTAACAACCATTCTCAGCGCCAAAGCGTGCAATAATCGTTGTGAAAAAATCTAGTTGAAAGATTATTGAGACCTGGAACGAAGACTCAAATCAACCTTTGTCACTTTCAGATTCCGTCAACGACGAGAACAAATTCAGAAACAAGAGTCTCGACTTCGACTCGCTGCTGAAGCAAGCTCGAGCGGGGTTGAGGAAGTGAAGAGAGACGACGCTCAACACGTCATCGCTCCGATCTCAGAACGTAGTATAGAAGCAGTCATCTTCAAGATACCGTACGTAGAGCGAGGTTCCGAAGATTAAGAAAGTCTCCCCCCATTATACGTACTCGTCTGAAACACCGGTGCCGATAGAGTAAAACATATGGAGGTGGCGAACGAGAAACCGGTGGCTAGAAAGTTATTCAGCTCAGAAAAAGAAATCATGACTATACGCGCATGAACAGTTGATGTGAGTTATCGTAGTTCCTTGAATAGAAGCTGTGAATGATTGCTGGAAACTGTGGGATGCTTCACAAGTATATGTTGCCGTACTCGTTCACTGCCAGCTGCTTAATCCTCTCACCGGCGTCCTTCCGCGGGAACTTGTCGTACTGCTTCACCACACTCAAGTCCAGGAGGGGCGAGAAAGCAGACAAAGAAATTGAGTCTGGCAAGACGAAGTCCAGATAGGCGAGGAGGGCCAGGGCAGGTCTTTGGCTAAACTCGGCCAATGTCAATACTGGAAACGATAAGACAACAGTCAGAGTGTTAGAGCGTAGTCAGTACAAACTTGTCCGTGTACCTGCTGCAGCAACACCTGTCGCCACGTTGGGTCTCTCCAGGACGTTGGACCTGGGAATGAGTTCTTTCCAGTTAGCAGTCATCAGATAGCGCAAGACGTGGTCCGCTGGAGCGGCGTTGTCGGAGATACCTTTCAGCTCGGTCAGATGGTGGGATTTCAGGACAATCACCGAACCACCAGGAGCCGACGCTTCAAGCACCTGATGAGAAGCAAATTGCTGCAGCTACCTTCACGCGATAACAGCAACGGCTCCATTTAGTCACCTTTTCAGCAAGACCGTTGACCCAATAGCTGGGATCTTCCTTCACGTGACAGGCAATGGCTCCTTCGCACCCCGTTTCATAAAACTGCGCCACATCTCTTCTCTGAGCATCATCCTTGGCGTCTTTGGGTCCTGAGATCTCTTCAACGCGGCCTATCTGGACAGCATTCTTTCCCAGCAGGAATACAGACAGGAAGGCTGTAGGGGATTCATTTCGTAAATACCAAATTCATGCTGTTGAGAAGACATCCAAGCATACCTTTCGACAAACCACACGTTGAGACTAACAGAAGATTAGCCTTGGATGCAATGTCCAAGTTATAGGACCTGAAATTATAAATAGTTCATAATATTAGGGTGTCTTACTCATGCGGTGTACTACATAGGGATCAATAACAGCATTCTACATTCTCTATATTTGCTTTGGAATGCATCGTGTGATCATCTTTCAAGCTACGTGATGTAAGAAACTTTACTTGAAATAGGGACCCGAGTCGACTTGAACACACGGGTACGTTCATATCTGCCCACTGTTAAAGCACCCAGAATCCGGTCTTCTTGGTGCAAGCCAAATCTCTCCTTGATTTCGACACTGTCCCTAGCGTCCTTGCACCAGGTGTGACTGCTCCAGAACACACCCAGCCCCAAGCTGCTGGCCATCAGGTGGAAGTTCTGGACTGCCATGGCTACAGCGCAAAGCTCTTCCCACTCGGGCAATCTTTTCTCTGGTTTGACACCGCCTCTCTTCAAGCAGATCAGGACCAGATAGCTCAACTTTCGCGGCCAAATTCCCGACAAGGCGGAATACTTTTTGCGAAATTTCTCCATCGCCTCCTCTGGAAGCGAGGCCGACATGTTGGTGTACCACTCCTCCAGTTGGCCCAGGTAGTCGGTTATGGGGCCCATTCCGGCAATGACCACGAATCGCCAGGGTTCGGTGCGTTCGTGCGTCGGCGCCCAGTTAGCGGCCTCCAACAAGCTCTCCAGTTCAATCTCGGTGACGGGGTCGTCCTCAGCGTCCAAGTAGTCCTTGGGACTAACGCTACGACGGGTCTGGATGAGCTCCAGAACTTGAGCAGGCGTAGCTTTGCGCTTTGTTGAGCTGGTGCTGTCTTGGGACGTCCTGAACGAGCGGAAAATCAGAAGAAGAGCGAGTCCCAGCAAGGCGGAGAGTGCGAAGAGCACGTAAGGATCCTGGTGGGTCCATGTCTTGAAGGACTCCGAGGAAAACGAGGCCATCATGGCGACTATCATCATCAAATGATTGTATGTCGGTTATCGTGATGTCGTCATGGCTGTGCTGGTGCTGCTTTGTGCAGCACCAGCAGCAGCTCACAAGGGCGAATCGATCTTGCACTGCATGCTTGCCCTGTACCGGTTTCCCAAGACTATTATTACCTTTGCTCCACGAGGTCTTCCTCCTCCTCCAGGTCTTCTAAGCGATTGAGGAGGTCCTCTTCTAGGCCCCTTCCCAACGACGTCATCGTGATGAAGTTGGACACGAAAAACTAAGCGCAGCTCAAGTATCTTTTTTAAGTTTGTTGTTGCTTCGCCCAACGTAAACAAACTGCTGACGCTGACTTGGCTGCCGTCATCACCTCGTGGAGAGGCCAAAGCTCTTCTTGACGGAGCAGAGAACTCAGTTCCAGACAACAACCCCTTGATGGATCGGGTAAAACTACAGCTCCGCCTGCAGAAGCTGCTCGGGCAAGCGGAAGTTCTCCCACCCCTGCAGAAGGGCAAGAATACTGAACGCCAGGAGCGGGTATTATGTGTAACAAAGATTAGATCATGTCACTCACGACCACACGTGATCCTGCATGCTACATTCTCCCATCGGCTCATAGAAAGGGAGGTCGACATTTCTTCCTCAGCACTCGACAGATCTCCCCGCTGCGTTGCGCCGTCCGAGGTCATCTTCTGCCTCGCCAATGTCTTCCTCAAACTCGTATATTGGCCAAGAAACTTCTTTTTGTAGTTCATGTAATCATCTTCGAGACACTCAATCATCTGGCCCAGCACGATGTTAAGGGCCGACATGTCAGAATTGTGACAGTCATAATACCTGTCCTTGTCGTGCTACCAGAGAAGATGCTCATTGGGCTCAAGTCAACCAAACCTGTATTGTGTTTCCAGTGATTGTCCGCTCCAGCGGAGGAGAGTGGCCCGAACTTCAATCCAGCAATCGAGCCAATCCAGCTTTTTTGGAGTGGATTGGTGGAGTATCGTGCTATTTCAAAACCACTTGGAACGACCTTGGCCGCTCTTTTCGTCATTTACCGCTCCTTCTCCTGTTGCAGTGTATGGCTGTCCACTACCAGTGAGTAAGTCCAAGTATCAAGGACTCTGCCGAGGCGTTGTCAATCTTGAACAGTTCCTAGCTTTGAAAACACTGTTTAAAAAGTGCAATGCAGTTTTGCCTTCGTCTGCCCCCGTTGAAAGCCTTTTTTCACTGGAAGGAGAGATGTTTGGCTAAAAAGAGGCATGCTTTGATTGACAAGATGCTGTTGTTAAAAGCCCACTTTGGAGTATAAGCCAAAATTTGTGTCATATTAGCTTATATGCATCTGCTTGCTTGTTTAGTATATGTAAGTAAGTTGACTTATCCTGTCTTAACTTTCTTTGTGCCCGGGTGGACCGGAGCGGACCGGATTGGTGGGCAGCAATCAGTCTTTTAAGTGTGAGCGGAATGGTAGAGCGTCACTCAGTTTTAGAGCTGGATTGGACTTGTGAACGCGGCTCTTAATATCCTGGAGCCGAACATATACTGTGCGTTTCATTGTCGAACCTGCATTCAGCAGACTGTGTGAAGTCTACTGGAGGAGAAGCACACTTGAGTCCACCATGTGTTGGACGTTGGAATCCTCTGCTGCAGAGCTCAGCCAGGCAAACATGCTGGGGATGGGTGTTGGTGCTTGGGATGTCTCGGTTGTGAGACATGAGCTGAGTTGAGACTTGTGAGTAGATGGTCTGACCAGACTCTTGGTCCAGTCTGCAGTCCTTTTCTGTTGTGTAAATCGGCAGCTCTCTTGACGCTTTTCCATGGCTGAGTAGAGAAGTGTGATATAGAGCCCGGCCGCTTACACCGACCAAATGGCACTGGTCCCGTAGCGGTCGTTATAAGCGGCGCCCACTGTATGTAGTAGGACAAATATGGTTGGACATTTGCCTTGGACGAACATGATCGGCCGAGATGATTTACTATGGAGTGCTGATCGTGTGCACAACAAACTATTGATTGCCAATCTTGGTCTGTCTGCAGCAGCACATTAAAGGTCTCAAAATGCTTTTGTTCGACAGGTTTGACCTTGTTATATTCCTAGAGCAAAATCCTTCAATTTCAGTTCAATCCCTGAAGTGTTATGGTCGCAGAAGGTGTGACTTTGACGTCATATGTTGAAACCTAACTCTGCAATCACAAGCATCTCCGGTGCTGCGCAACCGCCTGATCAATAAGTAGACACCAGCACTTGACGTCCGATTTCGGATTTTGCAGTTTGGGTTCAAGACGACCCGTGGGTCGTCATAGCCCGCCGGGTACCGTTGGTAGAGCCGGTTACCTCTGCTAGCAAGTAGAGCAAAAAAAAGGGAAGTCAAAAAATGGCGGCTCAAATCCGACGAGATCCTCCGGACTTCCCAAAAGAGTGGTGCAGTCTACCAGACTAGTCGGGCTTTGCGAAGGTCCCGGCTACTCGGGCAAGCAGCATCAGGCCATCGGGACAAATGCGAGCGACATCACAATCTGACGCCAAATTACAAATCGCACTACCGTATTTTAGCACTTTATTGTCCTCGGGCCTGTATTGTCCACCCTCGGACGATATAAGCCCTCGGATACGTCAAACCAGCTCTGTCAAAACTCGGAAAATGAAGGACTACGGTACGGCCATGCAATATATAGTCATGACGAAATAACTATACATTGCCTGGCTGTATAGTAGGGATTAATTGGTGTTTTTTTCAATTGTTGAATCCGACGACAGATTAAATATCGCGGATTCAACAGCTGAATAACGAGCCTTATAAGGCCCACAAACGGCGGGGCAATTTGCAACTTGACGCAAAATTCCCGATTGAATGCGTAGCTTTTGGCACTTTCTTAAGATATTTTGTGAGTCTTGTCTTTTAGGTTCTGGCCTGGTAGATCTAGGCTCAGGTTAAGTTAGGAAAAAATCAGCTCTCCCTCCACAGATGAGACAAAACTGCTCTAGTAAAGTAGAAAAGTGGTCCAACTAAGTGAAATCGCTCCAATGAAGCGGTTTCATATTTTCCGCTCATGGGAGAAACAGCTACATTTTGCATCACAGCTTTGTAGAGCTCAAAAAAGTGCAGTTTGAGGATATCTCTATCGCTTGGTAGAACTGATTCTCCTTCAATGACGTTTGTAATAGCATGAGTCATTCATTGGTTTACTAATAAACTGAGTAGGACCAGCTTGATTGCATATGATATCTAACCGAGCTATTATAGGCAGCAATGGCACACAACAGTTGACTGGGATATTTGGGATAATCTTGCTTTCTCTGGTACCAGGACAATGTTCTCTTGAAGTCTGCAAGAACACATTCAGATGCCTGCTCTGAGTAGGGCCCAAGACTCTTTCCAGTTTCCATGCAAAACTCCCTAGTATGGTCAAACACCACATGAATCTTTGGAGTTATGGTTAGAGATAGCTCCTGGTAGTTTTGCTTGAATCTGTCAATGCAGTCTCCAAAGTTTGGCTTCAAAGTCTATCCAAAACAGCTCTTTCTGTCATCATTAAAGCTGCTCAACGTCCAGGCAAACTCCTTGAGGTGCTGAGGGAGTTCTTTGCACAGGAGTGTGGCTTTTAACTAGGCTTGCCTACATTGGTTGCCCTCCAGGCATCTTCCATAGTACTCTGCCTTTGCAATTCCATTCCTCTGTGCCCACTCATGGGCCTTATTGTTGCCCCAAGCTTTCTTGACCTCTCCAAAGATTTTATTCATGACTCCTAGCATTAGGTGGAGCTCTGGGGCAGGGATCAGGGACAGGATTTTCTCCTCATCTTCACCTGAATGCAGTGGCATGTCGATGCAATTCTTGTTCTTCTTGGCTCCTGCCCATGGTCTTCCTTTCCTGTTGAATCTTGCTGCATACTGATGGATGCTTCCAAGTGTTCTGGGCTTTTCCTTGACATCCCAAGCAGCTGACCCTTCACACCAACAGCTGGGATGAGTACTTGCATGAGATTGCAATCCACAAATGACATTTGCAAGCTTCAAGTCCATGGCAGCAGTGAAAGAAATGGAGGAAAGCTGCAATTCTCTCAGAAAGGCTGCATGTTGTCATACATTTCTGGGACTTCCTCAACCAGGCCAACAATAAGCAATTTTTTAACCCCTGAATCCAAGTATATCCTTCCAAGATTAGGTTTTTTCTTAGCTGGCATGATGGAGGCTCTCTTTCCCATCTCCTTTAGGCACAATGTTTGTACATGCTGTTAAGAAACCTCTACCACCATCAAGTCCAACTTTCACATCATGAAATGGGATCTGTCAGTGCTCAGAAACGTGCAACACCAGTCTTTGTAGATTGGAGCAGGTAACAACATTTCTAGTGGCTTTTTCCTCTCCCCTTCTGGAAAGAGAGGGTGAGTGTATGAAACTCATAAAATGGTTTTAAGGCATTCTTTTGCTCATTGAGGATTTTTTCAACATTTGCCTGAAACAGCCTGCTTGAAGTTCCTTGTCTTGCCTCATGTACCAGGGCCTTGGTCTGGGTCATGCTGAGATTTCCAGCAGTCTGCACAGCTCTTTCTGTCTCGTGAGACATATGCTCAACATTGAGTCTCTTCTTGGCTCTTGTTCCCCCAAGAGTGGCTGCAGAAACAACTTGCTCAGGGTGTCCTTCCAACCTTAGGAAAGATGTTCATCCTTGGCCCTCTATTCTCCTCTCTCTGATGTTACTTTCTGTGATTTTGTCCTTGGTTGTAGAGGACAGGCTCTGTTGCAGATTTATCAGGCAAGTCTTTTGGGAGCAATGATGAGCTTTTCCTTTGCCTAATTGGCTGAGACATAAGGAGCAAACTACTGTTGGAGAATCTTTCCTGTGTTTTGAGGGCCGTCCACGTCCTTGAACACCTCCACCTGCAAGGAAGTACTTGTTTTTGTTAGGCACAAACAGCAGACAATCTGCAATTCTCCTCATGAGACTGCTTAGAATGAGGCATGCTGCTGTTCTCCTTTCTTTCCTTCCAAATGCACTTAATTTCCCACGTATTGGGATTCCACCCTGCACATGAATTTTTGCATGCCCATGCATTCTTCTTACAGTAAATAAATGCTTTTGCCTGTAAGTTTTGAAGCCAAAGTGGTAAGATTTCATGGTTTTCTTACCTAGAATCCTTTTTCTGTCAGCTTTTCAATGGTGTAGAGCTCATTTATGGTAATTTTTGGTCGGCGAGACGTCATAATTTCAAGACTGGGTGCTGAATTCTCTTCCAGGGCATCCAAGTCTTAGGGAAAATTCGATGCCATCTGATGCTCTGGGTTTTTGTTTTGTGCACTGGTCGTGTGGCTGAACAAGGGGAATATGCTCCTGGGAGGTTTTGTGACTTGGGGTAAAAAAAACAGCACAGGGTTTCTACCCCGTTCAGAAATTTACATCAGATGTACTGTTCACAATTGAAGTACATGTACTTGTTCTAGTTTAACCTTGTTTTTCTCACTGGCAGGTATCAGATTCCATCAAGGAATCAAGTTATCGAACAACTGCTTCCAAAACAAGGCCTTGAACAAGGCCTATGGGTCAGAGTAGGTCAGACTGGACAAGGCAACCTCTGTCTGTGATAACACAGAGGGGGCAAATCTTGCCTCATTTTCGCGAAAATTGAGCAAATTTTGAGAGATTTCCACGTACCATGCTGTAAAGTGGGCGCTGGCGTTGCTTCTGCAGAGCACTTTGACGAGCCCGAGGCTCTATTGCCTCTGTCTTCATCACCTCCAGTCCCCAGCGCCCAGGACTCCATTGTGTAAGAGGACGCTGCCTATTTTTTTTCTAGTGCTTACGCGCTCTTCACTTCGTTGGTGAGGAATAAATTTAAAGCTCTGTGCATGTGTGCGTCTGCCTGTGAACGAGCTGTCCTTGCCCCTTACTACTTCAGCGGGTGTGACTTGCACATTATAGGTGTCTGACTCTGCCTACGTCTTCAAAATTTTCCTTGCGATTTTGCCTTGTGGATCAGACAAGGCGTCAAAAATTTAACGCAATGTATGAGCGCTACCACCTTGCTAAGGTGCGTCATTAAGACTTCAAGTAAATGCCTGCTGTTCCTGGGGAGAACACATCAGGTGTTTCGCGGCAATAATCTTCCCAATTGTCTCCCGCGGTCTCTTAGGTGAAACCCCAGTGCACCCCAAGACCGCAGCAAGACCGGTGTCGTCCATGTAGCAGTAGAGTTGAGGAGGAAAGCTTAAGTGCGGGATGAGTCCAAACGCCATCGAGCGTTCTCTTTTCGTCCCTTCACGAGGACTGACAGGTCCAGAGGTGTCAGCACTCCTGGTGATGTTGTAATATTGCATCGCTCGCAGGGCCCGGTGCGAAACCTCCTGTCTGTCGTCACTGCTATGCGCCTGTGATGTTTGTCTGTCCAGGGGTTTCTCGCTCATGGTGCTGCCATCTGTCAGTAGAAGCTCTGATCTTTTTGGGGCATCGAGCTGAAGAGAAGAAAGAGCTTCTGCGCCCTTGAGTTCGCTCTGCTTGCGAAAGACAAAATGTCAGCTGTCGAAACAGACAAATGTCCAATTGTGATACACAGGGCGATCCAAAAAATCCCCTAATGTTTTTTCAATCTTCATCAGTGGGTGCAAAAAAGTATGTGAAAAATGGAGAGTTCATGTACTACATGTAAAGTTAACGTGGTGAATGTCACTTTTTGGATCATCTGGTAGTTCAGCAATATACAGATTAGTCATTGATACTTTATATATTTGTGCCTGAGGCAACTTTTGTCCCGGTGTCAGCTCGTTTTGGATGCGCGGGCCGTCACTCTTCTCTCTGGAGTCTTCAGCTGAGACCAATGAGGTGTTTGTATAGAGTCTATTCTAACATCTCACTGGCGGAGAAGGCTTCAGCGAGACAGAGGCGGAAACACTTTCGGGACGCATTGAATATTTGGCACCCGGGGATCTGCATCCTAAAAGTTGAACCTCACCCTTACGCTTTTTTTTAAGTAACCACGAGTTAATTTTCAAACGGTCAGTCAATAGCAAAGTCTGCTATATAAAATGTGTCGAGTTCTGGCCAATAAAACTAAAAATAAAGCAATAAAATTTATTGTAGCAAGATGTTTTTATAGAACAAACTGCCAACCACATGTTTATGTCAGGCATATTACGACTGGGATACACAAGGGTAGTAAATTAGACCCAGAACTTATCACAGTTTGGCAGAAAAAACTTGCATTTCTCAGTGCAAACTAATGAAGGCACTTCCAAAGTCTTTCGAAAAAGTCCTCTACCACGACAGACAAGAGGTGGACGCGAGCCGGCTCATATCCCGACCCACAAGATCTCTTCGTCGGCCCGTGGTGACCCAGAGTGTTGTGGATCTTGACTCTCTGGAGGCGAGGATTTCTGAACAGGAGGCCAAAACGCTTATTAGAAGCTTTCACTGGCTCCTTTCCAGAGGACACCTACGTTCTTAACGGCAAATAAAGTGGTTAATACGAGAGGGTTTCTGTTTTTTTCTGGTCCTTCCTGCAGTCTCTACTGCCCATTGCATGGTCCACAGGCCGGGCTTGCAAAACTGCCGGCTCGGTCCACTTATAACATATCCATGTATCGATAATGCCAACGAGGCTGAGATTTCAATTTGACGTGCAGAAGGTCTCGCCCAACTGCTTTTTACATAAACATGTATCATAGCTGCAATGTACGTGTGTGTCATATGGAATTATTAAATGAGGTCTTACCTTGAAAAATATCAATGTGGCCGCATTTATGTGAGACAAGGATTTAACCTAATGTTTGTGGTGCAACTGCTTAAAGTACAGTCGGATTCCTTGCTCAGGGCAAGAACTAAAAACTTAGAGAAGTGTTGATCTTGCATTTTCAAGAATTAGTCTTAAGTCTATAAAATGTATCCGAAGTTTTCCGTTAAAAAAAGGCAAATGAGTCGAACCGATTATTGTTACTCGAGTTATTGTACTTGTTCCTAATTTGCTTGGGTTACATCAGTGACGTGTATTTTCTTTGCACTATTTGGTATTATTCACTAAGAGACTTTCCTGGTCACGAGGATGCTGTTTGTGGTCTGGCACTGCTCGAATTCGTCATGCGGGACGAGCTACTCTGGGACTCCGAGTCTACCTCCGACATGGGTCCCACACCTGATTCTGTCCAGAGCTGTTTCGCCTTGAGAGCGTTCAAGGCATCGAAAGATACGACGCAAGTTGCACGCACTGTTGGCGTCACGTGTTCGTCGCGTCATTGTAACGATTGTTCTTTATGCCTGCTCTTCCTGGGGAGAAGACGACAGGTACGGTTCAGGATTGCGCACCCACTTTGTCCTTGGCAGCATCACGGAGCATTCCCCAGTGCTCCTCCGGATCCTGCGGCCAGACCGGAGTAAAACATAACCATTGTGGCATGAGCTGCAAGCTTTCTACGACGTCTGGCGAATAACATGGTTGAGAAGTCCTCGTAACGCTAGCTATGGTGCCAAGGAGCTACCACGAGTTGTTCATACAGACTGGATATAATGAGGCCGACAACGTGGATTCACAAAGCAAAGTGAAGAGGAGGATGAAAGGGTCAGCAGTAATGTTTCTTCACATATATGAGCACAGGTTCGTATGTGGCGCCATCTACAGGAGCGCGGGCAAAGGCGCTACAATGCAGCGAATTACCGGCGCTTTCCAGCCAACACGTATTTACAGTGATTGGAATATCCCAACCTTGAGAAACAGCACGTAGGTATCAAAACTTGAACTCCTTATACTTCTTCGCTCCTTTGTCCCTGTCATCCTTCGTGGCTAACCGCTTTCGCTTGCTGCTTTGTTTGGCAGCGTGTTCGGCAACCATGTCGGAAAGGTCTTCTTTGGCCAGCGATGCCTAAAAAAAACAAGAAAGATCTTAGAAGTCTTGCTGAGGTTGGCAACTGAAGAGGCTGCCTGAACTGTCATTACCTGTTGTTCCCGGAGAGCAGCCTCAGCTCTTGCCGTCATGGCATCTGTGTCCATTAAGTCAACCTCCTCGGGGTTCAGTGCCAGCTCCACCCCACCTAACAACGAATGCGGAAACACGTTACCAGGAGCACCGTGGAAAAAAAAGCAGCATCTCCTCACCTGGCTCAATAGTAGAAGCCCCTTGTGATGCTCCACTAGCGGACTTGCGAATGTCGTAGGTGTGCGTGGAACCCATCATGCTAGCGCCAACGCGTTCATTGCGCTTTTCCGGCAAGATGGTGTAGAGGTTAGGCGTCTCTCCGCCCTCCATATCGGCTTCGATACGCTTTTTCCTAAGCTCCAGCAGCTCCGGGGTCTCGACACCCAAACCCACCGAAGACAGCCCTGAAGGAGTGGCCGCCCCAGCCCCAGCTTCAGCAAGAGGTGTCTGCATGCCCTGTTGAACAGCTGCAGCCGCTTGATCGGGGCCACCTGCAGCAGCTTCTTGTTCCTCCTCTTCCTCTTCTTCACTCTCTTCTTCCTCTTCGGACTCGCTCTCTAGTTCACCCCACAGGGAGGTGTCGATGTCTTCCTGCGGAATCGCCTGGCTGTAGGCAGCATCGGAGGTGCCAAAGACGTCTCCGTAGAGAGGCTTGCCAGACTCGTCCACAGGAGGCTTGCCCCAGCCGCCAGCATGATAACCAAACGAGCATCCCTCAGGGATAGGGGCATTCAGACCTGGATACAAAACCACGATGATGACGCACGCTACAGCTCAATCAGACAATCATTAGCTTACCTGGAATCTTCAGATTGGGATAGGACGGAGGAGGACCATATCGTTGCATGGCGATGAGCCACGGGGGCGGCACCTTGTGCGCGTTCGGCCCCACCGGCATGCCCAGGGCGGTGCGGAGATCATCGGTCAAGTCGCCTGGTTTCTTCTCCTTCAGTCTAATTTCAAACTCTTTGCCTTCATAGTAGAGATCTCCGTGCATAGTAACGCGCGGTTTCGTCTGCCACTTGAAAAAGGCGTCGTGCAGCTTCTGGTAGTCGATATCGATCTTGCCTAGCTTGGGACGCACTTTCTCGCGCATTTTGGACTTGAGTCCCTTCGACTCTTCCTTCTCCTGCAAGGCTGCACGCATCTCCATGATGCCCGTCTTTTTGATGAACTCGGGCAGGTCGAATGGGGGCTTCTCAATACCGCGCTTCCCCTGCAGGTACTTTCGTTTGAAGCACCAGTGTCTGGGCACGGGGACCGTATTGCGCATGGACTTCAGATCCACCAGCAAACGCGGATCTCGAGCGGTCACATCGTGCATCTCCACAACATCTGGTCTACTGACCAGCTGCTTCAGTTCAGCGACAGACAGTCGGTTCAGCTTCTTCAGCTTACGTTTGGACAGCTTGGGCGTATCATCGTCATCATCGTCGTCTGGTTGATCAACCAAGTCATCGTCTTCCAGGAGTTTGGGCACCTTCTTTAACTCTTCACTGGGTGGCATACGGCTCTCTTTGTCTTCTCTCTTAGCATTCTTCTCGTCATCATCGCCAGTGATCTTAAAGGCGTCGAAAATTTTGGCGAACGTCCTGTACATTGGGTCGCTAGGGTCCAGGTCGAGCTTCTCCTGCACGTATTCGACGTCTACCTTCTCCTCTTTCTGCTTATCTTCTTCCTCTTTCTTCCTCCGCTCGACGATCTCTGCCTGCTTGGCCCACTCCTCCGGCCGGTTCTTCTTCTTCTTCTTTTTCTTCTTCTTCTGCCGTTTTCCCTTGGGATCCTTCTTGTCATTGTCATCCAAGTCGTCAGTAACTGCGGAAGGATAAGCTACAGTTAGAAGCATGCACCATTACTCTTCACACACTACTATGGCACCTGTGCTATGTTACTTAGGTGTCACAAGAAGACATACATAACAAGATTGCTCACCCTCTTGTTCCTGGTCGTTGATGGCATCGGCGCCGGCCGCCTTATCTGACCCAACTTGTTTCGCCCTCTCCTGCTTGAAGGCAAGAGCATCTTCCAAGGCCTTGGGGAGGGGCAGGTTCCTCTCGCTAGATTCACCTCCAAGACCGCCAGGCTTCTGTAAGCTCAGTGACATGAGAGGCACAGGAGGATTCTTAGTTGGCCCAGCAGGGGTAGGATCGTCCTCTAGATCTTCATGATCTCCCTGCAGACGTCCAGCCGGAGGTAGACTATAAAGTGAAGCTTTGCGCTCCTGAACAACATTAGATTTGGGAAATGTGAGAGGTACTCGGCCAATGGTAGTCTTAGCCGTTCCTGTCTGATCCAATGGTCGTGGGGGCAGGGTCGAATCATCCTCGCCTAAACGACGATGATGTTCTGCCGTCACCATGGCTTCCTCGACCGGAGCGCGCATTTCAGACGACGTCGAATCGCCATCGCCCAGACTTTTATGACCTTCTGTAGTTACCATGGGTTCATCAGCAACAGAACACTTCTCTTCGTTCGATGACTGGCCTTGCGTATGGACAGGCTCAGTCATCTCTTCATCCTTAACTAGTGCTTTTGCTTCAGCTGTTTTTGCTTCAGCTTGTTTCTTTGCCACCTCAGCTTGATGTGTCTCTTCCAGTATTCTGGCTTCTTCGGCCTTTCTCGCTTCTTCGGCCTTTCTCGCTTCTTCGGCCTTTCTTGCTTCTTCGGCCTTTCTTGCTTCTTCGGCCTTTCTTGCTTCTTCGGCCTTTCTTGCTTCTTCGGCCTTTCTTGCTTCTTCGGCCTTTCTCGCTTCTTCGGCCTTTCTTGCTTCTTCGGCCTTTCTTGCTTCTTCGGCCTTTCTTGCTTCTTCGGCCTTCCTTGCTTCTTCGGCCTTTCTGACTTCTTCGGCCTTTCTGGCTTCTTCAGCCTTTCTGGCTTCTTCCTGGAGCCTGGCCTCCTCGACTCTCCTGGCTTCTTCCGCTTTTCTAGCCTCTTCCTGAACCCTTAGTTCCTCCGCTCTCCTGGCCTCTTCTTCGGCCTTGCGTGCTTCCTCCTTTTGTCTGGCTTCTTCTTGTCGTCGAGCCTCCTCAGCTCTCCTAGCTTCTTCAGCTTTCCTCGCCTCTTCCTGGAGTCTGACCTCTTCCGCTCTCCTGGCCTCCTCTGCGGCCCTTCGCGCTTCCTCTTGGCGTCGGGCCTCTTCTACTCTTCTTGCCTCTTCTTGCAATCTAGCCTCCTCCGCCAGCCTGGCCTCTTCTTGTCTCTTAAGTTTTTCCTGATGACGAACCTCTTCTTGCCTTCGTGCTTCTTCCATCTGCCTGGCCCTCTCCTCTTCAGCTCTTCTAATATCTTCTAGCCTTCTAGCCTCTTCCTCTCTACGCAAAGCCTCTTCAGCTTGTTGCTGCTGCAAGTGCCCCTCATGATAAAGTACCTCTTCGGAATGTTGCTGCATCTGTTCCGCAGGGGTGAAATGTTGCTGGTTGGGAAAAGCCGGCGAAGGCTGACCCATTGCCTGCACCTGGGGCGGCGGGGACCCGTGCTGAAAGACGGCCGCTGGAGAATGCTGGGCCGGGAAGGCGTGATGAACCATCTGGGGTTGATGACCGGGAGACATAACCTGATGTTGCGGCGACAGCATCTGTTGCTGCTGAGGAGACATCTGGTGCTGGGGAGACATTAGTACCTGCTGCGGAGGCATTTGGAGGTGAAGCTGTTGCTGCTGTTGAAGTTGGTGGACCTGTTGTTGTTGTTGTTGTTGTTGCTGCTGCTGCTGCTGCTGCTGCTGTTGCTGCTGCTGCTGCTGCTGTTGCTGCATTTGCTCTCTTTGACCGTTGTAGTGACCATCTAGCCGGGTAATGAGGTCAGCCTTCAAGCCTGCGAGAAGAAAAAAACAAGAGGTTGGACGCCCGGATAGCGCGGCGACTGGACTTCATCTCACTCACCCGACTGCGGCAATCCCAAGGACGCCAACCTCTCCTTGAGGTCGACGACACGGAGCGCCTTCAGCTGGGCCAGCGTAGGCAGGTCCATGGCGACGACGGCCTCGATGTCGGTGAAGGAGACAACGTTTGCCGGATACAGCGACGGCGTTTTCTTCTCCACTATCACTAGCGCCGCGCTGCCGGCAGCCGTTCAAGGCTGATTCGGCGCTTCTGGGCTGAGTGAGTAAACAACACATTGGTGGGGGAGAGCGTGAGCTTGAGCTTGGACGGCTCAGCGGAGCCGAACGTCTTCGAATAAAAAGCTCGGGCACTCAACAAGTACTCAATGTCTGTCAGTCGGATAAAGAATAAATATTTCGCACATTTTCTAATAATTCGCAATGTCATAACTTCACTATATCGCCGACCAAGCCCTGGATGGGCCAGGTACGAGGTTTCGTGATGCCAGAAACTTCCGTGCTCACAGACTAACAGGCTCGAAAAATTGGAACCTGGCGGTAAACTAAATTTATCAATAAGGCAGGCACCACGCCCGCGTCTTATCTGACGCAGTCAGCTCGGATCAGTCGGATCAGTGCCCGCCCCAAGCTCGTCGTCGCCATGCTCAGGTTCCCATCGTCCCTCAGCCTGAAAAATGGGCGTATAAGCTTTAAGAAGAAGAAGAAGCAGGCAGAGGGGTCTGCGGAATCCCCTTCGAACTCCGACTCCCCGCGCTTCTCCGCCAGTCAGTCCTCGACTCCTCCCGAAACTCCCGAGGTCGACAAACGCGTTCTGCGCACACCACCGGACACTCCCGATTCATCGGCCAAGAGGCGGAAGGTGAAGGAGCCTCCTGTTCCGCCGCCCAAACCCTGTCATCGCCGCGAAGAGCCCCCAGCTTCAGCCTTCGGGCGTTACCGGGTATCGGAGGTCACCAATTATTTGTCCGAAGTCCATCTTGACCTCAAAACCGACGACGAGCTGCAAGGGAAGGCTGAAGAAAAGAAGGTGGTGCTGGAAGATCGCCGAAAATGCGTCCTCAGAGGATCTTGGGCCAACACACAGGTCTCTGTCGGGGACGCGATACACGTTTTGACCGACTGGGACGACGAATTGAAGGCGTACAGGGTTGACAACTCCAACGGTATTGTCGTCGTCGAGCCCGACTTTCTCGTCTCCGGCACTTCAGTCGTCTCAAGTCTTTTCTGCAAGAGAAAGGCCGTCCTTAACGAGAGATTCAGAGGAATAGAAGGTAGGTTTCAACTATAGAGATAAGAGTTCACAGAATCGATCCTTTTTTATTCAGGGAGTTCAAAAACAATGTTCGTTGGTACCCTCGTGCACGAGCTACTCCAAGAATGTTTGAAGGCCAAGACCAGGACACCGACGGAAATAGAGTCTCAGCTGTCTCAAATTCTCTCCCGGACTGTCATATTGCAAGACATCCTCGCTCTGGGCATGAATCTGGCCGAGGTCAGGCAGGAGGTCGAGCCTTATTTGCCGCATGTACAGTTCTTCTTCGAAAAGTCAGTGCCAAGTGTTGCTAGCTAAGGCGAGTCGAGACTGATCTTTTCCCTTCTCAGGTATGTTCTTGGCAAGGATGTGCCACCTCCTCCAGCAGCTTTTTCTGGAGGGCAGAGCGGAAGTAGGCAACCGCAAACTCCCTTGGTATGGCAGGGACACGTAGAGGCGGTTGAGGATATTGAAGAAAACATCTGGTCTCCGAGACTTGGCTTGAAAGGCAGGATAGATCTAACTGTCAAAGTCCGGCTTCATAATAAGGACCGAAAGGTATGCTTCAATTTAGCGAAGAAATCACGGCCGTAACGTCTCAGCAAATATTATGCATGTTAAATATTCCAGAACAGAAAAGCCAAGTCGATGCCCCTGGAGCTGAAGACTGGCCGGGCGTCTGGTTCAGCTGAGCACCGTGGCCAAGTAATCTTATATAGCATGATGATGTCCGAGCGGAGAGAGGATCCAGAAGCTGGTCTGCTCCTCTACCTGCGAAACTCATCTCTGCAGGAAGTGAAAGCTGGGCCCAACGAGATGCGTGATCTCATCCAACTCAGGAATGAAATGGTCGCTCATTTGAGGACTGAACTAGAAACAGCAGACGATGGCCAAACCGGAGAGCTCCTTCCCGGTCCACTTCCGGAGCCCCTCAATCGACAGCGAGTGTGCGAACAATGCCCTCATCTGTTGACTTGCGCCATGCATCAGAAACTTCGTGACGAAATCCCGAAAGCAAATCACGCTATGGCAGAGTTGGTGCCGCAGGTCTTGGCTCATCTCTCAGATGATCACAGCATGTTTTTCCGCTCCTTCATCGTCATGTGCGCGCTGGAGAAGAAAGAAGCGTTAAAAGCGTCCAAGTCGAAGAGTCTGTGGTGCCAAACACCTACATCGAGAGAAGGACGCGCCATCGCCTTGGCGTACTTGCTATTGAAAGACAACGGTGCGTATGAAGCAAGCCATGGCCATGAATTTGTACGTCCCGGCAAGGCTCTGGGGCCTATATTTAGTCCTGGCGAGACGGTAATTGTCAGTACCGACTCCGAGCTGGCCATCTGTCAAGGCGTGGTTCTTGAGGCCAACGAGCATGCCGTGAAGGTAGCGCTCGACAAAGACCTCCGGGTTGGCGATAATTGGAGGCACAAGCTGTTCCACCTGGATCGCTACGAATATCAGGGATCCACGGCCAGCAGCCTAGTGTGTCTGACAAAACTGATGGAACCCACTCCTACGGCCGAGAGGCTACGCAGCCTGATTATTGACCTGCAGCCACCCAAGTTCGCTAAAGGACTCCCCAGGGATGTCGTGGACGTGGGCAAGAATATATTAAAACCACTGAACAAGAATCAGCAGAAAGCTATCTTTCGCACGCTGATGGCAGAGGACTACGTGCTGCTTAGGGGCATGCCTGGCACGGGGAAGACTACAGTCATTGTGGCTCTAGTGCGACTCATGGTGGCTCTGGGCAAATCAGTTCTCTTGGTCACCTACACACACTCTGCTGTCGACACCATCCTGCTCAAGCTGATGCAACATACGGAGAAGTTTCTGCGTCTGGGCCGAAAATCTCGGATTCACCCTGAATTAGTCAGGGATTTCTCGGCTGAGTCCCTTGCTAACAGTGCAGGAGACGTGAACTCCCTCCGGACACTCTTCCGCTCTCGCCCGGTGATAGCCACCACCTGTCTAGCCTTGAACCACCCTGCTGTCAGCGGCCGCACGTTCGACTTCTGCGTGGTTGATGAGGCCAGTCAGTCCACCTTACTGGCTACCATCAACCCTCTCTTTCACGCCAAGAGGTTCGTCTTGGTTGGTGACCCAGAGCAGCTGCCACCGGTTGTACAGAGCCAGAAGGCCGCTCAAATGGGACTGGCGGAAAGTCTCTTCTCGAGACTACAGAAGACTGGAGAACAGAAGGCGGTCGCCTTGTTGAATGTGCAGTACCGCATGAACGAGCGCATCATGGCCTTGGCTAACAAGCTCGTGTATAAGGGACAGCTGGAGTGCGGCAGCGAGCAAGTGGCTGGGAGAGTGATATGTCTGGCGAAGGAAAATCTGGGCAATGTCGCTGCATATCCTTCGTGGCTGAAAAAAATCGTCTCAAACAACTTGGAAGATTCTGTTATTTTCGTGGATACTAGAGATGCTGAACTGATGGAATCAGTGGATGGTACCGGAGTTTCCAATTTAGGTGAGGCAGATCTTGTGAAGAGAGCAGTTGACGTGCTCTCGTGCTCAACAGTCGGAACTTCTATCGGAATCATCGCACCCTACCGAGCTCAGGTTAACCTCTTGAGGAGGTCTTTGGACAGACGAGTAGACGTGAACACAGTGGACCAGTTTCAGGGAAAGGACAAGGACATCATCATATATTCGTGCACTCGGAGCAGGAGTCGAAAGCTGGGAGAAGATTCTGTCAATCCTGGTGAGATTTTAAACGACTTGCGCAGACTGAACGTGGCTATTACTCGAGCAAAGGCTAAACTGGTCATGGTGGGGAATGGTAGCACTCTCGAGAGGTACGACATGTTCAAGAACATGCTTTCAGCCCTGCCAGACGCCAACGTGGTTCTTTTACGTTCGGACGAAGTGCGCCACTAAAGGTTGAGCTTGATCTTGTACACTCATTTTAGGAGGACGACAAAGATAGAATGCCGCTTATATTAGTACCGTAGGAACATATGTACAACGAGATTCATCTGAATGTTGATGGGGCACATTGCATTAATAAAAAATGATACTGTACATAATAGCTCGTATACTCGACATGTAAGTACTGTAACACTTCTCAGTTTTGCGCGTTCCAAGAACAGGAAGTAGTCCATGGCACCTTTAAACACCCGGTGGTGGCGCGCTACTGTTTGTGATATGTACCTCGCACATTCTCCGTTCCAAAATGTGCAATGGTTACGTAAAGTCTTCACAGCCCTCACGGAGCTAGAGGTTCCAGCTCCTCAACACGACTCCTCGGCCACCAGCTGTTGAGGCTCGAGCTGGCGGTCGGGAATAATAAATGGTGTTAGTTCATGTTGGTCCATAACTTCGCTGATTGTGCCATTGGTTGCGTTGAGGTGATTCATTTGGCCCTCACTGTAGGGCGGTGGCGGAACTGCAGCCATGACTGGGGAGGTGTTCTGTAGCTTCTTCAGCTTCTCCACCACGCTGTAAGCAGTCCGCCGGGCTTCGGGGTCTTGGTCCCAACAGTGAGAGATGGTCTCGGACAGCTCTCCCATAGGCGTGTCGTCATTCTTCCAGAAGTCCGGGATTCTGGGGCGCTTTTGGTCGGTCACAACGATTTCCTGATGGTGGAAACAATATGTCAGACTAAGTGGCCTAGCACTATTGCACGTATGTTTTACCTTCATCGTTTGCAGAGAAGAGTGCTGGGCCTCTTCCTCAAAGGGCAGTTTGTATGCACCTGGCTCGATCCCCGGCATTTTACAACGAGACACAAGCTCCCACAAGACCAGGCCGCACGCGTACATGTCGATTCGTAGGAACGAATCGCGTGAAAAGTTGATTGACCCTTCCAACACCTCTGGGGCCATGTAGCGGGGAGTACCGACCTAAGATTGTAGAAATTTAAAAGTTAAAACAACAGAAGTTTAAAATCTAATTTGAAACCCAGATTACACGGTATATGTGTACACCGTACGGTGCACCGTACAGCATAGCAGTAAAATTAGTCGTACCTGTCCTAGCATTTCACCTATCGGACCCTCTAAGACTAGGGCGAGTCCGAAATCACCGATGCATGCAGTGAGGTCGTCTTTGAGCAAGACGTTTTTACTCTTGAAGTCTCTGTGAGCCACCGCAACCTTTTTATCAAGGGTGCCCCTAGGTGGCAGCTCCTGATGGAGGTGGGCAAGGCCGCTGACCATTGAGAGAGCGATCTTGTAAAGCTCTGGCCAGGTAACAGTTGTGTGTTTGAGGTAGTCGCATAAGGATCCTGTCAAGAATCATGAATGTTGCATATTACATTGCCTCATGTCAAGGGCAATTTCAACGTGTACCTTTGTTGTGAAACTCGGTGACGAGAAAGTATTCCTTCTCCAAACCTTCTCCTTTGACATCGACGCCGATAAACTTGAGGATGTTTTCATGGTTCATTCTCGGCAGTTGGTAAACTTTCTGCTCGGCCTTCCAAGACTCGATCTCCTGCTCCTGAGGAGGGAAGACCTTGACTGCCACACATCTGTTGTCCACCATCCCCTTCCAAACTCGGCCGAATCTTCCCTTCGCTTGAACTTCCAGCAACTGGAGAAAGGAAACAGACAAAACGTTGTTCAGTTCTGAGTATCCTGCTTGAAGCTACACCAATCAACTTACATCAACCGTCTTCTTCATGAATTGCGGTGAGGGCGGCATCCCCGGAATAGGTCCTTCCAAGTCAGACTCGGCGGGGAATTGCTGCCTCGCCACCTTTCTCGCCCTGTAAACGAACAGGACGACCGCCACCAGGAAGATGAGCAACCCCACGACCGCCACAAGCGCCGCGATCAAAAGAGATGTTCTCTTTGGCGGGGCCTTAGGTTCTGTGGCCACTGGCGGTGGCGGCCTCCTTTGTTCGGACTCTGGCAACAATGCTGGCCTCCAACGGAATCCGGCGTTGCACATGGCGCCGCGGCAACAACAGAAGAGATGGCCGTTGCTGATGTCCTGTCGATGCTTACGTTCCAGACAGTCGTCTTCCCGCTCACATTCTTTGTTGCCCCAGATACAGCCCATCATCTTGACCCGCAATCCAGAAGGGTGCGCGTGTTGGCTCCCACCGACCTCCTCGTCAGACCAAGGCTTCCCATCGCTCTCCCACACCGCGTAGCAATTCTGTTCCTCGCCTTTACAGGATTTGTTGCCGTAGCACGAGCCAGGGTCCAATCTCCCGCCCGACTCTGCCGCCTCCTTGAGGCACGTGGAGTTGTAGAACTCGCAGAACGTAGGAGAGGCACCGACCTCGATGGAATTGTCCGCGGAGATGGCGAGAGCGACGGCCAGCGTTGCGGCGCCCGCAAGAAAACGGCCAAGAGCCATTTCTGCAGCCACCGAATCCCTCAGCAGCATCGCCTGGACCGTCTGACGAGATGCGTCCGCATTCCAAGAGGGGCTCCGGACCACGTTCACAATGTTCCGCTGTCGTTTCCCAATATTTCGCCGCTACAAAAAAAACCTCCTTGGTTTTTTTTTTTAGCGACGACTCAATCTGATTGTTGGTTTCCTCCTCCCCAGCGCCTCCATCCAGCCCACCTTCCTCAGCCTGTACAGCTGTGACGTCACCGCCACCCTGCCCTGTGGCTGCTGCACGCTGCTGCAGCCTCACATCGATCTTCTTGTTTACTCTCCTCTCGTACTATCTGAGCCGAGTGCGCCGCCTCGGCAGCCACAGCTGCAGCCGCCAACGCTGACGCCAACGCCGACAACACAATGAAGACCATCATCATCGTCTTCGCGTCCTTCTGCTGGGCCACGACCAACTGTCTGCGAGAGTATGAGTCAGGCGTGTCGTCTCGGCACGCTCAGTGCGAGTTCCTGGACGGCGTGTACACCTCGGTGATGCGGCGCATCTTCAAACCCGGCTTTCACAAGGATCTCTCCACGGAGATCGAGCTCATGCTCACCAAGACGCTGTTACCCGACCGATGCCGGATCGTCGTCGAGGAGACCGTGCCCAAGGGAATGTACGTGGACCTCGACCAGCTGAGGGACTGGAGTGAGTTCACCGGCCTGCGGACCTTCTCGGCCGCATCTGTCGACGTGGAGAAGCCGGAGTTTGAATCCGAAGCCTTCAGACTCTATATATTCTCCGAGCTACGACCGCAGGAGAATTTGAGGCTGGCGTCGGTGGAAATTCCGGTGCACCTGCGCTATCACCGACCGAGGATGCCAACGCCCGAGGAGCGGCGGCGCGGCCAAAGCCCCACCGCCGTAGTTAGACTCAGGTACCAGAGACATGGTGAAGCTCAACGCAACTTAAGTCGCTCGATGAAGTGCTTCTTGCATTGCGTCAACTTATTAATAACCTCCCTCAATATAAGAGCTCGATTATGCTTGCATCACCAAACCTCTCGTAAGTGTTGGGGGGGGGGGGGGCGCCCTTTGGTTAAGGCTAATAAAGCTGCCCAACCTAATCATTAACCCCCTCCCGAACTTAATACTGACCGTGCCGCGTGCATTTCAGGAACCCGCGGCTCC
>JAAUXU010056664.1_pt1 | contig 54171 bp, 39 predicted proteins | sample 7278151 | NCBI WGS metagenome assembly JAAUXU01 (sample SAMN14350113, study PRJNA611818) | marine sediment metagenome | isolation source: surface marine sediment (1.8m) | place: French Polynesia: Moorea | collected 2018-08
CTCATGCTATGATTAACTGGTGAGGTGCGTGCGTGCGTGCGTACGTGCGTACGTGCGTACGTGCGTGCGTGCGTGCGTGCGTGCGTGCGTGCGTGCGTGCATGCGATCTTGTCATAGAGGAAACTTTTTCGAGTGAATCAGTGAGAAAAGACGAGCGAAGACATGACTCGTCAGCCGCGGACGGAGAGGCGACCATGATTGAACGTGCGATCGCGTCCGGATTTGCGTCTCCCGTGAGATGATTTCTTCAATGCCGCTACATTTCTGGCAAAATTGCGCAAAATCGAGTGAAAAACTCACTCTGACGACGACGACCTTGCCGCCCAGACACACGCTTCTCGCGTTAAGAACTTGCTTGACGTCCCTACACAAGGCGTGATAATCAACCAATCGTCTGATAAAAGCCGATGTCATGATGAGGCTCACAGACACGTTCATTTCGCCGCCGTCCACGCCAGTCTCTTTTTCTCTAGTAGCATTATTCATCCTTCTCTCCGTGCCATGGAGGGCTGTCGCCCTCATCGACTCCACCATGCCCCGCAGGGGCCTCAGGCCCCAGTCGGACGAGTCCCTCTTTATCTTCCCCTCCATGAGGATGAGCCAGATGGGTGGGACGATGGCCTCTGTGGAGGTCAACTACCGGGGAGAGCCTCCACCGAGAAAGGTTGAGCCAAGGGAGGAGCTGCTGCCGACTCCTCTGCCCAGGGGCAAAGTTTCCAGATCAAAGAAGAACAACAGCAAGGCTGATAGCAAGAAGAAGTTCGTGTCCTCCAAGGGCACCACCATTACGGCGGCCACTTGGAACCCGGATCTCATTGATCATACAGTGAATCCTAACAAATCGAGAAAGCTTATGGAAGTCTCGCCAACGGCACCGTCAGTCAGGTCAAAAGGTATTCCCACGACGTCTCCACCACCTCCTTCTACTTCTCTTCCTCCGGTGAAGTCCAAGGTGAAGCAGTCGCTTTCTCAGTCTTTCGACTACCGCGCGTTCAGCAAGATGAAGGACGAGTACATGGAGAAGTTCAAGGGAGCTTCCAGTGCTCCAGCCGACCTCTTGGGCAGTGGGAGCAGCAAGGAGGTAGAGACGTCTTTGGATGAAGTACAGATCATTGTGTCGCTGGACCCTGCGAAGAACAACTGGATCAGGCGCCCCAGAAAGAAGTTCCAGGAGCACAAAGATCTCGACAGAGAAGAAGAGCGTCAAAGACTCCAGGACAAGGAAAGGTTGGAAGCTAAGAAGAAGGAAGAGGAATACCAGCGGATCAGGACTCTAAATGATGAACGCAGAAAGGCTTTGGAGAAAAGAGAGCTGGTGGAGGCGAAGAAGTTGGATCAGCAAAGACAGCAGGAGGGGAGGGAAGCCCGGTTGAGAGAAATTGAATTTAAACGTATTGAAGAAATCAACATGGAGAGGAAGAAAGTTCTGAGCGGAAAGACTATGCTAGAAAAGGGAGAACGTAATGGAGGTTCTCAATATCCCAACTTTCCGAACTTTCCCAAGAAAGATGGGATGTCCTTGAGGTATGAAGATCCGCGCAGAGAGCCTGAGGTGTCGCCAGTAACTCAAATTCCAGTTCCAAAGACTGAGAACACGCAGGAGCAGCAGTCATCTCCTTCCACCAGGTTTCCCAGAGGGTACTCGCTCAGTCAAGTAAAGCAACGGACTGAGGACGAGATCAAGGTTCATCACTCCACCGAGATCACTCACGACGCTAATGACGGTCCAGCGAAGCCTCATTCGTACCAGAGCGTCACTGTCGTCCATGGGAGTAAGCCAGAGTACAAGGACTACTACCATGGCACTACCACTGAGTCCCCGGCAACCCGATACCTTCCTCAGCACATCACTCTCCACACTACAGCGCGTCCAGGGAAAGCTCATCTTCCTCCTCACTTGAGGAACCAGGACACCGTTGTGTTGTCATTGCCCAAGATGAAGCCGACTGATGTTCCGGACGGATACGAGCTTATTCCGCTGGATAAGCTCACTCCTGACCATGAAGTAGTTCCTTGGGATGAGGCCAAGCAGGTGCTTCAAGTCAAGGTAGCACCTTTAGGGGAGCCAAAGGACCATACAAAGCCAACAACTATTCCTTCAAAGAGGGAACCGCAGTCAGGATACAAGGGATCCATCAATTTCGCGTCTCCTCCTCCCAAAAGAAGCAAGCCGTCCTCAGGGTGAGTTCTAGGGTCACGATTACAATAACCTCACTGTTGCATCAACAAGTGCTCGTACTACTATTTCCGTACGTAGATGTACCGGGTGCGCAAGAAGAAGCTTCATATGGAAAAAGTCGTGCAGCTCCACTGTTTAAGCACTGCATGACGCAATCTTGATACTGATGGAATCCTAATTTTTGTCGCGACCAAGGTCTTTGACATGGTTAGAAAGCAAAAGAAGTTCCTGTTCATGACAGTTAGCAAAAAAACAAAAAAAAGTCAACATTTGCTGCCAGACTGCACTGGTGCGACAGTTGTGGGAATGAGAGATTACAAGATGAAAGTGCAGCAGTTGCCTTGCGCGAGGGTTACGTACCAGTCAGCTTGCACAGCCCTCAAATAGAGGTTGAAACTTCTAAAATGGTGCTGTTGCACGGACAAGGGTCTGTTACTCAACGATTTTTGAGCAAATCACTTAAAGAGTTCATACGAGTGAAGTTGCAAACCTCTGCTCTTACATCAGCTTGTTTGTCATGCCTTTAGCTGTGTTGAAAAACAAGAGCCTGTCAAGCCAATCCCCCCATCCATTTCAGCCATTCTTCCGAAGCACTGAAGAATGAAAGACACACAAAATTATGTTTTTAAGTGACACCTCCTACGAGCAAAGTGAAAGGCCTTTCCTGGCCGCTCAAGTTGATCCTGCTGCAGAAGTACACATTTTATCAATGCCAGAGGCGATTGAATTAGCGCATGTTGATGGCAAGCCCATTCTTGAGCACCAGGTATGTGCATATAGGTTTGACAGAGGCGACCGTGGACTTTTTTTGAAGGCGTGAAACAAGATAGGTCAGTTGCCCGTATTACGTAGTTCTACGTCGTATTTTGTCTTCAGTTCATATTTTTTGCTTGTATTGGCCAATAACATGCTATCAGATTGAGACCATTGATCGACATTTTAAACAGCTTAAACAGGCGCAGAGTAGAATCTCATTTCTGTCAAGGCGCTTCATGATGGAATTCTCAACCTTTGCATTTATTCATTCTGTTACCCTGACCGTCTTATTTGCAGTAGCACTACTTCAGTGCGCACGACGCGGCAGCCAAGTCCTTCTACTACGGTCTCCTCCCTGCTACCTAAAGAACCACAGTCGGGCTATCACGGGACCACGACTGTGAGGCCACCGCGCAACTTTCCATCCGAACAGTATCATGATCCCAGGTATATCAGTAGTCAGCCAGACAACTCTATTGACCACGAGTCTCCAAAGCCTGAGTACGGAGCTCCTCAGTCTGGCTATTCTCCCGTCCCCCCTACGGCACCAGTGGTGATTTCTTCCACTTGGCCGCCCCTTCGACACGATACTGCAGAAGATTACGCAAAGCCACAACATATTTATTCTTCTGCTAACCCACAGTCGGACCCAGCATCCTCTGGCTATGGCAGTTCTCAGTCGGGTTATAAGCCTGATGACTTTTACTCAAAACCCAAGGTTCCATTAAGTTCTTATAAAGAAAAGAGCAAGTCTCATTGGCTGCAGCCCCCACCGATATCACCAGATCTGCCACCGCTCTTTTATGATGACACGCCGAAACTTAAGTCAGAGCCAATGAAGGAAGAGGCACAGTCAGAAACGCCTCCAATGGTGAAAAGCTTAAACTTTCCAAGTCACCATGGTCAGTACCACAGCATCCACTTCGGGTCAGACTTCAAGTCCAAAGGAAAGGCCTCAGCCAAATACGGGCACCCGCCTGCACCGATACCTACGAAAACCCTCCATCATCCAGCAACTTACGTAGCCACGAAAACACCGCATAAAATCAAGTCTTTGGAAGTACATTCTCCAGTGCGCTCTTATCATGAAAAGTCAACATCCTCTTACAACGCTTACTCTTCTGACACTCGAAAGGACTATCAGACAGAAACGGCTTCTTCCAAGCCACATTATGGAAGCGCCCATTCCGAGCAGCAGCATTTCCCTCCAAAATACTCTGTCAGTCCCAGCAAAGATCCCTACCCCCCTTCTCCTACGTACCAGCACGTCCCTTACCAAGAGTCAAAGTACCTTCTTGATTCTATGACTAAGACAAGCTACCATGAAAAGCCAGCTCTGAAAACTGGGCATGAAATTAATCACCTAGGTAGTCCCAAGCCACCTCCTCAGCCACGGGACTACATTCCTCCGAAGTTGACTATGACACCTCCAGACAAGGAACACTACCTGCCGCCGGAGCCGTACTTGAAGAAACCGAAGGAGAAGGTGCACACTCTGTCTGAGTATAATGCTGATCATTACAGCACTCCTAAACCTTACACAACAACGACACCACCGCGAGATTACTTGCCCCCTAAAGCGGCCATAGCTCCTTCTGACGATGAACTTGTGGTGCCCAAGCTCGTTACCCTGCCAACCCATGCACCAGAGCCCTACAAACCACAGTTCAGCACCACGACAACATCGCCCATACCCTACAAGCATTGGAGCACACCGCAAGAGATCTTCTTCAAACCGACTAAAGAGTCTTATGTGAGGATCCAATACGCACACACGTTGGAAGGACAACCGACAGTAAAATCGCTAGAACCGCACGGGTTCCCTCCTGTGATGCAGAGCACAAAACAGCCTTACTATTCTACGACCGCAGGATCAACTTATCCACACCACTCGACTTACCCAACACCACCTTCTTATTATCCTAGCAAAGCTCCAGCTCGGGCACATTATCCTACACCCTCCTATCAGCCTCCAAGTTATCATTCGTCCACACCTCGGCTCACTCAACCCGCTCATCACGGCAGTACAGCAAGGCCAACAAACTCTCTACATGACGATACTCCTGCCTATTACTCTACCACGTACAAGCCCCAGCACTCCTCAAAGCACGTGAAAGCAAAGTCCTTATACACATACAAGCCACATTCTCCTACGCCTAGTCAGTATTACGGTGTTTCGAGGTCAACTCGTAAGCCGTCTTATGTGAAAGAGCTGAAAGTGTTTGGAGAGGCTCCCTCGCCACCACTGGGATATTCTCCTCGTCCTCCTCATATCGTGTTGCCCCAGTCATATGTGACATCATCGCCCAGACCAATGGCCTACTCGACCCCGTCGTACTACGAGTCGTCTTCTCCCAGCCCCGCGTACTACTCGCCCACTACAAAGAGGTCGGTGGTAAAGTCATTGCCTCACGTCGTGACTCCGAGTGTGCCCAGCTATTACGCTCAGTATCCCACAACACTGTCTCCAAAGAATCCCTACAATCCGAAGGATTATTCCATAGGCACCTTTGGTGACATTCCCATTCATGTGAGTCATTTTCCCGCCCATCAAGGGACTGTGGCCCCAATTGTCAAGAAGGAGTTCTACTTATCCCCGAGACCAGTGTACAATCCCGCTGACACTAGCAAAGAAAATGTGAAGACATCATCCGAGGAGCTTCAATCTGTCTATTACAATGAGCCTTACGCAGCCACTCAAATTGACAGGTCGTCAGACATTAGAGTTGAACAACTAAAGAAGTACCTTGACAGCTTGGAAGGGGAAGATCCGAGTGAACAAGCCGATCCCAAGGTGCTCCGAGAGCTCATTAGTAGCATAACTGGTGACAACCCTAATGTCAGAATTTCTATACCTACAACAAAGAAGCCTCTGGATATTGGGTCACTACAAAGGCAGCCTAGCTTAAAGGTTCCTCTAACTTTTACAACCCAAGCACCTCCAACATTATCAACAACAGTGTCAACTTCATTCCCTCCGTCGGTGTCTAGTACTACAAAGGTTACTCCTCCTCCCATAAAATCAGTTAATGATAAACAGCCTTCACAACCGGTAAACTTCATACCTGGCCAAGTCTTCATCAAGGACAAAGATGGCAAAATAATTATAAAAGACCAAACTCCCTTGAAGACTAGTGAGAAATCGAGAGAAAATAGCGAAGACGCTTGGGTAGTCATATCTCAGCAGTTGGAAGAAGAACCTATTCCATTCCTAGAAGTGTCAAGGAGCACCCCGGGACCCGCCAGAAGAACAACTGCTGTACCACACACGATCGACAAGAACCAGGTGGGTTTTTGAAACGTTGCTTATTAAAGGGTGTAAGTGCAAAAAAGTCAATGAGTCTCTCAATTTCTGGCCACACCTTGGTGATGGAGTCTCTTAAACTCGGCCCGAGAGTCAAAGCGTTCAAGGAAGAAAATGACTTGAACAATTTGACTCTCGGGCCGAGTTTAGGAGACTCCGTCACCAAGGAGTGGCCAGAGATTGAGAGACTCATTGACATTTTTGCTGTTACACCCTTCACCGACAACTCACACATACGATCACTAGTGCGTATGTGATTACTGATTGCCACTTTTTTCTTTCCCTAACAGGCAAATTCTCCTGAAATTAGCTTACTCTTCGAGCAAATTGTGAGCTCTCAGAGCAAAACTACGTATGGACCTTCAGGAAACAACAGCTCCGCCTCGACAAAAAAGGCTACTATCGGGACACCGAGACCAAGGCCAGTCCAAGCAATACTGAAAAAAGAATACAAGGATGAAGAAGCGTCCACTGAAGTGAAGGAAAACACTGAGAAGATGCTGAAGCAGTTAACTAGTACTTTATCTGGACTGACAGGCACCGTCAAGAGCTTGAATAAAACCATCAAGGAGGCCACGCATAGGATGCAGACGAACACCAATTTGGACGTACCGATGACGATGATACAATTCATGCAGGCTGAGATTTCCTCCCTGTCGGCAACCGTTAGAGATCTACAGCGAAAGCAAGAAGAAGAAGAAGAGCTTGTGTCGAAGGAGAAAGTCAAGCAGGTCCTGCTGGATGTCGTAGAAGAAGCGCACAAGGTAGCCAAGTTGAAGTCCAAGTTGCACGAGCAAGGACTTGACTCCAGCGAAGAGGGAGGCGTGACTGAGGCCTCCGAGGAGGAAGCACCAATTCGTCCCAGCCTGACAATATCGTCCCCAGACGACATAGGCAATAGTGGTAACACCGGCACCACCGCCGTAGTGATCTCCGACGACGGAATCAAGACCCACGTGGCCAGTGATGTGACATGGACGACAGTTGGTGTCGAACACGTCAAAGACGATGTCGAAAGCTCACAACGTGGAACATTCTTTTCGAACATGGGAAAAGCGGGAGCTAAGGACAAAGACCAGCAACAGACAACAGTCTTCAATATTCCAGTGTCTTCGTCACTTGGTCTAGGCAGACCTCAGAACTCTGGTGCTGCTACGGCTGGTGCCTCCATACAGGTGGTTGGTCACGACGACAACAAAAACGCATCACCTGTGACCCAAGGCTCAATCGTTGTTGGCAGCTCATTCGCCGTTGACAGAGACGGCAACGTGGTGCCACCGACGATTTCAAATTCTAGACCCCAGCACAGCAGCCAACTCAACAATCCATTTCTCAGGCAGAACGCTGACACCACGAGTAGCAAACCCCTTGCACATTCCTTTAGGCCACCGCAGCCCACTGCAGTGGCGTCGTTGGCCTCGCCGCGGCCATTCGTAGGAAGCGTTCCCTTCCCGGCGGGTTATAATGGGGATTCAGGGACCTTGGGTACTAAGAGGCCGCAGCCGCCGCCAACTGCCGCTCTTCACCGCAGACCAGTGTCTCCCACTACGAAGTTGCGCCAGCAGCAACCCCACCTTGTTGTGGGCTCCACCATTCGGCCTCTGCTGGCTCAACAGCAACCTCACCTTATTGTGGGTTCCACCATTCGGCCTCACTTGGCTCAACAGCATCTGAGACCGCCAGCACCGACGAGGGCAGGAGAGTTCAATTTTTACCCAAGTACCAGAGCTCCTTCTAATAATCCTTCCCCAACATTCAGACCAGGTAATGTCAAATGCTCTCGAAGCGTAGTGCCATGAGATCAAAGACTATTCACGAGTACGCATAACATTGATTGCACAGAAATAAGTTCAGTACAAGACTTCCTTCTATACTTTAGGCTTCACTCCAAGTAGCGCCATTCAGTACAGCAGCGGAGGCAACAGCCCCTGGAGGCCCAGTCCGACTCCACTCACAGCAAATGTTTCTCCCGGACCCGTTGGCAAGGCCGACACATACAGCGCCAGTCTCGCCAGTCCTCCAAAGACAATGCGCTTCCCGGACAGTAAAGAGCACCGCATGGACTACTACGACTACGACGAAGATATCCACCACAACCAAGGTTACTACTACCAGTCAACCCCGAACTACTCTAACGGACCTTCCAGCCCAAAGTCTGGAGTGAACATCATGGCCGACGTGGCCACGTACACTGAGAAGAAAAATCTTCTGGACGCTGGCGACAGCAGCCTCCAGTACATCAAGGACTACAGGTCCCATCAGCGACCGGGTGATCTAGAGATGATCGTGTACCCCTCGGGACAGCTGTTAAAGGCTCACGATCCACTGAACCCGCCGGCGACCACCATTGGACCCCGACTGGAAAGCATGCTGCTGAATTCGTACCGGCGCAATCAGCTCCCCCATTATGTCCTGGCCAAGAGCAAGCGCAGAGGGGACTTCGGTGGGAGCGAGACTTTCGACCTAACGCTTAACAGTGATGAAGTAGTAGATAATCAGTACTATCCTCATAATGAGGACGAATACTATAGTGATCAGGATCAGGGTGCTTCTTCTGCCACTAGTCTGGCTGGCAGCCTCTTCAGCGGACTTATAGAGACAGCCAAGGACGACCTCAAGATGGTTGGAAAAGTTATCAAACTGGCGCTCACCTAATCTGCACACACGTGCGCATGTGTGATGGACAAAGCATTTTACGTCATCAAACATGACGCGCGACTGCAAAGGCTCGCTTTGCGTACGCGTCACGAGTTTTTGTCGATCGCACGCATTGTGTTTTTCGTCAGATTTTCTCGAATTTTCGACCGTAATAACATTACTTAGCTTTTTTTTCGTTTTCTACAGGGCCCTCACTAATGGATGAGCTATAGTTCTTAACGGACAAGGGGTCGAGGCTTGTACTTGCAGACTTCACAGCAGCGTTGTCAACTTTTCTCTTGCTGCCCGTGCATAATGCGTACGTACATAACTAGTACGTTACGCTGCCGAGTAGCGAATCTGACGTAAAAGACATAATTTTGGCATCAATGCTTGTGTTCTCAGGAGGTATGCGACTTTTTTTAAAATTTGCAGAGTGTTTACGTCCTCTACGTCTACTTAGCGCCTTTAGTATACAAAATAATGCAGTCTGAATTAGCTTTCTACGTACTTGCGTACTATCACATGTCCATAAGTACAGGATGCGTTCGATTTAGTATGAATCATGTGAACAGTGGGTGATGAATGAGCATCCCGTTGAAAATTTGAACGAAGTCAATAAACATGATCGAATGCAGTCTGATCAATGCGCACACTTTCACAAGTACGAATAACAGTACTAAAGTCAGGTTACGTTCCGGTAGGTGAAGGTTAGTCTGAAGGCGAGAAGAGCTCGGACTAAGACGGCTTGGAGTGCTAAGTCGGGAGATCCTGGCCAAGGTGCTGTTCAAGTCAGCGCATAATATACAGTACGTATACTGTACGTAAAGTTAGGTGAAATGACAGAAGATAGAGACAGACAGTTTTGTCAGCATGAGCCATGTCATCTCACCTTACATTTCTTCTTCGAATCTCCAAGCTTTGTGATATATCTTCGCATGAGGATAGAATAGACGCATTATCACTGACATAAATTCTGACGCACCCTGTTCACACAAAGTACGTAACGTCTTCGTACACTGGACGCTGAACGTGGCACACACATAAGTAAGGTGCTGATACTTGCGGAGAAAGATATATTGTCAACCATATGAAGATAACAACACATAAAAATGTTCTTGGCAATTCTTTTTGATAACGAGAATTAAGTGCAAGCTATAAGATTACTCGTAAATAATAAGAGACTTAATAGAACATACGTTCGTATGTATCGGACCGTATAGCGGTTGCACTGAAGGCTTCTAAGAGGGGTTGTGTTGGGGGGGGATGGGGGATGTCTTGGGATTACACAGGATTGTGTCCATGTATTATTAATAGATCTTATCATAGAAAACACCTATGATGATGGCTGATGAGCATTTACGTACATATCTACAGTACGGTACAAAGATGTACGTACGCATAGCAGTATAAGGCATTATTCGAACTTGCGACACTGCAACAAGTGGATAGGTGATTGTGTAGCTTCGTGGTAGTACTACATAATTTGCTAGAGATGTGTACTAAGTACGTAAGTATATGATAACATGTATGACTAACACGTCAAGTACTTCGGGAAGAAATGGGTGGCTAATATGCATTAAGAGTTCATTCTTTTTTCTTTCAGCAGTAGTCCATGGCGTACTTCATAGTACGCAGGTAGCGGTTTATGCGAATTTATGAGTACGGTAGAAAACAAACTGAGAACAAGCGGGGTCTACATTTGTAATGTTAGTTCTTATAACGTAGACGTTTTCATCACTGGAGAGAAAATTCTTCATTACTTTGTGCTTAGGCATGTAACAGTACGTATATCCATGTAGCTCTAGTATGAGTACGTGTGAGTCCATTTTGGTTAGCTTCATGCAGTACAACATAGTAGGTACAAGTACTGTTCTTATGCGTGTCCTGCAGTGTAGAGAGAGAACAGAGGGAGAAAACCAAACAACGTGCGAGTCTGAACAATGACAATTTTTTAACACTTCGCCAGATGCCGTCTTTCGGCTGAGTACTCGTAATATGCTGAAAAGAGTAATAGCAGTAGAAAATCCTTCTTCCAAATAGCTTTTTTAATAATACTAGAGTGGGCACTGCTTTAAGCTCTCTGGAAGTGGTGGTAACAACTTCATATTATCACTTTTTTCTTTTCTTTACTGCGAAATCTGTGAATCTTCTCCTCGCATCTCTGACTTAAACTTGACGAACTCCTTGGCCACTTCATCGTTGGTCCTCTGCGATAAAATTCTTAGGATGGTCCAGCCAGTCTCGTCCATCTGGATGCGGCGTCCAAGGGCCAACCAACAGGCACAAGAGCCCTAGTTCAAAAACCGTCAGGTGACAGCTTGGACTGGCGCACGTTCACACGCTCCACCTACCTGGTCGTGGATGTCTTTGAGTTGCATCACCGAGACACCAATAAGTCGATCGTCTCGCCCGAAGCAGTGATCCTTAACGCCAATGTGGAGCTCGTAAGAAGCAATCTGATCCTCATTCCCAATGATGCTGCAAGAAAAGATCCGTCTGGAAGTCTACTACAGCAGAAGAAACAAAAGGATCTTTTAAACTTACAAGTTAAAAATCTCATTGTACTTTGGCGACCAGTTGGCGTTCTTGTACTTGGTTCTCTGCTGCCTCTTCTTGTCTGCCAGATGAGGGCCGATAAGGTTAACTTCGACAAATGGCTTGAACGTCTGGATCTTTGGCCACTTGAGATCGTTGGCAGCGACAACTGAAGCACGCGGGGAGGCAAAAGAGAAGATTTAGGCAAGTCACACTTTCCTAATACTGACTAAGTCTACAATGACCACCGCATAATCAACACTGCTCAACGAGCTGTTGTGGTTACCTTTGACAGTGACTTTGTGCTCTCCCGTGCCTGGATGTGTGTAGAGATCGACCTGGACAGATACCTCTCCTGCACTACCTTCTTCAGAGGAAGACGTATCTACATGCGACAATATGCAAAATTACCCATACATATAGTTGATGTAGCTACGTAACACTATGATGCATAGCGTACATGTAACGTTGGCGCACCTTGATTTTCTTGAGTCGCAACAAAGTTCTTTATGAGTGCATCCGTCGTCTGGGTGTAGAGGGAAAGCGCATGTTGCAGAGACTTGAGGTCGTCCGACTTGTTGACGTAGCTCATCTTGAGGCCGCTGCCGTTTGCGTGGAAGAAGCGCTTAATCGTCTCCAGCGCAGCCTCCAGTACAGCGCACTGCTTAGGCGTCAGACTGCGAGATTGGTGCACTTCCTACGGGTGACGAAAGTACCCATTGAATAGGTTATTTTTTTCCTCAGAACCCCCTAGGAGAAATTGCTTCTCGCGCCAACAACGTTCAAGTAACATAGCTGTCAGTTTATACACGTCAGTACGGACAGAAGCACAACAGGTAGGGCGCTTGACGAGGACTTACAGAGACGACGCTAAGGACATCCTTGACGTCAGGCTTTACTGCGAACTTGTTCTTGAAGAATCCGGTGACGTCCTCGACTTTCTTCGTTTTTTCCGCAATGCCTCCAGCCAGGTTTTTGATGGCGGCCTGATATGTTAAAAAATAGTATTTTAAAATAGAGGTGTCCTTATAATAAACACCATGATATAAATAAAGCAAAGACTGAAAAGCAACAGCTCTGAGGATGATCCGAAATCATCTGGGAAGCGACTGATAACAGGGAAGTACCGTGACATCAACTGAGAGAAGTGTCACGCTAATGTTGGACTACATATCAATACAGAGTGGACGACATGTTACATTATAAGGCTTTACGGTTTTGTAAGTGGCTCATTGCAATTCCCCATGCTAAGACGTGCCGTGATAACAATATTTACATTGCACTACGTTTTTTGGTGATTTACGAGCCTTTAAAGTTAGTACTAGGGACATCATGGGTTGTCCCTAACTTTGGTAGCGCACTTCAAGTGAAAGTTGAATACATGATGAGTAAAGTGACTCATCATACCATAATTGAAAATTGAAAACCTTAAAATCCACGGGATCTGTAAAAGCAGAGATAAAGTCTCTACTTCTAGGAAGTAATTTACGTAGTATTATGAGTCTGAGAACAATTTCTCTTCACCCTGTTAATGTCTACTGAAAGGACGTCGACTATGAGGAAAGAACCACCCGCACCGTTTTATCCGTGATAGGGGGGAGCACGATGTTTCTCTCCAGGCTTCTGATGACGATTTTCCAGAGCTCTTTGAGCAACCTCTTGAGAACGCTCTTGTCGCAAATTTGGGCGTACATGCTAAGAGACCCATCGAGGAGGTCCATAAGAGGCTGCAATATGCCATCCGCAGCAGTCTGCACCTCGCCCTTGGAGAGCGGTTGGCCGCTGCTGCCGCCACCAATGTTTGACCCTTTGACGTCGTACAACAGCTTGCCCATGGCCATCACGGATACATCCACCCGTCGATTAAAGCTGGTGAGACAAAGCGGACAAAATTAGTACATTCATGCGAGCGATGCTCCCCCCGACGCCAAGAAAGTTTGTCACCTGATGGCAAACATGTGTGCCAGCTCATCCAGGTCCTTGTTCAACTTTGATTGCAGCTGGTTCAGCACTCCCGCCGCCTCCTCTTCCAGCTCTTCGCCGCCCATCGACTGGTACGTCTTCTCCAGCTGAATCCTGGTTTGCTGGATGTTGTTCATCAGTACGCAGGCCTGCAAAGCCGAGACATTTAAGAAAAAAGCAATGCCACTTCTTGTGCTCAACATGTGTAGGACAAAAAAGAATGAATCGCAAGAGAAAGCATAACCCAAACCACTTTGTCAGCAACTTTATGACGCTTGCAATTCCTGGCGTAGGTGGAGCATGTTGCTAACTGTTATTTTCACACCACAATCTTACATGGAGTTGACACGCAGTAGACATGTGTAGAGTGGAATTTTTAATCTCTGCGTTAAATTGGCTCAAAAGCCTTCTCTATTCACTCGGCACGAGCAGAGCGCATGTAGTACCAACATATCTTGGCATAGCTTTATTTTACGCTCCAATCGTTGCATCTCAGACATGCTTGAGCTATGCGAACAGTACAGGTGTGCGTACGACAACGTGCGAGTCTTTGATGCCCACAGGAGTGGGCCAAAGGGATCTGGGATTCATTTCGATGGTGGCGGATTCCGAATTGAGTTCGAACCGCAATTGTGAGTTGTTTTAGGCCACCCTGTACATTTGGATAAGGCCACTTTGACAAGCGTCTTCCCAGTCACGGACATAAATTGCACCATTTCTTTTTCCTCTGGCAACAGAGGCTATCCTGGATAAACCCGGACAAAGTTTACGCAGAGTGCTACTGTGTCTAAATCTAAACGTAGCAGTGATTATTTTGTAACCGTATCTTTCTGACATTGCGAAATAGAACAAATCTTTCATTAAGTCCAGACTTGAATAACGCTTAGTTCAAGAGACAGATGTCAAGTCATAAACTTTGCCCGGATTTCCTTAGGATACCTTGAGCGAGATGACGTTGTTATAAATATTGTTATGTAATCCAGACGTGCATAACTCAAGTGTCATAGCAGATCTGAGTCCAGCTGTAGCTCTCTCTCTTTCTGCCTCTCTCTCAGCTCCCTGTGCAGTATTTTACTTCTTATCGACAATTACTCGTTATGCGCGAGTCACACGAGGGATTCTTTGGCGGGACTTGGCTGGGATTTGGCGACAGATTCGGTTGACTCTGAGCGCGAGTCCGCTTACAGCCGACCCAACCGCTAGCAGAGTCGCAGGGGAAGTTCCCCGGTATGATGCCGGCCTTGCTGTGAGTGCCCCCAACACAGATTCGGGTCTACGTTCCGCACGTTCCAGCGGACAAGGTTGCATGATGTGGAACAACGAGGTCCCTCTCACCGTGCTCTCGTCTCTGACGTGGTTGGGGAAGTCCTGCTTGAGCAAATCGGCGTACGATGTCAGAACCTTGACCACGGTCTTGGCGAAGCGGTTCATGTAGCACTTCCAGATCTCCGGATCTTGACACTCTAGCTTCTGAAGGACCTCGAAGCACTGCGTGAGCTGCGTGAAGACGTCCACCACGGAGTTGGAGAAGTTGGAGTGTTCGGTGTTCTTTTGGAACTGTAAAGAGAGAGATGTTAAAACTTGCGAGTCGTTGAGCATAGAAATCGTCAGCCTCCCTGAATACACTTACTTGATGGTTGTTTGCCCAAAAGGTAAAAAAAGGCAAGCAGGCGAGCAGCAAGGAAAGGTTTAAGGAACTCAAAGGAGAGCTCTGCTGTTCCGGCATCATCACAAGGTTGAACTACTTACTAGTACAGATTCGCCTCTACGCTGAGCTCGCTTTGAAAGTCAATCTTCCTTCAGGCGAATGCCTCATTGGATGTGCCGAAAAAGGAAGGGAGAACTTCCAGACCAGAAATACTTTCCCCCTTCTCGCAGTCGTCAAGGAATGTTTTTTTCTGGTGAATCTCCCCGCTCCATCAGACAAAATGAGTGCCCGTTCCTCAACTTGTAGTGACGTGCGTTATGCTCAAGAACGGAGCTGCCGCCTGCTCAAAATGGCTTTTGAAGTGGTCCCCGCCCAAGCGCCCGTGACTTTGTTTTTTTCGCTCAAGCGTTTTGTTGCGCATGTTGCTCTTTGTTCATGTTCGGGGACTTGCACGTACCTTATCCTTGCGATCCCTGGTGTAGGCAGAGTGGAGGAACTCAATTGAAACGTCGTCGTTCTCACTCAGCCACTGCAGTACAAACGGCACGAACCAACTGCGTGAAAAGAAGTTTAAACGAACAGTGAAGAGATGAAGAACTTATCCATTCCATACACACACTCTCGCGCCATTTCGACTTCACGTCTGTCACACTGATGCTGCATCCCCGTCACACCGGAATACATTAATCTCCTACCCTTAAAGGACTCCAGTTCGCCTTAATGATTCTACTGCTTATGGTGCTTCAGCCTCTTGCCTGAACTCACGAACCTGGGATATTCCGGGACTTGGTCCTTGTACAGAGGTACGTGGGCAACGTAAGTCTTATAGAGCCACTTGACCCTGAAGTGGCAGTTGAGGTAGGTGGAAGACTTGCAGAGGCGCTCCTGGGAGTGAATCTTCAGGGCCTGCTTCATGTCGTTGGCAAACTGGTTCCACATGGTCGTGGCTGACAGCTGCGTGGAATAAGATAATATAAATAGTTATTGTTTGTTTTCATGCAGTGATCGAGTGGCACATAAGAAGGGTACGTGGAAAAAGGCTAGTGGGCTACTCACGCATTGTATTGACTAAGTACTACCTCCTCCAGCAGTTTCCGATGTCATTTCGTACGGTTCGCAGATTAAATAGCGGCTACAGAAGGGGGCGGAAGGAAGTTGTCAAGAACTTTTTCTATTGGGAATCGAAGGCCTCTCCAAGGCCTGCTCAAGAGTGGAAGAAAAGGGCTTCAGAGGCCATTTTTCCCCCCTCCACAAGTATTCGTTTAGCGAAATATCGGAAATCTCGGGAAGAAAAGTGCAACTGCGGGCACCCCTGCAGTGCCCGACGTGGGGTACAATTATTGGGCACTTCCATTGGGGTAGACAAATTTGGGCGTCGCAGATATTGGGCTGAGAGGCTGAGTTAATTCGAGGCTGTGGCCTCCACAGCAATGTCCAGCATGTGACTCCTCAGCTCTTACGTGTGCAAGGTTCAGCTCCTGAGGAAATTGGTTGAGGACAGAGCCGTAGCTATTCTTGTCCTCCTCGATGACTGACGTGACGAGGGCGATGAGACGGTGCCAGAACTCGAGGTCGTCGTTGCGTGGACCAGTGTCTTCGCCGTCGGGGGGGCGCGAGTCTTGGCCGGGATCTTGCTGCAAGGCGTCACGCGATCGGTCAAACTCAAATCATCAGTCACGCACGCAATCACTAGAGCAATTTTTTTTTTACCTGAAATTCCCTGTTGTAAAGCTCGAAGCAATTCTCGAAGAGAAACTGGTACGTTGACTGTAAACAGGCCACGACGCACTGTCTCACCACGTCACTGGCACGCGGAGGACTGGCAAGTTCTTGGACCTGATCAATGCACACGCGTGTAAACTTAGAGCTGGTCGCGATACTTGCAACAGGTGTGTTCTTTTTGAATTTGGCAGTCCTAAGATGCCTGACAAGCCGCCACTTGGATACGCACCAAATACGACTTTCTTATTGACAGGTGATGCTAGGAGGTCTCAACACAGAACCTCTTCAACCTCAAGTCAGACTCTCCTGAATTCAACTTATTGGCAAGAACACAGGAAATCACTCACGATTGGACCCCGGTCTTTGTGGTGAAACAGTATATATATGAGGTGAATTTGTAATGATGTGTTCAAACCCGAGGGTCAGCACTTAGCAAAAGTCTCATCTTTCAACTGACACTGAATGGTAGTTTGTCTCGCATCTCATAACTGCAATTTTTTTTTTAAAAAAAAAAAGAAAAACCTCGTTCATGCATCAGAGCTGAGCATATTATCATTCTACCCCGTTCGAGGCCTAATAACGGATAGGGGTAGGAGGGCAGAATGAGGAAAATATACAGCAAAAACACGGCCAGTCAATATGTGTGATTTTATACAATTAGTACGTGGACTATCAGCACCCTCAATTTCCTGAGTGTTTTTAGTATAGTAGCGTTTAGTGCTTTCTCCATTATGAATGGATCTGTCGTGTTCGCCAGCCAAGAAAATATGCAGGAAAATTTCTACGAGGCAGTTGTCAATGTCGACGTGCGCAGTTGATGAAGAAATGAGAAGTTTGATGAAAGAAAAAAGTTTCGCCTTCTTCCCCTAATTCCAACTTCCGTAATTCTTCAGTTCCTTCCCGTTAAGAGCTAGTGGTTAATTTCTTCCGAAAAAGTTTGTGCAACTTCTTCTTTTAAGCTTTCCCTGCATCTTCTTACCACATAATAGCAACAACAACATTATGTATAAAACGATTATACTGTTTCGTGTGTATGCACTCATATGCAGTCCGCTCGTCATTGCTGACTTGTACGAGGGGAGTGGCGAGAACGAAATTTGAGTACTGCACCGAGCCGGGACGTATCACATGTCATTTCACTTCGAAGCATGTGAAACCACAGGGTGTAATAGGTCTTGCTCATGTCATAAGTCGTGCACGACTTCGGGTACGATACGTAAACCGGAGGCCAGTCCAGAACCGAAAGTGATTGGCTAGCGGGCATACAGGAAAAGGTCATAAGTCTTCCTCATGTCATAAGTCGTGCATGCCGTAACCCTGGGACAGTAGGTACACTGAGGGTTCAGAATCGAAATTGACAAAAGAGTAGGTAGAACTTTGACTCCCATGTAAGTTTTGCCCAAGTCAATTGCCAAGACTTTTACTACGTAACTGTTAGGTCATGCACAAACACCTCTGTTTGATCTTGTGGCGTTACAACTCTTGTTCTTAAGAGTCTTAATACAAATAAGACATCCCGGCTCGACACAACACTCCTGGGATAACGGAAGGGAGACCAGAAAGCGTTAAAAATTGGTAGCCAAAATGAAAAGCCCCTCTTCTTCTTCTACTACGCAGATAAGATATTTTTCACCCGAAGCCCGTCAGGTTATTCGGTACTTCTGCTAAGGAGAAGTACTGAGTACTTTCTCTGCACCAAAACGGAAAAAAGTAGTAGGGCTTGCCTTCATCCTGAAGAAGGTGATGCTGGTGAGGAGATCAACTGTGGCCTTCAGGTCCTGTAGCTTCTCGGGGTTTGAGGCAGGAAAGTTGTTCCTGTACATATTGAGGTCGATCCGCAAGTTGTTATGGAGATTGTCCAGTAGGCGAATGAACTTGTCTTTCTGCAACGAGGAATAAGGTTTAAACGCACCTGTGCCTCTGTCTGTCATGTCTTTTCATGGGTTATCTACGAACACTTCTTAAATCCTAGGTCCCGGAAAAATATTTAAATGAGATGTTATATCGCTTAAGTATTCGGCCGTTTGGGCCAGTATATGATATTTTGGCCTTTTTGGACAATCATTAAATAATTGGGTCCTTTTTGCCACCTGGCAGCTGCCAAACCTACGCCTTAACGTCTTCTGCTGTAGTACTATATTTACCCGACATGGACTTGACAGCACTATGGTCAACTCCAAGTCGGCTAATATCAGTACGAATTGTGCGTCGTTTATTTGTAATCCAACGCGCGATTGCCAGAATATTTCCCCGTTTATTAACCTCTTCAGGGACAAGCCGCGACAATGTCCCTGTAGAGGTGCCCTACGGGGACATATTGTGCAAAAATATGCCCCTCCAGAGAGTGAAAAAACTGGGAAATATTCCGGTAAACGAGTCATTAACAATGAGAACAAAAAGGCTCCCCTTGCCATGGTGTCGCGAGGGTTAAAAAGATGGTTACATTTTCACGCCTATTATGAATCATGCCGTATGTTGGCAAGCTTAAATATTTTATCAATGCCGTATAATCTCTCAACTCTTATGATCAAGCAGCACACAAATATAACCACCCCGAGAGTCTATTCTGACGAAAACAACAAGCAGTAAGTTCCCTCATAAGCAGAAATGCGAATTTTTGAGCCAGGTTGTGTCAGGTAGCAATAGAGATTATACGGTATTTTGTTAGATTTGACCAAATACTTAAAGATTTTCCCGGGCCCTAGTGATTACTTCAATGCCTATCTTTAAGTAGTCAATGTGGAAGGCATCACATCCCAAGTGTGCCTTTGCCTGATCATCATTCACACCGAGCTTTTTTTACTTTTATGCGTAATGATGTCCTAGCTCTACCCTGACCAATGCGGGAGTACACGGTACATGTACTGGTACAGGGTGGCCGATATGTTCTAACATAGTCATAATATGTGTAATAATGATAGGTAACAATGGCTGACTTAACAAATTGAAGTGGGTTGTACTTGAGAAAATGCAGTCGATATTCTACATATCGACGTCCCACGTGCAAAGCTGTGGCGGCCATGAAGTCCTCCGTGGTGATGGAGTGGGAATTACACATTCCTGCAAAGCCTTTCTAGGGGCATTTCGCGTGCGTCGTCGAGGCCAATAAAGGTCGCATTGAATCAATTTCATTGGGATGTTTATGGAACAAGAAACCTGGATACTGAACATTTTGTTACGATGTGTGATCAAATGAAACCAATCGTGCATGAAACAAACTTTCTTGGCTACCCTGTACTTGTAGTACATGTACTGGTTCACCCGTGCAGGAAATGCGCTTGAAACAGGAAATACGCACACTTGTGGAGGCCCGCAGTTTTCACTTCTGTAAAGAGAGCCTCACAAACAGTTTCTAGTCCAAGACATTTTTGCAGGGTGATCAAAACAAACTGTAAATCTTCAAGAGGCCCATTTTGGAGCTTTCGTGGGTACATCTCATTCGTTGGAGGCTCCTTTTAAAGCGGGCTTATGAACTTCCTTTGGCGTTTCTTAACGTCTCCAGTGCTCAACATCATTGCAACTTGCAGCTAACAACCGCTCCATCCTTTGGCAAATGTGTATACCTAATTTCATCCTGCTTCAGGGAAGTTGCATGATCGTTGACAATGTGCAACGATGGCTCCCGTGAGCTTGAACAGTGCCACTTGTGCACTTCTCACTTTGAGCAACAGGACAATTGCCTGGGGTCGTAGAGCCGAATCTAGACGAAATACAAGTAGTTGCCAGGTGAAAGTCGATTTTTGGTCAGTGACAAGAAGGAAAATGTCCCGATCTGGCAACTCTCACAAGATTGAGATAGCTGTATTCACCCAAAATTGAAATGAGATTTTTTTTCTTTTTACATTTTCTTTTGATCACCGTGCACGTGCTCCTTATTTACTAAAAAAAAAAAAGCTACTGTACGAACGTGTATTAGCTTGGCATATCGCTATCTTGATCTCTTGCCAACATCTTACCCCAAAATTGGAAGCAGAGAACCTGTCGCTGGCTGACACAGTGCTGGAGGCTGTGGTGTGTGCGTAAAAAGCGTTGATGTTGGCTAGCAACGTACTCATTTGGGCAGGGACACCAGGGCACAAGTACTTAGAGGACAGACAGTGGAAGTGACTGCAACAACATTAATGCACATTCAAGGTGAGGTATGACGCAGTCAAAGCTCTTGTAGCTCCTACGCTTAAAGTAATCATTTAGGCTATTAACATGAGAGAAACGACATGCAAAGCAAAATTACTCGTAAGAACTTCTTCCTCACTCGTCCGAAGAACGACTTTCCGGCTTCATGAAAGATCACACGAGGAACTCTGACTTTCCACAATTTAGTTAACATGAATGGGAAGTAAATGTTTTCAGTTCACGAATGATACCTACAGGTCGACCAAAAATGCCATGTCGCGGCACTAAAAAGTCATGAAATGCCACTAAAAACCTATCTAGACTCTCATTTCAGGGATGCCCAGAACTACAGATGCATTCTCGGCGAGCAAAGGTTGATGTTACTGTCCAAAGAATAAACATCTGACTGAAACAAATGACTATGATGACAATGCCGAATATAAGTTCCGAGCATGGCATGACTCTTTGGGCACCCCCTACACGTCTTTCCAGGGTAGCATCACGAATGCGTACTTACGTCATTGCTTGAAATATGCTCTCGATGCCATATCTCAGGGCAAACTCATCAATGATCTCTTGTTCAGCATCATCGTAGAACACTTTCCAAGCGTCTTCACCCCTTGCCTGAGGAAGTTTGACACGATCGTTGTTTTCCTCGCACAAAAAGTGGAAGAGGCTTTCGTGCAAACACGTATACTGCACGTGGTATGGAGCCACCTGAAAGCATAAGCAGGGGCGTACAGATGCGTCGAAACCACAGAATCTCTCACAAGGCTTCATTTTTACCCCAAAATTGACAGGGCAGCTGCGGCGGTTACTTAGGTACACTCAAAGAACATTGATCATGTACTTTCATGTAGCTAAAAAGTTCATCCTCTTGGCATGTACTCAGGTACGTACTCTAGGTCCTTAACACTGACCCTTCAAGTATTGCTGTGCCATGTTTGTATGCACTGTACTCACCGTTCTCTTGGTAGCACTCAAAAACAAGCTGGATTGTTGTGAACATGAATGGGTGACACGTACTACACACGTACGTGCACTTTTGAGCATAGGTATGACATGATGGTGCAGTGCTTGTGCACACTCAATGTTCCCCTAAATAATGTGACGCATTTTAGAATGCGTGAAAGTGACACTCTGACCTAACTTAGGTTGGGTCAGTTAGCTTGCTTGCATGTACTTGACGTACGTGACCTCACCTATCGATGTCAAGGTGTGGCGATAGTTCAGTGGTGTGACGTAGAAGCTGAGTCTTTTCAATGGTGTGCATACGACTTTTGGCACAAATCGGGGTCATTTTGACAGTTGGCAGTTGCTCTGAGGAGGTGTTGCATATGCACACTTGTGGTATTCAAACTATTCAATAGCAGAAGAGTTCACTGGGACACCCCCTTGACTTTGAGACTGGGCACAGCTTGGTCATGGAGCATGAGCCAAAAACAAAACTCACACCTTTTGCTATGGGAACATAAAATGTCATGTCTGAGGACACAAACCCTTTTTTGTGTATTGATCTTCTGTCATTTTGCAGAGAGAAAAACATTGCCTCGGCCACTATGGCGTGGCACAGGAATCTTAATCTTGAAGACCGCTTAATGAGGCAAAAATTGGTGGTCCTAAATTTTTTGCTTGATGATTAAATCCGTCGGGTAATGTAGCAAATCATTGCCAATTATGGCAGGTTTGAAATTGCCACCAGCCTCAAATATGAAATCTTTTGCAGCATTTTGGAAAGCTTCCTTCTCAATTCCTGAAGATGTTAACTTTGTCTAAATGTGCCGAGTTGGGAAGAGTCCCCCCATAGGGCTGATGAAACACGACGAAGATGAACTTTTTAGCCACCTGTTGCATTTGCTGTCGATCTTCTCATACCTCTCCTAATGTGTTTGTCACCCCTTCAGCCATCCCTCACCATTCAATGGCCCTCCGAGGCCTGATGGTCTTCTGATTGGGTCTCAGAAACGATTTTCCCCTTTTTATAGCACACCACTTCATACAGGAAAAACTGATGACTCAAGGCTGCTACTAAACGTAGTGACTACCGTGGTCATGGTTGCACCTTCACCGTTCATCAGTGTTTTCTACCTGTTCTCCTGACCTCGTTCAATTTTTTGATTGGCTACTCATTCATGTCACATGAATGACACTAATTCTGACGCATCCTGTAAGCGTGCATGAATGGCTTCTGCAACCACAGGCCAATATTGTAAGTAGTGCGCACCATAATACATGTCTCTCCTCACCTTCTCTTCGCCTTTGATCTCCACGCTAATCTGAAGCCTAATCGAGCCTGACACAGAGGACTTGTCTGATCTTTTCTCCAGGTTGTACCAGACATCCATTTCTCCTGAGAGCGTCCGTACCTCGATGATGGTCTGACCCAAAAAGTCATCGGACTCACGGGTCAACTTCTGTCTTAACTTGGACTTGAGGTCATTGTCTTCGTCCCACACTCGAACCTTGATGCGGTCAGACGAGTTGTGGCACTCACTGGAGGGATAAAATTGGGATGACCTCAGGGTATATACAACATGTGAATGAGTAAGTTTTCTTAGGATTCGCTCTCCTTTTAATGGCTCTTGTAAAAGCAGCCTGAGGGAAGTAAGTGGATGCTCCCTCCCTTGCAGTCAACGAGCATGTCAGTACAGTGCAGAGTGCCATTTAGTTTGCCCTAGTCTGGTTCTTTGCTTTTCTTCTGGAATTCGTACTTAAGTGTTACGATCAACTGGCTGCAATCTCAATGATCAGCAATACAACAAAAAAATAGCCAACTTTTTTTTGCCACCAAGTCAGCGTTTATCATCATCAGGACTACCAAGGTCAAAGCGGCGCGTGCTGCTCAGCCCGTTTTTGACCAAGCTAGCGTGCAAGAAGGTCTGGAAAAAGTATGTTCAACATGTCCCACTGCAGCAGGGCCCTCAGGGGACTTTCCAGAGCTCTTACAAACGCTCAGGCCTCTTCTTGAGCGAGTCACCTCGCATGTAGAAGCACATCACAGGCGGGTCGACTACATAAATCGCACCCTGCAAAGTACAGCACGGTGCGTACGTCCCAGGCACCACGTTTACCAGGCTGGTCTGCGTACTGCCAGTTTTGAGGAAACTGGCATTTTTCCAAACTTTTGGGCATATTGTTTTGAGACTCGCACGTACTGCTTCGCATATTCTGACGTCATGGCCTTGTTTCGTGCCAGGCATATTTCGAGAGAAGAGTATTGGCAAAATGCAGCGAATCTGGCATATTTCCTTCGTTTGGAGCCTAGCAATGCTGCATGGCACATACGTGGTACATAAATGCTTTGTTGTTTACTTTTGGGGACACCATTTGAGACATCCGCAAGATCGATACTTTCATCGCCACTGCAAATAGTTCCATCACCGAAGTATTCATTCAGTCACCTAAATAGTACTTCCATCACCAAGAAAATGTTTCTGTCACCTCAAAAAATTTACTTCACCAAAAAGTTCCGCTGAAGGAGGGCATCACTTTCGTCATCACCAAGATCAACACTTCTATCACCAGTGTTGGAGAATCCAATCTTCGATGTCATTCGCGGTCACCCTCGCTCGCTGTGGTCATCCTCTCTGTCGCCGCTGTCATCCTCAGTGGCCTCCGTCCTCAGCCGCGTCACCATGGTCGAATTTGGGTGACTTACAAGAACTGTTGGGTGACTTAAACTGTTTTGGGCCTTGGTGACTGAACTATTAGTTTGGTGACTGAAGTACTGAAGTTGGTGACTCGAAAAAAGTTCCCTTTCTTTTTGGAATGCTCCTCTCCAACTTCTTGAACTACGTCAAAGCAGTGTGAAGAGATGCATCGGTGCTCAGCGAGAAAGAAACTTTTCATCAACACGAAAGCTTTCTCCAAATGGCCTACGTATGTAGTTGTGTGCCTTAATGGGAATGCGATCTTAGCCGACTTACAAGTAGAATTTCTCGTTCCACTCCGGATTGAGTTCCTGCGGGATGGTTTTAGTCCTTTTCTTCGACTTGCCAACCTGAACCGTTGTGTAAGGATCTGATGTGCCAGTCTTGTCCTTGGCTATCAAGCCTTGTGCACACACAACTAGAAATAGCAATAAGTTTAGGAACGTCTGTAGAAAGTACTTCGCGTCACTTTGACATACTGAGTGCAGCAGGTTAACTTGTCCATGAATATTACGTAAAGTAAGCCTTTTGAACAGACACACTACGACACAGGTGATACTAATGCACAGAGAAAGGTTGTAGCAGGTGTGGGCAACAACAATGAGTGCAGCCAAAGTGGTTATAATGAACAGATTTTTCCTTATCTGTACAATTGCTAATGTAATAGCATTATAAATTAGGGGACCACGAGATAAGTTACTCTCCAAAAGATATCGTACGACGCTGCCAAACCTTACGAAAAGTGTGGAGGGAGCAATCCTAAGTATAGTGGAGCAAAGACCTCGAAGCAAAATTTACACTACGTACCTACGCACAGACATGTGCAAACGCAATGCCTACTTATTTACAGGCGGAAAACTGTGGTGACAGGAATGAAATGGGAAACCCACCTGTTATAGCGATCTTACACGACCACTTGGACGTCCCGTCCAGGACAGCTTGTTCGGCCACGTTCATCAGCTCGTCGTGAGTGTTCTCGGTCTGACCGAAAATTGTCCTATACACAGTCAGGGCGGATCGAGGAAAAGAAAGTAGGAAAACTAGAACTTCTTCGGGGGGAACAGCATTAAAAAGGGCAAGTGCTTGAGTGGGGAGCATAATATCGTTTCACTGTGGGAGGCGGCGGAGAGGGGGGGATACGTACACGCAAAAAACATAAATTATGTACTTTCATGTAGCTATATGATACATGTGTTTTGAGTGTACCCTAAATGAGATGAGCTCCTATGCTGTACATACTCTACGTATTTAACACTGACCCATCAAGTGTTGCTGTGTCATGTTTGTATGCACTGTACTCATCGTTCTCTTGGTAGTACTCAAAAACAAGCTGGATTGTTGTGAACATGAATGGGTGACACGTACTACACACGTACGTGCACTTTTGAGCACAGGTCTGCAGTGCTTGTGCATCTGCACACTCAATGTGCCCTTAAAAAGTGTTATATGCATTTTAGAATGCGTGAAAGTGACAAACACACTGACCTAACTTAGCTCTTCCTGACTCGCCTATCTTCCTATTTACCCTATCTACTTGTGAGTGCAAGTGACTGAAATATATGACCCTATCTATGTTCACACTGGTGTCAAGGCATGGTGAGAGTGCAGTGGTGTGGCGCGGAAGAGGAATGCTTTCTGTGGTGTGCATCAGGCTAGTTTGAAAAGATACCTATTTTAAAATGAAATTTGGGGGGCCTGGGTCTTTGGCCTTCGGTCTATATATTTTGATTTTACTAAAAACATCTCATTTCTATGGGCGATCATTATGGGCACTTTTAGCTGAAAGTTTTATGACATGCTGCGTGTCCTGTGGAAAGTGTAGTGGACACTTCTTTTTTCGGCCGTAACTTTTGGCTGGATTAAGCTACAGAAATGGAATTCCCCTCTATGGAAAACTAAGAAGCTCCTCCAAAAACAAACTGATCTGCACTTTTGCCTTGGGACCACCCATTTGTTCACAATCCAGTCAAACTTGTATGTAGTAAACTCTGCTGTGGTACATAACTTTGATCCCACATTGTGGAAAAATGAGTGGTCCTAAGGCCCAAAGTGCAGATCAGTTTGGTTTTAGAGGAGGAACTTCTTAGCTTTCCACAGAGGGGTGAAACATTTCTGTAGCTTAATCCAATCAAAAGCTACGGCTGAAATAAGAAGCGTGTACTGCACTAGGTGCGCATTGTATGTTGTAAAACGTTGGGGTAGGAGTGCTCACAGGAAACAAAACATTTTTTATTTCAAAAAAATGAGACTTATGCCAGCTATATCAGTGTCTAATAACAATTTTTCACCCCCAAAAACGAAAATTGACATTTTCGAACTAGCCTAGTGTGCATAGGATTTTTTGGCAATAATCATGGGTGTGTGTTCATTTTGACTATTGGCAGTTGCTCTGAGGAGGTGTTGCATATGTACACTTGTGGTATTCAAACTATTCAATAGCAGAAGAGTTCACTGGGACACCCCCTTGACTTTGAGACTGGGCACAGCTTGGTCATGGAGCATGAGCCAAAAACAAAATCCACCCAATTCAAACGGAAAATGAAGCCTGGGAGGTGCCGCAAGGGGAAAGTAGTTTATGCCCACAGTTCGGTTGCAACACCTCAGCTTGTCTAGTAGGAGATGGGTCACATACAAACAATGAGAACTTCCTTTTTATGGCATAAGGTACAGGGTACGTCAGAATTAGAGCCACATAGAGTGCTTCCCTTCATTTCTCATAAAATACACAATGTTATATCTTTCGCCATGGGACGTGAAATGTCCTGTCTAAACACACCAACACCTTTTCGTGTATCAATCTTGCGCCAGTTCGCATTTCTACAGAGAGAAGTTGTGTCTCGGCCAGTATCACCAGACACAGCAATTTGCTTGACTAGTACGGAATCCAATATTGTCTTTGGCTCATAAAGTACTTATGACTGTACCTTAACGTGCTCACCCTATTGCCTTCTACCATTCCAATCGACCTCATTCAAGTGTCTGACTGTCTACTGAATGATCACTTAGTTTTCCCTTGAACGACACTAATTCTGACGCACCTTGTACAAACAAACGCTACGTACAGCACGTACGCATGAACGGGGAGAGCTGGGAGCCCTCATCTCTCAACTACTCGTATGCACGTACTGCGGTGGTGAAACAATTCGTTCATACAATACAGTCAAACATGGTAAATGTGTACTAAGAACGCACACAGTTGACGCTGGAGTGCAAACACCAGCCAGAACAGCCGACTCTTGTTCTGCTTTGTTGATGTTACGTACAACATCGAAGCCAATGAGACACACGTCACACGATACGTCAATCGCTTGCGGTGTGAAGAATGAGGACATAATGGATTCAATAACACTGAGAAATATCTTTATGAAGAAAGAAACATGTGATTGGATCGTGTGGCTCGATCAATGTTACGCCACTGACCACTTTTTCCGGATGCAGCATAACATGAGCTTTTGCCTCCGGCCTAAACCAACCAACCTGTAATCTCAATTTTTGCCGACCACTGGCTTATACCCTGTGAGATGGTGTAATGGTTGGCCTCCATGGTCGTCTGGTGGATCTTTACTGGTACCTTAAACACTCGCCTGAACGTGGGCGAGCAAGCGCACAAAACAAAAGGTGATTTTGAGCATTTGTGCCCTCTTCTTTTGAGAGTGGACGCTCTAACGTGTGCACGTATCATACAGGTGTGAAGAAAGTAGAGACAAATTCCATGTAATGTACATATGTGTACGACCTTGGAGATTCGCTGGCCTACCTGATGAGGTCGAAGATCTCGGGGCGTTTGCACACCCTGTTGCGCATCCGATCCCTCATGGCCACGATGATGGCGTTGGCTTTGTCGTCAGCCCCGTGCTTCGCGCTCTTCTCCGCAGCCCCTGGCAAGATGTTATCAAACATGATGTACAATGACTATGCGAACTTAAGTTGTGTAGGTAGACGTAATTGAACAGTTTTGCCGATTTTCCACTTAAAAAAACAGCGGAGACACCTTTTTTGGCATTTTTCAGGGTTATTGTATTCCACTCTGGTGATCATCAATTTCTTATATGATACCCATGCCAGGCATGAAAAACCTACGGGCATAAAATTCTCGACATTTCTCTGACTACGCAAGTCAAATTTTACGCAGTTGCCCACAAGAAAATCCCGAAGAATCGGAAACCTTTCACAACAATTCTGAGCCACACTTTTTGTATATACGTTGAAGATAACAATAATAATGTGTAAGATAACTTCTCCTTTTTTATAGGGCAGCTGCTGCGCAACGTCCTTACTACTCGATAAATTGTGGCCCCAGAGGGACATGAGACTGCACGTATAATTGTTAGGGAGAGTTGCTACGAGTGAAAATAAAAAGAGCCTGTTTGTATCGGCGGAAAATTGTTTTTCACACATACGGCAGGCAATATTTGAGGCTCAGTGGCCGCATGAAGGCAGGGGAAATACCAAAGCTCCCCGTTTTATGATGCTCGGGTGGGCAATTTTGCTTCCTTTTTCCTTCTCAGGTGCTCCCTTGTTTCTTGCTGTATGAGTTACATCGCCTTTTTTTGCCTGGGCCTGTATCTGTTAGCGTTATTTCCTGCGCTCGTATTTGGCACTGGGCATGTACAGTGCTAGGCAGTAAAACCGCAGTGAACTCTGTAGCCCCCACAAAGGATCCCCAACCTCGACGGGTGGTCCATCGGGACCGTCGATGTCGTCAAGAAGCTCGAGGAGGACACAATATAGTCCGGACTGAGAAGTTCCGAGTGAGTGTCAGCTCCAAGATAGAAGCTGAGACTGCAATGAGCACAGTTAGCTGGGACAGGAGCTCGACGTTGCCTCCCCCTCCCGCCACCATCGCCATCACCATCACAACTACCACCATCACCGGGACCAATGAGAGTGCCTTGAAGAACTTTGGTCTGGTCTCGTATGAGCGTAGCCGTTGCCAGGTGCTATCGAAGCAACTGAAAGGCTCCAGGGTGGACAAGGCGAAGAGGTTGTTGAGTGGGACCAAGAAGCAGACCACAGGCACTGTCCGCATTTTGTCGGACAAGAAGGCGTGGACGGTAGACTAGTTTCCCAACAGCCGGAATGACAGATATCCCTTTCTCTTCCACTGCAGCAAGTTTCCTACCTGAAGATCAATGACATCACCTACCTTGACGTCCTCGGAGACCCTGTCTCTGAGGTTTCTACCCCACACCTAAACCCAGCGTCACGGAAGACCGCACTGGATCTTGAGTGACTGAACGTGTCGGAAGAGTTCCTGGTGAAGACATATCAAGCATTCAGCCCGAGGTTCGAGGTCATGGTGGAGAGGAAAGGCGGATATCTTGACCATTGATGAGCGTTGAGGTCAATCAATGGACCTTTCGGGCTTATGAAAATCCTCATATTTCCGGCAAATGCTTGACTTTTCCGTGCCTAATTCGATGCAGGTTTTGCTGCCTACCACTGCACCCACTAGCGCTGGAGTCGAATCAGGTTGACTCGAATCAAACTCGACTGGAGAGTCACGGATGTCCCGTCTCGATCCATTCCAGCACTAGTACCTACGTTCCTACCGCAGAGAGTCGTACAGTCGTCAAACAGCTCTTCCTCCTAAAACGTTCACTAATCGACTCCACATAAGTCTAACTATTCCTTGCAACATTTTTTTTCGTTAATAAGGTCCTGGGTAAAAGTGTATCAACCTAAGTTACGCTGGCTCTGCTCACCATCACGGACAATTTTTTGCTGCTGAATGGCACACTCAGACTTCAGAGTGGATTCAAAATGTGAGGTATTAAGAAACTGTCGTGGCAGCAAATGTGAATGGAAGTACGAATAGAAGTTGAGAGAAAAATCTAAGACGCCTAGTAAAATTATACATTGTAGGTCAATGCAAGAGCCTTTATCCGTACACAATATCTTGGGCATATGCATTGATCGTCTACAAGACATGAGGGCTTACGCATTGATCGTCTACAAGACATGAGGGCTTACGCATTGATCTACAATAAAAAAATATTACTCCATCTTAACCCAGGAAAAGATGCCACTGACTTATCGTGTGGCTTTCTTCTATATTCGGAGCTCATGTGCGGTGACCTCGATTAAGCCGAATTCTTTATCAAGCCGAATTTTCCTGGCTTAACCAAAGTACACGCGTTGCGCAAACCTTGAGAAGTCAGCATGACATGGAAAGTGCGGTCGCAACGCGAATGTCAGGGTATGTTTTTTCCCCGCAGTTACTTGATGTCCCTGTTGTCGGAAGTGAGGGGAATGGAGTCCTCTTAGTCATGTAACATGTAAGAATGCTGACGGCCATGGAGTCGTACGTTGTCACCAGGTGGACAGCGAAGGGAGGCAGAACGAGTGCGGTGGAACCACTAGGATACTCTAATGCGCAAGAAAGACTTCATGCATGTACATGTATAGCACCAAAAGTAGCTCATGCACCATGTGATGACTTCGTCGCCTTCAGGGCCGTGGACACCCTCAGTGTGTCCACCACCGGCTGTTACTGTCTCCTTGAAGACGAAGGACAAAGATTTCTCATGCAGTTGGCCTTTATCTTGCTGCTCCAGGCCTTGTTTAGCTTCTCCGTGAGACTGATGGCGCGCTGGATTCCGCCCTGTTCTCCTTGGTTGCTTTGAGCGACGTGGACGAACTTTTCTCCCGTGGTTGGAAACACATGTGGGTCAATTGGCGTAAGAGCTCTCATTGTCTACATCATTCAATTGCCTCTTATCATGCTTAGACCTTTACGCGCCACTTGTGATACTCTTTGTGCAGTACGTATGTATATAGTACACAATACAATAGACTCTGCATTTAACGGATGTCGATATTACCTTGTTTTTTGCTCACCATTTTCTACTTCCCTGCATGATGTATGTCGTTAAAAAGTATAACCTCGATATAACGTATTTTACCCTAGTGACGGAAAGCTAAGTATATCGAGATTTAACTATGCACATTTAAGCAGTCTTACTTTGGAGGCAGTCCGCATTGAGGAGGTCCTTGCACTTCTCGTGGCACTTGACTCCGCACTCGTTGCACCGCACCCCCTGCCTAGCGATGCCCCACAGCAGGCCTTCGCACTCGTAGCAGTACGTGGGAGACGTCGCCGTCCACAGCAAGAAGTTGTGCGGGGTCGTGCTCGATATGGGGTAGATTAGCGCCTGCAGGGCTTTCTTGTACACGTGCAGCTTCTGTCAACAGAAATATAGATATGAGAAGCTTTCCATTGAAGAAGGAAATAAAATATCACGCAGCAACTCACGAGTTCCTCGTTGTTGGCCGTGTCCCTGCTGAGCGACGCCAGTCCCTTGGCCGAGCGAGTTGTCTCCATCGCCTATGGCAGAAAATTGTGGTTGGTTCAAGCTCGTGGATTCCCATCAGTGAAGTGTAGAAGTGGACTGGATCCAGATATTGCTCAACATCTTTGCATTCGCCAATTTTCGCCGCTAGACAGCCCATCACGGAATCACCACTCAATCTATGCACTGGTCACTTCTCCTCACTAGATGGCATTGTTGTGTGACGGTATGGCCAAATACTGTTCGTATTCGATGTATGAATGGGTAATTTGACCAGGTGTCGTACTATTTCTAAAATTCATGCGCACAATCAAACTGTTGAATGACTATGACGCATGCACATTCTAGAACACCTGAACTGTTCACCACCAGATGGTCACGGAAGATGCATTGCTGAGGATCTCACTCTTGAACAGGAGATCAAGAGTTGCCTCCTTGGTTGTGAGCACGCTTTTTATCTTGCGCTTTGTTCATTGATGAGACGTCCTCCTCTATCACGATCTGTTTACTTCCTGCACAGTCTCTTTCAAGATCCATCCCATTCTGGGCCAGAGGGGAAGGACCTTTTAACAGACTTGGCTCACATCATCACATGATGAGGTCAGGACGAGATGGCGACTGAAGGAGACACCTGCCAGTATTACAAGACTGTGATGCCACTGTGCACGATCCCTTCTTCCCCATCCAAATTGATCCATCCATTGGCGATATTTTCTTCATCAATCCCTGTATTACAAGACCACTGTTTATCACCTTGTTGTAGCTACAACTGCTACCCATTTTTATATTAGTACTGTGCTCTTCCTGCACAATGCCATCTAGTGCGAAAGTGTTAGAGAGGGAGTGAGGCCGAGAGGCCGAGGTCGAGGTCGAGTGAGAGGCCGAGAGGCCGAGTGAGCGAGTGGAGCCGATAAGGTTGAGCAATGAGTCCGTGCTAAACGCACCATCTAGCGGCGAGAATTGGCCCACGCACACATGTTGAACGATGACTGGATTGCGCCCAAAAGGACTTTGCAAAAGCTCTTTTTACATCTGTTTTCCACTGCCTACGGACTGCCCGCCATCGGTTACGCGAGGATGTCCCTGCAACAGCTTGACCTGATGGCCGGCACACCCTGTAGGCATTTGACGGTCCAATAACTTTCACAAGGAGAAAAAAAGCAACGCTAGCTCGCCCCTGAAAGGTCGAGCAGGTGTGCTGTGGCGATGAGATGTAAAAAATTGCCTATGCAAATAAGCCCTTTCCAGAGAAAAGAGTAAAAAGTAGAACAGACAGAGACGAATGAGAATTAGAAGGATTGGGTAATAAGATACTCTTCTTAAGGTAACACTGAATGTGAATCCAGTATACGAATTAGTGTACACATACAGATATGAAGATGTTGTTTAACGGTATTATGTAGTGATAAAAATCTATCATGCCCAAAATCAAACTCGCAAAACGCAGTTGGGCCTTCCAAGAAAGCATGAGGAAAGCGTCATTTTCCATACGCAGACGAATCGAGAGAGGCCTTGGAAGAATAACGAAAGAAAACAGAGAGAAGTCATCTAATCACAAAGTTGCGTGAGGCCGCCTTTCCAGTCACGCAGAGAAATAATTCAACTAGAGGACATTTCCCATAAGTCATCAGGGGCCACTGTCACTATAGCAAAGCCTCGATTTAACGATAGTCTGGCTGCGGAGCAGCTGCTTGCGCTCTTGAGTCCCGATTCTAGCGACGGCGAATTCGTTAGATCGAGACTTTACTGCTGAACGTATGCACGACGTCATACTGTGCGCACAGACAGCATGTCCTACCGGTATGTATGTGCAGTATGTACACAGCAGCAGTGCCAAGCACTGCTACGAAGAGCTGTACTGCAGGTGCAATACCCTTATGTAGGCACACGGACAATATTGAGGTAGCTACTTCGTTGAAACGGACTGGAAAGAGTTTCTATAACTACTTCATCATCGTACTCGCAGGAGATGAGAAAATTATGCACGATCCACGACAGAAGGGATAAGGATGGATTACATGTAAAGATTGCTCCACTGTATTCACTACTTTGTCCTACGAGCGCAATAATAATGAAAGCGCCTGGCTTTCTACCAATATTGCTCTTTTATTTCTCCAGTGCCCAGAGCCCAGAGCCATTCTTCTCTCACGATATTAGCATCATTTTTCCCCCCATAATGTTCCTTCCTCGGACAGACAAAAATGGGTGCTGCGTTATAGCACGTATTGAAGTGAATTGCGCCGTCTCGTGGGCTGTAGCGGGGGATCTCTTAATGGAAGAATGAGGATATGTCTTCAAATTACTTTTTTTCCCGATCTCGTCTGCTGGAGGTTCTACCTTGTGCACAGGGTCTAGGGCCTCTCATTCTTCGCAATCCACAAGGCCTCAGCTGCGGCCTCAGAAGCGCCTCTTGCTCCACGTTACTGGGCCCTCCATAAGTAGCCAGAGATACCATATGCACTAGCGGTCTTAAGTGACAGGTCCTATTCAACTTCCTGTTAGGGGATTTGGAAAAAATCTGGTGCTCTCAGAGTTGTACAGGAAGCTCCTGTTTTGAACGTGGAAGCCTCATGACGACAACAGTTTCTTTCACTCTCTGCATAAGACTTCAGATTTCAGGAAATTTTGAAAAAAATGTCGTCATATCGTCTGATTCACTGTAGATCTTGCGGAGGAATCGCCACACTGAAAACTGCAGTCCTCTCCAAGCTGGACAGACAGTGCACAGCAACAATCTCTGCAGTCACATACACTTGTGCGCAATAGTGTTAGGAAGCTTGTACAAGCTGGATGCGGACAAGTATCCCGCTGCTTCTGATCCGCCCTGTATGTCGCCTTTGTAATGGCTCCCCCGAGACCCCCATTTCCACTACAGCTAGCTCAATACGCACTGCCCCTCAGCTCTTTGGAGCAGCGGGTACATTCACGTTAGCCACCGCTGCATGTCAGGGCGATGGGTTCCGCCCGGACTCGAAATGCTTCGGGTCCGCCGCCGGAACTGATGCAACTCGGGTAACGGGGCAAAATTGGGGCCTATCGAGATTGATGCTTGAATTTACCATCAAAACGTGGTTCTAACATCTCCAAACCTCTCCAGTAGACAGAACACCTGTACTATTATTTTCAAGGCCCTCGTGTCCACAAAAGCGGGGCAGCTGCGAAACCCCTCTTCACATTGTAAGTTTGAGAATAGTTAAGTGTTGCAAAAATTTTGGCACAATGCCGATGCACTGGAGCCTCAAATTTGGTGAACTACCTAAAAACAGTCTATAATTTTTTCACTGCTGCACATTTGAATGACATTGATACTTCTAGCAGCCGCAAGTGTTTTTAAATGATATGAAAAGACATTAATACCTCAACGTGTGCAAGAAGCATCAACAATGTATAAGGCCGATGGACTGTGCTTTTGCGCCACAATCTTTGCGCTAACATTAGCCATTTGAGTTGCTCCATTTCTGACAGACCCGGTACGTGAAAAGGCCCAGCAACACGCGCATTTTCCTAAGCAAGAGATCCTTCTTTAGTCACATTCCCTTAGTGACCTTGGTTATCCTCCATTTCAATTCTTCTGTGTATTCCCACAAGACATTGTTTTCCTGTGATACACCCAGTACAAAGTGAAACTTGAACCTTAAGGTACTCATCCCTGCTGAGGTGTAAAGAACCCAAAAGAACGACCCCCTCCCTGTAGACGTTGCTCATGCAGTATTTAGCTAATGTACACACAATACATCCAATTTGTTGATGGGGATTTATATCAAATTTTGTGAGAGTTGTTGCGCTGGGTGATACATCAGCTGAAAGTTTGTTTGGTCCTGATGCCAATGAGATTAGGATAAAAACTAACATGTGAGAGAACAAACACAAGAAAGTGATCACGGCCAGAGTGGTCATGTACGCTGCTAAAGACTGTGTGGCAACTGCTTGCACTTACCGCATAGACTGAAAAACAGGGGGAAACAAAGCAATTTTGATACCAGACCTTGTCATCACTGTTTACTTTCTTTTCCACAGTACAATTTGGCGACATTTCAAGATCACTTGTAAAAGAAGACTTTTAATCTGCCAGGTAATGTACATTTACAACGGTACATGTACTTCGATCGGTAGCGCTCTTCGATCTTTGGAAGCGCGAGTACAGAACAAAAAGTGAAAGCACAGAACACGACAGTGTAAGTGGATAGAAAACATTATGGCACCTTCGTCAAGCCGTCAGATGGAGGAAGAACAAGGTCAAAGTTATTGGCGCTCTTAACCAGCCTGGAGCAAAGCTTGAACAGGTCACATAAGCCTTTGGTGCTCCACCTACTGAGGTCTGTGCCATTTTTAAGTGTAAGAAAGATCCACGTAGAGACTGGATCTTTTTGAGGCTTTTTCTTTAAATGACGTGGTCTCCTAGCCTCGCATTCCTGCTAAATTGCGCCTCGACTAATTGCTATTTCGGCTCATTGCAATCAAAATACGGTTCCCCAGGCCGCTGTTGCCAACACTCACTCGACTTAGATCGTTGCTGCAAAGTCGTCCTCTCATGTAACGTCAACTCTATAAAGAACTCTCGCAGCTTAAAAGGTCTAGATTTCCAGAGACGTTTATGCAAATTGCTATACAATCCTTTCCTCTCCACCTCAGTAGAAAATGCTAGGCGGTTTCAAAGAGGTGGGAGGACGTGCATAATGGCTTGTTATTCCCGAAGGCTTTTAAAACCTCAAAGAAGCTCCTTTGGCTTATCGCCAAGGAAAGAAAAAGACTTCGTATGAACCAAAGTCTATCCAAGGAAGATTTGCAACTAGGTGGTTAAGATTTTGCTGCAATTTTAGTGGCTTAAAGTCGCCGTCAGGTTGTGGGTCTAACTTCACAAAATGGGCTGAATGGGCTACCTGAGCTCGCCTCAAGTGTTTAACTTTTCTTTGTGTCGTACAATAAATGTCTTGTGCTGCCACGTGGGCTCAGAATCCAGCAATGGCTGGAAATTTCGCTGCATAGGGTGGCAAATATACATGGGCTCATAGGTTTTCACAAAGCCGGGCCGAAACACTAGACAAACAGCCTTGCTGAACAAAAAGTTGTGCTGATGCCCGTGATATCCGTGGATTGTGTACTCAAATTTGGTTAAACCTGGTCCAGAAATATTGCAAGAGCAAGCGAAAATCCAGGAGAGAAAGAAGCATTCGTTGCTCGCCCAAAAATTGCTAATTTTTTTTTTTTTTTAGCTCTAAACATGTTTTTTTCAGAGCAGACCCTATAAGTTGGGCATGATTAAGTTGGTATATATATTGGCCAAACGGCTTGGGATGGAATTTTCACAAAATAAAAGCTGCTGATTAGGTCACACAATGACCAGTTAAGTTGGACATAGTGAAAAACCTCCGAGGACTTTTGGTAGGTCTTTCAGCACATCCTAGTTACCACAAAACACCCTAATTAATGCTCTACCGGGAAAACTGCAACTTTCCACATGCATTTGACCAGGTTTTAACGCTGCTTCCACTTTCCTTCCTGGGGCCGCTCAATTTTGCACGACAGCATAGCAGCTGGTACTAAATAAGGTCAATTTATGAACAGTCTGGTTACACCAGGCAGTTGGTTAAGTCATACAAATTGCCGCGACCCAAAGGTGTCCAACTTATCTGGCCTGCACTGTATCTCATAGGATGAACAGCATCCATCCATCCGGCCTGACTGAACTGATTAATTTTAAAAGAATCTTACACATGCACTTCCCCTACACCAAATGTCATTGACATATCTCAAAGGACTTTAAAATGAAACCAGCTTCCTTTGGGCGACATATTTGCTCTTGGCTGATGATAATTATTGTATGTTCAACTTTCAAGTAGGGGACAGCCAGGGGCATTTTTTTTTCAAGTTGGAATTTTGCTTACATGTTTCATTGACATTAGATCTGAAGTGCTAACATATCACAGGTATACTATACATGCACACAGAATTCCAGTCAGTTCCTCAAGCTAGTTTCGATACAGCTGGCAAAAAGCCGTGGGATCTTTTATAATAGCTACCCTGTATTGCCCCCACCTCCCCCTCCCTTCATCCTGGAGATCTTAATCTGCCTGGCTTGGCTGAGACAAACTTTGGGAGACGGATAGAGAGTGGGAGTGACGGACAGGGCACTGTCTTCCCCCACAGCTGTTGCTTCTTCCTTTGCTCTAGCAGGGAAGAAAAATGCAGGAAAAAAAGCACCAAATGCACTGAATGTTGCATTGTCAATCTCTATATAAAAAGTTCTGTTTTGTCGTCGCAGGCTGACGTCACAATGACTGGCCCGATTAAACCCTAACTTGCTATCTTTCTTTATATAGAAGAAAGTTGTGTTTCACTGTTAGAAGTTGACGTCACAATAACTGGTGCATTAAACTGTAACTACAATGATGATTGTCTATGACCCAGTGATTGTGCTTGAAGTAAAAGAGGAGATTTATTAAAAAGTTTGAACGATTACTAAATTATTATCGACTCTTTTTAACCAATTATTAATTTGATTAAAATTATTAAAATTCATCGATTATTAAAAATTTTCCAGTTCGAAGTCTTTCAGGTTTTTTGTCCTTTTCAGCCATTTTTTTTGCCTGGGCAGCCTCTCCTAGAAGTCGCGTTTTTGGCAGGTGTACCTACAAAACGGTAGAGCAAATGGAAAAATGAATGCAAGATGTGACTGCTTTGTGTGTCATTGGTGAGAAAGCTTCAAGAAAAGCTCTCAACAAGGTTGAGGTCTCGGGGTCTTCCCCATGATGACTACAATCTTGTGCTGGCCTCCTTAACCTAAGGCTAGCAACTCTTTGCGTGTGGTTTGAAAAGTTAGACCCTGGACCCCTTCAATTTAGACAACTGATCACCTTGTCACAACTCTGATTATAGACTGTATGGATCCCTATACTCCCTTAAAAAGGGACCCTGTCTACCATATGAATACGGTGAATGAGAATGAGCTTTCTGCTGAAAACAATGCAATATTTGCATCACTGGAAAAGCAAATTTTGTTTGTCCTTAGGCAATTTGCCAGTTTTCTATGAAACTGCTTTTACTCCTCACAAGCAGTGAAATATAAACAAGTTAGCAATCAAGACACCACCCACTTCTTCATGCAAAAGAGGAGGTTGCAAGACAGAAATGATGCTCAAAGAACACTTTTTGAGCAAATCATTCAAAAAAGTTCGCAGGAGTGAAGTCTTGAATGTCTATTTTTTACTAATTTTCTTTCTCAGGAATTCTAATGCATTTACTGGATATGAGAGTAGCAGCATTTCAGCTGCAATTTCAGCTTCAGTGAGTACTTCCGAGTATTCAGAAATATTGATCTATGTTGTAAGTTTTTAAAGAAAACTCAGCAGTGCCTTAAGCTGACTTGGCTTTCTGGGCTTGCTGTATTTGTTCCCTGAAATTCATTGCTTTGCTGCATGCATTGCTTGATGCAGCCAGTTGACCTACCCTGTCTATTTTGGAGTGGACCAAGTCAATGGCAACACTGATGCTGCTCAGCCAGCCTGCACCACTTACATGCTGACTGATACTTAGGGGGAAACTAATAATTGTAATTTGCAGTTGCAATTTTTTGCTCGTGTGAGCTGTTGGAGGCCATTCATCAAGTTAGAACAAGTTGGCAGGTCTGAAAAGGATGGTACCAGGAGGAAGGAAGGCATCATCAGAATATCTTTGAGGGGTGATTAATCAAGAATGGCACCATTCATGATATTTATTGGCATGACAACCTCAAGCTTTCATCATTCATCTTTAAATCTGTAGAAACCATTTTAATTTACTTCATCTCAGGTGATTTTTAACTTGCAGGTCCCCTCTGCTTTTAAAGCATACAAGTTAGTACATGTTCAGGTCTCCATTGAGGATGAAAGCTACTCTTCTGTGGCTGAGACTGCCTGCCCCTGTGCACTGTGTGAACTTCTCAATATTGCCACCAAGCTTAAATGTTCTCAAGATTTCATGTGCAACCCATCTCTCCTTCATAAAACTGAAGAGGTTTTACAGAACTCTTCTTCATGGCTTGTGGTACGGCCTGTGTTAAAAATCTGCTGACATGAATTAAAAGAAGTTTTTTGGAAAGACTTAACTATTTATCACTGGTATGGAAAATAGAGCTTTTTGTCCCGTATTGGCGAGTGATATCCCAAGGGTCAGCTTGGTTTTCTGACGAATCTGCCAGGGGAATTCAAGTGGCCCAAAGGGAAAGCTATGCTGTTAGGTGGCCTCATAACTTGCCATCAAAGGTCAAAAGGATCCTTTTCGTTGCAGTAATTTGTAATTTGATTCACGAAATCTACGTTCTGCTTCCCACAACAGAAAAGTTTGAGTTCTGGATGGCCAAAAAATCTGCTCCTGGCTGAAGATCGTGACCAACTTTTGCATGCACCTTCGCATGAAAATCAGTAAAAGTCGGGAATCAGAAATATGACTGACATTTCTTGTCAATGAATGGATACGCAGCTTGGGGTTGTCATGCGAATGAATGCAAAGAGTAGTGACATTCTCGATCACCCCTTGTAGTAATCATTGCTTGTGGCCGTTTCGTAGAATTAGTTCAGTATCTCACGTTCACTGCAAGTCGAGCCTTCCGTCTGCTGACACCATTCTGACCTTAGAAGCCGACGTGTTCGACTTAACGAGCGGGAAGGTGATTGATTCGTCTCAAAATGAGAGTGCAGTGCTTGGTGCCAGCACTGTCAGTGTGGTAGAATGGACTGCGTGGGCTTGAACGGGCGCTTCTGGTGTGGAATTGGGCGCTCACGACTCAACTTCCAAGGCTAAATTTGACCAACTTTGCGACAGCCCTATTTTGGCTCCATGCAGTTCCATTTTTGATGCTATAGAGCGCTCAAAGTGCACTGATCCGTTGCAGTTGGGGGGAAATCCCCCGTCGACCCCACCCCCACCTCCACCCCCACCCGTTTGTTCTACGTGTGCACTGGGCACTTTGCTGCCTTATATCTTCATCTTCTCTCACGCATAGCACGTAGGACGGGGTCAGGAGGGTTATCCTCTCGGAAGGGGGTGGGTGGGGGGCATCTATCCCCACGCCAAATTTCTACCAGTTTCGTCAAAACAGGACGTTGATGGACCAATTTCAGGCGCAGATTCCACAAGTTGCCATCGCAGCCTATGCAGCCCGCAGACATTACTGACTCTAACGACTGTAAAGCACGAGCAAAAGGTCCCCCCTCGACGTAATTGAGTATTTCACACCCTCAACTCCCATGAAAGTTGGACAGCTTCTTTGGTCTAGTTCAAAATGTCCGCTGCAGATGGGGTCTCTGGAGAAGAGGCCAGATTTTTAGGTGAGTGGCACGCCATAATTTTCCACCATCTTCTTATGACGTCTTCTACTCGCAGAAACACAGAAATCACATGTCAGTCAGAACAAAAAGGACGTGAATGAAGAGAATCCAGTGGAAAGAGTTGAGTGCGCGCGCATATTGGGCAGAGAAAGGAACTTGTGAATTAGAGCGGGAGAGAGTGAAAGTGAGTTTTGGTAGTGCTGGAATGGAAAGTCTCAGAGTCGACACTTTTTGAAACTTTCGGATGCGTCCGTGTACTGACACGAACCATCAGGTGGAAATTAAGAAAGGAAGACCTTTCATTGGCGTTACTTTCCGGAGTAATAAAGCGTAAGTCTTGAGGTGGCCACTTGACTCGGAATGCTTGCTGAAGACTCGACTCATCGCTTCATGAAACGGCGTATTCCCGGGGAGGAATTGACATAATCTGTTTGATTACGTGAGATGTCGACCCCTGGTGATGTCTTTGACACATACGGTGGCTCCTAGTACTGTTCTTCGCGCAATGCCACATACGTCACGCATTTACGCAAGAAGCGTAGCTGTCTTATAACGAGAAACCCTTGAAGCAGGAGAGCGAGAGGAAAAAAATCGAGTATTTATGAAAACTGACGCTGTCGCTGCAGTTTTCACGCTGCAATTTTTTGGCTCGTAGGACAAATTGTACGTGGGCAATAACTGACAGGCAGTTCCGTTTCAACTGACAGCCTGACTGATTCGACTTTCATTTTTGCCTGTCTACCCGGAGATTCGTGGCAATTGTTCCTGCTCGTTCACTGAGAAGAAGCAATATCAGGAGGGAGGCCTAAAAATGCTCTGCTGAATTCCTGATCTTATGAAGCTGAGATATGTGATGCAATATTAATGGTAGTGACGAAGAAAGAAGAATAGAAGGAAAAGAAGGCAGTATGATAGTTTAATGTGAAAAATTGAACACCGGAGGAAGTCTGCAGCTAGTCGTGCATTGTTTTTCAAGCTCTCTACGTACACGTAAGAGCGGAGTACATACTACATGTACTCTTAAGACATGATAGAAAGAACTAGAATGAGGTAAGTGAAGTTCGAAATTAGCAACCATGCAGAAAAATCGTACGAATGCAATAGGATACTTTGTGTGAAGCCGAATGTGGATATTTACCCTGAGAACCTGGAGGAGGAAAGAGATGTGAGAACACATAACGTTATGATTGCTCTAGTTCTCATAAGCCTCAGAAGTTGACGAAGGTGATTTACGCATGGTACTAGTACACATACATACGTATTCATACATATGGTATATAGGTATGTTCCTCGACGCACTGCAGTAGAGGGTAGCTTCTACCTGACGAGTCTCATATTGACTTGCAGCGAGCTCTTTCTTGAGATCCTGCTACAGGGTGAGTCAGAATTAGATTCATTCGTTCAGTGTTCGTGTAGAAAGATGTTACAACATTTGGCAGTTGAATATGAAATGCTGCGTGCGTATGACAGAGGATGCCTACGACACTTGATTGTGCATAGATCTTTGGCCATTTCGATTACCGACAGCACCTCTACCGCCATCACCAGAATCGGTTTCACCACCTGACCAACGCAGCATTGAACAGTGCAACTTTTGGCCAATAAAGCACTTTACATGTAAACTGTACTGCGTACCACCATTGTTGAAAATTTTCATTGGAAACCCAATGATCTTGTCACAACAGTGCTCATTCTGACTCACCCTGTGCACGTTCATATACCACTACATGTGCAGTTTGTCATTGATTTGGCTGCTCGTCCCAGTAAGGAGCGTTTGGTGATTTTGCTCAACCGTACTGTCAAAGATTCTACCTATTCCTACCTGAACTGCTATTTCTACACGTCCGTACGTGTACTTACCACTGGTCAAGCTCTCCATTGTCTTATGTGTTATTTGTATGCATGCTGTCCTATTCTCGGTATAATGCAGCGAGCACCACTTAATGAGACTTTGTGCATTCTAGTCCTTCTACACATCGTACTGACGTATGTACGTTCGTACGTAATCGTACCGTGCAGGGCCATACGTACGTACGTACGGCACGGTACGGTTGAGCAGAGGGGCAAATATTGACTCTCCGACGGCCTTTTCAAACAAGACAATCGCTTCTCTGCATGCGTCTAAGTTCTGGGCACCTCCATAACCTCCCTAAGCACCAGCCGTCAACTTCGGACAAAAAAAAATACGGCGAACTATGGTGATGATGCGTTCCATGACTCACCAGTTCTGAGACCCTCGGTTCTCTTCTAGGCTTCAGCACAGGCATGCTCTCCATGTCAATGTCCTTGAGAAAAGGATTGTCTGCCTCGACCCTTGAAAGAAAAACCTTCTTCAGTATGTGGAAGCATTGTATCATGTGACCCAAAAAAAGAGGATTTTCGGCAGTTTCTTTTTCGTTAATGATAGAATGATAGAAGCTTCTTAAAATGGTTGATGCTGCTTCAGTGAAAGTCGTGATTTGGAGCAGATGTCGCAAGGTCTATCTGATTGTCTATCTACCATGTAGTTCTTGGGGTCACCCAGTGCGGCAAATGTGCATGTATCGCTAGCTTACACGCTCTTCCGACATATTAGCATGTGCTCGTAGAAAGCACATTTATTGCCTCACAGAATGTATATGTACACCTGGGGGAAATGCAATCCTAGCAAGGGACATTGACATGCGTGTACGTACAAGTAAGTGCTCGTACGCCAGCGTACTATGCAATATTCTTCAGCAAAGGAATTGTCGAGAGTACACCAAATGCTTCAGATGAAGCCCCTACAAGAAAGTCATGCACATGGTACAAACTTAACCTGTAAACTTAACCCTTGCCATGGTTGTAAGATATCTGAGCATGTCGCTTGTTCGTTAAAGTACAAGGTGTGCCTACAGGGTATCCTAAAGGGTGTGAAGGTAAAAATGTGAATGAGTTAAATTGCACTTCACAGCTCAGAATTTGGTAGAAAATGGAAATGAAAACTTTATTGCTTTTATGACTTAATTCAAGTCTTTCTGATGTGCCTGCCTCCAAGGAGGACAAAAAGCTGTGGAGCGCTTGACATTGGCAGTACCAGGGAGGCTCCGGGCATTCACTGAGGCTGGCAGATCATCCAGGAAGAAAGCACGTGCGATCTGTGTGATCGAGTACTTTGCAGTCACTTTCTGTGAAATTCTATAAAATAAACAGTAATTCCATTGATTTGAATTTTCGCCCTTTCACCCTTCACATAGACAGATAGGTCTGGCTTAGCGTTGTCAAAAACCCACCATTCGAAAAAGGTTGGCGTCATGACTCTTAGGTCACTATTAGAGATGTCATTTACTTTACTATCAAATGCCCTACTCTTTACTAACACTTGGCTTAGGACCAGGTCCTGATTCATCTTGGATACCCTGTAAGCCCTGTGTAGCAGAAGTCCGTATATTGTGTCCACTGTACTCCCACACGCATAACACTGAAAAGTATCTTGTTCTTACCTATTCGCTCTCTGGCTGGCAGCTTTTTCCTGTGAATCAAGAAAAAAGGAGACAGTGATGTTAGTCAAGTTTCTTCAGCGTAGCTGACAGTCCGAATGAAGATTAATGCTTACAAAATGAAAACACAGTCTCTTGAAATGGGCTTCATGGGAAGCCTGGAAATAGATCTCTCTGGGAAATCTTTCATCCACAGTGGGTGAAACAGTGGCAAGAGTCGAAAAGGAGCTATGGAGAATGACATTAGCCATAAAAATCAGGATTAGGAAGAAATGCGAGAAGAGTCAGAAAGACGCCAAACTTTCTTTGCATGCTTTAATCGCTCCTTGTCGACCCTAAAACCCTCTCATTGTAAGTTCTGTACTGCGGCACTTACGGATGTACGGACTTGCTCTACGATGTTCAACTTATGCTCGTACATGTGCTGTGTACTTATGACAACGTACCATTTCTAATCTGGTCTTGAGTGTCTGTCCAAGGGCTCCCCACTTGCTGCCGCCGGCCTTCTTGGCCCTCTTGGCGAGGATGGTGGCCAATCTCTCCTGCACCTCAGGGTCTTCGATGTCCTCGCTCGCTTGGTTGTTGAGGACACCTCCGCCACCGGGGCCTTTTTCCACGTACCGTTCTTCGGTCTCTTTCTCTATACTCTCTTTAGTCTTAATCTCGGGCTTTCTCTCTTCCTTTGGTGACAGTTCTGCCTCTTTATTCTCACTTGTCTGAATTGGAGCAGACTTGGGCTCCTCGTCTTTTTCAACTTGGTCTTTCTCTTGTGGTGCTTCTTTGACGTCGTCGTCTTTTGGGGTCGCCACTCTCTCGTCTCCCAGATGTTCGTCATCTTGAGCCATCTCACTATACGGTTCGATTTCAGCCTCCTCCGCCTGAGGATATTGCTCCGGATAGTACTGATCTTCCTGATCGTACTGGTTCTCGACGTACTCTTGATCGTACTCATTGTACTCGTACCTCCCCGTGAAATGACTCTCGGGAGTGGTCTGCCCCGACGTCTGGGGGACGAACCCTTCTTCATGATGGTTCGTCGGGACAGTCTGCTCCACTCCCGCCGCCGCTAAAAAATGACCGGCCTGTTCGGGATCACCTTCTAACTGCTGCTCTTGCTGCTCGAAGTCCTGGTAACCTTCTCCTTCTCCTCCTCCCCCTCCCCCTTCTTCACCTCCTCCTTCTTCCCCACCGCCATCGTACACTTGCTGCTCAAAATACCCCTCCGGGGGCTCAACCTCGACCCATTCTCCATTCTCGTCATAGTAACCCGCGTACTGGATATAGTCGCCGTTCTCGTCGTAGTATCCACCTGTCTCCACCCAATCACCGTTTTCGTCGTAATAGCCAGAAGCCTCCACCCACTCGCCGTTCTCGTCGTAGTACCCGCCGCCCTGCTGGTCGTAATCGCCGTCCTCGTAGTACGTGGACGCGTCCGGGAAGCCACTTTCTTCAAGAGCGTTTGGCTCGTCCGCCGCCGTTTGCGCGTCGTCCGCGTAATTGCTATAATCCTCCTGGTGATAATCGTCAACAGTATTTTGCTCGCCAACTGCCGGTTGGCGGGGAGGAGGTGAAGGAACGTGCTCTTCGTCCTCCTCGTCCTGGCTGGCCTTTGAGCTTTCTTTGCTGATACTTTTGCTCTCCAGGGACTTCGTGGAGGAAGATTTCTCCTCACTGCTTTTGTTGCTCACCAGGCTGGAGGGTCGACTACTCTTCTTGCTACTGCCGCCCTCGCCCTCGCCTTCGCCGCCAGAACCGGAGCCTTCGCGGCTGCTGTGACTCTTGTTGCTTTTCTTGGCGCTGGTCGTGCTGCTTTGACTCTGCTGCTGCTTGCTGCTGAGACTCTCGTTGCTGCCCTCGGGGACTGTCTCCTTGGAATCTTTTTCGGTAGGAGTTGACTCTTTGGATGACTGAGGCTTTACTTCAGAAGGCTGCTGTTCCTTCATGGGTCTCGCCCCAGGGGTCACTCTTGTGACAGAGGAAAGTGTCCTGCTATCACTACCGGGAAGTACATTTTTAGTAATCTCAGTTGTTGGTGACACTTTTGCTCCTATTTTCGTTGCCTTGGGCTCCCCCTCAGGCAAAGAGGGGTTGGGATGTTTCTTGACCTGAACAGCCTCGTCTGCTGCTTTTTTCATTGCCGCCGTTTGCTCCACCTGAGCAGCCACCAACTTGTCAATGTCTTCCTCCTCGTCCATAGAGTCTACCTCATCGACACTGTCCTCAGCCAGAGAATCGGGTCCAGATTGAGTAGCATCCTCGGAATCGTTGTCACTGGAGCTACCCCGTCTGTTTGCCTTGTGGTCCGAGCTGTCGGAAGATGACACCGCTACCTCTCCCGCGGACGGCTTGACGATTTCGTCATCATCGTCGTCATCCACGTCAGAGGTCTCAAGCCTAAAAAGTTCCTTTTTCTTTTGCGCAATTGTTGGCGGCGGCGTCGGTACCATTTCTTCATCATCACTGTCCTCGTCCTCGCTACTGCTAATGGGACCTCTTAGTTCATGCTGCCTCCGTAGTCTCTCAGCCTCGCCGGCGTCACATGCCTCCTTGGATAGTAGGTGAACCGTCCTCTTGAGCTCGGCCATGACACAAGCCATCTTTTTCTCTACTTCACCTGACGGCTTGATATTTTGCGCCTTTCTCTCGTACTCCTGTTCCTCCAGTTGCCTCATTTCGTGCTGGTACCATTCGTCTTCTGGATCGATGCTCTCTTCAGTACTCTGGCGTTTGTGAGGATGTGACTTTTGTTGCCTCTTCACGGAATCTTGGCTTGGCATCTTAGACTTTTCCGGCAAGAGCGCTGGCTGCCTTGGAGGACCTCCTGAGACCTGCTTTTGCTGCTGAGCTGATTCTTCCATTTCTGCTAATTTTGCGTCCAGATTCTTAAGAGTCTCATCAAGGCCCTCTTCTTCTTTTTCCTTGATTGGTGCATCCAGACCCTTAGATGTGGTGGGAGTGATCGCCAACTCCTCCTGTGAGTCAGAGTTCTCCTGGTTCTGCTGCTTCTGATGACGGTACTTGCCCAGAGCACGAGAGACGGCAAACTCGCGGGAGGAAGACTTTATGGGTATAGAAGAGCAGGAGGAGCCATTGTCTGAGCCGCCACTACTACCTTGTTGTTGTTGCTGCTGTTGTTGTTGCTGCTGCTGTTGTTGGTGCATAATCTTAGATGAAATTATGTTTTCTGACTCCATCCTTTGGCTTTCTGACATCATGCTTTGGTCTGATTCGCTGGAATCAAGTCTTCTACCTGAGGGAGACACTCCACTGCTACTGCTGCTCACGGTCAGAAGTTGCTGCTGCTGCTTTTGATTAACTCCCCCAAGGTCCAGCTCTCTTGGCGCCAGTTCGCGCTCTGCGCGCAATTTGCGCTTCTCCTTCAGCGATAGCTTGCGAGACTTTTGAATCTGTGCGCTCATACTCGAAACCGCGGTCGTCGCTACTGTCGAAGGAGGCGACGACGGTGGCGGGGGCGGAGGCGGCGGCGGCGGCGGCGGCGGCGGCGGTGGGGGCGGAGCAGGAGTCAGCGGAGACTGCTCAAGAGATTGTTTTCGCTCTTCCTCGTGGGCCACTCCTTGAAGTTCTTCTTGGGGAGAAAGCGATTGAGGCCCCTTCTTCTTCTTTTTCTTGCCCTCGACCTCTGCTAATCGATCTTGATGAAGTTGTTGTCGATGCTTTACTTCAGAGACGGCCAGCGCTTCGGATGTTTTGCGAGCCTCCGCATCATCAACCCTGCTTGGGAGCTTTTGATGTGGCTGCGGGGGTTGTTTTTCCAGGAGTTGAGGCATCATCACAGCCTGCATCGTTTGAAACAAAGGCTTTCCATTAGTCACCTCGTCGACATTAGAGACGTGATGCTGTTGCTGCTGCTCAGACAACGAGAAGGAGTACTTTCCGCCGATGACAGTCAGAGGACTACTGAATTGCTGCTTTGACGACTCAGGTGGAGATTCCCTTTTATGCTTCTTGGGCATCTTCTCCTCCTGCCTTGGCACCGGCTGCAACACCTGAGCCACTTTGTCATTAATATCACCTCCTAAGGGCTGGCCCCTCTTATCGGCAGAGCCCCTCTTCTTGTTTTTGGCTGCCTTGGTCTCCTCTCCTTGATCTCTAGAGTGAGATCGCTTTTTCACCATCTTCTGCTGCTGTTGTCTCTTCTGCTGCTGCTTTTGCGCTGACGACGCCGAGATGATGTTCTCGTACTCGGGGCTGACGGCCATGTCGTCGTCGTCTTCGGAGGTGACGCTGCTGCCCCCGTGACTAGACCTTGCGCTGGCCGACGATGTCTTCGCATTAATGTCGGAGTCCTCCTCAGGTGATACACCTTGGCTACCCCTGTGAATAGCTTTGCCGTTAGCCTGCTGGTGGCCTTTGCGACCTTTGCCCGGTCGATGCTGTTGCAACTGTCGCTTGTGATGTTGCTTTGGACCTACATCGTACTGCGATATGAAGTCGGAGAAGGTTCCCTGCTTGCTGGCCTTTGGAGACGCCGATACTGTGAAGGTCTCTTCCTCTTCTAAACCTTCGTCGTCCGGACTGACAAAGTCCTCCAGACTCTGGCTGGCGCTCAGCACCAGACGCATGTCTGCATTGGCGTCACCATGAGCTGCATTCAGTGCCTTGTAGAAGTTCTCATCTGGCACAGTCTGATGACCATGTGGTGGTCCTCCTCCCCCACTGCTAGGTGAGATTTGACTGGACAACCGCCTACCAGCAGAGTCTGCGTTGTTGTCTGAGCTGTCGGCAGAGTAGAGGTCGATCAGCTGAGAGATTACAGTTTGCTGCTCTCCAAGTAGTCCTTCCATCTTCTCCATGCGCTGCCACATCTTGATGTACTCTTGGCTGAGGACGTCCAGCGCCCGCCACGCATAGCGCAACTCCCCCTCCAGACCCTCCATCTTCTCAGCCAAGATATCTATTTGCTCCTCTAAGAAGGGATCGATTGGAGGGATCTGCTGGGCTGACTGTGGCTGGTGTGGGTGTAGCAGCGGACTGCCTCTTCCGCTGGCACCTCCTCCTCCCAGCTGCGAAGATCCCAAAGTAGGAGGAGGAGGCAGTCCAAGCTGGTGGTGGTGCTGTCTTGGCATGACGTTGGGCACCGTGGGCCGTGTGGCCATCAACAAGTTGTTCGCTGGACCCCCTCCTCCTCCTCCTCCTCCTCCTCCTCCTCCGGGACGACTGACGGGCACCATGGAGACGCCAGCAGGTGCTCCCGGAGGCGTTGCTGCCCGGCCGAAAAGCGCAGGATGGAAAATGACTTCTTGGGGGCCGCCGCCGACGCCAGTAAGACTGGCAGCTGGTAAAACAGAAGCTGCGGCTGGTCCCGGAGCTTGTACTGCCGGCGGTGGTGGACGCCGTGTGGTCGGATGCGTACCGTAGTGAACATGATGCATTATGTTCGCGTTCCTATCCATGAGGTGGCGGGAACATTTCTGCTGGAAGCGCAGCTATTCGTGGTAATGCTATACTCTGTTATCATTTGAACAGTGGCAAGTGCATAGTAAAATGAACTTGAAATGGTGCACGTGATGAATGGTGGCAAAGCGTGGAAATTCTTATATCTCTTGGATAAGCACTTATAAAAGTAGGTTACGCACTGGGGTTTAGGAATTAGTACACACTGATATGGTTTGAGTAACTTGCTGCTGCTGTTGCCGTCTAAGAGTGCACCATTCCTTCTGATTGGGAAATGGATGTGCAGAATCAACTACAGCGAGGCACTTTTTCGTCCTCAGGTCGCTCATGAGGCACCTTTTTCACTGCTACATCTACTTGACGTGGAAGCTCCACTCCGTCTTCACCAACCACCACCCCACCACCTCCTCCAATAGGCAACCCACCACTCTCTCTTTCTCGCTCTCAGGCACACACTGTTTCGCCACTGGCCAGCTACAGAACTCCCTTCCGACTGCTTGTGCGTGCGTGTAAGCGTGTCTGAATGGCGGCAGCGCAAGCAGTTTCCTCTCCCCCCCTCTCTAGTGCCTACCTCACTATTACTAGTACTACAACCACCTCTATCGCGCGCTCTTTCCCCTTTTTTTTTACTCTGCTTCTTTCTCCAAGACTTGGATAGAGCTGCTTCAGTTCTATGATAGCAACTACAGCGCCACTATTTACAGAGGGAACTGGACTCGGGTCTTACTGATGGCTCTCTTTTTTTCCTCGTTTGTCGAGGTTTTCCCCGAGACCCAATAATGAACGTAGATCAGCCAGTGTCTCCGCGTAGGCTCCAATTGAGGAGAAAGTCATCATTGCAAAAGTCGTGCTCGTACAAGGCCGCGCTCGCCATCTCCGACCAATTGATGATGGTTCCGCAGCAGAACTTGTCTTCTGCCAGGTGGAAATGGCCTCTACTCGACCGGTGCTGGCAAAGCAGCCAACTGCATGCGAGGCAGCAACAATGTGTCACGTGTGTATCATACGTCATCGTGTCCGAGACGAGCAAATGATTCGAATTTGTTACTGCGTAAACTCGCTCATTCAGCAAGAAAACCATTGATATAGAATTGTCTCTGCGCTGAGCCTCCATGAGTCGCGCGCCCGCTTCGCCTTCTCCTCCAGCTGCAGGGCTTTCCAGATCCTTTAGCTGCAGCAGCTGAGAGGCCTCCCGCAGCAGCAAAAGATCGGCCTTAACTGGCTGCAACACCAGCACCAGCAGCAACAACAACCTTCAGCTCTCCAGTCCGGATCGACCGCTCCTGGCTGCCCGGCCAGCTGCGCTCAAGCCCAACTGCGTTTCGCCCCGGGATGGCCCTTTGGGCCCAACCAAATAAGATCGAGAGAGAGAGAGAAAGCAAGTTCTACCCCTGGTATTGATCCATACATAGAAAGGAAGAGCGACCTATTTTCTTCTCCTTGTCGGTTTCAGCAGTGCCCTGGAGAAAGTCTGGCTCTTTCCTCGGTGCAAGTCAATACTGTACTACTACTACACGCAAATCCTTATGCACTGCGCAGTTCAGAACAGTACAGTTCTAGTTCTACACATCGGTTTTGTAAAGAAGCACTTTACACATGACTTTGGATTTTGAAGCAAGCTCGTGGGGCATGAAGGCCCGAGAGCGGGGCCGAGGGGCCGAGGGTAGGTGCAAGGGGGCTTGAAGGACGGGGAGACCCGAGAGTTTTCGAGTCCAAAATCGCGTGTAAAGTGCTTTTTTCCCAAAACTACTTTTGTAGTTAAACAATACATTTTTTTATCATCAGCCAGTATTATCGTTATCGTTATTGTAGCTGGTGCTGTTGTCGTAGCTGGTGCTGTTGTCGTAGCTGGTGCTGTTGTCGTAGCTGGTGCTGCTGTCGTAGCTGGTGCTATTGTCGTAGCTGGTGCTGTTGTCGTAGCTGGTGCTGTTGTCGTAGCTGGTGCTGTCTTCCTGTGGATGTTTCACTACTTTTCGACATTCACTTCCGACACTTTCAGGTGACTGCATGCATTGAATTCCGCACTTTACAGTTGAGTCCTCCCTACATCTCTAGCGAATGATGAAGTAACTTTACACATGTTCGTCACTTTGCCACCCACCCCAGCTATTGTCGTGGTGTAAAGCTCTATTTGACTGCACGCTCGTAATAAATGGAAGAGGAGAGTAAACAAAATATGCGACATTATCTACAATACAGTGCAGGACGGTTCCGTAATGCTTGTGCACTAGCATAACTTATAGCACTTTGCGCAAAGTGCCAACATGTGTTCGTATATGCACGTACGTAGCGCACTGGGTGCGCCGTATTTAGCTTCACATCGACGCGCGCTACTTAAATTGTTTCTAGCATTGACAAAGCGTGCACTAACGCAACATGATGAACTATAGCAAGAAGTAGAGACTCTTGATAGAACAGATAAGAATTTTTTTTCACAGAATGCTGGTTTATGCTTTTTTTTCCATTAAGTTCCACAACGACTGTCTGAAGGTGACGTGAGGTCTGAAAGTTTGCAGACTTTTCATAAAGTACGCGTACCTATAGGGATAATCACAAATTGCAGTGAAGGTGAGGATTTAATGCTTCATGAATCACATGAACGTTTTTAATTAATTTGCTTTAAAAATACCGTCTCAAGGATTTAATCCTTCACTCACATCAACTTAAGTTATTTGCTCTAAAAGGATCTGCTTCAACGGATCCTTAAAATGTCGGTGGAACTGCTTCATTTTGGGCGTTGCAACCGACCTCACATTTTATGCTCTGTGCTTACTTTCCTGAAGATTAGGAGTGCAACTGCTTCGCTTTCAGGTCTTGGAACCTCTGGCCTCCCCCACCGCATTAAAGGAGCAGCATTTTCATTGCTGACTTGCTTTTGTTTTTTACTCGCCGTGCCAAGAGAATACGTTATTTTACAATTGAGTCATCGCCATTCGTTGCAAGGACGTTCACTGTCCACTGATATAAACGTCTCCGCGTACGATGCAAGTGTGATGACGTCACAAGTCATTTCCACAGGAAGCTCATTTTGACGCACCCGGTGCGTCGGGGCAGCGTACGCAGTCGTTGCACACGACCGCATGGCAAGTGCAAGGACAGGAACACGTGCAACAAAGGATGAACGGTGGATATAGAAGAGGAGAGTAAAAATTTGCAACTTTCTATTCTTCTTCCTTTTTTTACCCGCAGAAACAGCTAAATCTCATTCTCTTCTTTCAGCTCTTCTCTTTGTCTATCTCTCTTTCAGTTCTTGTTGTCTTGGGACGTCGAATCTAATATGCATTATAAGTAGATCTCTCCCTTGTCCGTCTGTAGAGTTCCCACTGAACGCCTCATGTTTAACCTTTTTTTGGTTGTTTTTTTTTTTAAGTCGGCTGATGTTTTCTTAGATTCACGAACCCAAGTTTGGGGTATTTGAACAGCGCAGAAAGTGCATGCACAATTGTTGCCTCGGCATTGAGAAAAACTACGATACCGACATGAGCATAGCTGCAACATCAGCTTTAACATCATCGGCGACACCAACTATGACAAGGTCGATACAATGACAGCATTTTCTATTTGTCCTCAGACTTCGTAACGATTAGCCAATATGTAAAAACTGCTGACAGTGTTTTGCATAATTTTTTTCTTTCCCCCACTCAAGAATATAGAGAAGACATTGCATGAGGTCTCATTTAGAGGTACTGAGAGACTGAAGTGTCGGGTCCACCCAATGCCAGGAAAATTAAAAATTGAAGTATCGAGTCTCTAAGCGCGGGAGAGTTCATGCAAATTCGCTCTGTTAAAAAAGGATTGAATGATGACCTGATGTGGAGTAAATAACACACGAAAATTCATCCTCATCGGTGGCATCAACACAGAGCGCGACGCCTGCCAAGGTAGCACGGTTTTGCACCGAGTGAGACAAGCAAACAAGTAAGTGCTATCCAAGCAGAGATCATTCTAATGAGTATATGTTTACTCTTCTCCCTGTTCAATTTCATTGACTGAAATGATCCCCAGGGGTGACAAGTGAAAGTCAGAACAGAATCATCAAAAAGCAAAACTGCATAATTAAATCTAAAGCTGGAAAAAATGTAAAAAAAAGTGCATGTCTGCTCAAACTCAGAGATGCCCTTACTTAGATAGCTTGTTTTCTTCCTGACCTTAGTCTTCACTGAGCTCCGCTATTTCAATCACGCCAAGACGA
>JAAUXU010060723.1_pt1 | contig 54159 bp, 76 predicted proteins | sample 7278151 | NCBI WGS metagenome assembly JAAUXU01 (sample SAMN14350113, study PRJNA611818) | marine sediment metagenome | isolation source: surface marine sediment (1.8m) | place: French Polynesia: Moorea | collected 2018-08
CTTCCCCCCCCCCCCAAGGTCCGCGATCTTGGCGTTCCCGCCGGTCCGTTGTTGGAACCGACGATGGAGGCTCGGAAGGCAACCTTCGCAATGTCCTGATTCTGGTTCCCCGAGGCCGAGTTTGGCGTCGCAAAGGGCGTCATTCGGACCAGAGTGGGTTATGCAGGAGGAAAAAAGGTAACTCGCAAATTGCCGCAAACCGATACTACCAAAGGAGGTATGTTGTGACTGTTCTCTATATATCTTGTGGCTTTTCATAAGGTTGGTCCCACCTACTACAACCTGGGTGATCACACCGAGACGGTCGACATCGACTACGACCCGCAGGCAACATCCTACGAGGAGTTGCTCAAGATGTTTTGGAAGAATCATGATCCGACCAGAAAGTGCTCCCGCCAGTACATGTCAGCCATCTTCTATCACGACGAACATCAGCGGAAGCTGGCGGAAGAGTCCAAAAGGACCGAGGAGAAAAAGAGATCGAGCACAATCAGGACAGAGATTCTCCCCATGGAGAAGTTCTACGAGGCCGAGGGGTGAGCAGAGTTCTCTTAGTACAAGCAAAGTAGTTTGATTGTTACTCGTAAGTCCGTGAGTGTGCAGTAAGTATATTTTTCTTAGGTATCATCAGAAGTACCTCTTACAACAGCATCCTTTTCTCTTGAGAGCCCTTGACATCGATCCAGATCAGGTACGAGTACAGAAAACCGGGTATTAGGTTCTTGTGACTATAACTTCACCTTTAATTTTAAATTACAAGGAGCTGATCGAGTCTCACGTCGCTTGCCGCCTGAACGGCTACGTCGGTGGCTACGGCCGTCTGGCCGCATTCGACCGCGAGTGGGAGGGCCTTGGACTCAACGATAAGATGGCGGATTATGTAAGGAGGCAGGTGCAGACGAACTTTAGAGGAACCTCGTAACAGCAAACCAGAAAAGAGAAGTGTCCATGTTAGTCCGGATGACGGGCGAGGGTGAAAAGCTCCATAGGAGAGAGACTCGCCCTGAGAGTGAAGTCTGACGTGGCACCGACTCTGTTCTGAGCGAAGCGTATATTGTAAATCAGTGATGCAAAGATATATTTTTACCTAGGTAACGCACCAGATGAGGTAATGCTGTTGCCTAGTTGATTCAAAACCAGATCCATCACTTGCGGTAGCAATAGAACATTTATAGTGAACATTTATATACAGGCACTGTATTAGTAAACTTTTCAAAATGACGAAGGGTCATTTTGAGCAGCAAACCGGTACTAGAGATCGATGCATGCTTCTTCCATGCCGGATGTAGAAGCAATTCGCTTTCATTGCCACTTTTGCCTGGGACGAAATCAAATCAGACCTGACCTCTGACCTGTACATATACACAGGTCACTGATTGTTGACCCATCCAATGCTGGAGCACATGGGACACAAGAAGAGTCTCAGGTGATCTTAGAAGAGCTTGCACCAGCAGAGATAGCGTAGACCGCAGCTGGTGCAGTTGACATGGTCATCATCTACAGTCCAACTATCGCTGTCATGGCCAGCAGAAATCCTATGAAGCCGGTGCGTTTCCTGCTCTGGATGACGGGCTTTCCACTGACGGGGACGAGCACCTTTGCGTATTCGAATGGTACGAGAGAAAATGGTTTTCTCTTCATCTTGATGACGTCCTTGATGTAGTCGCAGTGCTCCTCCGTGATGATCTTCTTCGTGAAGTGCTTTTTGATCATGGCAAGGTTGCTCAATATCAGATGGCTGCACTAACCGAAGGCGTGGCTTCGACCATGGTCACTTCATGTGCTGGCGTCACTGGATCTCCCGTTGAATTTCCTGACCACATTACATTAACGAGGCCAATAGTCCTTACTGTCTCGACATATTTTGGGCCCATCGTCTGTAGTTCTTGTAGGAACTCATTGAAGGCCAAGCCCATCAGATTGATCTTCCTAGTTCGGACTTAGCGCATGAAAGTGGCGCACGAAGGCATTGTTCAAGCGAATAAAGGTTCGTAATCTCAGCATAACGTGAATCGCGACACAGGTGCGGCGACTCACGCTCCAAGAAGTAGGACTGGCGTAACACTTCCTGTCAACAGATAAATCCGTCTGATCTGGTAATCGGTAATCACAGAATAAAGTACTTATAGTCTTTTGAACGGTGAAGTTCATTGATTTCATCATCTCGTCCTTGTTCTACCACCAAGTCCAGCATCTCCCGAACCTCTTCTAGGACACCCTCGTCCGTTGTAGGGAGACAACTGACAACTCAGCATCGGCCTCAAAAAAGAATTTCGAACTAAAGGAGCATATCATCACTCACAGCTTCCTCACCACATTCAGTTAATCTGTTCCTGTTGCTAATGAGTCCTCGGACTAAGATTCTTGAGCGATTTTGTCATTGACTGCTCATATCCTCACATTTGGTTCAATGCGTTCTTCAGGACTGTCTGGACACTGGTAAAAGCAGTCTGTGCCAAAATCACGTGTAGATCAATGAATTGGGAGATACTTTCTGTCTAAAATCCATGTCTAATTCTGAATTTTCTGAATTTGGTCTTTGAATTCATTTGATTGGTATACCCAGAGATCGTCACATCCGTCACCCACTGCATTGAAACGCTTTCAAGCTCCAGGCACTACTACTGTACGAAGAACCAGGGGGGCCAGCGGAGCCAGTAGAACCACAACCTTGTGGGTATGAACAGTTTGCGTATTAAGCAAAATCAAACCTATGGACTTTTCCTCAGTGCATTGCTAACTAATGCCAAATACAGAAGACCCAGTCAAACTGTGTCTTTAAAAGACGTTTTTTGACCGTCGCCGCTCAAAGTCTTTTCTGTGTCTTTCGGTGCTGCATAACTGGTGGAAAAGGAAGTTTTAGCAGCAAAAAAAGCAGGCAGATATATTCCATTGGACAAGAATGTCTTCTAATAGAGTCCTAAGAATAAGACATTCAGAATATGAAAGTAAGAAAAATGGCATGAAGAAAGAAATTAAAACTATGCTAACGTATGTGTTCAATCGATGACGGTTGTCAGGGGTAGACGACAATCGTCGTCTACCTCTGACACCTCTGTTCGTCACTTGGGGATGCTACACGATGGAGCAAACACGGAAATTTGTCATCATCAGGTTGGCGATATCACTCAACTATTGAGCTCAACACTTTTTCTGAAGTGTGTCTGACAAATTTATCTAGCACCACTGCGTTCGTTGTGCTAATGATGAGGTTGAAGTACGTACTCCGAAGAAGTTTTCCGAAATCGCTGGCTGACAAACAAAGGTCGTTCTCTGAAGAAGTTGGAAGATTTTCTTCAAATGGACCAGAACACCACCCAAAAGTCCCGCTGGGATTCACTGAGCTTAGGGCGCCAACACCTTGAGTAAGTGAAGTCTACACTGGGTTATACTGATCAATCTTGACTGACTTTGGCATCTCTGAATTAGCGTGGGCGAAGTCGAAAACCTTGTCTCGATAAACTACCTCTTCGCTGCCTCTGCCATGTCCATGACAGTGAAGGGGCCAAAAGTCAAGGACTTTAATAGTGACATGCAAGCTGCCAGCTGATGCATTTTATTGTCAAGTTCTCTGCCTTCATACTCGTCATTGTTGTGAACTCGCCCTAAGGTTGAACAAATGTCTCTAACAGGACTATGAATGGTTTTGAGCAACAAGACTGCAATCACATCCTAAAGTCACCTCAGATTCGAGGGCCGGACACTTTGTCAATGAAAAACTCGTCCAGAATAGATTCTTCCAGGGCAATCTGGTCAGCAGAACAATCGTCAGGCTCTCATTCCCAGGTCTGGGAAGCCTATTTGACCCAGATGCTTACTGGTCTGGAGTAGAATTCTATTCCTCCGGGTCCGACTTCGCCAATAATACATCTTGATAGTATCCGAAAGCCGTCTCCACCTCGGCCGCGGTCTGAGCCGTGGCCGTCTCCATCTCAGCCGTCTTGGCCTCAGTAGTCTCAGTCTCCGCCGCCTGTGTCTCTGCCGACTCGTCAGCCATCAGCGTCTTTGTTGATGTATTTTGGACCAGTGAATTTACGGAATATTTTCCCGCTTTTTACTCTCTGAAGGGAAATATCCTTGCACGATATTTCCTTCTCCTCAGGGATACCTTGCGATCCAAAACTCTGAAACTATGGCTGCCTCAGCCATAATATCGTCCACCGTCAGCTGTTTCTCCATTGTACGTGAGAGTTTGAATTGTGAGTGAATCGTGACTCAATTTCTGTACTGCGTTGCCCCAAATCATACGTTAAATTACAAATTAACGACCCATAATGTTTGCTCATATGTGCTACGAAATGCGACGTTAGTATATAGCAATGCTTTCCAGGCACTCCAAGAATGAATGCTTGACTATGGTGTCCAAAGCATCAGTCGACTTCTCATGGGTATGTGATGATTCCCCTCTGCAGTTTGATCCAGGTTCGATCAGGGACAGGTTCACAGAGGCTGAGAAAGGGTCTTTATCCGCTACTGGCAGAATTCTGTTCCTCCAAGAAGAAGTTCCTCCTCCAACGAACAAGAAAGTCCTTTTGTTTCGTAAATGGGAGAAGGAGCCCGCGATCACAAGAGCGATGAAGGCGCTCTGTCCAGTACAAAATTGCCGTTTCGTCATGTGCGGACAAGCAGTTGTCAATGATATTAACGAACGATTCTCGGAATATTTCCCCGCTTCTTTACTGTCTGGAGGGAAATATTCTTGCACTATACTTCCCTCTACCATATCGAGCCCGCTCTATATTGAGAGTCGACTGCTCCTTAATGTATGCCTATGCGTGCACAGGTCCGACACTGACGTCTTTTTCCCCCACGGTTACACAGTCTTGGCGAATGACTCCTGTGATGAAGCAATTGAAAGGGTGAAGAATAAAACAAAGCTGTTGGCACATCTCCGTTCCAACTGCGGAGGCAAATCAGGTTTAAAGCTAGCCTAGTCAAAGATCAGACCTATTGGTACATTGGAGGTACATTAGAACCAATATTGGCACATTACAGAACGAACTAATATTGGTACCTTAGAGAACAAACTAATATTGGCACCTCAGAGAACAAACTAATATTGGCACCTCAGAGAACAAACTAATATTGGCACCTCAGAGAACGAACCAAGGTAGTTCTCTAAGGTACCAATATTAGTTCGTTCTCTAAGGTGCCAATATTAGTTTGTTCTCTAAGTTACCAATATTAGTTCGTATCAGAACTAATATTGGCACCTTAGAGAATGAACTAATATTAGCACCTTAGAGATTGAACTAAAATTGGCACCTTAGAGAACAAACTAATATTGGCAGCTTAGAGAACGAACTGATATTGGCACCTTAGAGAACGAACTAATATTGGTACATTTGAGAACGAACAAATATTGGTACATTTGAGAACGAACCAATATTGGTGCATTAGAGAACGACTTATATTGGTAAACGTAGGCGTGCTTCATTCTGCTTAAGTGGCAGTTAAATACTGTACCAAAATGCCTGTGCAGATGGTTGTGGTGCTAAGAAGGAACATTATGATTTTACAAGAAGGTCGGCTCTGATTGAGGAGTTGATGAATTATTCTGTGTTGGACAAAGGGGGCGGTTGCGGAGCCGTCTTGAAGTGACTTAAGCTTGCTATGAGTATAAAGGCCACTGTCATTGAATGGCCGTAGCTGGAGCAGGCATCAAGACAGATGGTCACAAAATGATTTGTTCTTTCAGACTCTGTTCCTCTTGTCCTGGGTGGTACGAGCAGGGCCGACTATGAAAAACCTAAGTCCTGCCACCCAAGAGCTTCATCAGGGTGGAGGACTTCAGCAGTATAGAGGACCTCGTCAGTCTTATCAAGTTTCTCGGTCGCAATAAGGTTTTTCTTCTACGATTCCATGAATGGGGGAAAGTTTTTGCTACTGTCCAAGGTCACTCGTACTTTAATAATTCCAGTCGGTGAGCAGGGCTGACTCCGCAGTACTCCGAAGTACATTTCTGTCGATCTCAGTGACTAGAAGCAAGCAGTGTACGTACCTACACGACAGGTCTCATTTCCAGGCAGCTGTGCAAAATTTGCATGTCTTTGAACTTCAACAGCAAAGAGCCCAAGGTCTATTCTGACATGGACAGCTTCTGGAATGCAGGGAGAGACTGCAGAGACGAATACCAAGTGCCTTCTCGGTCTGGCAACCTGACAGTAACATAGAAGGCCAAAGCTGTAACACAAATGTTATTCTCCATATTGCAAGCGATCTGGTCAGCAGGGAAAAGTTCACTGTTGTGGGAGGGTAACCGTATCAAGAGTGACTGACGCTGTCAAAGGTATCAGCTCATGAAAAATGTTCCACATCGACATATGAGTAGTAAAATATGATTTATACCAAAAAATCAGACAGTCCTAGGCTGTCACTGCTACTATCAATGTTTCATTTCCCAGATCCTAAATCTGCATCAGTTGCAGGCATTTGGGGAGTTTCCAGACTTTGTTTTCAGCATCCTCATTCGCTGTCAAATTGTCTGTGAGTAGGAGGGTTTGAGAGCTTCCTGTCATCCTTCGTCCTGGCTTCAAATGCCCATTCTATTCTACCTTCCTCCTCACTGACAACAACCACTGACTCGTACATGAGTGGAACTGACGGTTGAACCCAGAGATAACAGTACCAGTAGTGTTACTGCTATCTCTGGTTGAAACTTCATTTACAGTGGCAATCGGTCAGCCACATGTTCCGTCTGCCTTACAGTGCCACTTCATCAGGCGCCTCTTCTGTATTGACTTTTATTGCTTCATATGGAGGTCTTACACAATTATGCATGCACATACAGGTATTAGGCTAGGTTAACTTTGCTATCCGTTTCTGCGTGCTTTATTTGTTGCAAGACTCCACTGGTACAACGACACCTACGTGGGAAGCAGCCGAAGCGTGAAAATCATGGAGCACAGACGGACCTGAGGCAGCCCGAGATGGACTTGGGTTGGGGTGGCTTGAACGAAGGAGGAGGATGACCTTAGTGATTTGCACTCCGAACTTGGAGATCCACGACAGGCTCGAACATTCAGAGAACGTCCACAGCTTTCGGAATTTGCCACCATCAACTATTAAAGCACAACCTTTGGAACGACAGAGTGGAGCAGACCGACAATGCTCAGAATTTGAAACTTCTAATAAACTACGTTCACCGCTGTTCAAAAAAATCCTCTTTGCACTTTTCAAAACACTTAGGTAGCAGGACGAGTGAAAACTTAACCACTACGTCGAGCAGACAGCGAGGAAGAAGTGGACAGTATAGGACACAATGTTGCGTATCAAGTCTGTTGACATGGCAGCTACCAGCAACGAGGAGACGGTAAGCATCATCAATCTAGGCTCTGTTATACACTTGTTTACCTGCACGGGATGGAAGCAGCTTTCGCACCATACCCGGGGACCTCACGAACCACAGCGGCGGATCATGTTGCTCAAGACCTTCGCGGTTGCTTGGTCTACGTACTTGCTCGCTTCATCGAGAATCCACTTTGACAGGATCGCTTTATGCTTACCCAGGAGCATCACCGTTTACTTCTACGTTAGCCGTGGTAAAGCGGTCCGATGAGACAATAAGAAACTGAGCGATCAGCAATACGTATATATATTCGACGTGTTAGCACTGTCCTCCTCGGGCATCAAAGTGTTTCTCCAGGACTTCGTGCGGCCTGCTAAGGCCCACCATATCGTCCTTGCCGAACATGTCTGCAGGGGTGATGATCTCGTCGCGGCCAGTCAAGACGTCATGCAGCAAGTTGGAGCGTTGGCTAATGCAGGGAAAGTGCCCGACCTAACAATGTCGGAAATAGTGAAAGAGTTCTCCCTTGGCCTTAATTTCCGTACCTGAGAGACGAGTCTCTGCTCCATCAGGAGCTTGAGCGGAGCGTGCAGGCCCTGCGCCTTGCGTAGCTGCTCCATCTCGGCTGCCTTCCTGAGGCTCTCGTACTTCTTCTCGCTCTGCTCGACTTGGTGCCCGGAGGTCAACGAAGGATGCGACCCGGGGAGGCCGTTCAGCATCGGGTCGGGCACGCCAAATTCGCGGCGGATCGAGCTCATGATGGAGTTGTAGTTGAGATCGTGAGCGGCGTCGCCGAACTGAGGGATGAGAATGCAGAAAATCAACTAGACTAGGAATGAGCGAAACGAGTGTCCAGTCCCGAGTCGCGAGTCTCCTGGATAAACGAAACGAGCTCATTCGCTACCCATCCCCATGCCGAAGCAGCTGCGCTAACTCGGCTCGTCTTAGACTCCTCAAGGTAATCTTTTTGATACCGATATTTGACTTTTTTCCAACTTTTTGGAAGTTGTTGCGAGTTGGACAAAATATCAAAAAGTTTGCTGCTTCAGTGTGTGATTTTTAACACAATGTGTTAATGTACGGACCGTTCATAACTGAAGCTTCGGGCCGCTTTGAAGCTCTGAAGAATGGCGAAGACGTTGACATTGAACAGTTCTGTATTTCAGTCCAAAATAGTCCTTGGACATTTTCGAGTTGGTGCCTCCTTGAATTCAATGTGTTTGCACTCGAGTGCTTACGAGAGCTTTTCAAAGTAAAACCATGAGACGAAACCTGTCCGAGGATTTAATTTGTCCCTGCGTTCCAAAAAAAAAAGTGAAGAAAACAATTCTAAGGGAGAGGTTAATGGCACTTTTTACTGACTACTGTCATATATAGTGTTTTTATTAAGAAAGTGGTCGCTCAAAGTATACACAAAATTTGCTTTTTTCCCGTCCATCCTAGTTAAGGTTTAAAACTAAAAAAAGCAACACCATTTTTTACTGATTGTCTCACAAATATAAACAAGGTAGATCTAGGTGGGAAGTAACAGCGGACGGTTTTCTTAAGAGATTCGATTCGATGTCAACACGTCAAGTTCCAGTTCACGTCACACTCGCACTCCAACCTCGTACACAACCTGTACAGTTCTCTAGTTGGAGCGATGTCGTCGGCAGTGATCTTTCCCGGGGACTCCGACGACCAGCTGGTGTCCAGTTTCTTCTCCAGGGAAGAGATCAAGCTGCGGCTGCTGCTGGACAAGACCGAAGAGAGGATGGCCGAGTTCGCTGCCTGCGGAAAAATCGTCGACCCCAAGATCAACTTCTACGTAAAGCAGCTCTGGAACTGGCTCGAGGGGCTGGAAAGACATGCTCAGTAAGGGCGAACAAAGTAACGCAGCACAGGACAGCTTTTGAGTCTCCTGTTGCTGCAGGCTGTAATGCTGACTGTCGCTTCAATACTGCAGTTCTCCCTCTGAGGATGTCCTCTGTGGCTTTCGCTCCCGCGTCGCATTTCTCCAAAGAGTCCTGGATGATCTGAATCCCCCTAAAGACCCAGTTCCAAGACTGGGTTTGGACTTGCCGTTCTTGGGCTTAACTGCGACCTCGCCCGTCTTGGTGGCAGGCGGTAGGGCAAGCGGAAAGAAGTCGACAACGGAAAAGGACGAGGATAATGAGGAGGTATGTCCAGACTGGCAAAGTTTCTCCTCTTGCGGTAAATGATGGCCTCATTGTCCCTTAGGTGGTAGTGAAGCGGTTACCTCAGCTAGAGACAAAGCCGTTCCGACCGATATCCCGGGCACTGGGCGACAACAACACCAAGGCCAGAATAATCCACCAAAAGAGGGAGCAGAGGCACCTCCTGGATGAGAGGGAAGAGCTGTTCGAGGAGTCGGACTCGCGTAAGTTAAAAAATTCTAACTTCTCTTTGAGCAGATTCACGTCCTTCTTTGTAGAATTGCGCCAGCGGCATACGGCGACGGTCCCAGGGGCCAGAGGTCCAGCCGACTCCGAGTTGTCCGACTTGCTGAAGGCCCACCACCAAGCGCAGGAGCAAGTTGCGGAGGAAATGCTTGGCTTGACTCGTGCGCTGAAAGAGCAGTCGCTGGCTGCCGGTGAGATAATTCGCAAGGACACGGCCGTCCTTGAGAAGACGAGCGAGGCTGCAGACAAGAACACCACAAGGCTCGGGATCGAGTCAGCTCGGCTTTCGGAGCACACTAAAACGGGATGCAGGTGCTGGATCTGGTTCGTGCTGCTCGTGGTCACAATTACATTCATAGGTAGGCGAGAAATGAGTTCATACTTCAGATTGTGTGTGTATGCGCGCGCGCAGATGTGCTTATTCACGAACAAATGATGTGAATGATGTAGATTGTACTTGTTTTCAGCCATGGTCATGGTCATGAAGGTCTTCCGCAAGAGGACGTGGACGTAGAAGTAAAGGATGTGAGCTCAGTTTAGAATAGGAAACAAGAATGTTATTTTACTGTCTTATTTTCTACGCAAAGATTGAACATTGCTTTGATCCATGTCGAGTCATTTTCTTCAAAAGTTTCTTCTCCTTAGAGAATTATAATTAATTTATATCTCTCCCTTTTCTCTAACGTTATCAGACGTCATCGTCCTTGGCTGACCTCTTGGCCTGTCTTGCGGGCCCCCTCCTCCTGCCCGTCTTCCTCGCCAACTTTGAGGCTTCACTAACCTTTTGGGAGTCTTCATTGTCCTCTTCTTCAGTAGTGGATTCCTTCTTCCTCATCTTTCTAGCCTTATTTCCTAGCGGACGTCCGAAGAAAGACTCCACTGAGCATGGTTCTGCGGAGTCTTGACTCTCGTCGCTGTTGCTGCTACGCTGTGTCGAGGTGACAGGACTGGCGGACGCTACGTCAGTCCTTCTGACCGACTTCTCGACCTTCCTCATGTTGCCGCTCACTAGCAGCTCCTCTTCATCTGACGTCTCTTCTACTCTGGTCACTTCAATCTCGGTGGTCTTGTTGGCATGCAGCTTAATGCAGATTGGTGAGGCTGTCACTGACTCAACTTCGCTTAAAGTTTTCTCCGCCAGCACTCCGCTTGATCTGCTGCGTCTGTCCGGGCACGGCGTCAGTATAGTGGTGTTGCTCTGGCTGAATAGGACTCTTCTCTTGCTTATGGCGTTTGTGCAGTTCATCGTGGTCTCGTCGGTGGCGGTGGTGTCTTTATTCGGCTCTTCAGTGTCATCAGTGTGGGCCTCATTGGTCGGATCCTCGCTTAGCTTCATGGCCAAGTCTGCTTCTAGTTTGTTTATGGCCTTTAGCGGAAGAGTTTCTTTTATTACAGACTTCAGTCTTCTCGTCAATTGCGCGAGTTCTCGAAGCTTCACAAAGTCTCCAGAGGAGAGCTGCAGGCTAAGTAGGAGCTTGATCATGATCCTGAAAAAAGAATGTTCGATTTAGATGTGCGAGTTTTAGAGAAATGAGGTATGCAACCGTACTTGGCGTCTCTGCAGTCAGGATCTGAAAGAATCTCGTTCCCTAAACGGAATGCGAGGCTGTCGTGAACGGTGGACCCCTGCAAATCCTTCGCCTGCAAGAAGTCCGGTCGCGTAAGCTGCACCAGAAAGAGGCCGACATCCTCGGCGTCGATGCAGGCCAAAGGACTCGTCACGGGGGCCTTGCTCAGTGTACGCAGGGTGGGTATGAACGCCTCCTCCAAAGAGTCCTAAACGGATAATCCAAGAACCGTTGAGTTTATGTGCACGAGATATCAGTGGCGATCCGGTAGGTTCAAAGAGAACTTTATATCAATGAGGGTTCGGCGACCACAGCCTACAGGAACCGACCTGGTCGCCGCCAGTACTCAGTTCTCACCTGATTGTCCCTTGATATTGAGGCAAACAGTGGGAAGAAGGTACCAAGGATGTGCCTCATTTTGCCCTCCTCGTCTGCCACCGCGGGGTTGTACCACATTAAAATGAGCCTCTGGAGCAACTTTGGCGAGGAGATCACCCCACTCATGAGCAACTTGCACATTCCCTCCACCACCTTTGACCGCACTTCTCCGTCCGGATCGTTAAGCAGCGGGACCAGGAAGGCCACAACCAAATTGCCGCCCTGAGCGTTGAGGCCTTGCTGCGTCAGTTTGTAGCCACCGCCGCCATCTACATTGCCCTGTTACATAGAGTGGAACATGACGCATTACTACTAGCCGTGAATCCCACTGCCTCACCGAAACACTCGCATTGTCGTGCTCAATTCCCAGCGCGGCCTCAATGTCGGCCCATTCTTGTTCTTCTTCATTGTTGGGTTCCTCAGCATCCTCAACGTCTTTGATGAAACCCTTGAGGCCATAGTGTATAAGCAAGTCGTTGACCATAGCGAGCGCTTTCAAACGGACAGGCGTCTCGTCCAGGCGGCCCATCTGAGGGACGAAGAAGCAAGTTGAAGCATCGGTCAACGACACAGCCGCGTTTAAGATGCGTGTTCACAAAGGAAGTACTTCAGTATGTTAAGAGGACCCGACCCTGCTTTGTCCAGGACCAAAGGTCTGAAAGAAGCAGGTCCAGGACATGCCGTGAGTTACCTGGAAGAGCAGGGGTAAATTCTGCCTGGCGACTTCTATGCTCCTGAGAGAGAAAACGGTCAGAGCCTGAACGGCTACTTTTCTGATTTCCGCCTCAAGGTGCGCGATGGAGGGCATGATGAACTCCTCCAGCAGCGACATCAACGTCGCGTTCAAGGTCTTAATTTGAGGGTCTTGCATCAACTGGAAGAGCATCTCCAGGCACTTGTGCAAGACCAGAGGGTTCGTGGGAGCACATCGCTGACTGATGGTGGATTGACCCTTCACTTCATCATCGTCGTCTTTATCCGAAAGGTCGATCCTGCAAATGGACGCAGGGTTGGAGACGTGTCGGTTCAAGTTAGAACCTTTACATACAACTGCATTCCCTGCTTCCGACTGGCGGGATGCGCATACAGGGGGCTGCTGGAGGAACAACTCTATCGGTACATGCATGCATACACTTACCAGGAGGCTTCTTTGTCGGGTCTTGACGCTATCGCGGCGGCTGCCGTCAGCTCTTCGTGCAAACTTTTTTGCTCCTCTTCCAGAGCTTCTAAGTTCACTTGCAGCTCTTGCGCCTTTAAAAAGTCTTTGTTCTTGACGGCTGCATCCAGGTCGTCCTTGAGCTGCATCACTTTCATACGCAGGTCAGCCAAAGCCAGCTGAGGAAACAGGGAGTTCAGGACAGGTGAGGAACTTTCGGGTGCAGCAACGAACCTGCTTTTTCCTGTTTTCCTCGTCCAACTCGAGCATTTGCTGAGGTGTCTTTCTCACCGATGAAGTCGACCTGACGCATTTGGCCGCGCCTGGCGTCTCCTGGATCAGGTCAGTGGCATCACTGCCGCATTCCTCGTGTTCTACTTTTATCGGATCTTTCAGTTCTGCGATAATCTCTGCCACTTCAGAGACTCGAGCATCTCTATCGGTGCGCAGGGTCGTGAAGAGAGACATCAGGGGCTCCACGAAGGCACTCGTCACTTTGGACGAAGCTAGCAGATCCTTGCATAGTTGCAACAAGTTCCGACGGCCAACCTAAGGCACGTAAACTGCTTCGTCTGGTCATACTGCCATGTCATGTTTCCTCACCTCATCAGCCAAGTCGAATATGGTGGCAATCTCAATCAGGCGTTTTGCGACAAACTCCCAAGCCATCTCGTCGTCGTCGTCTTCCTGATCAGCGCCACTGTTGCTCCCTCCTGAAGGACGCTCAATCTCCAGGATGTAATGCCTCAGGTAGCGACAATATTCGGTAAGCTCAGGCAAGATCTTCTCCACGAGTTCCGCCACGCTGCCGCCCTCCGATGCCAGGAAAAAGGCCAGTTTGTTCCAGTAGAGTGCAACTTCGGGGGTCAGCTTCTCAAAGGGAACCTGGATAGGCGAATTTGCTGGTGACGGGTGAAACACGGCTTTCTGGCATGAACATACCAAGCGGTTGGCGTCGATGTACTTCATTCCAGCAACCAGTTCTTGGGGCGGAAGCGATCGGAAGAAGACTTGCAGGACGTCGGAAGCAATACGACCGTCGTTGGACGAGTTGCTCACGTCGAGAGCATAAAGAAGCTCAACCACGTTGTCCTTGCACAAGTGGAGCCAAGCGGGAACTGAAAGTACATACCATACAGCCACTGTCTACGTATTTCTCCAGATACCCTCGATATGGATGCACACTCCGATATAAAAAATTTAAATTACATTTTTTCTACTGTAGCACTGTTTGACAAAAGTAAAATAAAGGTGTCGATGTCAGGATCGCTTGCTGCAATTGATTCTATCAACCTCCGACTTAGTTCATAACTTTGATATAGTTCGGTCTTTGCCGGCTATCAAGAACCTCATGAGACCAAAGCTGGACTGCACTTCATTCAGCAACTTGGATCATCGCCATCACTTACTGAGATCCCTTTCCATGACTCGCTTAACACTGTCCGTCCTGTCGCGTAGACCACGCTCCATCACCTGCTCTCGCTGAGCAATGCTGAAAGATCGAATGTGGATCTGGAATGGAAGTAGTCTTTCATTCGTTATTTCCGTCTCAGTATAATTCTTAAAACCTGCCTTGTCTGCGATGAACTTAAAAGCAGCTTTTCTAACATTCTCGTCAGTGTCCTTGGTACGTCTGAGAATGTGCGGTAGAGTGATTCTTGTGGCTCCGATCACCTGGACAACGCAAAGTCTGACGGACGCACTCGGGTCCATGGACATATGGAAAAGAAACGCTTTGATAATCGGACACTCCGGGTCCCGGGGATCCTAAAAGTGATTTATGCAGACAAAGAAAGCAGTTAAAACAGTAAATTTCATCAAGACCAACCTGCAGCCTCTGTAGAGCTGTAACCGCCTGACTTCTGATGTCAGCTACCTTATCCTTGAGCCTTTCCATCATGTTTTCGAAGATCTTTTGGTAGAGGACGTCGTCAATGCAGGCATCTTCGCCCATAAGTTTCATCAGATGGTTGACCATGAGGCAGATGCGCAGACGAGCTTGGGACCCTTGGACCTGAATGTACGTAGCAGGTCAGTAGTTGATGAAAGTTGTCAAAAACGCTCACTTACCCCGTGATGGTCAAGCAGCCAGTTCAAGAACCACTCCATGAACTCGGGCAACTCCAAGGGTTCGTCGTCGTCGACTTTTTCCTTGTTATCCTTCAACTCTTGGAAGAAGGAGGCCGCAAACTTGCAGCATGTCTTCAGGCAACGGTCGACGTACTCGTTGCGAGGTTGAAAGATCAAGGGGAGCCTCAAGTACCTGATGAAGGCGTCGAAGAAGCGTCGGCGCCTCTCCGGGGCCTCATCGGGATCCACCGAGCACCGGTCCCATATCTTTCTGAACTGGGAGACCGCCTTGGCGATCGGAACGTCATCCTCTTGGGTGGCCGAGAAGACTCCGCGCACCGCTAGCGCCAGCCCGTCTGGCTTGACCGGGGTCTCGTCCGGCTTGTCCTTGTCCTTATCCTGTTTTTTGCTTCTGGTTTTCCGCGCCATCGCTCAATTTTTCCGACCCGAATCCAAATTGGATCAACCCTTCCAGCCGCGCTCTATCAAACTAGTGACTAGGGATGGGCTTTGAATCTTGACAGACTCGAATCTCGAGCCGGACGAGCAGCTATTGGAAGAAGTCGGCAAGATTCGCACCTTGGAGAAAGACTCGAATGTCCCCGGTTAGGCCAAGTAATCTTTTACATTTAGTGTTCCTTGTACTGAAGAGCGACCTCAGAAGATTTAAAAATTTTTTTAACAGACTGAAAAAAGTGGGAAATTGCAGACATGTGTCAACATTTAGAAGTGAAGTATGTACATACTATGTTGTGGCAGAAGTAATACAAATTAACAATAATTCCGCTTCATGAATCACGAATCCTCGGCTCGTGACTGAGTTAGATGATTGATCCCTAGTGACAACCTTCCGTCCCACCGGTTTCCGCGCCAACTTCAAAAGGAACCAATCGGAGGCGTGCGTTTTCCCTCTGTTTTTCTCGACAGCGGACATCTTCAAGCAGAGGGAGAGGTGGTCGAGCCGTCGGAGCGACCCGACTCAACGACAGATACGTTGTGACGGGTGCAGCTCAGGTTCTATGTGATGTTCCTCGCCAAAATGCAGTTCACCCCCGGGCCAGGCTTAAGCAGGCTTAATTCGCCTCAGTTCCAGTCAGTTCACGTGATGACTTGCATATGATCACCTCGGAAATGAGCTTGAAACTCCATTTATCTGCTCCCCCGCTCAAGTTTACAACGATCCAATAATTAGTCAATGCAGTGTAGGTATTGTCACAGCTTTTAAGGAGAATTTTGCTTTTGTAGGCACTTACTGATATATACCTCTATGTTACGTTTTCCGATAAGGTACCCGGCCCGTATCCAAAAATCCGGCCCGTCAGCACCCTTAGTCTTTGGAAGCTGTTCAGCTTGTCTTGGCTCAATTTGCTTTGCTTGAGCTTGATTCCATCGCTATAGAGATGCTTAGAGCTATAAAATCTTCGAGCTCCAGCCGGGTTTGAGCCTGGCCCGGAATTCGCCCGACCTTCTAAAGGTGTCAACACTGAGCAGGTAAACCTCCAAACCTCGAGCTCGGGTCGGGTCGGGCCAGTCAAAACGGCCTTCCAAGCCAGTCAAGCCCAAGCTTGATCTACTTCTACATCACTAACAAAGTCAACCTTCGCCCGTCAATCCATCCAACTGCGGGCAGCGAACACGACCATCGTTGCGAAATCCAACTAGAACAGGGACATTATGGACGATTCGAACGCGAAAGAGAGCAACGAGAAGGAGGAGGACACCAACCTGGACGAGACTGTCCGCCAAATTAGTCATCTGTGCCTTGACCAATTGTCTTCACGATGGGTACACCAGATGTGGGACGAGCAGTTCACGGAGGCCGCGCCGCCCCCGGGAGGTTTCATGCGAGAAGTGATTCAAGGACACGAAGACGAAGTAGCCGCGACCCTGGAGAAGGTGGGGAGCCGTGAAGTCACTTTGAAAGTGGAAAGAAAGTGTGAGAATCAAGCGATCTCGTCTTTCTAGATAACAAACGTAGCCAGGAAGTGGATCGAGGAACACAGAGCACCCACTGCTGACGCTGAGAGCGGTGATGATAGTCACAACGCCTCATCTGTGACACCGGTTGGAGGATACTGGTCCTCGTTGAATGAGAGAGGCGTCAAGTGAGTAAAGCATGCACACGGTCAATGTCCTGTACACCCGAGAGGCCGTCACTATTCAAGGCCTTGGAGGCTAAGTGTAATTTTCCCTCATCTTGGCCATCGTCACGGTTTTTCTTACAGCTACAAAGGTCTAATCGCACTCCTCTTCTACCTGATCGACGGCGCCCGTGAGCTTAACGCGTCACCCACTCAACGGAAGCTGTGCACGATGGCAACAGGTCTCTACGTCGTTCTCTTGGCGATGCCAGACAGCAGAGCTTTCAGAATCTTTCACCCGGTGCTCTTTAACAAGGCCTTGGAAACGTTCAAACTGGCCTTGAAACTGCACTTCGTCAGGTTTAGCCCTAAGAAAAAGCAACGCTCGAACAAAGCCAGTAAGAAGGCCCAAGCCTCGTCTTCTCAGCCGTTACCTGCCAAGGAGAGGCCTAGAAGAAGACACTGCTCCAGGGCAAGCTCTGGGAGCGTTGACACAGTGGTAAAACTTTTAGCCTCTTACTGTTCTTTTCATTATTATGCGGATGAGGTGGTACTGTACTCTCTTTCTTCCGCCAGGAGGAAGAGTCGAACGGCGATTCCGACGAGGAGGAGGGTCTATCATTCCAGGAAGTGCAGGTGTTGGCGAATAGCCTCAACAAGGTGCTATTCCATTTCATTTTCTTCCTGGACCACTCCTCGTCCTTGCGCGCCTCCCTGGAATCCTTGGAGAAGAGCATGCAGGAGCTGGTGCTACTCACACATCTGGAAACCGGCATCGCCAGTCTTGATTTTGGTCTCTACCGGCACCAGAGGCGCTCGGAGCTCTCTTCCCTCGCCTTCAATGCCTACACTGCGCTGGAGAAGATCTGCACTTGTCCACAGCTACATGGCGATTCTGCTCGAAACTGTCTTCTCGCATGCAAATATCTACTACCTGGATTACTCATGACCCCTCGTGGGGCATCTGAAATTGCTCCGAAGGGTTTGGCCGTCATCAGGGAGCACACGCTCCACTTCCTGAAGCATCTTGTGTCAGTGGTAAGGAGAAGTTTTTCGTATGCATTTTCGGTGTAAGTGCAAGGACTGCACTAATATGATGTGTGTGTTGCCCATGTCGGCTGTGACTATGGTCTTTTCACATCAGGTCGGCGAACCAAGCCATGGTGCAGTTGAAGTCCTGATACAACATGTAGCCCTTCAAGTTCCCGATCGCGCAGAATTTCGACAAAAGGCTTCTCTGTCCATTTTGGGTCTGATGAGAAAGCTTCCTGATGACGTCTTCCGCAGAGTCATCTTTTGGTTTTGTCGCTGGGCACATAGCGAAAAGCTGGCCCACAGACAGTTCTCGATTGAGGTGAGGACTAAGTTTCAGAAATACTTTCACGTGACTCACCCTTGACGTGTGCGGCAGATGCTTGGACGACTACTTATGGAGGAAGGCCCATCTGATGAACGAGAAAATGAATCTGACATTGAAGTCGACACAGAGGATGTGGATGAAGACGGAGCGCCAGTACCGAGGAAGAAGCAGGCCTTGATCGCTCATAAGTTCATCTTTGGCGTCATCTTTTCACGTTGCCGCGACTTGGCCGCGACTGTCAGGGCCAAGGCTTTGCATATCGTGGCTGACATAACGGCAGCCAACAACGGGCCCATGGTTGAGATTTTTCAGAACTTATTTGCTGACCAGGAGAGAGCTGACAATGTCCGAGGCCAGGACATAAGGAAGAAGTAGGTTAATCATTCACTGCAATTGTGAGAGTTATCATGAGAAGTTCATGCTTGCATGTCATTGCAGGGACTGGACAGGCGTTGACTTTGTTGAGATCCTGGAAAAGCCCGATGCTGACCTCACTTCGGTGGATCCCCTGCCTCCTTCAGACGTCTTTCTGGAGTTCCTAAGGCACAGAGCTCTCGACGAATCGGTCTTCGTGAGGAAGAGCGCCTTGCAAGTACGTCTTACTTCATGTGTACTTCAACTTCCAGACGAGTGTTGGGCTCAGCGCTCATCTGTGCTCGATGGACCGAACTCATTCATGCCTTCAAGGACAAATTTTAGATTCCTTTCACTTACCCCTCAGGTACTAGAAAACATACTTAAGTTCGGCAGAGTTCACCCTTCCGAGGAGTTAGTGAGCGTACTCCGGGATCATTGCCGTGACTCCTCGCTGATGGTACGCAAACAGATGGTGTGTTCGCTGACAGACCTTGTCAAGAAGTTCCCCGAAGATAACATTGTCATACGTCTCTGGGTCGACGGCGTGTTCCCACTCTTCCTCGATGTGGAGCAAAGAGTGGCGGAGAAAGTTCACGAGGTAAGAAGGGTGTTGGAATCCCAAGAATGCAGCTTAAGCGAGTTTGACAGTCCTGACATGCAACCTTCACGAAATGCTTTAATTTCCAGTGCGTTTGGGAGTGTCTTTTTAAGAACTTGGTGCGGTTCAGCGAGTCCAAGCAGAGCTCTCACTTTTTGCCTTGGAAAATCATGTGTCAAGCAAAGAGTTTGAAGATGACCAAGTATCTGTCACGGGCCTGTGGGAATTGGGCCAAGGAGGAACTTTTGAAGTCCAGCTTACTGGAGGTTTGTTTGTTTTCTTCGCTTCATTTGGGCGATTAGTCCTGCATTATCTTCGCATAGGTACTGAAGACCCATGTGGACACAGAGAACAAGGACTACGCGTGGCTGTTACTGTCGCTGGTGACGGTGCACGTGCCGGTACAAGACCCGCACTTCGTCATGGAGTACTTTAATACTTCCATTCACATGCCAGAAGGGGTAAGCAATAGGATGACTTGCTCAGTTTTCTTGGCAGATATCAACGATACATATGTACAGAGAGCAGGCATTCAGAGGTACCTACTTCTGAAGTCCTTGCCTTAGATGACGTCTCTCATGTATACCTCATGTACGGTCGCAGGTAGCCAGAGCGCCCTTTCATCTCGACGTCTTTTACAGGTTGGCCTGTACACCCTGCTACACGTACTTCGGGTTCTCTTTGCTTCTGTTATTCGCTTGAGCGTCGATGAACAGAAACAGTTGCAGCAGGACCTCGTCCTTCTCGTCACCCGCTTCGCGGTTCCGCCCGAGCTTATCTCTACCGCGATCGACATCGCCACAGTTGTCTCGGACATCGAGGCTACTGAACCAGGAGAAGGTGGTCAGGTCAACAGGAACACGGAAGCGTTCCACAAGCGCTACCAGACTCTCGTCGATGACTGGGCTGTCGAAATCATAAAGGTGATGAAGCACCCTAGGTGTAAAAAGGCTTTTTTTGCGTGTTTCACTTTACTGCAAAAGATGAGGGAGGTATCTTTTTACTTTTTTGGTCGGCAAATTGAGGAGGACCTTCCTCGATCCTCATGACTTTCGTCAACTCATTTGCATGTACCGTGATCTCATGTATTTAAGGTGATTGATAAGGAGTTGACGGCGAAGATCTTGAACCCCACCTGCAGCCAGGACGGTGGAGATGCGGAGAGTGTGCGCATGATGCGCCAGATCTTTACGTTGGGAGAGCTAGCTCAGATATGTCCCACAAAGATCAACAATCGGCTGTTCCTGCTCATGCAAAGCATCATCTTCCAAGAGGTGAGCACAAATAGTGTCTTTTTGCCACTGCAACGCTGTCGCAGTGTTACCTTGAAGGCAGGATTCCAGCGGGAATCGGATATCAAATGATACTTGTTGGAGATCAATTACCCGGGTTTTTTTTTGTTTCTTTTTTCGCAGGGCAAGAAGCATCACCCCAAAAACAAACACAACAATGATTCCGCCCCGGAAATCCCTAGCAGCCAGACCCAGAGAAGTCAACCACCACCGTGCGCGTTCACCCCGACAACGCGCCTCCAGGCAGTGGCCATCGTTACCCTCGCCAAGATGTGTCTGCAAGTGAGTGCTTCTACTCATGCATGAGTCCGTAAGTTTAAAAGCACTAACCACAACTTTTGTTTTTGTGTTTGTTGCTACCAGCACGAAGACATGGCCAAAAAGATCGTTCCTGCATTCGGTCGCCTGCTGGACACAGCCGGCGCAGAGGTTTCCATCAAGAACAATGTCATGTATGCGCTGACCGATATGTGCGTTAGGTACGCGAACCTGGTGGATCCGCTGATTTCGCAGATGACTGCGTGTTTGAAGGTAATTTCGACCGTCCTTGTCGTCATCCCGGAGTGATAAATACCCGGACATGCTGATTACCTCCATTCCAGGACCCGTCATTGGTAGTGAGGTCCACGACGCTGGTGACTTTGATTTACCTTCTTCAAGAGGACTACCTCAAGATGAGCGGACGCGGCACCTTCTTCTTCAGGATTCTACAAACTCTCTGTGATGAGAGCGAGGAGGTGGTGCTGCAATAAAGCCACTGTGGTAAAGGCTGCTAACATGCCTGTGTTCTTTACAGATTCGTCACCTTACGACGTTCTATATGCAACAAAGGTTGCTGAAAAGGAATCCCAAAGTCATGTATTCTCACTTCATTGAGGCTATCTTTCACTTCAACGAGTATGAGGTATGCAGAAGTCAATTCTTCAAGGTGACAAATGTGTGATTCCTTTACTTCCCACAGGACCATCCTAAATTTAACAAGTTCATCTTGTCGGAGCACGAGAAGAAGCTTTTTTCACTCAAGGGTCCCAATCACAAGTCGGAGCGCATAAAACTCTACAAGTTTATGCTGGAGCACATGACTGATGAATACCGATTCCAGACCACGTATAGACTCTGCCAGGACATCCTGAATGGTGCTGTGGAAGGACTTGTCCAGCTAAACGAAGATTCCTATGGACTGTTGCAGGTACAGTAAAAGTCCGATTAAGTCAGTTTCTTGGAGTCTTTAATTCATTACAGCCTCCGATTCAATGATCAACTTTTGTGACCGATCTCAACTGTTGGGTATGAAAAGACCACAACTGACTGGGAATCATGACACAAACGCAACGCAATAGATTTGCTTGCAGTGTAGCCATACGCGGATTTTCTGTCACCAATAGCAAAAAGCAGAAAAATCTCTCTCCTTGGCAAACGAAGCAATGATCAGGGAAAGGTTCAGTCAGCCTGACTGTAGTCGAGTGAGCATAGCAAAAGAATGCTGTGCCTCGCTGTGCATGGTTGGCACGTTGGTCAAGAACAAGGAATTCCCGAAGGCATATGACAGTAGCCTGACATTTACCCATTGGACCCTTTTGTAAAATGGATGGAAGAGCAGCATTGAAGCACACTCCAGTTTAAGTATATATTTTTTCAAATCCCAAGACTAAACAGAAGTGTTTTTCTAGTGTACATACGAACTAACTATGTGCATGCATGCCACTCCTTTCCCCTTAGGACACGCTTTGGTGTCTGGCGTCTGAGGAGATCAAACTTGCAAGCCTGAGAAGTAAACAAGAAGACGTTGGAGAAAATGAAGATGGGACTGAGAACACGCAAAGCTCCTCAAACCAAGATGTACGCGGAGCACTGATTGTGGCTGCCAGGAAGTCGATCATTTCACAGGTCAGAGAAGGTCTACATAAGTCAGAAGGGGCTCAGCTGCCTAAATTGAAGGAGTCATGGGTCTAATTTTTTCGTGACTATTCAGTCCACCACTAACGAGCAGAGAGTCGCACGCCCAAATCAATGTGGTCAGGCTTATAGTTTTCAATGGGGCGGACCCAGATCCCTCATACTTATTCACGGCTTTCTAATAACATGAAAATTGAATGCATCCTAAAACGGTTCCAGCTCGACGTTAGTAAATGCTGCAGTTAAGTCCGGTTACAGTGACACGCTTAGACCCGTAAGAAAATGTCACTTTACCCGTCCTGTTACTGTCAGCAATGTTCTTATTTCGTGGAGATGTGGTTTTGGGACTGTTGTGGTTGACAATTGCTCACCTGGTCTTCTTTTTCCAGTTTGTCAAAAAGAACGTGATCGAGAATATAATCCCTATCATCATCGCGCTCAAGCATCGTCTAGAGGAGCTCAAGTCTCCACTGATTGGAGACCTCATGAACTGCCTCCGGGAACTCATGAAAGATTATAAAAACGAGGTGAAGGATATGCTGGCCGCGGACAAGCAACTGGCTGCCGAAATCGAGTTCGATCTCAAGAAGTGGGCGGCGCAGGAGGAAGAAGCTGCTCGGAAGGAGGCAGAGGTAAATGAACTATGGTTTCATGTAAATATCAGTAGGCTCATAGGCCTGAAGATATTAAAAACAACCACACGTCTTCCTCGCATGACGCAGCTGGCCAGAATGAAGCAGAAGGTAGTGTGGCATGGAAGTACTTGTGACGAGACAGTGCGATTGTCCATGTTACTTACTGTATACTGTAAAATGCTTTGAATTGTACGTCCTATCCTTTGCTGCTTTCCACTAGGCGGTCCAATCCTCGCCGACGCAGCATGAACGCTTGATCCGAATCTTCCTGGAGTCTGCAGTGAGCGCTATCAAGGACAAGATGCAACGACGAAGTGACGGACGCAGAAGTAATGAAGAAAGAGAGGAATCAGCGTCGGAAGGTAAGACGACTCAGACTGATGTTTATGCGAAGTATTGTGCTATATTCTTTGCTATTTGCAGCTGGGGACAACGAACCTGTCCTCGATGAAGAAGTCACCCCACTGGAAAACTTCCTTGAGAGCAATCATGCATTGGAAGGAGACCGCCTGCCTGACCAGATTCCACAGATGTTGAGCCCAAATGTACGAGTAGAGGATATTAGCGCATCATTGGTAGGCAGAACATCAAGAGAACAGGAAAACACAGCCAGGAAGAGACTGGTGATGGAAGACGAAAATGAGAACACTGACGCACAATTGGAAGCAGAGACCAGAGGTGAGCAAAACAAGGCGAAGGAGACACACGCAGCTGTCGAAGAGTCATGTGAGGATATGCTTGAACCTGCTGCGAGCACCAGTGCATCCACAGCAGGCAAGAAGGCGAGAAACCAGGGTAACAAGGACAAGGAGCCGACAGAAAAAAACACATCAGTTGAAGACCTGCCAGCCCCACTTCAGGGTGGTGATTTGTCATTGGCAGACAAGATGACAGGAAAAGGGGAAAATAAGACCAAGAAGAGACCAGCAAGAGTTGAAGAATCAGATGACGACTCATTGGCTGCCAAGAAATCCAGGAGAGGTGAAGTTAAGACCAAGAAGCCACAAGCACCAATAAAAGGGTCGACTGATGATCGTCTGTCACCAGAGGACATTGATGCTCCAGTGACAGCCAAGAGTACAGAAAAAGGTCAAAATAGAGAAGAGGAGGCTCCAACAGATGAGGATGTGCCTGCACCAAGAGCAGATGTTGATCTGCCAGTAACAGACAAGAAGGCAAGGAAAGGGAAAAGTAAGACCAAGAGGCTGGAAGCAGTTGAAGAACCAAGTGAGGAACCGTTGGCTGCCAAGAAATCAAGGAGAGGTGAAGTTAAGACCAAGGAGACACCAACACCAAACAAAGATTCAACTGATGATCGTCTATCACCAGAGGAGGACATTGATGCTCCAATGGCAGCCAAGAGTATAGAAAAAGATCAAAATAGAGAAGAGGAGGCTCCAACAGATCATGATGTGCCTGCACCTGGAGCGGATGTTGATCTGCCAATGACAGACAAGAAGGCAAGGAAAGGGAAACATAAGACCAAGAGACTGGAAGCAGTTGAAGAACCAAGTGAGGAACCATTGGCTGCCAAGAAATCCAGGAGAGGTGAAGTTGAGACCAAGAAGACACAAGCACCAAAGAAAGGGTCGACTGATGATCGTCTGTCACCAGAGGAGGACATTGATGCTCCAGTGGCAGCCAAGAGTATGGAAAAAGATCAAAATAGAGAAGAGGAGGCTCCAGCAGATGAAGATGTGCCTGCACCAAGAGCAGATGTTGATCTGCCAATGACAGACAAGAAGATGAGGAAAGGGAAACATAAGACCAAGAGACTGGAAGCAGTTGAAGAACCAAGTGAGGAACCATTGGCTGCCAAGAAATCCAGGAGAGGTGAAGTTAAGACCAAGAAGACACCAACACTAAAGAAAGATTCAACTGATGATCGTCTATCACCAGAGGAGGATATTGATGCTCCAGTGGCAGCCAAGAGTATGGAAAAAGGTCAAAATGGAGAAGAGGAGACTCTAACAGATGAGGATGTGCCTGCGCCAAGAGCAGATGTTGATCTGCCAGTAACGGACAAGAAGGCAAGGAAAGGGAAAAGTAAGACCAAGAGGCTGGAAGCAGTTGGAGAACCAAGTGAGGAACCGTTGGCTGCCAAGAAATCAAGGAGAGGTGAAGTTAAGACCAAGGTGACACCCACACCAAAAGAAAAGTCAGACATGGGTCTGGCTGCAAGAATTGATGGTATTGATGCATCGGACTCAGGAAATGGGGAAAACATGCCAAAGAAGAGGCGGGTGTCGGTGAAAGGGACTCATCGAGGTCGTTCCTCTGCTGATGGGGGCGCCAGTTCGTCGATGGTGGACAATAGAGCCAGAGAGAAGGGAGATGAGGCTAGGAAGAGACCAATGCCTGCAGAAAAGGTGAATGAAGAAGTGCCAGCTGCATTAGTTCCGGCTACCCCTTTGGTGCCTGTTGTGGAAATAAATGCGTTGGATGATGACACTGTGTCATTCCACCTAGGGTTAGGTGATGGTTGCTCTCAGAAAAAATCAAAAGATGGAAAGAAAGAGAAGGGACCTCACCACTCTCGATCGGCATCCAAAGAGCCTGTGGAGAAGGAAGCAAATGTGTCTGTTGCAGCTGACATTGTGAGTGAAAGAGATGATGGTGATGCTTCCATGCGCTCGAGGAAGTCTGGGAAGGATGGGCCTGAAGCGAATGACTTGTCTGACTTAAGGGCTTCGCCCAAGACTCCTCAGCCAACTGTAGTCCTTAAGAGAATGACAACCAAAGCATTGTATGGGCTCCGAGCTATCAGTACGCCACAGAAGGATGAGAGTCTCCTCAGGGCCAATGTCACGTTTCTGGAGAAGTCCCAAGACCTGAGTTCAATCCCTGAACTGTCGCCGCCATCGCCCAAGCGACCCAGAAGTCGAGAGGATGACGGAAACTCTACCCGGTCGTCGTTCAGGTAAGCCTCTCATAAAGCGTTGTCATGATAGCTCTCATCGTCCTATGTCCGTCCAGGTTTCACCGTGGCAAGAGAGATCCCTTCGAGGACTTGATGCGGGACACAGAGCGCAAGGAAAAGTCGTCTCAACACAAATCCAAGAGAGGAGGAAGACGCCGTTGACCCGATGCTGTCCGTGGACTGTTGGAAGAGAAACCAGTTATTCAAAGGCTTTCAGGAATTCTTGCGACTGCACATGTATAAATTATCTATTTATGTTTGGACCAGTTTCATTAGTAAAGAATCTAGACACTGCCTACCTTTCTGGAGGGCGTTAATTCACTACATCCTACAGACAGGACGCTCCAGGGGCGCTCAGTTACAGTCCTGGTCAACCAGGTGACTTGACAACTCCTGCTGTCAAGTCCAAGTCGGGTCCTAACGGTCATACAATATACGACGTCAATGTGTAGTTAATATGCTGGGTCGAAAATTTGTATCTGCGCATCGTTTGAAGACTTAGTAGTCAAATGACTACCAAACTTGCTACATAAATATCAAATCTAGTTGGCCATAGGCAAATGCAACTCTGTTTAAAAGCTATTTAAAGCTATCTTCCTCATTGGTCCTCAGGTAACAAACCCCAGACCCCATCAATGAGTTTCCGAAATTGACCCCTTTTCGACATAGCCTGGTAGTTAATAATGCACCATACGTGTACATGCGTTTAGCACTATGGAGCTGGGCTCGAACTTGGCCCGTCAGCTCCGTCGGGCTTTAATTTTTGAGCTCCCGGGCTGCTCGGCCGAACCGGGCCTTTTCTCATCCCTAGTCCGACCAAATAAAAAACAATTCGCTATTTGTATCGGCGACCGGTTCTTTGATGAGCTTTCTCTTCTACGGCAAAGCCCTTCGTTACGGAGGAACCTCTACCTTGCTTAGAGGGTCGCCATGCCGGTGTTGCTCACCAGCTTCAAATCGGGCGCCGCCACCAGGCACCATCTCAACGATGACCGCGACGCGGCCTGCAGCAAGAGGATGTCTCGATCCATGGGCTTCAGGAGGGACAGCTTTAACTCTGGGCGGAAAAGGAGGTTGCCCCGACGTCGTCAGGCGCCTGATCTTGGTAAGAAAAGGCAGTCACTCGACTCTGGAGCGCTTGCTAAGCACATAAACGAGGTGGCGCAGCACAAGGGCTAGCATGCCGGACTGTATAACAACCAAGATTTTGACAGTCACCGAAAACTTCAGCAGCAGCCGGGATAAGGTGCAGCACTCGATCGCTGCCTCACGCCTCTCCCACAAGAAGGCCTGCAGAAACAGTCGTGTGTCCTTTCCGCTCTGTCTCGTCTGTGACCCCCGAGCTCCTAGACCCCCACAGGACAGCGACCTGGAAAAGCTGGCCCGAAGACTTGAGGCAGACTTTGACCTGACCAAAGAACTCAGCCAGCAGGTGGACAGGAAAGGACAGAGACAGAGAATCAAGGTACAGTTAGTTCTTTTTTGTGGTCCTTGAACAACCCATAGAACATGCTTTAAATTTCAGGTGCTGGAAGACCTACGCGGGCTCGACGCTGGTGTCACCAGACAACGGATGGCAAGGTTGCAAGAGACCCTTCAAGCGACGGTAGGGGAGGGCAAGGAGATGACACTGGGTACAAAGTGTCCAGATGATGGCAATCCAAAACAGCCGGCAACAAAACAGAAAACTTCCTTCCGGTGAGCCCCTTCAATACCCTGTTCAGGCGCAGACATACAAGTTGTACTTGAGAACTCTAAAGTAGCCTCTGTAGCACAGCAGTTCAAGTAAGCTAAAGGTGCCCGTGAGTCTCCCGACGCAGCCATTGTGTTATAGGCCCGTTATGCCGAAATCTCCCGTAAGAGCAGAAGTCCTCCGCACTCACTCAGAAGGCCAAGACAACCTGGAAAAGAATCGCAATTCGAGCTCTTCAATCAGCGCCAAGATGCCTGTGAAGGAGAAGAAAAAGGTTCCCGCAAGAGATGACAAAAAGAACAAAAAATGGAAGAACAGGATCCTAAGAAGGTAACAAGGTTCTGCTTTCTAGACTGTTTGACTTCACTATGTGAGAAAGCAACGTTATTGACCTTTCCAGAGAAGGTCCCAGCAAGGATATGACACAAGAGTGCATGGAAAGAATTGAAGTCGGCAAGGAGCAGTTGGTTCGGGCAGACGATATTGGAGAAGAGACCGATGTCTCTATCACTTTTTCCAGGTAAAAAAGTGAGATGCAATTTGAGTCCTTGACATATATCCTTATTGCTTCAGCTCCAACATGAAGACGAGTCCAAACAAGAAGAAACTGCAGAAAAATGGAAACGGTCGACCCACAGTCGGCCAGGGACCCTCATCAACCAATAGAGATGATGCTGACTTCTTTGCAGAATTGGTCATTGATGAGTTGCAAAGGCTGAATGCGGAGCTGAAGTTTTCTGTCGCGACCAGAGAGGAACAGCTCAAAAGAGCAGTCAAACAAGTAAGAATTCGTACTTATTGGTTCGGCTTTCTTGCACTGGTTCAATAATTCTCCTAAAGATACACCAGCTTGAAGAGGATAAGTCCAGGTTGGCCAAGCGTCTGGACGAGACGGTTCTGCGGGCTCGGCAACAGGCTGAAGATATGGCTCAGGAGATTAACTTCAAGGAAGACAACAACATGGCTCAGATGCAAAAGTTGCTGGCCAGGATTCCACAGCTGTCTGATGAAGATATAGCTGATGCACTGACCAAGAAAAATAAGCAGGCAGAGACTGTCCGGATCCTGACTTCCAAGCTGAGAGAGAGCAACGAAAAGAATGCCGAGCTCATGGCTTACATCAGGAAGCTAAGTGAATCATACATGGCAGCGTTTGGAAATGCTGACACCAAATCATCTCTCTCTAAAGTCAAACTGCTGGAGGAAGTCTACAAAGCTCACTAGAAAAGCTGTACTAGGGTACATGGCTCTGGTGATTCACTAGCGTCTACGCAATCAAGATGAACATAATACGCAACAACTGTGAGATATGCCTGCATATCTCACAGTTGTAATGTGCATCACTCGTCACCTGAGATATGTACGTTTACTGAACCACTCTAACTCTGTTCTATGTGATTTTGCACACGTCAGCTGGACTTTAATGTCTGAATTACCCAACTGGGGTCAACAAGTGTGAATACACAGTGATACAACACAATCTTGTTACAAGTGTATGAACAAACTTGTAATGTTCTTGATCACTACGACTTAATTCATTATGAATCATTTGATCAGTATGAGGGAAGGTTAGAAATACCTTTTTAGGACAGTTGGACCTTATGCATGGATGTATTTTTGGCCCAGGTAACGCATGCACTGAATTGGTCCACCAGCGTCTAAAAATCAGCTACCCGCTGGAATTTTGGCCTGACTGACCACGGCCAGACTCAAGCCCACGGCCAAAGAGTGCCGAGCCTTCACTCCACCACTCAGACACATTGCCCCGTGAGAAATTCAGTATATTAAAACAGGACAGCTCCATTGCAGACGAGCCCAGCCGAGAATAATCCACCAGCCTTTAATGATCCGCAACCTCCCCAGTAGGGTAGAAAAATCATGATGGATGACTGTGTTTATAAATTAAAACAGTCTAAGCGGCGCGCGAAATTGCGAAAAATTGAGGGGTCTCAAGCGCAAGTGGACTTTACATGAGTTATAAAGGAGAGTCTCAGCTTTCCATGGAGGGTTAAGTCGCATCTGTAGCTTTATCTAGTCAAAAGTTATGGCCATACGAAGGTTATCGAGTTGGCATCCAATGATGATCACCACTTTTGGTCTAAACTTTGCCCCCAAACCTTGGGAAAATTATCATCCAGGAGCGAAACTCTACATCACTTCAGCTTCAAAGGAGATCATTAGATTTTGATAGTGGCTTGAACCATATTTCTAGCTCAATCCAATCAAAAGTTATGGAGCCCATAAAGATCACCACATTTGGAGAACAAAATTATCTGCTTGATGTGTGAGTAGTGCACAGTATGTAAGAGTCACGGAAAAGCTTGGTGCAACTGTCATAGTGGTCAGATCTCAGTAAAACCTTTGATGAGATTCATAAGCAGTGAGTTTAAACAAAAAAAGACAATTGACATCTGATTTTTTAAGAAAAGACTATTTATTCAAAAAAAATTAAAGCCACTTTTTATTGTCCTGCTTTTTTGTAATTCCGAATGGCCTGAAACGAACTTTTCAAGTGGAACTGCAAAGCAGTAAAAAGTCATTTTCAGGTCATGAGGAGTCAGACCAACAAGTAGAACAGACAAAAATCTTTAATTTGTTTTAATATGCCATTTTCTTCTGCCATTCAACCGTGCTCCGGTTGAAGGCCTCCTAGGTCGTGCTCTCTTTCGGTCTTGGTGCTTTGGATTCAGTTACAGTGCTAACTTCGGTCGCAGTTTTGTGAACACGAGGGTTCCCAAGTTACATAAATCAGTAGAAAAAAATGAGGAGAGAAAAGTAGTGAGGACAATGAAGTCTTTTCTTGATCGAAATTTCAGGACAAAAAGTCATTTAGCGTAAGAAAATTACTTTAAGCATTTCCTGTCATTTTTTCCCATTATGTTTAGAAAATCTGTGATCTTTTAGGGAAGTGCATAACACTTGGGATTTGGAGAACTGCAAGCTGTATTTTATGTCAACAGTAAGCTAGGGGCATGAAGTGGATAACTATATTATCTGAAGGCACTAAATCAAGACCCCAACATAGGCTGTACTTCATATAAGAGCTTTTGAGCTTCAAATACCCGTCTGTCATTGTCTTGTCGGTGCCATTCCTGATAGCCTCTTGTTTAAGTTTCCTGACAAGTTCCTTGAGCAAGGTGTAACCAGACTGAAGGGGATTAAGGCGTTGATTGGACTGATTAGCTCTTAGTATTAATAAGCTTTACCTTATATCTCCATTTCACGTCATTTAAATATGAATCATGTTCATTTGTGATGGTGGAAGGTATTTCTTTGTCCATCAACAATCTATGTATTCGCCATGATTTATAACAGCTGACTTGTTTGTCACAGAGCTGTTCCACATAGGCTTTCCAGCTGTGCGACAATTCCGTGGTCCACGCTCGCAGAGTCGCTCCCGTCCATTCGGTAGCTCGTGTCCGTCCAGACCCGACCCCGTCAGCGTCCTTGGCGCCCGCGCGAGTCGGCTGGTTGGGCTGCTCCTCGTCGGCTCGGCTGTCCGGTCCCTCCTGCTCGCGCTCGCCCTCGTGCTCGCCTCAGTACAGCCCAACCAGCGCCCACCACCCACTTACTCCACTCGGCCCCGACAGAGCTGGCTTTGCTCTTTCTGCTCCATTGCGAATTGCCAATCTTCTCCTCCCATTCGCTTTTGTCCTCCACAACCGACGGCGCGTTCGCAGTCCCCAGTGTCTCCAATCCCGACCTCGTGAATCAAGGATGGCTCGTACGAAGCAGACGGCGAGGAAGTCGACGGGAGGCAAAGCCCCCAGGAAGCAGCTGGCCACAAAGGCGGCGCGCAAGTCTGCGCCGTCCACCGGCGGCGTGAAGAAGCCCCATCGCTATCGCCCCGGTACCGTGGCCCTCCGCGAGATCCGTCGCTACCAGAAGTCGACTGAGCTTCTCATCCGCAAGTTGCCCTTCCAGAGGCTGGTGAGGGAGATCGCCCAGGATTTCAAGACGGACCTCCGCTTTCAGAGCGCCGCCATCGGCGCACTCCAGGTAAGAACACCTTTGATCCACGGATTTGACGGAGACCTATGGGTATGGGCTCAACCCGACCCGGAACTTTACGGCTGGGACCCGACTCATTCTCTGTGTTTGTAGGAAGCGTCCGAGGCCTACCTAGTGGGGCTGTTCGAGGACACCAACTTGTGCGCCATCCACGCCAAGAGAGTCACTATCATGCCCAAAGACATCCAGCTAGCGAGGCGCATCAGGGGAGAGAGAGCTTAAAAACTGCCTATAGTGCTGGGGAAGATCTCAAGAAGGAACAAGGAGTAATTTCCAAAATTACATGTGTAAAAGTATTAAGAAGCAACGTGGTTTCTTTCTGTCATGTTCTTGGTCCTCCTAAACCCCAACCCATCTCGTGTGTCGCCTTGAACGCTGGTAGAAGTGCTTTAATGCTCTTAAACCCCACCTGACCCCCTCTATCAGTCCTTCTGGAGAAAGTATTGATATGACAATGTTTGTAAGTTCTTGATGGTTTTGGAATAAGGTTATCCTGTACAATGTACCGTACATTCACCTAGGAAGTCTTGGACAAGCGTTTATGAAGACAGCTCCATTCTTTGTAAACTTTGTGCTGTCGATGACGATCCCGTTGATCTGGATGTTCTTGGCGCATCCATGGAACGAATCCTCCGCCACTGATGTGCAAAACATTAAATGAGTACACACTTGACAAAAGGATTGTACTTGAACTTACGGTCGCTTCCAAGCAGTAGCGTGGTCACGTCCCCTATCCTACTGACGTGGACCGTAGGAGGTCCGTCGTTGAGCAAGAACGTCACAAAGTCCTCTGTGAGGTCGATCCTCAGTCTATGCCATGTGTCTGAGCACGTGGCGCCAGTGCTCTTAATCCCCAACCCCTCTGCGCCCCCAGGAACTTCGAAGCTCAGCTCGTCTCCAAAGCCTTGCTTGAGCAGAGCGGTCACCTGAATCAAATGACACAAAGAAATACACACGTTTAACACTACATAAACAATGATAATGTGACACTAGTGGCGAAAAGTCGGATCATTCTCTCACCTTGAGGTGTGGATCGATTCGTATCACGAAGGATCCCAGAGGCCCGGACGCCTCCAATAAAGTGCCCGCCCTGATCACTTTGAAGGCCAGCTGGACCTCCGTTTCCATCTTGGTCACGAAGGAAGAAAAAGAGACCTGAACATTTCCGCCTTGTAGAAAGAATCCGGGTTCAACAAGGCGAGAGCACCCGGAGATGCCATTTTTCGTCGTTGCCGTCGACAAGGCCAGCTTGTGTAACCCAACTTTGAAGTCACGAATGCACCCGTTGAAGTAGGGAATGGCGCTCTAAAGAAGAAATCAGCACAAACGTTAGTGCATGTAAGCTCTCTTGTCCCTCCGTCAATCCTCACCAGGTACTGGTAACCCGACTCGTTCCCCGCCACCCGCCGCCTGTCGTTGACGTCCACTCCTCCGATCCAGATATGCCTGTTGATGTGGAGCTTCTTTGGGACCTTGGTCGCGACAGCCGCAGTCTTTTTGCCCTCTCCGTCGGTCTCCACCGTGAGCATAAGCTGAGTGTCAGCCTTGACCAGAGTGAGGGTTTTCCAAAGGCCATTGTCAAACAGATCGGCAACCTCTATCTCAGCAACCTCTACGTCAGAGACGTCAGAACTGCCCCGCCGGTGATATTCGGCTCGAAGCTCGGTGTCCTGCAGGTACAACACCAGCAAATTCTTGTTGTTCTGGAAAGGCATGGAAACTCTCAGAAGCTTCTCTTCCGTGACTAAGGAAAGGTAAATCCTTACTACTGAGGCGAATATGAGACCATCCTGGTCAAAAGTTCTGATCTTAAGCGAGATCCGGAAGTCCCTTTGCAGATCCTCTTTTCTCAGCCTCATTGAGAGTGAACTACGCATATGTCTGCTAAAATGAGCGGCAAACAAATCGTCCAAGTTGTCTTGGGAACAACCAGGGTACGTTAATCCCTCATGGCCTTGGTAGTCGAAGCTACTGCTGCTGTGGTCGTCGCTATCATCTCCGAAGTACATCTCTCGGCCGACGTCGGCCTTCAGGAAGGTAATTGGCTGGTTCAAATGTCCAATTCTCACGAAGCTGTTGAAAGAATGACTGATATTAAGTGCAGTTTGTCCAATATATAGACGCCCGGCAGAACTACTACTGCAGGCTACACGGATATGTGCCATTATTGGTATCGACTCACTTTTCTCCGATGAAGGCAAGATTCTTGATGGTACCGGTGAATCCTGAGACTGTCTCCGCCATCCCAGAGCTCCGCACCGCAAATTCCAGAAGACTAGGGATTCCCCCAAGAAAAAGACCTCCACTGCCAGAATCCGGACAGCGGATATCACCGACTGAGCGGCCTAACAGCAGTCCGTCTTCCGTGAGATTCTCGTCATCAACCAGTATTTTCAACCTAGTACGCCAAGTGGGAACGAGCAGTCGTGATTGCACAGCACAGCACCAATCTTACTTCTGCCCAATCCTAAAGACGACGACGTTGTGAAGTCTGCCGTCGTTGTAAGACCTTCTGCTGACGAACTTGACCTTGTTTCCCCTATCGTGGCTAGAAGAGAAGATGAATGCCAACCTGCCCTCCTCGGTCAGAGACACTGAATAGAAGTCGTCCAGCTTATCTCCATCGCCCTCCTTGCCCTGGGGTAAAGAAAGTCTATGGATATCACGTTTTCTTCCAGATTCTTGGGTCAGCAACCTGGAAAGTTGAGAGAAGCAGGAGTCCTTCTTGAGCTATCGTTCTGAAACCGAAACCAAACGTCGAGCTGGTGGTCAACGGCTGTGAGGAAATCTCCAAAACGCCATCTCCTCGGAAGCTGGCCACGTTTATGGGCTGAAATGGTCCTAAGGAGGGCATGGTCTGGTTGCAGTTACCATCATTTAACCCAACCTTGAACTCGCAGTGTGGCTCCACGCCGAAGAAAGGTGTATGCTTGAACCTCTCCGCCCGCAGCGGATTCAGGACGCTATTGGAGCCAGGGTTCGATACGGTGATGCCTCGCATCATGCCCAAGAAGCTTGCGAGTTGACCTGGGCTGTCGCTGCTGGACATTGTGGCGGCGGCGACTGAGTCTCTTAAGTTGGGAGGAACGCCGCCGAAATAGATGGCGCACTCCTCCATCTGAAATGATTGGTCCATTATCCGGCGAGATTAAGATGCAGGCTCCTTACCTCAAAGGGAATGGCTTCGGCTGCCTCGACGGTGTTGACGAGGTCTTCTCTGGCCCCGCCGAACGAGACTCGAAGAAGGGCTGTTTCAATGCCATTTCTCAGGGCTCGCGCCGCCTCCACGCCAACCCAACCTCCACTGTTATAAGTCGTTGAAGTCTCGAACGCTATGAAGACATTGCCGGCATTGGTGCTGACGCCGGGGCCATAGCAGATTACGAGGCGGAGTTTGCCGTGGCGAAGAGATAGGTGCATATATTGCCGCTGAAAAGGGCATCGTAGACGTACATCAGTTTTGTACTTCTGTTTGTGTCATTTACATCTGCGTCAAGGCAAAACTCCCTAGGAAGCCCAAGGGTGTGCTATATGGTCTAAGACCTCTTCCCATGCTGTGAACAATGGCCTTTCTTTGTTAAAATTATACAGCTTTAGTTCCTGATGTAGCTGCGGAGGTTTCCCAGGGAGGTACCGGTACTTTCTCGAGGTAGCAGTCCAGCAAAGACAATTTATAGAGTGTTAAGGCCCTCTGTGAGAAGGGGCAATCTCGCGGGTTGGGGGAGGGGGCGATCAGGAATGCGTGCAATAAAAACCTTCTCCGGGGTATATCTTTTCGTCATACCTCATTCTTGGAGATAATGAGCAACAAAAGAGCGTTCTCATCAAACGACCTGAACTCCATAGAGAGTGAGAGGTACCTGCAAGATAAAAAACATCCCTAAGGTTGACCACGCATCGAATCTAGTCCATGTACAGCACGACGTCACCTTGGATCGTAACTTTTCAGGTTTCTCTGCATGGCGTACCCCCTCCCGTCGAAGGTGTAACACCCCCCCGAGTCGTCAAATCGGTGGTCAAGAACCCCAGGGTGGGTCTCGCGACAACCTTCACCGCTGTTGTCAACAAAGTTCCACAATCCGATGTTTCGCCCATCAACGGATAACTGGTACATTACTCCAGCAAACTGACGACCAGGTGCCAAACCAGGAGAGCGCAAGAAATCAGGGACGCCGCCGACGTAAAGGAGCCCCGAGGGCTCGAAGACATGGGCGGCGTCTCTAGGCGAAGACTCGCCCACGGTCCAGAGATGGAAGGCGGGCCGGTCGAATACGGGCCTGGCTTTTCGTACGTTCAGCCGACCCACATGACCGATCCTGTAGCGATTATCTTGGGTTGCACTGTATATTTATTGCATCAACTGACGCCTCTTTACCTCTGTGCTGTGATGATGTACCACATGTGGTCCTCGGTCTTGAGGTTCCTGGCCGTCTCCAACGTCACGTTGCTGGTAATTGCCGTTACTCCTCCTCCCACGTCCCACAAGAAACTGATCTTGCGATCAACCATTTCCAGGGCCAAGAACTCGTCATTCTACATAAGAGATTTGACAGTACTGCAAGGTCAGGTACAGCTTCATACCATTCTCGTTACCTTCATCCCTGGTATGTATAATAAGAGTGCATCTTTGACGTCGGCGTCATCCACTGCGTACACAACGGTGAACTGATTTGTGACGCTGGCGCCGGTCAAGTTGCTCAGGCGATACGAGCGAATGCACGAAAATTTGTTGTCCTCACTATCCAACCACATGTTGTTGGTTATTGAGATCTTTATGGCTGCGGCGGCGTGTCTGGCCATCACTGCGGATGCGGCAGCGTTTGCCAGTTCTCGTCCCACCCGCTCACTTAGCTCATCCACGTCCTTGGCGCGGTGCTTGAGGTACGCGGCCTGCTTTTCGACGTTCTGCATGGTCCGCCAAGCATCGCTCACTGAAAAAGCGTAGCAGTTATAGCGTATTAGCAGTGCTGCATAATTCCTACTTACACTTCCTAGGAATGTCCGCAAGCTTCTCCGGCGAGAAACTCTGCATCTCGTTGACTCTGCGGCGAACCTGACAAGGCCATCGTGGAAAAGGAAGGCATAGAGAGAAGCCAAGTTGATCACACTCTGGTTATGTACGAGCACTCACATCTATGGAGATGGCGACCGCAAGTTCCTCGACTTTAGCACCCGCTATTTGAGCCTCACTGAGAGCTTCGTTGGCGGAAGAAAGCGCCTGACGTGAGTAGTCTCCCACCTCTGGAAGTCGTCGCTGCTCCCGGCGTATGACGTTTAGGTCTTTCACGTACTGCTCCAACAGCGCAGAGTGCTGCTGGAATCGCGTGTTCAAGCGCTGCAGCAAGTGGCCCATGTCCAGGGCGTTGCGGTGCAGACCCTCAGCCTCCTAGTTCACACGGGTTGGAAGGCAGGAGTGCCATGAACCTCGAGAACAAAATGGTCTTCTGGGTACAGCTACATGCATACCTGACTGAGATCTTCTGACCGTACCCGCGCCCACTCACTTATTCTACCCAGAGCCTCTTTGCCCGGAGGGTCGGCGCGAGCGTACGCCAGGAGAGCGGCGTCAGTGGCACCGAAGGCCGCCTCCCGTGCCTGGTCAAGGGCCTGGATGATGCTCTAAAAATTGAACGTATCAAGAACTAGTCAGCGTTATGGTGCCTCAGGACGAGCTATTAGGCCGAAAAATTTACGCTGTAAACGTTGGCGGCAGCGATCGCTTGTTCCGCGCTGACGCCAACGGCGCTGTCGAACATAAACTTCAGCCCCTCCGCGGAAGCGACGAGCTTCTCCGCGTTGGCCTGGCAAGGAAGAATGTACCTGAAAATTTAGAATGCAGTACAATAATACTGTACAACAGAATTGAATACTTAAAAGGTGCTCAGTGCCTTAAAGAGAGCTGTAAGTCTCCTAGATTCGTGTTACCTAGAACGATAGTCCTCTATCACTTCTGAGGTCCCCAATTCTATCCCCTCTAGCTTGCGGCCGCGTCCTGTCAGCCTCTGAAGGGTTTGCTCCAGTTCCCTGAAGTAGTTGCTGGCTGCCGTCAAAGTCGTCCTACTTTGCCTGAACAGATTTTGTCCCCTACGCTCGTGTTCCTTGATCTTAAGCAGCTTCTCGTTGCTCTCCGCTATGTTTCGCTGAGCTCTTGACAAGATTCTCGATTGCTCTGAGGTGAGATCATAGGCCTGGATAGAAGAAACTTTCAGGCATCGTTCACCGCTGCATGATCAAGGGGAAAACCTTTCTGGTATTGTCCAGTGCCCTGTGCACGTGCTGCAAGACGTCGTCTAACTTCCTGTCGGCCTCGTCCAGCCTTTCGCCTAATCTGCCGGCCTCTTGATGTCCATACAGCGTCTCCTTCACCATGTTTAACGTTTGTCTGTGGCGCGGATGCGACGTTGACAATTAGAACTGCTCCTGGGTGCATCACGAAAGCGTCTCTTACCTCGCATAGCTCAACTCAGTGCGCGCGGCGATGTCTGTGGTCCTGTGGTCCTGGAGGCGGATGGAGTGCAAGAGACGCTTAGCCTCATCCAATATTGGATTCAATTTCATCTCGTGACTGCCGCCACGGGCGTAGCTCCTTAGATGGGCAATGATTCCTGTAGAAGAGACTCGCGCATGTATCCGGCTTTGCTCGGGTTGTTTTAAGACTTCATGTATAAAGCGCTATATGTATATTATATGCATGTGTATCCGTCTGTCCCTCTGTCTGTCCAACGCTCTGTCGTACAAAAGTAACTGACCGTGGCTGATCTCTCCAAGTCATCAAAGACTGAGCGCTCCATCCACTCCGTGTCGCCCATGGGCTCCTTGCCCAAGTTCTGGTTTTTTCTTGTTCTTTGGAAACTTCATAATCCAGAAAACACCTTACCCACTACTCCTTCGCAGTGCTGCCAATTGCCATTCTTTGTAGTAAAGTTCAACGCATGACTTTAAAGGTACGACCAATTTCCCGGTCAGAGACTGGCAACGCTGCTTGCTGCCGCGTTTGTAGTAAAATACGTTCGACCTCGATTTCGGCCTCAAAACGGCCTCAAAATCCACCTCTGACCCACTTAAGCAGAGGCCAGGGAAAAGAAGTGTCTGCTGACCAAGTTCAGGGTCGATCGGTCCAGCAGCGGGAGCGCCAACCCTACAAACAGTCTTATGTAAAAAGAAAGGTAGCTTGTAAAGAAAAAAGGGAATAAGTTCAGACGACTTCTAAAGAAGCTTCAACCACGTTGACGAAAAACCTTGATCGTCAGTCCGACAACATGGCCTTGAAGAAAGCCCTCTACTTGAGTCCGACATCGCCAAGATGCTCAACGGCAAGGAACAGGTCTACGTCATCGATCAGGACAGCTTGAGGACGGCCGCGGAATACGCGCAGGATGAGCTGCGCACAAAGATGTGGGAGGAACAAGGGAAGTTGATCGCAGTAGAGAAAAAAGTGGAGAAGGCCAAGGCCCTTAATATGGTACTTGTGGCCGAGTTGGCAAAGACCAACCAGATGGCGGTGGTGAGGACAGCTATGGAATACATGCTCCACACGACGGAAATTTTCTACCCGGCCACATTGGATTTGGAGCCGATCAAAAGGACACTATCTGCTGCTGAGGCATGTGTGACCACCGGGTTGACCCGCTCCGACCCACTCAAGACAATGCAGGCAGTGATGGATGTAGAGAGATGGATATGCGAGGCGGAAGAGGAGCGAATGGCGTTGGACAAGAAACTAGAGACAGCGATGAATATGGAGAGATGGGCATTGGAGGGGAAGTGGAAGTCGATGGGAGTGGAGGAGAAAGTACAGAAGATTGAGACCGTCCCTACGTCACTTCTGACCGAAGAAGAGTTGGATGAAGTCAAGAACGTAACAAGGAGACTGGAGGACATGATAAGAGAAGAAAATGTCGCCCGTGGACAAGAAACTGAAGGTTACGAAGATTCGGAGTGAAGATGCTGTCGGGCACGGGAGAGCAAGAACTGTTTGGTACAATGTCTAGTACATACGGTAAATCTTTGTTGATATGCTATTACATATACAAGGTAACTACAATGGAGGAGGTACCCGGCAGTCCTCGAAGTTGCGAGCATGACATTTCCTGGTCGGAGTGAGACATAGCTGCTTGCTGCGTATGGCGAAAAACCCCTCGATTTCGGTCTCAAAACCTTGAGGCAATGAAATCTACCTCCGACGGGCCTTTCACGGCTCGTGCAAAGTAGTCTTTGCTGAATGAGTTTGAGGACGATCAGCATAGCGGTGGGAGCGCAAACCATGCGACGTGCACGGACTTAGGGATTCGGATAGATAACGGTAGTCCATTGAACCGCTTCACGTGTAAATGAAACTTCAGCTGGAACAAATTTGGCAAAAAGGAGTCATAGGACAGGCAGCAATGCCAAGGGCGACATATTTAAAAAAAAACAAATTGTAGATAGATATTTCTTTAAGTTGCACTTAATAAGCTTTGTAGTACGGCTCCTTATTGCCCAACTAGATCTTGACCAACTGCCCCTGGTACGTGACAAGTGCAATTCAACCTTACCCTGAATTTCGTCTGCCAGTCGGTCCAGCGTCACTGCCGTGTTCACCGCGTCTTCCCTCGTTTCCCCCGACTCATCCCTCAGTCTGGCGGCTGATCTGCTCATCTTCCGCGATTCCAACTCAGCTAATTTGGTCTTCGGTCTCAGCAGGCTGTCCACGACAACCTTCATATTCCCCAACTGGTCACCCTGATTGTCAAGCTCCTTTGTCTTAATCACCATGTCTTCATTTCTCTTCGCGAAGTTGGCCAGTGTGATCTCTGGCGTGGGATCCAGATGCGAGACGTTGGCCAAATGCAGCGACCTGCCAGTGAATGCATACTGCGTAGGTACATCTTATACTTCTTTAGAGTTATGTGACAGCAGTCTTACTTGACGATAGAGTCCACCCTATCTAGAAGCGACGAGGTACATACGTCGTCGTCACAGTTCTTGCAGATGGCGTTCGCCGTCAGAGCATGCCTGGCTTTGCACTGCGAGCAGTCCCTGCCGGTGATTCCAGGCCCAGCACATTGGCACTGTCCGCTCGTCTCGTCACACTGATCAGATACGCTGCCGACAGGGTTGCAGTCGCAGGGGTAACAGGGGCCCGACGAGGATCCATAGTATCCATATTCACAGCTGATTGCAATGATATCTGGGGTAACACCTGCTGTATAAACGCTGCGGCCATGACCTCTCACCGTTCGCACTTGGGGCCAGTGTATCCCTCTCTACACTGGCACGCGAATGTCCCCTCTGAGTCGACGCTGCAAGTCTGGGCGTAGTTGTTAATGGCCGTGGGACACTGACAAGGCTTGCAGCGATCATTCAGCATCGGATCTCCGTAGTATCCCACAGCACACACCTCGCAGTGACGGCCCGCTGTGTTCTCGAGGCAGTTCTGCACAAATGAAGACTCACTAACACTAACACGCCAATCTACAAGACGCTGACTCACCAGACACTCTCCAGTTTCTGGGTGGCAGGTGGTAGTCCGACCGTTGCATTCACATCTCCGAGCACTGCCTGCGAGATCCACAATGATTTCACTGGTCAGGTAAGATTCCTCGTACCAGCGGTAGAAGCCGACTCCAGGGTCCTAGTTGAAAAAAGGTCCACTTTGACAAGTCCAGCTACGCTGTGAACGAGTGCTAGGTGCAGTGTACCTGACAGGAGGCAGACTTGTAGTCCCTGGGGCAGTCGCACACTTCCAAGCCAATTGCTCTGTTCGACGAATACGAACGTGTTACAACATAAATTTGGAAAACGACTTCATCAAGAAGTACGTGCATCATTCGAGTGCCTTACCTTCTCATAGGCGTTGTCAACATCTTTCCCACGTCTAAAGAGACATGCTCTAATCTGGTTACGGTTGCTTCCTCGTTGTCGCTGGCTCGCACTAATATGCGATCAACGGACTGTAGGGCAACCATCACCATCTCCCGGGTCACCGGCAGCCCGGAGCCCTTCAACACCCACTCATCTTCTCGCAGTCTACGCACAGAAGGGAGGACCGGTGAGTGGGAAAAGATCTTGACTCACATATTATACACGGCTCACTCACCTCACTTCATATCGCCCAGAAGCGCTGATCTTCGTCGGAAAGTGCTCGATGACGATCTTTTGGTTCCCCTGCAGCTGCACCAGCGGGTATTCTAACAGCACGTCGGGTGAGTATGGCCGAGGGCCGTTGCTCCAGGTGGTGAACCTGAGGTAGCCGTTGTAACTAAGAGTCTTGTCGCCGAGGAACGACGCGGGGAGGCTCCAGTACAGTGGGGTCGTAAAGATGCTCTCTACTCCAATGGTCGTTGTAACGGCGCCACCGGAGTTCACACCTTCGCCGCCACCGCCTCTGTTTGCTACGGGGCTGGGGATCACAATCAGCCCGTGCGAGAAGTTGAACTTTGACGAGCCTCGCCTAATAATCAGGTGCCAGGGTTTTGAGACGGAGAGCTGCGTCCAAGAGTGGTTTCCTTGAGTACAAGAATTTGTTCTTCCGAAGCAGAAGCAGTCCAAGCACCCGCGGGAGTTCTCTGACGACAGACCAAAGGTGCCGAGTCTGCAAGAGGCGCACTTCTTACCCTCCACAGACTCCTGAAATGCATTTATACGTATCATAAATGCATGAAGCAGAAGCAGACGCAATGACCCAGACCTGTGATGATGTGCATGTTACCTTACACTTGCAGGCGCCGGTCTCGCTGCATTGGCAGTTACCATTCTCGTCGCATTGGTCCTCTCTGGTTCCGTCGGGGTTGCAATTACACGGTCTGCAGTTGGGAAAGTTATAGAAGCCGGGCCTACATCTATCGCACCGGTCGCCCTCGTACCCATGGACACAGCGACAGAGTCCGGTGGAGGGATTGCACTGTTCAGACACAGCACCAGAGCTGTGGCATTTGCAAGGCTGTCGAGAATTATGTAGAGAGACAACAGGCAACAACAGTTAATTCCGCCACTGACCTTGCACCCTTCGTAGGAGTCGTAATGCCATGTTCCCAGCTTACACCTCTGGCACTGCTGACCCTCGGTATAGGGTGGGCAGATGCAACGGCCGGTGTCTGGGTCACAAATGTGACCGGGCTTCTCACATGGAGCACAACCTGAACGTGAGCATCCACATCACACTCCTTTCGTATAGTGAATCATGGCCATGCAACGCTTACGTGTGCAACCCGAGGAAGAGAATCCCCAGAACCCGACCAAACATTCGTTACACGTACGTCCCCCTATACCCCGTTTGCAATTGCACTGTCCACTGCTGTCGTCGCAGTCCTCCCCCAGCGAGCCCATGGAATCGCAGTGACACTCCACACAGCCTTTGCCAGAGTTAATATTCCAGAAACCGTACTAATGGGGGAAGAAGGAGCGGCGTTGAAGTACAGCAGGCCTTACGGCACGTACGTAGTATGAAAGCTCACCATGCAGGCGTTGCACTCCTTGTTCTTGAGCATCGGGAAGCAACTGCACTGTCCCGTCAGAAGGTCGCATTGAAGGTTCGTCGCTCCCTTCGGGTGACAGTTACAAGCTGCATAGAAAATATCTAGTAGACGTTCAAGAGCTACGTGACATGCTAAGCAACCTACGCTTGCATCCCAGGTCAGAAAACCCGTAGAAGTTGTCCTTGCACGAGTCGCAAGTGAGCTCACTTACGCCTGCCTTGCAATCGCACTGCCCAGTGTCCGGGTGACACAGATCGATGGCCACTGATCCGATGGGATGGCAGTTGCATCTCCGGCAACCGGCTCGAAGGTTTCCGAACCCGTCCTGACACTGTGAACACGTCCGACCCACGTACTTCGCCTTGCAAGGACACTTGCCGGTCTCGGCGTCACAGCCGGGACTACTGGAGCCGAACTCGTTACAGGCGCAGGCTTAAAGAAATCACGGCCAGGGTCAACCTTGTCCTAGTTGGTCAACGGCATCCGTCTGTACCTTTGCATTTGCCCGAGAATGGATTCCCGTAGAAACCCTCAAGACAGCGGTCGCACTTCCAACCGCCTGTGTTCCCCGTGCATTCCAGACACTCGCCCGTCCTGTGGTCGCACCAATTTGGCGCGTAGGTGTTGGCGTTGCCGCTACAGTCGCAGGGCTTGCAAACGTCGCCCACCTTCAGCGGGTTGCCGTAGTAACCGTTGTCACAGCTGGTGCGAAAAAAGACATGAGAATACTCTGGCCCAATGAAGGGAGCATTGCGCTGTACCGCTCGCAGTGTGCTCCGGCGTAACCTCTCGGACAAGCTGTACAGACGTACTCGTCTGGCGGGGCCAGAGCATACTTGTCATATCTGTGGTCGGCGGCAGAGCCTTGACACTCGGGGCTGAAGTTGTTGGACTCCACGTCCAAGGGACACTTGCATGGCCTACAGTCCCCAGGAGTGCCGTTGGAAGGGTCGCCGTAGAAACCGGACTTGCAGCGCTCGCATCGATCACCCTCCGTGTTATGGATGCATGTCTACAATCGAGCAAGTACTTTATCATAAGTACGTATCTATTATACCCACCGTCGTACTCACATCACAAGCAAATGTGAATGGATCGCACGTAGCAGCGTGTCCGTTGCACTCGCACTTCCTGCACTCTCCGGCGAACAGCGTGGAGTTCACTCTGGTGTAACCGTAGCTGCAAGACTCACAGGAGAGCCCTTCGTACCCAGGGGGACAAAAGCATTGCTCGACGGCAGTTGTCTTTCTCAGGTTAGACGACTTCTGAGACCCAATTTCAAGACCGGCGGTGTACAACCTAAGGCAAGAGACAAGTCTGAGGGGCTCCGAGGAATGGGTGCATGGCGACAAAGTAGCTTACGAGCCTTCCAATTGATCCGTATGATACTTTGCTCGGATAAGCAGCTTCTCAAGACTGCCCAAGATCCTCATAAAGTCGTCCTTCAGTACTCTACGGCCGATGAATTTGGGCTCCTTAACACCTTCGAAGGAGTCCGCCGGAATGTCGACGACCTCGTCCGGAATGTGGTACCACTGGTCCTCGGTCAACATGGCTTCCAGGGTAGTATTGGCGGAATCCTCGTGACTCTCAAAACCGGTGCCAATCGCGATGCCTCCCATGCCTACGAGAATCACGTCCGGGCCTCTGGTCAGCCTCCCGGCTGTGTCTCCCCGACCACGGTGCCAAGAGGTACGGGCCCGCAGCCGCAGTCCATAACTGATAAGTCGGTTGCCGAGATAGACCTCAGGTGCGGCCCAGTAGTAAGTGTCTCGGCCGTTCAGGTCTTCGTCAGAAACAGTGACGCCACCTGTCAAAGTGGACCAATAGGGAACTACCTCGATGTTCCCACGAAGGTCAGTCGCTCTCCAGCCTTCGGCGCTCTCCACCTTCTCCACTCCCAGCTCTGCAGCGGCGCATCGGTCTGTGACAGCGTAGCAGAAACAGCGCAAGCATCCCTTGGCGTTGGCCTCATGGAGGGCAAAATGTCCGGGTTTGCACTGGTCGCATCGCTCCCCTTGTACATTCTCTTTGCAAAGACAATTTCCAGCGCATTCACCATTCAGGGTCCCAGCAAGACTGCAAGGACACGGAGAGCACTTTGGGTATTCATGGAACCCTCTGGCGCACTCAGTGCACTTGGGGCCCGCATACCCAGGCTTGCACACGCAGTCACCGGGTTGATAGCCATCAGGGTCGCTGCTGCTATCCGGATAGCAGACCCCGTTAGACCCAAAGGTATCACACTGACACGGGCGGCAGGGGTGGGCATCGTAGCGGCTGACACCAGCTGGCCGGTAGAAGCCCTTTTTGCACAGCTGGCAGTTCACGCCTGTCGTGTTGTCCTGCGTCATGCAAAATCATGCAAAATTTCGCCTTTACGTAGCCTTACTCCAATCTCACCCTGCAACCAATGCAGACACCTCCGCCTTCGTACTTCCCTTCGACATTCAGGCTGCCTCTCTCGGCTTCGACTTGTGGATCGAAGAAACATTCGTCTGCCTGTCCGAAACATTGGCATGGTTCGCACTCGTTGCCACTGATAAACTTGCCAGGACGCCAGCGCTTCTGGTTGAACATAGGACAGCAGTGATCACACAGGGGTCCGCATGTGTGATGCTGGCACTTGCACGTGAACTCCTGAAACATTCATCGTCACAGCAGGTGCGGCAGAGCAGTTCAACAGCTACAAACCATCATACCATAGTGCTGTAGTCGACGGGACATTCGCTAGCGTGGCCGTTGCATGGACACTGCCCCCCTATAGCAATATCCCTCAAGCTGTAGAAGTACTGGCGCAGCCTTAACTTGTGCAGGAACTCGTAACGAGTATGCTGGTCCTGAGGTAGCATCCTCAGCCTCTGGAGCCTCATCCGGATGAAACGAGCCTGAGTGAAATCTACCAGAGTCCTGGACGGACCAGAGGCGCCTGGACGGCCGTTTACCAGGCTAACATGAACCTGCAAGAAAAAAAGACACATTTTATGCAGACCATGCACAAAAGTAGACGAAGGCCACGAGAACAATGCTACCCACCTCTCCATTCTTGAGGGGCTCGATCCCCGAGAAGTAGGATGTACAAATTACTTCTTCATCGTACCCGTACGCTGGTTTGCCTTTGGTCGGTTCAAGTCCAAAGGCATGCCAACATTCCTGATCTGAGACGGCGAAGAACTGCCAGGGAGCCCACTGGTGGCCATTGATGGACCGCTCTAAGATCCAGTTTCCCGGCCGTGGAGAGGGACCGGACTTCAAGATGATATATGCAATTTGGAACACCTTTAAAGAAAAGTTACTCATGAGTGCACATACCGTGCTAGTACAAGACTCTGTCTTTGCCCACATTTTTAAGGTCCACGGTGATGGTGACGTAGTTGTACTCTGCTCCATATTGGATGGATGGTGACTGCCACCACGAGTCCTCGGCGGTAGCGTCTACTGCCATCTCGATGGAGTGCGCCTTGTCGGATTTGCTGGCGTCACAAACGCCGCATTCCAACTCGGTGTTGCTGCCATGGGTTGTCAGATTCTTCTGCGCAGCGCTGCTGGCCAGCGTGCAATAGACTTCTGCCTCTGGGGCGCCGCAAGTCGCGTTGACGAAGACGTCGGCGCTCTCCGCAAGGTTGAAAACACTCGGGAACACTCCAGTTGTCGAAGTGAAGCGGTAATCTCAAGAAGACAGATTGATGCGAATAGTTAGCAATTTCACCCAAGCACGTTTCCTTCAAGCATAAAAACTAAACTAACACTGGAAAGATTTGCTCCGGCTTGATCTGGGTTTGAACGCAGACGAACCTGAGCATCACCTTCGAGTGCCTCAAGATAACAAGACAAGCAGTTCTTAGCTGCTTTTAAGGTTTAACCACTGCGTCATCTGTCTGAAACTATCTAGTGTCTAGTGCATACAGATGTAGCTGGCACGTATGTGTCCAACCTTGACAGTATACCAGCTCTCCTTCAGCAAAGAACAAAGCTCATGCAAAAAGAGTGGATTGTGCACTAAGAACGTCAGCGTGAAACACCTACCAAATCTGAGAGTTGCAGCAATAATGTGAGCGTGGTGGCAAAGAACCACCAGGAGCTGGTGTCTTCTCATAATCCGTCCTTTTCAGGTTCACACATATGTAGCGTCTTGCAGCCTTAGGTTTTTAACATCTCTCGGTTAAAGGGTTTCTCTTTAAATGCCCCTCTGTTCTTCCTGCTGATGTTGCCTCCCTCCTTCTTTCACAAGCAGGTGACGGACAGGTCAGTCATCTCAAAAAACTAGTCGGGAGTCAAGATTTCTAACTGCCCTGGAAGAAGAAAGAAAGAAAGAGAAGAGTCCCAATGGACCGCTGGCATCTCGTGTTCATTCGATGCCGAATGTCAACATCAGGAGCAGTGGTGCTTTCGGTCGTAGTCACCATGGGCAGAGCGACGCAGCTCAGTCGGAGTTTATGTACCATGTACGAGCGGGCACTGGGTGACCAAGACCATGTCCGTGGTCACCCATTACGCGCAGATGAGTCATCCATCATGGTACTTGTAAACATCTGAACTAATACCGAGTGAGTAAGGCTTGCACACCATCGTTGGTGCCGAGAAAACTTCTCGCATCAATAATGTCACCCAGAACGCTCAGCCCAATGACCTTGGCTGCACAGTGTCATCGTCCCTCAACATCCAAGTTTCTGTTCTATCCTCTCGCGCACGTCTTTCGCGCGCTTCCTCGCACATCCACCCACGACGGTGGCGCTGTTACCTGTCTAAAAAGCTTGCATGAAGCCGAACACAGCAGCCACAAGCACACAGGTAGACTCTTCGGGCGACGGAGCAGACGACGCCCAACTCCAGCAGCAGCCGAAGCAGGTATGATCACAAACATAACAGAGCGGTAGTGTTTTTGAGTGCTGTTTGCTTGCTGCATCAGAGGACCTCGCCCCCCAACTCCGTCATCGTCATGGTCGGGGGCAGGAACACCAGGGAGCAGCGGAGGAAGCACGGGGAGATCGAGGATCAGACGAACATAACCCTTCGGGAGTCGCCCCAGCAACTGAAACAACACAGCGACAAGACAGCCTTGGTGAAGAAGGAGCAAAGTGACCTCTCTGCGTACCTCTACAGTCGTAAGACGGGGGAGCTCTTGGGCAGGACGGTCCTCAGCTGGCTGAGGCTCTCATGCTACTCCGCAATTTTCTCCGCCTGTTTGGCAGCCTATTGGTAGACATATTGTATAGTAATATATCGTTCTCTCGCCCGTGTGCTAATGTTGAACTTATCTGTAGGGGCCTTTGCCTATGGATCTTCTACCAAACCCTGGATAACTACACCCCGAAGCTGCAAACGACTACGTCGTTCATCGGCTCCAATCCGGGACTCGGGTTCCGCCCGATGCGTACAGAGACAGACCCGTACAGCTCGCTAGTGTGGTTTCGCCACGGCGGAGCCGGGAACTGGGATTACCTTAGACAAAACTTGGATCGATTCCTGGTCGAGTACGAGCCCGGATTCTGGGCCAACGCTGGAGCGTCACAGACCAAATGTCATTGGGGCAGAGGACCGCTATCCAAGGAAGAGGCTTGCGAGTTCAACAAGGAATGGCTCTCTGATCAGGTAAGTCTTTTGCAACATGCGTCAAAAAAGCATCTGCGGGTCTCAACAGTTCGTTCCCAACCATCAGGGCAAAGACATCAAGTGCATCAGCGAGGAGAACTACGGCTACCTCCACGGCAAACCATGCCTCTTGCTCAAGCTGAACCGTATCTACGGCTGGACGCCAGAGCCTTTCACCATTTCAGAGGTGGAGGAACACCCGGAGATGCCGGATAACCTCAAGGACCACATCAGGCATATTTGGCAGGAGAACTGCGCCAATAGGAGTACCGATGTGCAGGTGCAGTAGAAGCTGTGACTGTATCGTAGTACGTAGTATAAGATAGCTGCTTCATTAAGAGCTTGCCACGTTCCTCCATACCTTGTAGGAGCGATGTCCCCAGCTCAACATGGTGTGGTTGCATTGTGACGGTGAAGATTATCCGGACAAGGAAAACATAGGCACAGTGTCTTATACACCTTGGAGAGGATTCCCAGCACACTTCTTCCCTTACTGGAACCAGCTGGGCTACCTGCAGCCCATCGTCATGGTGCAGCTCCAGAATCCCAAACCCGGGGTGCTCATTAACATCCAGTGCACAGCCTGGGCCAGGGGAATGAAACATGATCTCAAGAAGAGGGAGGGCTCCGTGCATCTGGAGTTCCTCATGGACTGAACAAATGACAGGACAAGATCATGGACAAGTTAACCCAAGACTGAGAGATTGCACAAGATCTTGCCATCTGGCATGCGACGAGCTGTACTTATGTGCTTTACGGTGTCTTTTAGTAGACCCAGTGTGCGCGAAGAACTTGAAGATAATAGTGTTGCGTTCCATGTGCATTCTGAGGGTTTATTATTACTACTACCTGCCATGATTGTGAACGAGCTGTGAGGACAATAATGAGATCAGTTCCTGCCAGTTGATCCAAATCCTCCGTGGCCTCGCTCGGTGGTCTCTAACTCTGAGCATTCTTCCAACTCAGGCGCCTCGATCTTTTCGCAGATAAGCTGGGCCACGCGATCCCCGCGCTTTACCTCAAAGTCAGTAGCTGAGTGATTGAAAAGGACGACACCAACGTTGCCCGTGTAGTCTTCGTCGATGACACCAGCCCCGACGTCCAGGTGATGCTTGACGGCTAGTCCAGAGCGTGGAGCCACTCGGCCGTATGTACCGGGAGGAACTCGGATCTATTCGAGTAGAGAGAAAAGATTTAGTGTGTCACTGCTCCAATGGAGTATACTTACTTGTAGGTCAGTCTTGGCGATGGCCTTGCCTCGGGCGGGGATGGTAACGTCATAAGCGGAGTAGAGATCGTAACCGGCCGCCAATTTTGAGCCTAAGGGAGCAACACTTGACATTTTCACTGTCAAGTCGAAGGCTTCGTGGGGACAACTATTACCTTTAGTAGGGACCATTGCGTGCTCGGTCAACTTGGCGAACCTTAGGACGGTCTTTGCGACTGGGCTCGACTTCGAGTCCTTTGTCGCCGCCAGGTTCTCCTCCTCTTCTTTTGCTCTCTTAGTTGGGCTCGTCACGGGCATCCTGATCGATCCAGAGGAGTGGATGAGGCGAAAGCTAGAGGAGGATCTCGCGGATACGAGGAAGCTCCGGAGAAGCGGTCGAAAACTGACTGAAACCGACACTTTGGCAACGAACAAAATCCGTAGACGGTAAAATTTTCGTTTGCTCGCGGTCGTCTCTTTCCAGTCTGGCTGGCTGGTCGGCCTACGTGTTCTTGGGCGCGATCTCGGACGTGCCTGTTCACTCTTTAGAACAGACAGCAACAAGACGTGACGAGAAGGCAGGAGGGAGCTTAGCTCATATCCTTAGCGCCAAAATCTTCGAAGTGACCAGGAGGAGTGGGACGCAGACGCCCGTAGCCAGCTCGCACAGGGACGTAGACGCAGTCTTAGGAGTAGCAGGTCGCGTAGTTGGCAAACAGGACCTTCTCGCTCAAGCAGCTCTTTCACTCAACAGGGCGTAACATTATTTATATTATGATTGATATTATCGTAAAAAGAAGCTCTTTCTATTGCCAGAGAAAGGCTAAGCCATCACAGATGGCTCGTGTCAAAAACATGAGCCACAAGCTCATGTGAGGCATCATCTAACGTCCGTATCTAAGGCGTCTGCGCTTGACGTCGGCGCCGACAGTGACCGACCACTCCTGCATGGTCGCAGCCTCCTCTCAGTAGGCCGTGTGCGTAGCCTCCATCGACTGAATGCACCGCGGCAGTGGACGTCTTGTTGCGTAGGAACGCCCCTGGACATGCGCCCCGGCTACGGCATTCCGCATTGAACACTTGCCATGGACATGAGCAAGCTGTAGGACTTGGTCCATACGTGTTAAGCCTTTCCCAAGCAGCAGCACTAACCCTGCCTCAGCTCAGCTTCGGCAGCTTCTTCCCGCTGCTCTCTCGGCCGTCATCAACATCACTACATAAACATAACCAAGTATGCATGCATATGGCACCCTTGGTTAGTCGAGGTCGGTCGAAATCATGACCCAGTTGGTGCGGGGTTGCTTCTCGGCCTTCACCGACTGCTTCTACGGCAGTGGCGAGTGGAGTTCCGCGGCCGCGGCGGCCGCCGCAGCTAATGCGGCCGCCGCCAGGGCAGTGCCTGAAGTCACTTTAGACACGGCCAGCATGGGTGAGAGCTCACAGGTCCTTTCCATAGTGATCACTGTTAACCCTCCTCTATCCCTCCAGGCCATGAGGCTGTGGTAGTGAAAAACGCTTCTCGACTGTGTGGCACTGGAGCTGCGAGAGCATCAGTGCCTGTCAGACAAAATAAGGCCTACTGGGAGGTCAAGGTGCAACAGGCTGGAATCTGGAGCTGTGGTGTAAGTTCATCGTTCCACCTCGATATCCTGTGCTAAAAGTGGGTCTGCGAGTACCAATTGTTGCCAGTTTAACTACGCTGTACTGAAAGGTGTTGAAGTGGAATTTTGATGATGTGGAACGTGTGGCTGTGATCCTCGGTCACAATGTTGAGTACGCAGGGTCAATGTTAAGGCTGCCCATTTTGGTGCTAGAATGCTCAAACAGAAGCCACCTGGAGAGGGAGCCATGCCAAACAGAAGAGAAGTTTGGCTTTTTCAGGGGGTAGACATGGCTGAAATTTTCAGGGGGGAATCCGGACCCCCTGGCCCACCATTTCCACCGGGATTCACTCCCTAGGCCCTCCGGCACTATGAGCGAGCATGCAAAAGCCCCGTGTCCGGGTTGGAGGTTGCTACGTTCTGTGAAGCTGCAAAAAGAGAGACATTGATCTGTGTACTGAACATTGTGTCCCAGTCTCACATGTACACGTTCCACGTCAAAATTCCGCCCCAACACGTTTCAGCACAGCATAGGAGGTGCCGTCATGCTCGACGCAATTACTTACGGCCAGGACTGGATGTCCGAAGCCATGGACGTCAAGGTTTACATGTAACCTTTGCTTAATTGTGGTCATAGAGTGAAGATGTATCCCTAATAGATGCACAAAATATGCTCAATTTTCTCTACTCTTTTGGCGCTCCACAGCTGGCGAATGCGGCATGCAGCCTGTCAGATCCTCTAGGTATGGATTCCAACAGCTGGGTGCTGACATCAGACAATGAAATCAAGACCAGCAGTCACACCGAGTACAAGCTTAGCGAGCCTGTTCAAGAGGGAGACGTGATAGTAAGTCTTTAAGTGACTTATTTCATAAGACATTACTTTAACTTTTGCCTTATGATAACAGGGTTTCAGTTACGATCACGTGGAGCTCAACTTTTTCCTGAATGGATCCAACGTCAACTGTCCCATCTTGGGCATCAAGGGCACCGTGTATCCAATCTTATACGGTAAGAATAGCTGTGACACCACTTACCTTACACTTACGTATATGTGAATAATATGCATGTCTCTGTTACAGTTGATGATGGGGCAATCCTAGATGCGATCTTCGAATCTTTCCGGTCTCCCATGCCCATTGGATTTGACAGAATCATGGTTGAAAAGGCTCTTCTGTAGCTGGTCTCTGAACCAAGGGGGATGATAACTCCGGCTTTTTCTGTGCACTTTAAAGAAAACTGAAGATGCGTCATGAGCAACACTGTTACCAAATGTGTAGTACGTGTAACAATAAACAAATCGCTATCCAGGAGGTATTACAGACACTAGATACGAGATAAATGTCACCTAAGGCTGTAGCGCTACGTTGACGAAAATCGTAATGCACACAACTCGACGTTGACATCATCCATGGTAATTCAGAGCTGAGCGAATCTTACAATCGCTCTCAGAATGATCTCGTGTATTGCTCGTGGCACAAGACCAAGTGGTGAACCAGGCACGGAGTGATGAATCAAGTCAACAAAGAGAAAAGCTGTTGGAAGTGAACGGAACCATTCAAAAATTTGAGCCCAGTTCAGTTGTCGATATTAGACGCAAGACGGTTGGTTGATGGTGGCCCCTCTGGTGACAAAGTCGTCCAGGTTGCAGAATCTGTCGTGATGCAACCTCGAGATTGATCCTTACTATGACTTTATGGTAGTCAGACCTCAAAACCAATTACTTCTTCTCAGTCGCACGTTGTTTCCCAAATATTAGAACTTGAACTTGCCAAGTTTTTTGACCAAATTGTCAGAGGCTTGGGTGAAAATCATCTGGTCACTTCCACGGTGTCGTCAGAACGTAAACATTTTCTTGCGCAAACAGCAGCGGAACTGAGCTGCCGAAGTTGTTCACGCCGAGCACTCTTCAGTCTACATCCTTGTACGCGATCGTCCCTCTCCTCTCGACGTGCAGCCATGGCAAACTGGTGTGAAACCCCGGGCTGCGACAAGGAGGCCAAGCTGCAGTGCCCGACTTGCATCAAGTTGGAGATAAAGGTGAGGTTGGACGGAACGCGGCAACAGTCTGTCTGGACGATCACGCCTCTGGTGGTCATCTCTTTTTTTCAGGGCTCATTCTTCTGCTCCCAGTCGTGCTTCAAGGGATCGTGGGACTTGCATAAGGCCCTGCACAAGCTGGCTAAGTCGTCGGCTGGCGGCGTCTCTCAGAACAGTAAGAAGCCCACCCTGACTGCTTTCAATCCATGGCCGGGCTACATGTTCACGGGCAAGTTGAGGCCGGCTGAGCAAAGCCCACGCAGGATCGTGCCTGATAATATTCAGCGGCCTGACTACGCCGACCACCCAGAGGGATTTCCTCTTTCGGAGCAGAAGCTGAGGGGGAACACCTACATCCGCCAACTCGATGATGAGGAAATCGAAGGTACTTGACAGAAAAGCCAGAGAAACAAATGTGATCGCTTTGCCTCTGCTAATGGCACAACTCAACCTCTGCATTCTTCTTAGATCTCCGGGTCGCATGTCGACTTAGTCGTCAAGTGCTGGACGAGGCTGCTCGCGCGGTAGGCGTCGGTGTCACTACAGACGAGATCGACC
>JAAUXU010000033.1_pt1 | contig 54076 bp, 77 predicted proteins | sample 7278151 | NCBI WGS metagenome assembly JAAUXU01 (sample SAMN14350113, study PRJNA611818) | marine sediment metagenome | isolation source: surface marine sediment (1.8m) | place: French Polynesia: Moorea | collected 2018-08
GAAGAGTGGTTATCAGTGACTTAAGCACTTACTTCTTCTCGGCATTAGCAAGCTTCGTCGACACTTATTCACTCGACGCTTCTCCAGCAAAACGTATCTACGTAGGTTTAGTATGATGGGCGAGTCCTTTATAAAGTTACCGTAGAATGGGTATTCTATCACTGCACTAGTATCACTGAGAGTAGAACACACGGTACTTAGCGCCTATGTACATACTACACTTGATCTACCAGGTATTGCAGAACAACTATTCGTACATGAAGTTCTCAGTTGGGCACAAAGCGAGAAGGCGATATTTGGCAAGTCTGACACACGGAAAGATTAGTCAAGGTTAGTGCAAGCTTTGCTCAGAGAACCTTTTGCCTGAAGATGAAGCTCTTGGGGTCGTGCAGGGGATCCAACGAGACGTACGGAACATCAGCAGCGCTACTTGTCATGATGCTCAAAATGTCGCCCTCTTTACACACAGTCGCAAACTTAGGAAAACTAACCAAGGAACTAAACTTACAAAGGATCGCACGGTTTGGACGCTGAATAAGCTCACTCACCCCCACCCTGGAGACGGCAGCGCCCATCTGTCGGAGCAGGTTCATCGTCCCAGCCCAAGACGAGGGATCCAAGCCTCAGAGGTTGTTCCCTAGTCAAAATGTACGATGACCTCACTCTGGAATGGCCCAGGAGACGTCAAGTATGTGCGCAGCAATGGAAAACAGCTTCTTTTGTAATCGGTCGTAGTGTTGCCAGGCACTTTGTCTTCCTCCTCGGGCTTAGAATCTTGAAATGAAGGTCACTGGACTCATCAGCATTGAGATGGAAGCTCGTCATTTTGCCTCGACTGACACGGTTTACTTCATGACACATTTTCTCCATAATTCTCATTAATACGCAGTCCTTCAGTCAAAAGAAGATACTTGAGTACTCTCCTCGCTGGAGAGCTTGGTGGGTCCTTGCGAAGGCGTCCTTGATCATCCTCCACTGGTCCTTGCTCATGACGGCTCTAGTCACGTTCAGCCAACGGTTGATGGGGTCTTCGACACATACAAAACTGTTCCAGCGCCTTGCTTCATCGACACCTTGATGTGCGACGGAGTGGTCGCGGCAGTTCCGCCTGTCCAACGCATTGCCGGTCCTGACGGAGATTACTTTTGACTCAAAGTCGAACGTGGCATAGAACTCGAAGAAGCCGGTAAAAAGTTGGGCCAAGGACAGGCTGTTTTTCTTTACAATACGGCTCTGTTGTTGCAACAGCTCCTTATACGGTTCCATTCGGTACCGAAGGTGCTCGGTGACTTTGGAAGAGGAGGAGTACATTTCCGGATAGAACTCTTGAAGACAGGGCAAAAACTCTTCGACCTGCAAGTAGAACACCACCATGAGGACGACGGCGTATCCACAAAGTTTCTTGTTCCAGGTGCCCAGGAGGTCGCGGTTGGCTGCCCATTTCTTGACTACCACGCAGAGTGCTGGTACGCGATCGTCCAACTTGGAATAATTCATCAGGAGGTGCGTGGCCCTGGTGCCGTTTCCACTGCCATTGGTACTCACAGACAACTCCACTAGCACGTCGAACTCCGTGTCCGTGAATTTCAGAATGGGTATAGTTGCCGGGATGACCTCCAAATGCCGGTACCGGTTTCTGACACTCTCTTGCTTCATGATCGTTTCACATTTCACCAGAAAGTCCAGATTATCCAGACCGAAAGAGTTTGGGGCCTGAATGAGAACGACGTCCAGATCGGATCCCGAGATCGCGAAGCGTGTCTGGGTGGAGCCGAAAGGAAGCAAATTACACCCGGGGAAGTGCGGAGATAGCAGCTTGAACAGCTTGGTCCAGACGGTCACCTTCTGGGAGTGTCGATGATCGAGCTCCCGGCAGGACTCGTAGGCCTCCCAGACCTTGGTGTTCAGGTCGGCCATGAAGAAGATCGTATCAAGTTGGTCTTTCTCCGTTCTGCTCGGACTGTCTGCAAGTCCGTTTTGCCGGGTCTTCCGTACTCCAAGGCGCTCTACCTGTTCCACACGTCCGTCCAGATGATGCCCTCGCCTCAATTTTAATCCAAGAAAAAATACTGGGGAAATAAGAATGTGCACAAAATGGGCAGTGAAAAGCCTTCCTTGAATTGAATAAATAGCACTCGCTGTCTCCTTACAACCCTACCGAAATGTCATGGCCGAGTGACGGCTGGAACATCTCCTGGCACAAACTGGACATGGAAGTCAACGCCATCCCCAAGGCGAGGGGCGGCAAAACGAGTGGCAACCTTAACATGACGTCAATATTTGGCCGCTGGTGCTTGGAGCCTGCGACAGCGGCTCAGGCACTGGAGGGAGGAGAGACAAGACGAGAAGCCGCGGTCTGCGAACATCCCAAGTCCCGTTCGCGACTGCGGCCACCATGGCAAGACGGGAAGTCGGTAGCAAGGAGGTCCTGTCCCTCCGTTCAAAGGTCCGCTGGTGCGCCATCTACTCCAGGGGATTCGTCTTGGTCTTGCAGGTGAGAATATTATACGGGTGGATCGTCAGAGACCCTTGTGTGAGTGTTCTTGTTTCAGATGCTGGCTAACTTTGCCCTGCCGAACCATGAGTCGTCTGATGGTTTTCGGTGGGTCCGCCCCAATGGCCAGACGGAGACGCCTCCAGAACAGCTGGTGTCTCTATCTCTTGACGGTCTCTCTCAATGGGACGCTCAGCACTTTCTGCACGTCGCCCAACATGGATACACGTACCAGCATAGCCTAGCCTTCTTCCCGCTGTTCCCGCTAGTAACTCAGACTGCTGCACGTGCCCTGGCTTGGATAGCCGGATCCGGGACCCTCTCTTTCGAGTCTTGCCTCAAGCTGTCTGCCGCCTACGTTAACCTCGTATCCTTCGTATTCGCCGCCGATCGCCTGTACGCGTTGTCTCGCCGGATTCTTCGCGACGAATGCCTGGCATATAGAGCGGCTCTGCTATTTTGCCTCAACCCGGCATCCGTCTTCTTCACGGCGGCGTACTCCGAGTCGCTCTATGCCGCTTGCGCCTTTTCCGCCATGCTTGCCCTCGAAGAGCGCGGGCCGGGCACGTTGAGCGGCGCGTGGTTCGCCGCGGCAACGGCCACCCGCTCCAACGGCGTGGTCAACGTGGGCTTCGCACTGTATCACAGCATGAAGACCGTCGCCACAACAACCATTCTCTACGTCAGAGAAAAAAAGAAAATGTCTGCAAAGAAGAAAAGCAAGACTCCCAAACGTCCATCTCAAAGTAACCAGGATTCTGAGCCTGAGGCGACGTCGCCCGCCACGAACACCTTGTTATCTATCACTTCACAAGCTCTTCTTCCCGGGGTCCTAAATGTCCTGATGGCCTTAGCCCCATTCGTGGCGTTTCAGTGGTACGCCTACACAACGTTCTGCGTGATGGACGCCGACAGTTTTGAGCTGTCCGAGGAAGTAGTGGCGGAGGCCAATGAAAAGGGATACATCCTGCCAGGGTCCACAAACAAGTCTTCGTGGTGTTTTGATGATCCGCCGGTGTCCTACACCTACATTCAACGGCACTATTGGAATGTGGGCTTTCTTAACTACTGGGAAAAGAAGCAGCTGCCACAATTCGTTCTTGCTACCCCAGTCATAAGTAAGGATTGTTACCCTCTTGGGTTAGGTTACAAAACTGTAGCTTTAGCCTTTACATACTCGATACTCATGCGTTTGCTGAAGCTGCTGGTAGCACTAATTTAGGACCCAGTACTTTATTGCTGACGTTGAGTTCTTTGGATTTCAGGTTTAGTATTATGGCAGGCGTATCTCTTCTGGTCGTCACACACCCGCTACTCGCAAAGACTTGGATTGGTGGACAACACACAGCTGGGATTGCCCAAGCCTCGGAACGGCGGTGGAGTCATGACCGCCACGCTGGCTCTGCCCCGACCCTGCTTTGTCTATGTCGTACACGCCAGCTCCCTCGCTCTCCTGGGACTTATTTGGATGCACGTGCAGGTATGTTATTGTTATTTTTGCTATTGACATAAAAGCCTTAAAGGCAAGAAACAGATATGCCAGAGGGATTAAACTGTGCATCGTTGCTGATCTAAGTGATCCATTAGGTTGTGCCATATGCTAGTGATCAGCATATGGACAAGATCTAGATAGCTCCAGTAATGCTGGAAGCACTGCCTGGAGACATACGGCTGAGGCCTGACAATCCCGATAATTCCCCGGTTTCTGGGTACCGCAGTCATACAATATGCAGTATGTTGCACATGACTAGAATTTAATATGGCCAACTTTGCTGATTGTGTCATCTTTTGTTAAGTCAAAAGACTGACATGCATATTGTCACTCATTTGTCTTAGCTGAAGTCACTACTGCAGCGGGATGTAGAGAAAAAGAAACTTGTTTTGCAGGTCACAACCCGGATGATTTGCTCCAGCTCACCTCTGTTATACTGGTTCTGCGCTCTGCTCACCGTGCCCAGCAATTCGGACCTGGTCCCGATGGACGACGAGGAGGCCACAGGTGAAGAGAAGAAGCCTTCGTCGTCTCCATCTTATGCAGTCAGTCTGAAAGTCGAGCATGCTCGGAATCTTGAGTCTCGACGAGCCAACGTGTTACTGATGCAGGAGGAGAAGACGACTGCTCCCTGCAGTTGGGTCAAGATGTACTTCTTGGGGTATACCCTCATAGGGACCGTGCTCTTCTCTAACGGTTACCCGTGGACATAAGACTGATCTTTAAGTGCAATCATTGCATGAACTGCAAGAAATACTTCATCAGCTATGATAAAGAATACTGTGCTAAACTAGTCACCAACTGTATCCTGTGAAAACTAATGACGTACAGTCAGGCTCAAAAGTATTCATAATACATATTGTTTGGGCATTTTCAGCATCAAGTGCTGAACTGCGCACTTCTAGAAGTCCTAGAACAAACGGAAAAACGGGACTTTTTTTATCCTATTGGACAAAATGTCTATTAAATGTAATACTATTCCGCCAACCATGCGAAAAAAATGCCTTAAACCTGCTTCTCCAGGTGATAGCGATATTCAGTCGGGGCCGCGCTCGAGATACGACGTCCTACGACTCCCTCGGGCCGAGTAAGGGCCTCAGCGGTGATCATCCCCCTCATTGATGAGTACTCGTCATGATATGTGCAAGTAGATATGTGCAAGTAGACGTGGCCAAATTTGTGGGGCCAATCTGTAAATCGAGCGGGCCAAACAGCAGTGGTAGTATATATTTGAATATATATGCTTATAAGTACGCGACATCCGGTCGGTGATGAACATCAGCTCATCCACTCTTTCATGTAGACGCACTTCCTGGGGTTCACGGCGCTGCCAGCAACGTCGTCTAAGCTGCTGCAGCAATTGTTGAATACTTGGCATCCTCCACAGGGGACTCGCATCAGGCCAGTGGTTGGAAGCAGAGGCTCGGTGGCTCGGTAGTAACGAGCCGACTCGTCGTCGTTGCGACACCCGCTCACCCCTGCACCCATCTTCATTATAAAACAGACGAGCAATAAAACGTAAATCAACCAGGAACCGCGTCCCACGCAAGTACCGTACACATGATGGCACACACCTTCTCCACTTTTCCGTCGTAGATGAGCGTATCAAGGATAGCCTCGATGTCCTCCACCTTTAGCTGGACCTTGCTGATACCCAGTTCAGAGATGTACTTGAGCACTTCCTTAGACGACGCGGTAGATGCATTTCTTGTTGCCACTGGGCCTGCATGAGACTGGCTTTTGGAACGGTCCCGGCGCTCGCTGAGAAACCGGTGGCACTGCTGGTTTAGGATTTCCACGAATTCGGACTCAAAGTCCTGGTGGTCGCTATACCACGCCCCACCGGTCACTGATCGGTCAGGCTCGAGGTCGTACAGCCTGAAATGACAAGTGCACGCACCATGCATGCCGCCTTCGTCAGCATGTTAAGCTTTCTTTACTCACATGTATACGATTTTTCGCGTGGAGTTGACGCATTTGACCTCCTTCACCAACTTCTTGGATTTCAGTGACTTCAGTACTTTGTTCAGTTGGGTCTGCACCAGGTTCGACTTGATCCGGATGTCCCTGATCCAAGTGCCTTTGTTCCCGGCCTCTTCCACAATGCCATAAACTAGTTTCTCTTCCGCGTCGCCTCGGATCACCCGGCCTCTGACACCTCCAGCACCTTTTTCTAGCATTTTACAAAAGTACGCGTTAATAATCTTAAGCATGTACATTGCACAGAAGGCTCATAGTACCCAAAAATGAGGATGCCACGGCATCGCTATCACCTCCAGCCCCCACCCGCTTCTTTGCACGGTAGAGTAGACCTTTCTCCTTTGACTCAAGGAGTTCGATCTTGCCTGACTGAAGGAGAGAGTTGATCGTGGCCGCGCGATCGGTGATACTGACGTCGGACATTGCGAGCTGAAGCATCTTGTCGCTCAGCCCCTGCGGACATTCCTCACAAAGCGAGAGTACACGCGCGGACAGCGACTGCCGGCCAGACTTGTCGTCCTCAGTCTTGATGGTAACGTCTGAGATCTTCACGGGGTCTGTCGTGGCCATGACGACGGGGCAGCGGTCGGTCGACACGAGACACTTCCGGGTGGCTGACTTGGACCTAGTCTAGATTCCTGTTCGCAGTTCTCACCCTTGCTGCTATGTTTGTAAACACGTTCCATCAGGGTTGCTACTTCGTCAACATTCGGTAAAGTAGTACGCATTCAAAGCAAGCAACATGTATTCACAAGAATATGCGAATGCAAGCAAATCAACAGGTTCTTCGTCCTCAACACTTTCCCAGTACCATGGCGAGCAAGGCCATCCTGACGTACAGGCCGTTCTCCGCCTGTCTGAAGTAGGCGGCCCTCTTCAAGTCCAGATCAAACTCACGGGCGATTTCGTTGACTCTAGGCAATGGATGCAACACGATGGGTCTGTCCGGCCGACGTGCGTGATGCATAGTCTTGTCATTGATTTCGTAGTCCCGACAAGCAGCCTCGTAATCCTCCTCTGAGGAAAACCTCTCGCGCTGGATCCTAAGATCGAGGTCACTTAGCAAAAGTTAGCGATAGGCAAGGCAGTCCTTTTTACCTGGTCACGTAAAGAACATCAGCATCCGCCACGGCTTCTTCCAAGACGTCAAAGTCGTCCTGGCGAGTCCCTGCTTTTTCTACGAACTCTCTCACGTCATCGGGCATCCCCAGATCTTTTGTCACAGCCACGTAGCGTAGCTGCACGCCCTCATACCGAGCCAGAAGGCGGGCTAGGGAGTGCACCGTGCGCCCATTCTTCAGGTCGCCGACTATAACTACTACGAGTCCACGGACTGTCCCTATTTCTTGACGGATAGTAAACAGGTCCAGCAGAGCCTGACAAGAAGGAGAGCAAGTATAAGCTATTTTACGTGTGCATGTGGATGTTTTGTGCTATGTATGTCCTGGACATACATGCGACGGGTACCATGCAGTGCGGTGTTGAGCGCCAACTACAAGGAGACAAGCACCACTGTACCTGTGTTGGGTGCTCGCCGACACCATCTCCTGCATTAATGAGCGGAGGCCGAGAACGATGGTGAGAAGAGACACCGCCATGGTGATAGTGGTAACCGAAGCCGCCTCCGCCAACGTGGCTGGGCAGATGTCCTCCAGAGTGGCCCAGCGCAGCAGCAGCACGCTCCACTGCTCCTGGTTCGGGGTGTCTAAAGCCAGCAAATGAGTCACGAGCACAATAATCGTTCGGTATCGACGCATGCATACAGCAATTACAGTAATAGCGCTACTGCCGTTTCTGCAAATCTCCTGTAATATTCTGCCCTAGACTAACCTGAGCACCATGACGTCGGCGTAACCGCTCATGACCTTCACAGTGTCCTCAAGACTTTCTCCCTTCATGTGGGATGAGCTTGAGTCATCGATAGAAATGACGCGGCCGCCAAGCTTATGCATGGCGGCGGCGAAACTGCAAGAAGTTCGAGTGCTCGCTTCGTAAAACATCAACGCCATCACCTGCCGAAAAAAGTCCGTCGTGAGCTACGTTAGTTGATGCACTTTCAGAGAAACCTACTTTTCCCTGCAAGATGTGGTCGAGGTTCCTCTCATTGTGAACGCACTTCCGGAAAGTTTCGGCGTGGTCGAAAAGCACGTGCAGCATGTCCTTGTTAAACATGCTTACTTTCAACACGTCTCTGTTGGTCACACTGTGGCCGCCGCCTCCGGATGATGCCGCCGACCCCAAGGGAATGCCCAACGGGATCACTAGATTGGTGTTGCTAGCAGGACCAGATGCGATCTGCTGATGGTGAGAAGCTGGGGCATTGGGACCTCTTCTTCCACATGGCGAGAGCGTAGCTGCACGATGATAGCACGCTAAAAAGCAGCCGGTGAAAACAATCCAATGCCCTTACCAATTCCACTTCTTCTCGCCACCACGGACGCCGGACTTGGCATTTGCTGATCCCCCTTGAAGAATCCGGGCGTCGGAGCCGTAGGGATGGTGACGGAGAGCGGCATGCCAAACTCCTTTGCTACTTGTCTGACGTCGCGTCCGTAGCCAGGTTTGCCCAATACCTGCAACAAAAGGCCAAACGATCAAGTCCGAAAAAAGGTTGGGTGTGGAGCCTAGGGTCTCTAGTCCTACCTTTCCATCGACGTAAACGACCTCTCCACGGAGCACCACCTTCTTGAGCTTGCCGACGACTGATCTGCCAGCAAAAGGAGTCCACCCCGCTTTGCTGAAAGTTGGCGCCGCGGGAATGGTCCAACGCTCGTCCAGGTTCACCTCGATGTAAGTGTTTTCCTGCTCCGGTAGTGAGAAGATTTGACGGGGGTTGTCGTGCAACTTCCTCCGCAGATCTTCGAGTGTGAGTCTGAAAGTAGGAATGAACTTATGTCACTTGAGACGCCAAGACCCTCACACATGGTCAGTTCTATAAAGTGGGCACACTCGACAGTAAGCTCATCGTTGACCCTGGTAGGGAGCTGGATACAGGCGAGATTATTCGAATCTTAGAAAGCTTCAGGGTGGAGGCCCGAGATGAGGTCCGCCTGGAAAACTCCACGGAGGATCACCTGGGTGACAGACAATGGAGGCACATCGCACAGTCGAAGAATAGATTACCTGTTAGAAGCAAATTCCTGCTGCTGGTCCTGAAAATCGTCAAAGCCAACGACGTCGGAAGGCTTCGCCTCACGTCTAAACATATCTCATGGCGGGGACTGTATAACAGGGACAAGGGGGTCAGCGCCAGCGAGCTGGCAGTCAAGAGAAAGGATGTCACCATCATGACTGCTGGTACAGACGACACCTTTCTCCATGACTTGGACGAAGACGTTAAGAATCGGCTCACTTGGGTTTTGTTCATCAACCCAACTGTTTCACGGCCGTCAGACAAAAAAAAAGCGGACGCGCCGTCCGCCGCCTTTCCCACGTCCCACCGGCTCAAGTTATACTCGAGATGAATTAGTTCAAAGCGATCGAAGTCCCCTTTTGAATCGGCCAGTGAAGTGAAGACCGTCCATATCAGGGACTCTGTCCCCAGGTCAGGATCAAGAGCTTAATGTGCGCCAACCTGAACTTCATATCCGAAGTCTTCAATGAAGGTCAAGTTGAAAAGGAACACGACGAAAACAAAGAAGATGAAAAAAACTATCACATCGTTGCCTACAAATGCCTTTTCTGTTAAAAATCGGACTTCCCCATCAGAAGTGCGAGACCCCAAAGAGAAAATGAGTGACAATAAGAATCTTGGTACATGAACGAGTCAACATTAAGGAGTTCTCCAAATGCATTTCAGAATCATGTAAGAATCCTTTTTTTTTTTTAGTACGCTGCCCCTACTCATCCATCCATCCCACTCAAGAAATTGGCCTTAAGTCGTGTCCGTTACAACTCGTGAAAAAAAGCACGACTTATTTTGTAAAGAAAAATACCGAACTTTTTAACTAACGTGTCTAAAAAACTGGTTCAAATGTACGCACCTCTCCTCGGCTACGGCAGTCAGTAAGAGGGGAAGCATCGTCTCGAGCCCAGGAAAGCCAGGGAGAGCCTTGCCCGATTTTTCATCCATCGTATGCGGAGCGTGATCGGTGGCAAAGCAATCAATGTAATCCAGGTTGTCCCAGAGAGCTTCCTGATCGGAAGCAGAAACGAGCTGCGGACGCACTTGTCCTGAATTGCCCATTCGGTTGGCATCTGCCTCGGTAAGAAACAAATGGTGCGGAGAGACCTCGCAGGTGACCTTGATCCCCGCCAGCTTGGCTTGCCGAATGACGTCGATCTCTTCTTTTCTGCAAAGGATAATATGCCAATGGTATCATGGGTGTCAATGGCTAACCAGTGCAAGTACGCGGGTCTTGCACGGTAGGACGTACCGGGCAACATGGCATATGTGCACGCTGCGGTTGTGCAGGCTGGCCAAAAGAATTGCGGCGGCGCAAGTTCTTCCTTCAGCATGGACACACAGTGGAGCCTCAGGGGGCCATGAAGCAAAATGAGCCGCCCAATCGCTCATGTTGTCCATTCTTAGAGTAGTAAACGTCTCATTCAGGTACATCTTCAGTCCAGCAGTCCGTGGAGCCAGCTGCATCACCTCCGGAATCCCTGCGTTGAATGACGTCGCGCCCAAGAAAAGGGCGTAATCACAGTGAGCCTTCGATGCAGCAATGGCACTGACCATGGCTAGCGCCTCGGCATCTGTCACTGGAGGTGCTGTGTTGGGCATGGCACACACGAGTGTTACTCCTCCGGCCAACGCTGCCATGGTGCCGCTCGAGAAGTCCTCCTTGTGTGTAGCTCCTGGGTCTCGGAGGTGAACGTGGACGTCGATCAATCCTGGAAGGCGCACAAGCCGACTCGATGCCAAGCAGTCTATCTGTGTCTTGAGTGGCAGAAGGAACCGACTCGAGGGCGTCGATGCGTTTTTGCCCAATGCTGCCAAAGACTCGATCAACAACTTGGCGCACTTGACGTCTGTGATTAGGGGCACGCTATAATCGATTGCCATCCTGCGGAGTCGAGAGCCGTACGTGGGCACGTAGGACGAGACCCTGCGCGCGCCACGGGAAGGGAACTTGGGAAGATTGATCACCAGATCGAAAGCCCTGTTGCTCAGGCTGACTGCCAAGTTGACCATTTGCTTGGACATCTCTCCCGCCTCTAGAGCCTCATCCCCGGCCCCCATGTGTGCAAACTGCCACTTTACGGTCTTCACAGGGATCCCGTTCTCCCTACAAGTGTATGCGGTACCGCTGCTGCCATACAAGTCGTATCCCAGCTGGTGGAGCTTCCGGATGCTGGGCAGGATCTCTAACTTGTGCTTGTCACTCCCAACAGACACCAAGATATTTTTCTCGGGCACCCTGTAAACGAATTTGATTTGCTTTACACTGTACCGCTCTGCTTCAAGTGACCTAGACGAGGTACCTGAAACCCGTGCTCATGAGCGCCTTGAGATATGCCTCGTGCCTATTCTCGCCGAAGCAGGCGACCTCCCCTGTTGAGGACATCTCCACTCCAAGTGTTACTTCAGCCCCTGAAATTCAAACAGAGCATCACCAGTAGAAATTCCAAAAACTTGTATGCTCGCAACTCACCTGCAAGTCTGGCGAACGAGAACTGTGGCACCTTCACGCCAACCTTTCCGTCTCCGAGCAAGGCATCAATCGGCTCGACTTCATTTCCCACCAGCACGTTGGTCGCAATGGCGACGAAATCGTGGCCCAGCGTCTTAGACACGAAAGGAAAGGAGCGAGACACGCGGAGGTTGCATTCGATCACTTTCAGCTCGTTGTCTTTGGCAATCAGCTGTAATGAAAAGCTTTTTCCATGTTTCATTCAATATTTTTATCCTATGCCACCTACTTGCATGTTAAAGGGGCCCGAAACCAGCAATTCTTCAGCGATTTTTCGAGTGATCTCTCGGATCTTGTCTAGAGTCTCTTTGTTGAGATCGCTAAAAAAGACAGTGAAGTCTTCAACGACGCACTAATGAATACGCTCTCGTAGGACAGTTCTTGAAAAGATCTATAATACAATGTCGTACAGATTACGGTACCATTCTTACCTTGGAGGCGTGACGAGTGTTGCATCCCCGGAGTGAACGCCGGCGTTTTCAATGTGTTCGCTAACAGCCATGGCGATTACGTTCCCCTCTTTGGCCACAGCATCAACATCGATCTCTTTGGCCTCCTCGATGAACTTACTGATCACCACTGGTTGGATAAAAGGATAATAAATGTTGAGGCAATTTTCGAAGTAGATGAATGACTACCTGGATGCTCGCGAGAAAGGTGAACAGCAGAGGCACCACGCAAATAGGTTTCCAGGTCTTCGTGGTTGTAAGCCACGTTCATAGCAGCGCCGCTCAACACGTAGGATGGGCGAACCTAAGCGCAAATGATGGCGCATAGTGCAGGAAGGAACATATCCGCGAGAGGCCAACTTACCAGGCAGGGAAAACCAACGTCTTCACAAAACTTCTTAGCAGACTCGAGGTCTTGCAACTCTTTCCAACAAGGCTGCTTGATCTTGATCTTGTCCAGCATACGAGAGAATTTAAATCGGTTCTCTGCACTATCAATACTCTCTGGAGAAGTTCCGAGCACGTTGACCTCCTGCCGGTGGAGCGAGATCGCGATATTGTTGGGAAGTTGTCCGCCAACGCTGAGAATGACACCACCCTCGGGACGCTCCAGGACATAAATGTCCATCACAGTCTCGAAAGAGATCTCGTCGAAGTAGAGTCGATCACACATGTCATAGTCGGTGCTCACTGTCTCAGGATTGTAGTTTACCATGATGGTGCGGCGGCCCAGACGTCGGAGCTCCTACAAAGATGAAAGAAAATGCGATTTTGTTCAATCTTGCGACACCCAGAACCAGATTCGATGACTGTATCGCGACATCACGCAATATAGAGAGCGGCTGTAAGGTTGACTTTCCTTACCCCAATCCGCTGGAATTTTGGTTTTATACAGTATTGATACAATTCTCACAGGATCTTGCAATTGAACTACATGAATTAAAAATTTTATAAAGCTTTCGTCAGAGCAGTCAGAAAGAAAACACTTGTCAGTGCCGCCCTACGTGTTCTTGAATAGAGTGGGCACCAGCATTCCGTCGTGCCAGAATATAGTATGGTACCAACCTTACAGCGCAATCTAACGGCTTCCAAGACCTCCATACGCCTTTCTCACTCACGCTGTAGTTACCTTAATGCACCCCACTGCACACCAGTCAAACTCAACGGAGCTCCCAATGCGATACACGCCTGAGCCGATGACCATAGTGTAATCGCCAGTGGTCTCTGCACTCCCGTTGATGCTATTGGTACCACTGCCGCCATTATAGTTGGCACTGGAAGCCAGGGCGACATCGTGGCAATTACCATTGTACGTCAAGTACAGGTAATTTGTGCTAGCTGGCCACTCAGCAGCGACAGTGTCAATCTGCAGTAGAAACTGTTGCAAGTATACATGTACATTGGTGTGGTGTTTCTCAGGACCTGCTTAACCCACGGTTGGATTCCCATGTCGCAGCGCCTGTTACGGATCACCATGTCCGACGTCTCCAAGATGACAGCGATCTGCAATAGATATGTAGTTAAAGACAGCACGAACAATTGATGTCACATCCCTGAACTCGAAGAAAGTTATCTTTGTTCGTACCTGCTCATCGCTAAACCCCATTTGCTTGGCTAACAAGAGGTCTGTTTGGGTGAGCCTATCCAAACTGCCTCCCATGGTCTTCAGCTTGGTGTACATGTCCACTATGTTCTTCATCTTGCTCAGGAACCAACGGTCGATGCGAGTGAGTTCGTACAACCAGTCTATAGACCTGCGATCCAATAATGCAATACACAAGGTTTCAGTCGCACATCCTTCATGATATGCACCTGCCAGCCGCCAGAGCTGCAGCTACGGCTAACATGCGCTTGTCTGTGGGCTCCCTCAGCTCTTCCTCGTCCCAGCTGGCTTCCTTCACGTGCGGGTCGAACCCAAAGATGGACTCGTCCACCATTCGAAGTGCCTTCTGAAAAGCCTCCTCAAAGTGACGGCCGATAGCCATAACCTGCAAGACGTAGATTTTTGCCATTAAGAGTTCCCCTCGCAAGTCTGGGTCTCGCTTCACAAAAGCGCACCTCTCCCACTGACTTCATAGAGCTTCCTATTTTGGTACTGACTCGACTGAACTTGCTGAGGTCCCAGCGCGGGATCTTGACGACGCAGTAGTCGAGACTGGGCTCGAAGCAGGCTGTAGTGCAGCCAGTGACAGAGTTGGTCAGCTCAGGTAAGCTCTTGCCCAGCGCCAGCTTGGCAGCCACGTACGCCAAAGGATAGCCTGTAGCTTTAGAGGCCAGTGCAGAACTCCTTGAAAGCCTAGCGTTTACTTCGATAACATAGAATTGTTCGGAGTCTGGATCCAAGGCAAACTGAACATTGCATTCTCCAACTACTCCAAGGTGCCGCACGATCTTGATTGATGTGGATCGCAACAAGTGGTACTCGCGATCTGAGAGAGTCTGAAAAAAAATAAGACCTTTCAGGGAAGAACTTGTTACGGCAGAGTAATCATAACTGCTTCACCTGACTTGGCGCTACCACCACTGACTCTCCAGTATGAATCCCCAGGGGATCGACGTTTTCCATATTACAAACCGTGATGCAGTTGTCGAGGGCGTCGCGCACCACCTCGTACTCTACTTCCTTCCATCCCTTCAGCGACTTGTCAATGATCACCTGAGAAAAAAAGGATGACCTTACTCCAACCTTACCACATGAATGATCCTCACCTGCTTAGAGTGCGCCAACGCCGTCACAATGAGTTGTGTCAGCTCTCTCTCATCGCTCGCAAATCCTGACCCCAGGCCACCCAGGGCATACGCAGCACGCGCCAACACTGGAAAACCCAAGTCCTTGGCAGCGGACATGGCTTCGGAGAGGTTGCTCACGATTCTCGAGGGAGCAACCTGCGTGTGCATAGAAGTACGTGCATAATGCGTTTGAGGAGCAGAACAGTAAGCAACACCTTTTCTCCTATCTCAGCGATGCGCTCAGCAAAAAGCTTTCTGTCCTCGCTGTCCACAATGGACTGGATCGGTGTTCCCAGGATGCGGACACCCCACCTTTTAAACACTCCGAGCTGCTCCAACTCTACGCCGCAGTTTAGAGCAGTCTGGCCACCGAAGGTCAGCAGAACTCCGTCTGGTCTCTCCGAGTCGATGACCTTCGTTGGCAGTTGTGGTTTTATTAGGCAAGGATGCACGTAGTGACACTTGGTTTACCTGCTCAATATACTTGGGAGTGATCGGCAGGAAGTAAACCTTGTCTGCCAGCTCCTTGCTCGTCTGCACGGTAGCGATGTTGGGGTTGATGAGGACCGTACTGATGCTCTCTTCCCTGAGCGCTTTGAGAGCTTGAGACCCCGAGTAGTCGAACTCGCCAGCCTGACCGATAGAAAGGCCACCCGAGCCAAGCAAAAGCACTTTTTTGGGTAACGGGAGGGTCGTCACCGGATCCCTAGACATAGGGATCACTTGCTCAGTTTCATCCTAGCATGCAGGCACTATTACCCTACAACGCAACTTACATATTACAATTTCCGACAGCAACTTCGTGGATGGCTTTAACAGCCGACAATGATCCTGACGTCTCTATGAGCTTGAAGAAGGCATCGAACAGGAACTCCTGCAAAGAAAACCAATAAGATTCAGTCCCACTCACAATGCGTACTTACGCAATGGAAGCAGCTGAACTCAGTATCAACTCTTACCAGATCTCGAGGGCCCGCCGAGTGCTCAGGGTGAAACTGCGCGGAAAAGGCGGGTATGTCGTGGGATACGAGCCCTTCGACTGAGTGGTCATTGGCGTTAGTAAAGAGAACGCTCCAGCTCTTGCCACTTGGAATGGATTCTGCTTCGATTTCATAACCGTGGTTCTGCGATGTCATGAAGCAACGACCGCTTGGCACGTGCACACAAGGCTGATTGTGACCCCGGTTGCCGTACCTGATGAGGGGGAGGGACAAATCTAAGGTTAATCTTCCAACATGTCTTAACGTTGTGTGGCACTTACTTCATCTTCTTCGTACTGCACCCAGCCGCGACCCCAAGCAACTGGTGGCCTAAACATATCCCAAAAATGGGCTTTATCTTTTCCTTTGGCTGAGTCATGAGGATGTTACGGAGGTTCTTTAGCGTCTCCTGGCACATCTGCGGATCGCCAGGACCGTTGCTGAGGAACAATCCATCATACTAGGTGTGCGTGGAAGGAGATGGTTATGTTATGTGCTATGTTTATACCTTATGTGATAAATACATGATGCTAGTTGGAAAAGTACTTTTTTGGAAAGTGACATTTTCTTTGACCTGGGCTTTGGGCCTTTAGCCAAAATGTGTAAATATCACAACAATATTTTGTTTCTAAGGGTTATTTTCTTGGCGCTTTTAACTCAAAGTTATAATTTTTGTATGCTGAAAGTGCTGTGCACACTCGTTTTTACGCCCATAACTTTTGACTGGATGGAGCAACAGCCGTGGTTCACCCCTCGATGGGAAGCTAAGAATCTCCTTTAAAACTGAATTGATATACCTTTAAAAAAAAAACCCTGGTACTTGTACCACCTATGAGAGTGGTTGACGCCCATTTTCCGTGACAAAAGCCTAAATTTGACATTTTCGATGTGCCCCAATACATCTGCACTTTAAAAATGTAGCTACCTTATCCTGGTCCAAAGGGTGGTTCCAAGGTATCACGTCCACTCGGGCGCCTCTGGAGAGCAGACATCGCAGCTGGTTGTACTTCAAGCCGCAGTCAACAACACAGACGCGGGGATGCCCGGAAGGATTAAACGTCTTGCACGTCTTTGGAGACCGGAGAAAACTTGATTTTTACCATGATCGTGAGATTTAAGTCCATTAAGGCGGCGACGTTGTACTCGTACAGCTGCGATACCATTCATAAGATGTCTCTTACCTGAATGGAGACCTCAGCGACGAGATTGACCTTAGCCGGATCTACCCATTGGATATCTTCGGCTGAATCGTCCTCCACCACGATCTTGCCCAGCATCGTGCCCTTCTCTCGGATTTTTTGAGTTAGTTGTCTACGAATAAATTTTCTCGTCCAGGTAGTTCCCTTTACTGTCGTTTCTCGACTCGCTTCACCTTGTGTCCAAGCCCTCGATCCCCGGAACACCCTGTTCCACCAGCCAGTCGTTCAGAGTCCGGTTGGAGTTCCAGTGGCTGGGCTCGCCGCACAACTCGTCCACGATCAACCCATGAGCCCATATGCGGCTTGACTCAAAAAATCTGAAAGGAGAAGTCATTTATCATTGAAAAGTCGTACGCACATCTCATAATGAAATCATATGAAAAATATACTTTGGCAGGCCGTATTTCTCGTCCACGTCATTTGCCGGTATTCCATAGTTGCCCACAAGCGGATAGGTGAGCACCAAGAGCTGAGCCCGGTAAGACGGGTCGGTCAGTGCCTCCACGTACCCGACCATGCCCGTCTGGAACACTGTGAAGTTGGAGGGAGAAAGAAAGAATTGGCTTTTTTTGTCACGATGCCAAAAGCCGGTGAAAAGGACATACGAGGGGAGTTGGAGCAAACATGAGTACAATGAGAAATATTTGCAGACGGAAATATAGCACAGACAGGTGGTGAGAAGAGTGACCTGGCCAGTCAAGACAAGGCAGAGTTGGCAGGAGGAAATATTGCCATACATCCATCTGAGTACAATATACTCGACTCATTCCAAAAATACTGTGATTTATAGAAATATAGTCACGGAATGTTTCCGTCGCGCAGTAAAACAAAACCGAACATAATCCAAAAATTTCGCGTCAAAATTAGAGTAGTCTCTCTTACGCTCGGACACCCCTCGTATACGTCATACATCGTACTGAAGTGCAAATGCTTATATGTCAACATGAAACCACGTGAAGTCGCCAAGTTCCTCACCGACTTCTCCGGCTACGCTGGTCTCGCTCCCAAAGACCCATCCCTGGAACGAGGTCCCGTCCTCCAGGACGAGGGTGGCGGTCTTCTTCTTTCGGGACTCCGCTGCCGCGGCCACCATCTTGCCGGGACAGGAATCGATTCGGCTACTTGTCAGCGACCAGACGGGACAGGGGTGATTTCGGTGTCGGTGTCCGTGAGACTGAGCAGACTCTGACCGTCAAGAGAGGGTCAGGACGGGTCCCGTGTGATTTGACCTGGACACCTTTGCTTTATCAGCACCTCTACGATGGTTGTTCCTGACCGCGGCGTCACCGCCTCGGTTCACTTGACCCCTGTTTTGGGCCCGGACCCGCGGAACGATGGAAAGTTGTCGAAGGCGAAGACGGACCTGTCGAGATAATATCGCTCTCCCTTCCGTCCACTCCGTCCACGCGGCTCGGTGGAGCCAATCTTGCTTGTAACTTATCTTGGCGCCCGCTGAACCGGATTCGAATTGGTGTTGAACGCAAATTCGTAAGACTCGATTTGACACCCTGTTGGTATACTTTATTTTTCATTCGGATCGGTTTTTTTGGCAACCTAGGATACGATTAGGATGAAAATGAGTTCTTCACTCAGGCTGACTGTGCAAAATAGTTTGCCAACGTCTTTTGCCACAGAGCATAAAGTGTAATAATTAGCTTCTGACCGTCGACTTCTGACACTTAAGGACATCTGTTCAACACTTCATGGCTGAATCATTTTTGCGATGTACGAATCTATGTCAGATGAGTGTATTAAAGACTTAAATGAATCTCCAACTACGATTCGCGTTTAGCACTAATGCGAATGGAATCTCATCCATCCCCCATCAGGCGACGAGGAGAAGCCCAGCGAGGGAAAACAACTGACCAAACTCAGTAGAAGCCGAGTTCCAAATTGTTCACAAGGGTACAGGTACACACCGTATACTTGGTTCAACTTACTCCGGGTGTTGGGGTCAGACTCGAGCCCGGACGGCTAAAAACCCGAAGGCAGTTTCCGAGGCCCAAACCCGAACTTCAGAATCGGATTGCTTATGTACCTAACGCGTGGAGAAAAAATATGAGCCCTTGGCGTTGTGCTCAACGAAGGAAATATCCAGGCACTATTTACACTGGTGCAAACTTAATGGTGCCAGGGGTAATCGCGCACCCGGGTAGAAATGCCACGTGTGTACAGTGCAAGGTTTTGGCGTCATATATTTTGTTGTCATGTGTCTGTTACATCTGCCAGTGCAACTGCAGCTAACTCTGTCCTTAAACAGTAGAACTACCTAAACACTTGTAGGGCACGGTTAACAATAAAGGGAGCATCTTTATCCTGTGACCTAGGTCACCAACCCCGAGTGCATCCAAATTCATAAATTTAACCCCTTTTCGAAGTAGACTTAAAAATTACACAAAAACACTCTAAGAGTACAATCGAGAGAAGAAAAGGCGCATTCGACGTCATGCATGTGACTCGTCAACATCACTCTACTTCTCTCACTTTGTTCTTTTTTTGATGTTCAATCACTCAAAAACACCTATCAATAAACTGGCTTCTTGAACAAATCTGCAGTTCTTTAATCCTAATGAGGTCATCATTTGTGTTGTAATCATAGAATAAAAGAGTATATTCAACGCATTGTCACATATCAGCAGTCTTTTGGTGTTCTTCCCTTTTTGTCTTTAACAGTTTCCAAGGCTGGACTTTTCCGAGAAATGAGGTCGTAACAGTCAGACTTTTTGCCCTCGGCAGCCTTGTGTAAGGCAGTCAGGCCGTCAGCGTCCTGAAGGCCGGGATCAGCACCATGGTCTACAAAGAGAGAGAGGAACATGTTTTGTCATTTAGTTATGACCTGCTGCGGTGGATGTTGATATGCGGCGAAAAAGGCGCCAATGGATACGCAACGTTTTATAACAAGTGCCTCACCTAACAGAATCTTGACGCAGTCGATCCTGCCGGCGTACGCGGCTCGGTGGAGAGGCGTGGCAGCACCAGACCTCGTCGATGAGTTGGGATCTGCGCCAGCGCTCAACAGGATGAGGATGGCGTCTGCGTTGCCGGCACGGGCTGCGTAGTGAAGGGGGGTGTACCCTGAAGAGTCGACAGCCCCAGACAAGCTGGCATCTCTGGGAAGACATCAAAAATGTTTTCTTTTCTTCTTCTTCAGATGAAGTCTGAAGAGATTAAATATATGCCAACCGTTGGAGAAGCTTCTTTAGTCTGGGAGTGTCCGCAGGGTCCAAGGCTGCACTCCAGATGCCCCTCTCGAACTCCAACTCGGTTAGACTTTGCTGAACCCCAGGGGAACTCTTGCTACAGCAGCTGTGGTCTAAGTGATGACAATTGTGATCGTGAGGAGTTTGTGTTTTGCACATTCAGTGACAGACTTAGGGGCAATTAATTTCAAAATGTGATTAATTGCAATTAGAGTGTTCGGGGGCCAAACACTAAACACCGAAAATTAAATCATTAAAATCACATTCAAGACCTGTGACGTATAGGAATTATTCATTTTTTTCGAAATGTCACATAATATCATGACAGCAAAATCTTCATTGAACGATGATTTTGCCCATTTTTAAGTTTTTTGCTCTACCTTAAAAGGAAGAATCTTCATTTAACGATAAGTCTTGATAAACGATAGTTAGTGTTAACCCAAAATATATGAAATATAGGCTTTACTGCACTTTCAACTACTTTCCATGGTCAACTAAGAGACTATGCCCCAAACAGTTTCTTTACCAAAGTTCTCTTTCTTCTCACAGATATCGGAAGGAAAACTTTTGAAAGTGATAGTTTCTAATATTTGAGAGACGAAATTAAAGATGAGATACGTTTTTGGCCTTGTAAAAATATGATTAAACGCAATTAACTCCACGAGGGATTATTAGATAAATTCGTAAGAGATTACATTTAGGATTACTTTATCTGAAAAAATGGGTCACTGCAGGCTCCTTCAAAAGTGTAATTAAGTACAATTACCATTTTTTACCCGAGTCTGACATCCAAAATCCTCACCTTCCATCATGGACGAGGAAAAGACATCATTAGTTGATGGCTTGAACCGTGGCCTTCCTGAAGGTTTCTCTTCGTAAGTCCACTGTAGACAACTGTCCATGAGACCCAAGGCCACTCCAAGAGCTCACCAAATGATCCGAGTGATTGTGCACTATTCTAAACATCTGTTATTTAGCATCATTTTCATCACTTTCACGAGCCAAGCGACCACTTCTGTGAACAATCCTGCTTGGAGTCACTGTCTGTGGCAGTCGTTTAGTTCTTCTCGAATTCTTTTCTAAGAGTCCACGTGACAAGTCCATCTTCTCTATTGGCTGATGAAACGACCCTGAAGCCGAGGACCTCCAGAGCGTTGAGGATGATGACGGGGTGCTGGGGGAACGTGATGGTGTAGTTGTCGAGGTTTCCTCTTGGGGAGAAATTGCGCAGGTCGGACAACTCGTTCGCTGAAATCAGCTGACAGTGATGATGCGATACTCAGGGCACGTTTACACTGGTGAAGTTATCCGACGTCCTCTTGCCCATAACTCTAATACTACTTCCGGATACCTCCCGCTGCACCCTCACTCTTGTCTACGCCCCCCCCCTCCCTCTATGTTTGTGACAAGTGTCTGCCAGTGCAAACAGTGCCTTTCAGGCCTGGAGCTACAGCCAACGTTGACTGGGACGGACACAACCACGGTGAGAATAATCTAAAACCCCATGACGATCTCTTTCCTCACCCTTTAGTCCTGCTACGCTGACGCAGAATGGAGGCGGCTTCGCATAGGGAACTTCCCCGCCGTCCTTCGATCCCGTGGACTCGGATCGCCTAAGGCCCGTGGATGGATCAAGGCTTCCTTGGACTAACACGTAGGGCATCTTGTACCCGACGAAGATGAGCAACGTCGTTGATCCTTCAGCTTCTTTTTTATCTTGAATAGGGCTGGGGTACTGGAGCCTCTCGGCTTGAGCTTAACTAAATTGGTGGTTCAAAAGTAAACGAAACTAAATCAGGAGCTGTGGTGTGAGTGTATTTGGAGTTTAAAAAGGCATTTCTTATTTCTTGCATAAACTAAAAAGCAACTGTTTCCTCGGGCTAACGGGCTACTAAAGATAAACATAATAAGCTGCAGTCACTTCAAGACAACACCCCTACCCCTTAATCAGTGCTAGCCCGCTTGCAGGGCCTTAACGACTTACACCAAAGGATTGAATCTTGCCTTAGGTAGAGACGAGGATCGTGGGCGAAGTCCTTAAGTCCAAAGGTGGAATGTGATGTCACTTGACTCCCTACGCTGTTCAACTCATTCTAACTCCATCAAACCCACCTCTTTCAAAGGGGTGTCTCCGGCCGCGCGGCCGCGTCTTCTCCCAGGCGTCCGCGTCTCCTCTCTGGCAGCTGTGCCTGCTTTTCGGCCGCAGAGACCGTCTTTCCCCAGCAGTCAATGATGCTTGACACGCACAACTTGGCAGTGAACTCGTGGCCGAAGACACATGGCCAGCGATCAGAGACGCGCCACTTTCTTGTGCTGTTTCTCCAGTGAAGCTGTTATGATGACTACGGAGGCGTCTCGGGCTTTGGGTAGCGTGGCATTAATCACGTGACCAAGAAGAGCTCTGATTGGTCAAGAGAAAATAAGCAGGCAAAACAATGTCAGACGACGACAGGACGAATGTTAGCGGGTCATGAGCATCAACCTCACCAGTGCGTGCGTCAAGCGTCACTTGCAACGATGGTCGCCGGCTGCTGCATGAACAACTGCACAAATAGGGGCACCGAGAACTCCAGCATCAAGTTCTTCCGGTTAGCTAATGATGCTAAGGTCAGCAAGAAACGTGTGAGAGGAAAGTAACGCTCAACCTGTCATAAGTGTAACGGCTGATTAAAGCAACATGGAGGGATAATTTTACCCCTGCGAACACCCATAGGGTGTGCCTCCAGAGGCCTTCAAACCCGTAGCTCGGTCGGAGGGAGACAGGGCTGTGCGACTGCCACCTGATGCTGCTCCCTCGATTTGCTCATCTGCAAAGCAGTGCACGTGTTCGTCGAGAACCACAAAAAAGTTGCGCACCATCATCGCCTCCAATGTCACCTTCGCTACCGCCAGCATCACCATCGCCTCCAGTGTCACCCTCTCAAGTGCAGGGGTATGCAAGGCAGGCAGGGCCTCTGATTCACCATATAAGCTGAGGAAGAAGGTCAAGTAAGTGGCGAGGCGGATAAAGTAAGTCTGCCCCGATCACTTTTTTAGCAAGATTGTCCATTTTTTATTAGTTTCTTTCATACTAAGGAGGACTAGAAAAGAACTACTTTTCCTCCCTCCTTATGTTCTGGGAGCAGGTAGTAAAGTAGAGGTCGGGACTTCTAAGGCAGCATGAAAAATTGTTGCCATCAATAAATCGGACTGTATGATGGCCTCAATAAATTTGGACAATCTTACTTAAAACAGGGCGTCCATTTGACAAAACAGCATTTTACAACTACTTGATTTCTGCAGCCCTCATTCCTCTGGCAGTAACACTATCGGGCTACAGTGACTTCGAGTTGCACGTAGTGTACCATTGCCTGCCTCGGCAGATTTTGGGAAACAGCAGAAATTTCATTGGGAGTTTTTTAAAAAAAGGCCTTTTTGTGTCCTTCTGGATGCTTCTCGACCCACCAGGATATCGCAGCACTCTCCAAAAATGGATGTGTTTGCCTTGTCACCTTCACTGTCTCTATTCTCTTCTGGAGACTGCAGGTGCAGGTTCATCAATCAGCAAAGACGATCAAAAGAATGAGTGGTGTTTTCCGGGACCTTTAGGACAGGGGCCTGATCACGCACCAATGCACGAACTTGATGGAGACCAAGTTTTGAGGGGTCTTCCTGGAACTTCTGAAGAAAAAGACTGACTGAATGGAATTTTGACCATGGTGACTTAGCCTCAGAGAAATATATATAGACCCGGACAAGGTTATGATCGAGATTGAATAGGACTGTCTGGTGTTCTTTTAGGACTCTCTCAACGATCTGAGACCGACACGGAGGGGGAAACAATGTAAAGATGATACTTTATTGTTCTACTGGAGGGGACACATACAAATTATCCTACAATAATTAGAACAATTAGACCCGTACTTAGCCAATCTGCCTCTGACAATGAGTGGATTCCTCCAATTTAACCATAACTGTGCAGGGACAAAAAGTGTGCAGATAGGAATGTTTTTGCAAGAAGATAACTTGACCAGCTTATACTGATACCAGGATGAGGGGCTGGGAGATGCGTTAAGTAGAGTGCTGGTGGTGGCTTGGAGAGAGTAGGAGACCTCATCCAGGATTGCTCCTCCGGGTGACTGATTTGGCAGCCAAAAACTGCCTTCTTTTACACCTTCTTTAGCACACAGGGACCAGGAAAGCTCGAGCTTCTTCTTTCTGTACTTGCTTTGTGTCTTTCCCTCCTTGCAAGAGCACCAACTACCGCATTCCTTCTCCAGTCTGTGTGATCCCGTTATGACTTGCTGCTTACCTTTCCTTGAAATACACACTTAGTCTACCTCTGAACCTGCGTCCTTTGTACGTCGCTATCGAAGCAACTTTCCTGGTTTAACGACTAGATTTAAACATGGGCCTGAAGGTCGTGTCAGAAGCCCTCGAGCTACTGCACTTCAAAATCCCTGATATCGCTGTCACAGACTGCGACAATGTAGATTTATTAGAGAAGCTACTAGTGGTCTCCGTGGTGTCAACACTCGCATGCTCGCACTTCTGTTGTGCGTATTACGTGCATCCTCAGAACGGCAGAGTTTTGAAACAATGAGTACGTAATCGTCTTCAAAACAAGCTTCTAAGAGCTGAACGTTCTGACTTCAGCTATCTTGAACTCTTGCTTTCTTTCCCAACGGGAATCCCCCAACCTCTTCTGTCGTTGATAGATAAGGACGCTGGCGGGGCGCAGGTTGGGGCTGAAGAGGCAATGGCGGACTTTTGACAAGAACATTGGCGCGCTGCTAGAGTCACCTCGCGGGCAGTGCTGAACTAAGTCAACGCCTCTATAGTGTTCGACACCAACACCCTTGAGTAAAACTTAAAGCCGGAGTGTGGGTTTGGCTCCCATCTGCAACAATGACGATACAACGTGCGACAACCAACAAGGTCTTTAATTCTCCCCGAATTCTTTCCCGAATTCGGACAACTGATCATAATTTTTTTGTGTTTAGACAATGTCAGCTGGCAACGCTGACTGGAGCTCCCCCCCCTCCCCCCCTCTTTTTTTTGACCGGTAAGCGGAGGCCGCGGGCAGGCGCCAACTGAAGGCCAAGACGGTGAGTGTCACCTATCCTTCATTCGTGTGGCCTCTGCCACACGTCACCGTGATTGAGGTCACCCACTGATCCACGTCCCTGACTCACTCCCGACACACTGGAGATGTCGACCACGGTCCCGAAGCGTCGCGCCAGCCGACGACTGAGCGGGGCAGTCGACACCGAGTCCTTCGTCTCCGGAGAAAAGTTTAAATTCCACCAATTGAAGTCGCCACAGGGAGTGATGACTAGGTTAGTGTTTCCGTCAGTCTGTCCAAGCTACAAACATATGTTTACTAATAATAATTTCGCTTGCTACAGGTCCCGCCGGTCGTCCATTTATGGGCCGTCGTCCTTGCCCGAGCCATCAGACACCTCAGCCGCGAAGAACAGAAAACTTCGAGTTTCCAAACTCCCTGTGTTGCACGAAGCCAAGGTAGGAGAACTCTTCTCATTTCTTGTTTTCTGTATAATCTCATCCATCACCTTAGCCGGCTCCTCGCGGCAGAATTAGCAGACGAAGCGTCGCTCCAACTGCCGCCTCGTATACGGATGATACGAAGGTCAAAGGAAACAAGAGGGAATCCAAGGCCACCAGTGTCGAGCCTAAAACGATTCCCAAGGGATCATCGAAGGCAAACAAGATCAATATTACCACTGGTAGGAAGAGAGGAGCCGAGGACGAAGGGAAGGTCGCGCTGAAAACCGAGATTTCTCAAAGGCATAACGAGAAGCGAAACAAAGGAGACCCTGACGAGACCCAATTCCAGGGAGCGGCGGTTGTCCTGGAGAAACTAGAGAATACTCCAGCCAAGCACTTTCTGAAGAACGGCGTATTTCAGAACTTGGATGCTAAGCACCCGGACCTCACCTGTGAGATCATATCAGATGTGAAGGAGAACTCAAGAGAGACAAAGAACTTGAAGGTTCTGGAGATACCGGAGAGGAATTTGCATGAGGACATAACGAAACCGACCAAGCCTGAACTAAGTCCCGCAAATAGGCTGACGAAGTCAGTGAAAAAGCAAGGAGCATCATGTGGACTTTCCGGTGGGTCAGATACATCTTAAAAGCAGTTATGCAAGAGGTCACCACTTAATATTAACCTAACTATGTTGCAGGGAAGGAGCGTTTATGTCCTCAAGTCCATCTGTACCTTTCGAAGCAGAAGAATGCTCTGGTCTCCCCCGTGCCGGGTGTCTCTGTGCCAGCCTATCTTGGCACTCCTCAGTCGGCCAATCCGATGGAGATGCTCAGGAAGAATCAAAAGCACAAGGTTAAAGAGCAGATGGAAGAGAAGATCGCAGAACTGCCTCCTCTCTCTCCTTATGCGTTGGTCGAGGGGGAGACCGAGACCGGCTCTCCAGACTATGCCTTTACTCGGCTTGGTCAGGGTCCGCTGAAGAGTGCAGCCCGGTACCTGACCGGAACTCCGGCTCGGAAGCTCGGATCAGTTCGTGAAAGTGCCAGCCACACAAACGGCTTCACTCCGACAGGTTCCCCCCCAGAAGTGACCTCTCCCGCCTACTCTTCAGAGTCGTCACCGGCACAAGCTACTACGGACGTGATGATGGACGATAGCATGCCCAAGGCGGAACCTCAGCTTTTGACAGGTGACTTAGCCAGTGTATGCACCATTGCCTAAAAATATGCAGTGCACCCTCTATAAAGCTACTATTCTTTCATCGTACCATTGTTATATAGACTTTCAAAATTTGTATGCTGAAAGCTGAAATCTTTGACTCATTTCAAATACGTCTATATTAGAATATAGAGTAAAAAAAAAAAAACATTCACAATTTTCATGACCAGAAAAGGCATGCCCAATCGGAGCTGCTCGGATTGACCTGTTGTTATTGAGTGTTGTCCTCGATTTTAACAAACTCCCTGCCTCTGGGAGGAGAGCGCTGGTCAAGGTGCCCTTCGTCATCCCGATCTATTTCTATCACTGTGTCAGCAGTCACCTCGTCGCCGCTGTCCTCATCAACGTAAAAACGACTGTCCTCGTTCTATGAAAGAGAAAGAACTTCGTTCCAACTATGATTGAAGAAGACTGCTAGTATCATGCACTTGCCTGACGCGATAATTGATAAGCCACTATGGTTGGATCGACGTTTAACGCCAACGCAGCCGTCTTCATGCTCACTTTGCCTTCCCTGAAGGATTCCATGACTTTATCCTGGTAGAACTTGCCGGGCCGGCCGGGAATGTTGTTCCAACCGTGCTTAAGGTAACCAAAGACCTCCCGATATCTCCCGTACAAGGTGCCGTAAGATACCCCCAATAACTCGGCAGAAGTCTTCATATCTATCTCTTTGTTTCTAACAGCCTAAAACAAGATGTTTAAATAACAGCGCCACCAAGAGACCAGGTAGATCTCATCACCTGCATGACCACCTTGACGAAGTACTCCTCCCAGAATTGCTGCCTTGTCCCGTGCGTCAGATAGTCGTTGAGCTTGATGATCCCCAACTCTTGTATCCTCTCGTTCGTCAGTGGTCCCCCAAGTGTGGCATCGCCGCCGTTGGCCTCGGAGGCAGAACTGTTCGCGACGTCGGACAGAGGCGTGAAGCTGATGCTGCCGCCAATGTCCTTCACGCTCGCTGTTGCCACAACACGCGGCAGCTTCGACGATGAAGGCAACGGGGAAGACCTTCCCCGGACTTCTTCAGCTGACTTGGGCGCCACGAAGCACGGGTCAGGTACCTCACCGGGAGAGTCCAAGGTACGAGGTCGACCGCGCTTGCGCTTTGTTTCTATGACGCCTTTCCCGCTATCGCTGTGTTTCTTGTTGCTGCTGTTGCCGGAGTATTCGGCGTTATTGTTGTTCGTACTGTTGTCACCGCTGTTATTGGGCCGTTGCGGTGTGGGCGCTGGCTCTTCTTCTTTTTCCGCAGGAGAGGTAGACACTTCGGCCAGACCCTTTACCTTCAGGTTCTCGGCCGTCCTGATAAGAGAGGGCAATTGCTCCTGCGCCACGTTGATCTCGCCCTTATACATGAACTCCACGATGGCGGCCACATCCTCGTATCGTGTGTCTTTCAAGATCACGATCTGGTTCTTTTCATTGAACGTCATGAACAAGTTCTCGAAGTAAGTGCTGCAGGCAGACAGCACGACCTAGTGTGTGTGTGTGTGAAGAAAAGAAGTCATGGGGTCCAATTGCTGCAGCTGTGATAATCGATTCCTCACCTTATGAGCCCGAATGGTGCATCCCTCCGCCGCCAGCAGTACGTCCGTGAACAGCTCCGACCCCAAGAGCCTGGTGAAGACCCTTAGCAAGTTGCTCTGGTGGTTGTTCCACCTCAGACAGTATTGCTGGGCCGAACTCATGACCTAAATGAGAATACTCTCAATTCGTTGAAAACTCACACGACAGTACACGACGACAACTCTGTGGTCTCAATGCAAACTGAGGCTGAACACCAAGTTGGGGCAGGTGAACGTCAGCACCTCGACCTCGATTAACCTTCCTCACGTACTCCCTATGAACTCTCCTCACCGTCGTCTCCTTCAACTCCCTCCCGGATGAACGAACACCACCTTACGAGGCGGACTGGGCCACCGGATGGATGTCGGGGCCTTTTTTTCCCGATGTCTTTGTCCGGAGCGTTTTTGGCCGAGCCCGCTAAGAACGACGACGACGACAAGGAGCAAAAAACTCGATAAAAAAGAGGCCGCCCGCCGCCCGGGCCTCGCGCCAGCTAAATCGAGAAGAGAGAGTCACTCAATCGCTACCTGGATTTTTTGATCGACCTCCCGGACGAGGCCCTCCCGGGCTGGCCAAGCTTCAACGGCGACCCTCGGGTAATCGGCGTCGGAGGGCGAGGGCGAGCAGAAGGTGTTGTGCACAAGATTCAAGACGAGCGATCAACACAAGAGCTGGGGTTGCTCTCTCTGCTAGCTCACGGAGCTGTCAGGAGCCACAGAGCGGCCGATCGGGCAGAGATTGTTGCTGTCTGTCTCGCTGCCAGCTTTTTTTTTCTTCTTTTTTCTTTTTTCTTTTTTTTTTCTTTTTTTTTGTGTCTCGGCGCAAGAGAGAAACTCGAAGACGCAGCTCGCGCAACCTCCAAAAAACGGTTGCGCCAGTGAGGACACGCCGGATGTTGCTGGGGATCTCCAAGGAGCTGAACTGGGGCTGTTGCGTGTGCTAAGAGCGACTATTTTACTCCAATCCTCAAGGCGGAGAGGAAAAGAGCAAAAAATACCTGCGGGATAAATATTTTTCTCCGCTTTTTTTTAGCCTCACGTGACGTCTGGCGGCAAAAAACGGCGTCGGCGCCAAAAAAAAACAACCTCGCGCAATGAAATTCTTCCCTTTTTTGGCGAGGAGCTTCGGGAGAGGGGCCAAGACGGGGCCATGCCTCAGGTAGCCATGACTTCGAAACAAAGGGGGGGGAGGCATTTTCGTGGGGGAGGAGAGGATGGGGGCGGCGTTCACGTTAGAGACGTTCGTCCGAATGGCGATTGGCGCAGCGAAGCGCCGACCATCTTTAGTACGACTTCTTTTTTATACGCGCCACTTCCAATTTTTTTTCACCATGCTCTATTTTGGCAGAAGAACGAATTAAAGAAGCGATGTTTCCGTCTGCCCCGTGTCCTTCTGCCTCAACACAGACACGTCCGTGTTGATATAGCGTTGTGCCTCTGTAGTAGGAACAACTCCGTGGTGGTGAGCAGCAAGTACAGTCGACTCTCGATCAAGTCCCCTCGATTAAGTACAGGGGTCTGTAGATACCTACTGACACTGCATGCGGGGAATGTAACGTTGGACCTCGATTTCAGCCTCAAAACGGCCTAAGGTGTGGCGCAATCACTTTCGAGCATCTGATGTGTAGCGTCTGCTGACCAAGTTTGGTGGCCGGTTGGGGCGGCCATAGCCTGACAGGCAGACACACTCACAGAAGTACATGCGGGGACTTTGCTTTATCTGTATAGATATCACTTCAAGCATCAACTTAAAGCGCTTCAGTGACACCACCTGAAGCTACGTGGAAAATGTGCAACTGCTCCTTAAAGCATGTCAACTGAACGAGCATGTGAGCGACAATGCATCATACCAGGAGGGCATGGAACAGATCAGCATGTGTGAACGCCATGATAAGGATGTGCTCGTGGATTGTGCTTGAGCAAGTAGACGACGATTCAGTGTTAGTGCGTGAAATGTTCTCAGGAGGGAATCCACCGAACAAGCAGAGTCTCAGAAGGCTTTCACAACTCCTTCCAAGCCAGGTTTGACAGAGATCATCTTGACCGAGGGAGCTTTATTAGGGGTCTGATAAGGGAGGCAGCCCTACTTTAGATTGGTCTCCCCACACCAGTTCATACTGGAAATGATCCTCCCCGGCAGAAGAAGAAGTATGCAGATATAAACAACCGACTGAGGAATCTTATCCAGAGACATGAAAGAGGCCTGGATACTGATGAATTCCTCCGTGGAGTAGAACAACATATAAATCACAGTGTTTGAAGGGAATTGTTTCATTTTTTGCTATTTGCTCTTCTGGTCGCGTTTATATGCAAGCTCTTTTTGTAGGCATATGTTTTCAAAATGCTCATTTGTTTGCATGCTGATCTGTTACTGCCCTCCTGGTATCATGGGCATTCTCTCACATGCTCTTTTAGTTGACAAGCTTTTTCAATAAATGTTCATTTGAGCATGCCCACTTAGGGTATGCGATTTTGTCATGGACTCGTCTGTCCAGTCCTCCCGGTACAAGCATTCAAATTCATGGCAACGACATGAACTGAAGGTTGACACTCACAACGTCACTACTTTCAGTACAGTCCTTGCCGCAAGTAAATTCTAGCGCAACGAGTGGAAATGGAATTATGCTGTGAAGAGCGTGATTCACATACTTAACCACAAGATTGAGTACAGGAATTCAACCCCGCACTTTGACATGACACTGCTCAAAAGTCAGCAAGGCGAAGAGGCTGGAATTTTAGCTTTTCCATGGGAGAACAGTAGATCAAATTTTCCTGGGGTGCTCGAATCCCCAGTGTTCGTGGGGGAGAGGTTGCAAAGGTTCCGGGAAGAGCAAAAGAGCAAAACTGTCTTCCGCATTGCATCTACGTCCACACCAACACCACCACCAACAACAACATGGCGACACCGCACTCGAAGACGGGGTCCAGCTTGGACCTCCAGGTCTTCGTAGGAGCGATGATACGGAATCTAAGGGCAGGTATGTTCTTTTTTTTCGTGCTTTAAGCAACCTCTGCAATCTCTCCTCGTGAGCACTGGAGTTGGGCGAGCTTGGGCACCCACCGGATGGTCTGGGGATGCAGACCAACCGTGTCTGGAGGGGTGTAACTCCACTGCACCCAGTCAATTTCATCATCTTCAACCCCTTCCAAAAGTCAAAAATCCAGACTTTTCGGCGTGCCTCCCTCTCCATCTTGCCGATTTTTGAGCACTGCGACATCAAAATAGGCAGTCAAAGCATTGAACTCCTGTACTCCACGGAAATTACTTCCGGCGAGGACTGCGCATCCCGGATTGATCGGCTGAGATCTGGCAAAATAGCTCGAAACGAACCCTTTCTTAACAGAAAGGCAAAAAAAAGTGACCTTATCTAGCAGGAAATTCGCTACCTGCCAAAACTTGACTAGAGAGTCATGGGAGTGACTAAATCAAGTGTCGACTACACTACTCGAATGTACGCATCATACATACGGACCGGGCATTCCAGTATTGCGAGGCAACTCAAGACAATACTGTAGTGTCGATACCGACGCCGTCTCAAGGACGAGTCTTTTGAGATGTAGCTTTTGCTCTCTGGAAATGATATTTACTGCCAAGAGTAAGGTTGTAAAACGTGTTCAAATAACCTACTCATTCACAGGTCTGTCGATGCCAAAAGTACTGTATCGCGATACTTTTTTTCAAAAAAGTGTCGTATCTGTAGCGCAAAAAAAAACCAAAACGCCTGTGGATTCATGATCCAGACCACAGAGTTGGTCCCGATGCAAGTGCACCACTAAGCGTCGCAGGTCCTACAGATGGCCCGCAAAATACCACAAGTACGAGTACATGAGCGCAGTGCAGTGGTTTGAAAAAAAAAAACAAACCACCGAACCAGCGTGATGCTGATCGCAATCACTTATGTGTTCGTCCGAGTTTTCTCTCTGCCCCAGCCACGGTCGACAGAAAGCCATTGTTGCCATTGTTCCTCCCTCCGACGAGACGAGAGGTGGTCCCAGCCACCAGGCTGCAGCCGTCAGCCGCGAACCCGCCAGCCGCCACTTTTGCGTCAGCTGCGACGATCCCACAAAAATCATCGAGGAGGAGGATGAGTTTTCGCACCGAAATGAATCCCCAGCGGGAAGCGTAAAGAAGAGTGGAATGAAGTTTTTCCCCCGGAATAGATCGCACATTCCTATTCCCCCCCCCCTCCAGCCTGGACGGTATCAGTGTACCCTGCCCCAGTACGTGAGCGAGCAGCAGGTCCAGGTGAGTGGCCGCTGACGTCAGCGTCTGCCCGTTGTTCTCCATCCAGTGACCCACGACATCTTGACCAGGCCATGAACTTGCCAGCAGGTGGAGAAGATTTCATCCCACTCGTGTGTGCAAAGTCCCGCAGGTTGCAGCATATGGAATCGCTCACTGTATTGAGACACTTGTGATGAACAAAGAGCTGCTTTCTCTGCCCAGCCACGGCATCATCGAGAGAGAGCACGACAGAGAGAAAGATATTTTCCCCCTCCTCTTCTCTGGCTCTGGCTTAATGGCTCAACGGAGGAAATTAATTGTAGAAAGCGTGGAAAACTCGACTGATGTTGCCGTCACCATCACAGTGTCAAAACAGCAGTGCGGAAAATATGCTAACATTTAATCTTTCCGGATCTCTACGTACAGAACAGACAGAGTAGTGCATGCGGGAGAACGTTTTGTACACTTTTTTTGGCACGCTTGAATTCAAGTGTTGTCAACGATGCGCAATAATATGCTACGGACTACTGTAGTAGCGAGCTATGGACTACTACTACGGCACAACCAACAATAATTAATTAAGAAGTTTGTCACACCGTCTCCGGAGTGGTCTTGTCCGCGCTGTACATGTCTTGCAGCAGCCTGATGACGCTGGTGTCACCCACAGTGTCCCTGAAGAAGAAGTTCTCCACCGTGGCCGAGCGGATCATCCTCAACAGGGGTATGGCCAACAACAGACGCCCAAACCGCGTGGGTTGACGGGGGTAGCGGTTGCGCACGTAGTCGCCCAGGATGCATTGGGCTTGGTCTTGGAGCATCTCCACTGGGTGCACGTCAGTCAGCCCTGTGGTCTCTGCAAGTGCGATAATGGCCATGAGACGATGCAGATAGATATATAAGTAAATATTTGAGTCAATGAGTGAGTAAGCAAACTTATAAAGATGATGACAATGACCTGGCTTGAAGAGCACGATAGCTTTGAGACAGCCGCACTCGGTTCCGTCGGGGGAGATTTGCCGGAAGCGACACATGATCTCCTGGAATGCCAAAATGCCAAAATTGATGACCAAAGCGAATGGAAATAAATGACTGCATTTCAGAGTATGCAATTCACACCTGCATGGTCTTAATTTCCATGTCTGTGATTCTGTCATCAGCAAGCAGCGAGGACGAGGACAGTTGCAATTGCGATTGGCGGCTGGAAAGCACTGAACCGAGGTCCCAAGGTATTGCCCACTGTGAAAGGTGCAGTAGAAAGAGATCTTTCCAAGACTCTTGAAGAAGGAGGAGCTGCGAAGAAAAGGTACGTTCCAAATATGAGCCCATGCATTAGCCACACCTTATACTGTTGGTTAAGGAGCCATTGTACATCAGTGTCAGCGAGAGAAAGAGGACACTGCCAAAGCATGCGGGGTTGAGACAGTCAACCCAACGCATTGTGACGGTGATTTACAAGGACAATACAGATTGTTGCAATCGCTTTACTTAGGAAAATGTGAATACTTTACCTGGTCCTTCTGGGAGAGAGTCTGGAAAGGTGCCAAGCATTTGACCCATCGAACAGCCATGAAGAGCAGTCTGGCCGTTGTCTCCTGCAGGGTCTCCCAGCTGGGGGTCAGGGAGAACGCTCCCGTCGTCGACGTGGTTACCACAGGTGGGGGAAGTGGTGGCGGCGGAAGTGGGAACAGAGGAGGCGGCGCCGGAAGAGCTCCCACTGGCGTCGTCCCTGACGGAGGTGGCGGCAACTTGCGAGCCCAGAGCTCGTTCTGGCGGTCCGCGATGAGGGACAGCAAGTTGCTGTGAGCGGCCGCTGCGGCGGCCGCGGCTGCTGCTGCAGAGGCAGTGATGCCACCACCGCCACCACCACCGCCGCCGCCGCCGCCGGAGCCACCTCCTCCGGCGGCGGGAAACATTGGCGACGGCGCGACGACGCGCGATTCGCCGTTGACTTTCTCTCCCGAGAGTGGCGGAGGCGACGCTGACTTTCCGACCGCTGAAGAGGGAAGTAGAGAGGATCCTTCTCCGTCGCCACTGACGCTCTTGCTGACTGCCGGCGCCGAGGAAAGGGGAGGGGGAGGCAGCGGTGGGTGAGGAAAGACATGAGGAGGATTAGGATGGTGGGAATTGGCGGCCGCCGCCGCCGCCGCCGCCGCGGCCGCAGCCGCCGGGAAGAAGAACGGAGACACTTTGGAGGCTACCTGGCTTTGTGCGTGATGAGGCTGATGGTGATGACCGGGAAAGCTGGTGACGTTGGTGACGCTGTTGGTGGAGCCAGCGGCGGCGGCGGCGGCCGCCGCGGCTGACGCGGCAATTTCTTTCTGCAGCTTTGACTTCCGTGGCCCTCGCTCGTGTTGAACTGCTGTATGTGCGATGAAATGCAAACAGTGAATGTGTTGCCAGTCGTGGCACATGCTGAACCTACCGTCCTTATTCATGGAGGACTCGAAGCACTTTCTCAGCCTGCAAGCCCTGCATTGGTTCCGGTGAGTCTTATCGATGGGGCAGCGGCCTTTGAACTCCCCCTGTGCTTTGCAGGTGTAGACGCGACCGCGGTGGATGCTGCGCTTGAAGAAGCCCGAGCAACCTACGATGGAGAGACAGAGAGGAGTAGAAAGTAGCAAAAAAAGAGAGCCACTAATGATCGGAGGAAAAGGAGAGGAGGAAAAGAAACTTTGCAACCAAGAGACGGATTAGTGAAAGCAGTAAAGGAGGGATTTGGGGAGGGAAGAAACACCATTGCTGGCTAATTCCCCCTACTTGAAAGATTGCTAAGAGCAAAAGCTAAGAAGTTTGGGTTTGGCTCGATCGATCTCTGCAGGCTTCTTTTTTTCTGTACATTAAGTCGCAGCACAAAAATAGGAGCTTGTAGACGTTGCACGTGGGTAATCCTCGGAGATTACAATGGCTCACTATCGTTCCTTCCACATGTGTCGGGTCTCACACAGAACATCCGACAAAAACTTTCCATCCCGATTGGGGACTCTGGATTGGAAGGCAGGTAGGCGCCTCGCATCAAGGACGCATGCTCAACTACTGAGCCGGCTCAAGTCGCCTATGTTAACGACAGCATAGTAGTGTGCATTAAGGAAATCTCTTGTTGACATACTCACCATCGCATGAGTAAATCCCGTAATGCTTCCCAGAGCTGCGGTCCCCGCACACCTTGCATAAGATGTCCAGCAATCTGTCGCCTAATACGAAGAACAATCAGCAGGCGGTCAACGCAGAACGCGTACGGAAGACTGACTCACCGGTGCCCATCTTTTGCTTGTTGGCTGCTGCCTTCTTCTCTCTGTCCTCCTCTTGCTTCTCCTTGATGATCCGGACCTCTGAGAAGGCCGATTCGTCGTCCCCGCGATTTCTCCTCAATCTGTCCAAGTGATTCACAGGTGGCGGCGGCGGCAGGAGCGGTGGCGGCACTGCCTCAGCCCCTCTTCTTCCGCCGACCAGGCAATTGGCCTTGGCCGCCAACGCCGCAGCCGCGAAGAGCAGCCTGTTGTTGGGGTCGTCCAACCCGAGAATGTTGACGGTGATTGGCGGCGGCCAAAAAAATGAGGCCGCCGACGGCCCGAGGAGACCCTTTTATACTTCGACCTCTCGGCCTCTCGACTACAGGAGGTGGAGGAAGGAGAGAGGGCAATGAAAGCTCCCTCTCCTTTCTTGCTTTTGCACGCGCTTCAAGCGCGCTCCCTCTTCGAGATCCCATCAGACGAGAGCGCGGACGTCGCTCGCTCGTTCCACACTACATTACTGCGTGCCAGCCATGGGAAAAGACCAGGTGACCATCTTTCTCTCTCTCTCCTTGATGCCATGCCCGAGATCATTCAGTAAGAGCTGCAGGAGCAGCACCGACAGCAACAGCAGCAGCATCACCAATGTTCATCTCTCCTCTGAAACATTACGATCTCCTCCGCCGCCGCTTTTCCTTGGACGGCGGCGCCATCGGAATTAGTCAAAGAGAGCCATCGGGGTGCAGCCGCCGCCTTTAGGGCTTACGAGCTTTGTGAAAGGGAGGGAGTAGAAGCAGGAGGGGGTACTTAGTGCATGTTTCAGGGGAGCACAGTAGATAATGGAGGAGAAAAAGCGGCTTTGCACATCTTTGCGGAGATGCTGCAATATTTTTTCGGAGTCGTTGCAGCAATGCAACTTGAGCTTTTAGGGATGATGGAGCTTGACGAAGCGTGTTGAGCACGCTGTTGTGGCTCAAGCTACTACACTCATGCAGATTGACATCGGCACCAGGAAGTGCAGTGACAGTGCGCAAAATTGCAGGCACAACAAACAAGTACTGGGTACACTGTATGACAGTGGGAGCTCTCGATGCCCGATGGAGATTTGTCCGAACGGTGATTCGCGAAAGCAAATGAACATTCACTGAGTGCCCGACTGTGGAAAACCACTTTCTGACGCTGGTCAGTGGCGTCGACACGTGCCGACGCGTGTGCACCGGTGTCGACTTGAACAGTGCTGGGAAGTCTCTGCTCTGGGGTCACGGAGGCAGACGTGTGATGTGCCAAACCCCGGACGCCTTCCATTCGTGGCTTGTCCCAGTTACATGACTTGCGGGCCTTTGATTGGTCCTTTCACGGTTGACTTTCGCCAGTCAAGAAGATATGAGGGAGGGAAAGAGAGAGAGAGCGCCAAGGAATGAGCAGCAGTGATGCTGACTTCTAGACTTTCCGCCACTGCTCAAGAAGGAAAGCTCCGCCCAGAGTAGAGGCCTTTCTCCCCGCCCCCTTGCTTCGATTTGGTCCTTTTCAATGCGATACTTTCCATTATGCACCTCGGTGAAATGATCTATTTCATGTTCTTACGCCTGTATTTCATGTCAAAAAGCAAAGGACAGCCCCACTGGACGTGCTGCGACACTGCACGGGTCGTACACCGTGATACCAATGGAAAGGGTCACTTGGGGACAGCAGCAGAAAGTGATTCTTACCGCAGCTTAATAGCGTTGTCTGCAATCAGCCTCACAATGCTTTGTCTTCCTTGTTCTAGCCTCGTTAATCCACTTATTCGTTCAAAGAGAGCTTATCAATGCTTGATCGCTTAACATTTTTGGCCAGAGTAGCCTTCACCTCTATTTGGAACTCATTGTGCGTTCCCACAGTGGATGAAGAGGGAGGAAAATCTCTTTTAGCAGTGTCAGTAGACAAGATTTCTAGGGTTGCCACAGTCTCGACTCCACTTTTAACTCCAGTTTCAGACTTTTTGTCATTTGTCGATTTTCCTATCACGGCTGATCCTTGCTTCTTGGTCTTGCTTCTTGTTTGGCGCGTTCATTGGCTTTGGTTCTTTAGAAATCGATACTTACCGGGATTTGATCAGTATACAGCATACGTGTCAGTACGTGGGTCCGCAGTGATCCTCATATCCGTCTTGTCGACAAGGCTACAATGAAGTTTGAGGGACATGACGAATTTTCTAGACTGACCAATTTTTACTATTGTAAAATTGTTCGCATTAGCGAAATTCTACTGTGAAGTACGTAGATAATGGATATTGAGAACTTTTTGAACACTTTTTTGCCCGACGCAATCTGGTTTTTGAGTCTGCTTAGTTCACTCGCTTCTTTTACAGTACATTTCATCTTCATGTCATAAAGAGCGTCTTGGACATTTTTCATAGAAAACTTCCCTTGTTGACAGTTGAGGGATCCGCCACGGAGGAGATCCTGGCGATGCAGAAGGGTGTTGCTGTGACCTTTTCACTTGCACAGCAGAACCCCCCGAGAGCAGCCTCAGCTTGGCATCTATTGATGCATTATCACAGTCGAAGGCAGCGCCGGGTGTCTCTGCTAATAGAACATAAGACATACCAAGTCAGTTCATGTTCCATGGTATATCTACTACGTGTAAAAACTCTCAATCGAAATTCCTACTTTCCTGTATGTTATTCAATACGTGTTCCCATTCACTGTGTTCCCCTTTGACGGCGATGACAGCCCAGATGCGGGGACAACAGCTCTTGCAGAACTTGAAAATGAAGTCTCCAGACGTCAGGTCCCACCCTGTTACAATGGGAACCTTGAGAGAGTTGGGGTTCTGGTGAGGAGTGCTGTTAGTCTTCTCAGAGGTGTCCCAAGTAGCAGTCATGAAGATTGAGGTGGGCCAGAAGTTGGCAGGCCCAAAGTTGGGCAGAGTTGTTCAACCAATCGGTTTGATTCTCCTGGGCCGTATGATTGAGTCATACTATTTAAAAATTTAATTTCAAAAGTAATACTGGACTTCGAGGTGAAGCAAGACAGACAGTGTGCCCTGGACCAGATGGTATTCATTTGAACTGATTTTCTCTTCCACGAGGAAAAAGTAGGGAGGCATCGTCTTGGCCTCGCTGGCTGTGACGTCCAGAACCATCACCTGAGCATGATACGTGGTCCTGAACATCTCTTTAACTTCTTTCCTTGACGCTTCGATGGGCCAGTCATTTCGGCGGTTACACGCTTCGTCCACCGTAAAAATTACTTATCCGAAGGAAACTTCACCGTGAAGGCATATAGTGACCCAGGATCTTCTTGCACTTTCATCCTCTAGGTGAGGAGGTGCCTGGTGGTGCAGACATAAGGTTCCAGGCTAGAATAACCTTTTACTTCCTCTACTCTATGTCTAGCTCATTCGAGAACCTCTTCGTGACTTCAACTCCTCCAACAACTCATCTGTACATTTCTTGTTTGCCCCACCACTTATAGGCTTAGTCTTACCTTACCATTGGTCTTGGCAGCCGTCACACTTTAGATAGTGCCAAGATATATGTCAACAACGCGGCAAATCTCTTTTGGCTTGACTCTGGCATCAAGAAGGTCAGATTTCCTCTGCTTTTGGCTTTTTTTCGGACATCTGAGTGTTTTTGGACATCTTGTTAAAAAAATGAAACCCGGAGAGGAAGAGCCAAGCTGTGACAGAACATTTTTTGGTTTTGTTCTGTTGACGCAAAAAACGTGGAAAATTTTACATTTGACGCAATTCTCCGCCGCGTCCTTCCGTACATGTGAGCTAGGCAAGTGCAGAAAGAAATTTTTATTCTCATCGCCAACACGCCTGTCACACTAATACCAATGACTGATGCTTATGATGCTCATTGTAAGAAAGCTGACAGATCAGTACGTGAAGCAAACGAAATTTCATTTCTCTGCCAGCGAGTATCTTCTGCCTCGCATCTGATGAGGACCTGCCTTCAGTTACTTCCGATTGGCGCCATTCAGATTCTTCTATTGACACTGCTGCGGATGAAAATAGTAAATCTTGAAAACCCGCCGTCATTTCGTTAACATCCGTCTAGTGCAAGACATTGTCATTCGTTCCAAGCAGATCCCCCAGCTCAAGGACTACCTCGTGCAGCCTTGTTGACTGTGGGAAACACGTTGCAGCACAGCACGTACGTGTTTCATTGGTACCTTCTCACTTCTGACACCTCGCGTGCCACAGTTCTTCTTTGAGAGCAACTGCTGAATGCCCAACTAACTATCCCGTACTTTCTGTTGCTCAGCAATACTGTGCGTAAGTACTGAAGAGGACCGAGGTCCATTTTTCTCGATCCTACTGACGTACCAAAGAGTTTTTCTACACTAATGAGTTCTTGACCTTCCCTCCTTCCTCGTCTGCGGCGACTGCAGAAAGACGAGAGAGAAAGAAACATCATCAACTTTCTTACAATTTGGCCGCCTGTTTCTGTTGCTGGCCTTTCTCATCCCATGTTATCAGTAAGCAATCTTCCTGGGAACCCTCGCAGCCTTTGCTTCAAGTCTCGCTCTCTCCTTCGTTCCTCCCTGGCCATAATGTGAGAAAGTTCGAGTGTTGGCCGGTAATTGGAAGAGATTATGAATGGAGCATCATCCATCAGTGAGCTTTCTATAACCTTTCAGCCCTCCGACAGAAGACTGAGGAGGAGGAGCAAGAAAAAAAGCGTCTGCTGTTGCCGTGTTGTTGCAATGGCGAGGGAGTCGAAATGAGGTTTTCCGCGTCACTTCATGTTCGTGTCCGAGTCCGAGTCGGGGTCCGAGCCACCTGACGCATGATGAAGGAGAAATCTTGCTTCGTCTCTTCTTGCTCTACGTGCTGCTCGATCGCGCTCTCTTGAATGAAATTGCACAGGAGGTAGAAAGCCCATCTCTCTCCCCAGTGATGAAGTATGCCTCCAGTGAAGCAGCCGTTCGTTAACGAACTCGAGTGGGATTAACGGGGGTATTAAAACACTGGAAAAGAGAGATGGAGAAGTGAAACGAGTTTGCCACTCACTCGCACAAAACTCTCATCTAGCACAATGTACTATCCTTGCTCCCTCCCTCCTTACCCCCTTCCTCCTCTCTCTGTCATCATATCATTCGACCTCGTACTAGTTGCGAAGCCCCAGAGGCTGTGTAGAACTCGCACTTTCGCAACTTTGCAGTGGCTCTAGGACGTGAAATAAGATTCAAATCTTCCTCTTCTTTCTCCATCCCACCGCCAAGTTATGCACACCGCTGCGGGAAGAAAATCTTCCCCAACCCCTTTCCTTCGTCGTCACTTAGTGAAGTTGGTACAAAGTGCGAGCAGTGAAGAATCACGTCAAAGATCCTCTCCTTTCTCTCACTGAAGAGGGAATGCAAATGGAAAAGTAAGATTAGACAAGCCTCAACTTTCAGGAGCTTTTAAATCCTCTCTTCACCAGAAATGCGAGCTTACCAAAGAGAAGCAACGCTAGTGGAAATACAAAGTGAAGAGAGTCGTGAAAAACCTCCCCAGCAAAAAAGATCGCGACTGAGCTCAATCGTTTACATAATGACATAAGCTTCCTTTTTATGATATTCTCCCTCAGGAGATTTCCTCTTTGACGAGATGACACAGGTAGGGCAAATGGGCGTGTGTCTGCGTGCTACAGAAAGCTAAGCTGGTGTCTCACTGGATCTTTGAAGATTTCCTATCACTACTGTGGTTAAGCCGTGCTCATATAGGAAGAAAGGTCAATGCAAAAGTACACAAATACACAGTATTATAGACGCTTAGTTGTATAGCTGCCAGCAACGTTAAGTAAGCAGCTATGGGTCCGAGCTCCATATGGCCAGTAGTAGCCAGCAGCATCATTTCACTGGATCCTCCAGTTCGAAAAACCAGATTACAGAGAGTATTGTCTAAGCTCGGTTGAGTTGAAGAGCTCTCCTCGGACAATTGGCAGCATCAGTGGGAGCAAAGCCAAGAAAAACATCGACATGCACGACTCCTTCCTCCATCAATGGGGAGAGTATTTGTTGGTCTAAAAGAAGAGCGAGGATGGAGGTGGGATCAGACTGATGCGGGTTTTACGATTGTGCCAGCACACCCAACAGCGGTGTGTGTGATGGTCTCAATCCAAAGCAAAGAAAGATTTCTGTAGGTGTAGCTTCCATACTTTTCATTGCTTTCTCTTTGTCCCCCTCCCTCTTCTTTGCATGCGTGTGCGAGGCTGTTGATCTGCAAGTCCATCACCAGATAATCCTGTGTTCGACAAGTGGCATCAGTAACACCAACACCGACTCTCTCACACGCTCACTCAATCACACATGATGACGTGCAAAGGAGAGGCGAAAGGCCACTTGAGAGGCTAAAGCTCGGAGAGCGAGCGAGCGAGCGAGCGAGCAAGCAAGCAAGAGCGAGCGTCGAGCCCATCATTCCTCACGCTTGCTCACTCCAATACTCGTGGTGTGATGTGGGGCGCACGAACGGAGGCTGGGAGAAAGTCTATGTACTCCACCAGGGTGATGTACCCACACTGCATGTCTCTCTCTGTCTTGCTCGTCTCTCGCTCGCTCGCTCCCTCCCTCCCTAGCTCGGGTGGTGGCACATGTGCTACACGTTGGAGAACACTTGACATGAGAGATACAGAGAAAGAAGGATTTTTGCACTGCATTATAGTGGAGGAAAGAGGCAAGAGAGAGTGGTGATAGGTGACCAAAGATGGGAGCTACGTACCTGGTGGGTGACAAGGCACCTCCGGCCTTATTGGGTGCTCTCTCGTTGCTGACAATGTGTCCTTCTCACATCGGTTTTTGCTGCTCCAGAATTGATAGCTTCTATTTTCTCTCCTTTGTTAAAAGCCAGCGTGGGGCTTGAGGCATTGCGTTATCTCCGCGGGGCTCCTCCGATACTAGGGAGGAGATTCTTCAAAGCCCAACAATGGTCGGTGACAGATCTCATCCCGCCCTTGCCCACTCAGTTGTACACACACGGCTACACAGTGCATAAGTACAGTACCAAAGTGCCGCAACCGTCGAGCAGCGCTGGCACCATTATGCCCACAAGATCTCCTCACATGAACACAACAGAAAAAATTAGGATGAAGAGCATCAGCTAGAAAGCTTTCTCCAATTGAAGACTTTCTACTGTAGTGAGCTTCCACTTGAGTTGCTTCTGCGGGTAAAAATGAGACGTTATAGTAGTATAGAGTAGCAGACTGTACGTCATTACAAGTTGCTTCCATTGTCGTCGTTTGATGTTGGCATTTGTCAAGACGATTCATCGCCAAGAGCCTCATATGTCAATGTCATGCTCGCTCTCTCTCCTTTCTTTGCACTTCTTTCTCTTGCTGCTCTTTATGTCGGAAGTCCATCAAAGCCAAAAGTTCGTCTCTATCCCTCCACTGCGTACTGCTCACCACACCTTTATGCCACCTCTTTCTATCCTTTCCTCAGCCTCTTTTCTCCTTTGTGTGCGTGTGGCACGCGAGGATGCTGCCGGACGTGCACGGTCAGTCAAGAGAGCAAAGGGAGCAGCAGCAGGGAGGAAAGTGACCATCAACCGTGGAATAACTGTCACATTCATCTCCGGCGAAGGAGAAGGGAGAAGAAAGCATTAAGCCCCCTTGGGAAGTACCATCTTCTCTGGTCGTTTCTTCCGCTCAACCGCCCACGGACAACAGCCTAGCAGCAGCTCGATAATTTCACAAAGTTGGATGGCCCACAGCTTGACCACCATTGGCTGTTGGGTGGCCTTCCCCGCGCGGCCATTGGGCGGCCACAAAGTCTGCTAAGGCGCTCAGGGATTACCCGGATACACATGCACGCCTCGATGGTCAAAGAGAGAAGGAAGGCACGCGATCTCACGAGGAAGAAGAAAGAAGACTCCAAAGATATTTGCTACAATAGTACGTGCATATTGCACTTAAACACAGGTACATACATTGAAAGTTATGCATACTAAGGGAAGGGTGTGTGTGTGTGTGTGGGAGGGTGGGTGTGTGGGTGGGAGGTGGGCGGGAAGACGCTTAACATTGTACAATGCCACACGATAGAAAAATACTGCCTTAGAGCAGTACGATCAAGCTTGAGGCTACTGCCGCATGAGTGGGATGGCTGCCAGAACCTGGAACTTTTTATTGCCGCGGTAACTTTCCTTTGTGGTAAAAAGTTGCAGGTTGCGGCAGCGATCGCACTTGTATGACATCAGAGTTACTTTAGGCCCGTTACTCTTCCTCTGACGAATTCTCGTGATGAGCTTCTTCTGACGGCTGTTGCACTTCCTCTTCTTCGTCTTCGCTCACATTTAATCGGCGCTGCTGCTCTGCCCGCCGCCGCTCCAGGACGTCGGGCAGGAGACGCCCGGCTGCAACAGGACCAGATTGACAGACGAAATGAAGGATCTGTGTGAACTCTTATATGCTTACCTCGCCTCAACTGATTCAGGGACGCCAGCATGCGAATCATAAGAGTGGCTGGAACAGTGATGGTGTCCCGCGTCTCCTCCAGCATCAGTTCATTCCGCCGCACCAGCTGCAAGGAGAAGGAGCAACACACCATGTACCTAACCCCCTTGTTCTACGGGCAGTGCAATACAGTATAGTGGTCATACATAAGTGCATCAATACTGCGCTACCCGACGCTTTCTCGCTCTCAAAGAAAAGAAGAGAAACTTTGGCTAATCTCATGACAAATCAAAGAAAAAAACAGACAGGTGTGAGCTTTCTCACCATGTCAGCATTTTCGTGATTGAACTCGGGCTCCTCCTTGATTGGAGCCCAGAGTTTAACGTTGTAGTCAATCCCAGACGAGGCGAGGATGGGGTCGAAGGGATGAGGACGAACACAGTTGACGACGTGTCGATCCGCCTGTAGAAGTAGCACCAGACGGCCGCTCCACCTGTCCCAGCCGAAGATGTGGCCACAGTCGGAACCGGATAAGATGAAGTCGTTGCCCCACCAGCAGGCCTCCTTGATCATGGTCCTGAAAGTGGAAGATACACCAGTGTAGCAACAGTGGAAGTCGAAGTCCAAAAGAAGATTGGAGAATTCGAGAGTGAACTCAAACTTTTCGTAGCGGACTTGAAGCTTTTGAAGCACCCACTGCCGACGGAGAACTGTCAAAAGGAGGAGCAAAGTGCGTGGATAAGTCCAGAAAACGTGGTGAAGAAGAACTTTAGGGAAGAGACCGACTGACGTTCAGGAATCCTTTCAACAGAAGTAGCGAGGACAAGGAACAAGTTCAAAAGGTCGCTGGAGTATAGGGTAAAAAGATCGTCGGTCCTAAAATTGATCCTTGTTTCTTCAGATCTGGGTTTTTGCAAGACTTTACTGAACAATTTAATTTCTATTGCACTCGGCAAGGTGCTCCAACACTTCTAAACGGGAATAAAGCATAATTCACTGGAGAGATCAGATTTACCTGGAGTTGCGATGGCCGACAAACTTTTGACTAATAGGAGGTTGGATGATCGGCCTGGCGGTCTCTTCCTCCGCGTCGTCATCCTCGAACTCGCAAATGTTTTCAATCTGCTCGGTGTCATCGTTTGATGGGTCGACGGAAGGGCCTACAAGATAGTAAAACTTGTGTACACATTGGACGGCATCGAAAGAAAACCTCAGAGGGACTTGACAACGACAAAGAAGGGCTAAAAGGGTCTTGCCCTACCCGTAGGAGGGCCCGAGACCCCTCTCCTCCTCTGTCTCTGACCTGTGACGGGATGCGTGGATGAGTCGCCAGGGTGAGTGACGACTTGACTGGGGCCCGGGAGAGGGTCAGGCAGAACAGCTTCCGCTTGCGGAGAAGGTCTTTGAGGAGGACGAAGCAGCGAAACGGTACTACTTTCCATCCCTTGAGAGCCAAAGTGCAAGCCGATGATTGGTTCCGAACTATGTCTGCATCAGAACACAAATGTGACGTTTTGCACAGATTTTGGCACCCTCTGGCTTACCGTCCAACGTAACCCTGGCAAAAGGAAGTGAAGGAATTTTGAAGGTCGTCGACTCGAGATTGTTCGCCACCTCCTTCTTCCTCGTCAGTTGCGCTATCCTCGGACTCCTCATTTTTGGTAGGGGCAGCATCCACCAATGACACGTTTTCTGACACCTGCACCTGGCTGCACGCTGCGCCAGCCTCTTGGATGTTACTGTCAGGTACCTCTTCTACGGTCGAATCTGTGGAGACTTCATCGGATTGACAAGCACTTTTCTGCAAAGGCGGCTGTTGACTCGATTCCTCCTGATTTGGGTCATCTTGATGAGCAAGTGTCTTCTCTACCTCAGAGTCATCATCGTTTGGTTCGTTAGCTAATAAGGTCTCATGACTCTGACTACTCTTGGAAGCATGAATAGCTCTCATTTCATCATAGATCTTGGCTTCTTCATCTCTGGAATTTACGTTTTTAGTATCGCTGGTTCCAGCCGCCTCTTCCACAGTCTCTCGCGCATCGTCCTCGCCTTCACTCTGTCGGTCTCTTCCTGCAGTTTTTCCGCTTGCGCTACTAACCTGATCATCAACGGAAGCAGCAGAACCTTCACCAGAACCCTCTTTGGAGAGTCTCTGAAGCGTACTGCAAGTCTCTGTTTCAGGCTTCTCATCGTTTTCAATAGTGTCTTCCACTGGACAAGGGCGAGTTGCCGATGCCTGCTCTTGATTTCTTTCCCTGTCTCCAGGTACCTGTCTCTGATTATGACTGGATTCCTCTTGGTCATCTGAACCCGCTTGCTCTTCCTCCTGTGGAGACGACAGCAGTCGTCGCCGTTGTTGCTCCCGGGATGCCTGTAGCCTTCGCATCGCTATCCTCGTGCTGGGATCATTGAGCATGCGAGAGAGAGCGTCGGTCATCCTCTGCATCAAGTGGGCAGGTGCTAGATCGTCTGGAGAGGACACAACATTCTCTTTACTCTCTTTCGCCTCATTCTCCATTTGCGTCATTCCTGCATCTCACCATTGGCGGCTTGTTCGAGAGCATTGACAGCCTCCTCCTCACTCCCGGAAGAAGCACCTGCTCCTCCCTCTGGCGTTTGAACCGCAGGTGGCGACTCTTCGCTCTCCGGCCGCGCGTTCGGGCCAGTGTCGGACCAGTCACCGCGGAGCCTTAACCGTTTCATCGGTGGAGGTCCCTTGACTGGCTTCTTCCCGCTGACGTCAGAAGGTTGACGGTTTTGTTTGCCCACGTAGAGAGTCTTGCTTCGCGTTGGGTCCGTATCCTGTCATGAAACTTTATTAGTGTTGAGCACGTACTTGGCGTCCATCCTTTCCCTACCGTGGGATTAAAGACGTAGACGTAATCAGACGAATAGGACACCAAAATCTCTTGTCCATCGGGTCTGTACTGCACCGACGTAATCCTGTGAGGTCTGTCTTGAAAGTCCGGAACTGAGAACCTTCAGACAGAATTGAGCGATACAGTCTTTACAAGGTGAGTTGGTCACACTTATTGAACTGGTACAAATACCAGAATTGGATTAACCCCTAAAGTCACTGTTATCCGAGAAGGAAAGTTCTTGTTACCTAGAGATCAGCGCTTCCAGACTCTTTGACCTGGACTTTCCCTCTTCAAGGCCAGTTGAGAGCATCCTCCTATCAAATATCCGTACACAAGAGTCAGACGAGCCCACAGCCAAGTTGTATGGTTGCAATGGATTCATGCAAATGGACGTGACCGGACTCTGGAGCCAAATCAGCACATCCTGATAATAAATATTGTTTATACTCTCTGGAGAGATCGTATACTCTTCGTGTGTAAAAGTTGGTACCTCTTTGCAACTTGACGCCTCACACTTCTCCTTTGTCCTCAAGTCAAACCACCTGACGGTGCCGTCTTCGCCGCAGGATAGGAACGTGTTCGGGTCGCCTGGGACCACCTGAAGCTCGTAGGCTGTACCATAGTGGCAAGTAAAAATGCACCTGCGAGTCTCGTCCTGACGATTAAGGTCTAAAGAAAGAATACCACACTCAAACTTTAGGTAATCTTTAGCATAGCACTAAAATCTACCTGTGAAGAGCAAGGTGCCGTCACCAGCGCAAGAGACGATCTTGGCATCAGATGTGGCCGGCAGAAACTTGGCGGAAAAGATGTTAGCCCTGTGCGCGGTTTCCACGTCGGCCAGCACCTTCTTCGAGAAGGGATTGGTGACGACGAGTCTGTGGTCGTCGGATCCCGACACTAACAGAGACCCGGACTCGTTCCATACGACACTATTCACGCAGCCTCGGTGAGAGTCGAGCGTGTGCAGGAGCTTCATGCGTTGCAGGACCCAGGTACTTCCTGAAGAGGGGTAGAAAGTGTAGTACTGACTGGAAGTAGCTCATACTCGACAACAATCATGAATAGCTTTATTATTACTGCAGAATGACAAATCACCACAGAGTAATTGAGGAACTCATGGAACATACGGAGACTATAGGTCCGCTGAACTAGTCTGAATCAGGGCCCGTATGATTTTCAACAGCACCAAAAATTCCCTCATTAAAGTCACCATCTACATCTATGACTGCCGGCAGCTTCTTGATCACGCTAGCAGGCTATCCTTCAATGTAATCGGCTATGACATTCTCCCAGGTCACCTCCAGCTTCTTGAACAAGGTCAAGCGGCTAGGGGATAGCATGGAGCAAGCATCGGTCTTTACTATGGACCACACTAAGAAGTCCAGTGGGTTGCGATCACAAAAACGGCGTGTTCAGGTGCGCTCAACCTCTCGCCGATGTCCTTGCCGTGTGGCTAGCCTTTTGGAGAGTCGCAATATAGCTATTATTGTATCGTCCCCCAGAGACTTGGCCATGGTACTGTATTTTGTATTGTCAACGGCCCATGTAGTGTTGTTCTTGCTTTTGTTTTTGTTGTCATTTGCTGGATTTGGGGCAATTCTTTTGCTCGAAGTTCCTACCCAATATAAATCCTTCTACATGCGTGTTCGCATTACAACTAGCGCGAGAAATATTGTCAACCTACTTCCAAAAAGCAGTATAAATTAGTATGCTCTACTCATGGTTGGTAGCGTAAGTGTTGTTAAAGTCAAAGATCTCTTTGCAGTGCCGGACTTACTCTTGGACGCTGCTGCTCCTAGAGCCCGGTCTTGGAAGACATTACACTGAAGTTCCCGACCGTGTAGGTGGTAGAAGACAGACGAGTCCTTTCTCGATCTCCAGCCTGTGGTGTTCTGGCCGACCTCTTCCATGGTGACAGACTACTTCACGGCGACCTCGAGGGCCTGGAATTCCCCGGTGACATTTCGAAGCTGGCCCCGTTCTCGCCTCGGGCGACGATGATTACCTCAGACTCACGAGGAGAATCTTAGCATTTCTTGCGACTTTCCCTGCGGCGCTGAAAGCTGCGTCTGCGCCTATGGCGCAGTGGAAAGCACCAGCTCGCTTGTCTTGGGCATGAATAACAACTTCTCTACAACCCTAGGCCTTGGGAGGAAGAGCCCGCGCATGCGCACTTTTTTGACAGCTCCGACTAACTAGTGCGGAGCAGCACTGCTGGTCATACAGCTGCATGCACTGCTGTTTCCACTGCACTCGCGGTGGAATATTGCCAACGACTCACGAGCCGCCCAGAACAGTTGAGGCTTGCTTTGCTTAAAACAGGTACTCACACGAGTTGGAAAAGGACTTCCCATGGTCCACGAAGAATCCCGGTGGATTTCAATGTCCTTTGTGCAAGTGGTGCCGCACAAGCTCACAACTAAAGCGTTCTACTTTTGGCTCTTTTGAAGAGACATGGAGATCCTGGAGAAATAACAGTCTGTGATTTCTTCTGGTTTTTCAGTTCTAAGTAGACAGCTAATTTGACCATTATTGTTCCTTTTTCCGAGGCGATTTGTCCACAAAGCATCCAAGAAATTTGGCAACCCTGGTAACAGCAGAAGCCTGTGCGGTCTACGGCCTGTGGCGCTTTTGGTGCTTGACGTAAACGAGATCAGCTGCTAGAATTTCTTGGTCCCGACAATGACGCCTGAGTCGTCGATTCCGCTCCCTCCGGGCGTGAACCGCGCCGGTCTTTGGGACGAGCGGCGGCGTCTGGCCGCCAAGCGCGAGCAGCTGACCCGCCAAAGTCGAGAGCTTGCCTTCCAACACTATCCGACCTTCATCTCTGCTGCCAACTGCTGCCAGGCCATCGCGGCCGACTTCGCCGCCAACCAGACAAAGCTGGAGGAGGCCGTGAAGAAGCTTCCTGAGCTGTCAGCCGCTTGCGCGGAGTTCAAGGAGAAGACGCAGCAGATCACACTGAGGCGCAAGAGGACATCGCTGGTGCTGGCGAAGCACCCCAGGCTACTTGAGGTGTGTTCATGTCACTGCTTAAATCATTTTGTATACTGTCATCACATCTTGACGGCATGATGACAATGGGTTTCGCTTTCAGGTGCTGGAACTGCCACAGTTGATGGAGACATGTGTCAAGAATGGCCACCACGAGGAAGCTCTGGCCATCCAGCAGCTCTGCGCAAAGCTGCACAAGCCCTTGGGCTCGGTGCCGCTGATCCAGAGCGTCCTGCATGACGTACACTCATCGTCAGTTTGGATGTTAAATCAATTGCTCGTGCGCCTTAAGGGTCCGGTTCAACTGCCCGAATGTCTTAAGATCATCGGCTACATTCGGCGCATGAGCGCGTTTAACGAGACGCAGCTGAGGCTCAAGTTTCTGCAGGCTCGCGAGGCGCACTTTCAGTCGCAGATGCCGGACATCCCCTCGGACGGGTCGCCTCACACGTATGCCTCGCTCTGTAGAGTCATCGAGCTCACGCGCATATGCGTGTTTGACACCCTTACACAGTATCGCGCCCTATTTACCGACGAGGACACCTACTATTCGGCATCGTCTGGCTTCGGACACGTCGTATACAGGCAGATTTTCTCTTCTTGGCTCTTTATGAAGTTGAAAACGTTTCTAGATGTTTTCGCGACGCACGCTGCCGCAGTCGACATGGAGGAACAATCTGTGGACTCTCTCCTTGGACAGGCCATGTACTTTGGCCAGAGCCTGGGCCGCGTTGGCTTCGACTTTCGCCTCTTAATCGTGCCTATCTTCGTCAAGATAATCCTGGAGCGTGCAATGTCCAATCTAAAAAAGAGCATCCAAGAGCTGGAAGACTATTACGCAGGAAAAGGCGCCAAGGCCATTGAGATCAGCACTGTGTGGGAGCGTTGTGATGAAGTGACCCTTCCGCGATTGGAGGAGGGTCACTCTGACCTGAAGATATACTTCCACCTCTTGGCAGATGTCTGCAACAGTGTAATCAATACTTGCAACAAGCTCCGTTACACGCCACCAGTAGCCGTCCAGCCTGCTTTAGCCAGGGGAATCCAGCAGTTCGTGGACAGGGCGAAGGACCTTGTGGAATTGAGCGCCAGGACCGCCGAGAGCGAGTATGAACTCAAAGTCCTAGAGGATGTGAGAAAGCAGTTCAAGGAGAGCGTGATACCCTTCTGCAATAGATGCATCAACTACATGTTTAGAAGCAAAGACGAGGAGTTTGTGGAGGTGGAGAAGTTTAAGTCTTTCAAGAAAATAACCGGAGGAGGCGATGACGTCGTAGACGAGGAAGTTTTGCCGATAATTGTCCCAAGTGAGGTGCCCGCCGCTTTGGCTGATGCAGCGGTGGAGGTGACTGTGGCAAGCGACAAGCCAGAAAGTGACGTGGCTCAAGAGCAATTGGCAGACAACGTCCAAGTTGTCAACCCCATGCCCGAAGTACCTGTCACTGCTGAGTGATAATGCACGTTCAAGAAGGATTATGTTTCATCACTTTTTAACGTTTGGTGCACTGTTTTCTGATGTCTGTTATGTATTCTTTTCAGATGACTGCTCGTGTATGCATAAGTCTTTCCCTTCCCTACAATGTGGAGAGCGATCAACTTTAACCATGGGCGATGAGAACGTGGAGCAGACGAACGAAGACGCCACCTTGTGCAAACGCAGCGCCGTTCGCTTCGGCTACTGGAATGATCCCTATATCGAGATCTTCTGTCCTAGGATGACGGAGAGAAAAGCTCCTGAGATACACCTTGGCTACTACACAAGGGTAACTGGAATCAAGCGGCTACTGGACAAGGCCTTGGAGGTTTTGGACAGATGCGGAGAAGGAGTGCAAGTCGTCAACCTTGGTGCCGGGTTCGATACCCTGTACTGGAGACTCAAGGACGATCTTGCAGAGAGAGGCAAGACCAGGCTGCTCAAAAACTTTATCGAGATGGACTTGCCTGGTGTCACGTCCAAGAAGTGTTTGGTGGTGAAGCGTTCCAAAACGCTGCTTCGTCGAGTGGCCGGCGGAGACAACGGCGACGTGCATCTCAACAGGACTGACCTGCACGGCTGCGACTACCACGTGGTAGCCGCGGACTTTACAAGGCGGCAACTGCTCGAGAAAAAGCTGGACGAGTGCGGCATCGACTACTCCTTTCCCACGGTCTTCGTGGCGGAATGCGTGCTTGTCTATGTCAGTCCGGCCAAGACTGAAGACTTCCTGACATGGTGCTGTGACAAGTTCTCCGGTCCTCTTGTGTTTCTAGATCATGAGCAAGTGAACATGCGAGACCGATTTGGGCAGGTAATGCTTGAGAACCTCAGCCATCGAGGATGTAGCCTGGCTGGCGTCGAGTCTTGCCGGGACAAGGACGCTCAAATCAGACGTTTCCTTTCAAACGGCTGGTCCGACGCTCGCTGCTGGACCATGAACGAGGCGTACGAACTCTTGCCAAGAGTCGATGTGGAAAGGGTGGAGCAGTTGGAGTTTCTGGACGAGAGAGAGCTTATGAGACAGCTGTTTGAACACTACTGCTTAACTGTGACCTGGAGAAATCAGGGAAACGTCTCCTTCGATGGCGTGGAAGACTGGCTTTCATATTAAATTCTGTATCTGTTGCTGTTCTAGTCGTTTTTAAAGTACTCTGAACTCTGATCAATTCGTCGAGAAAAATGACCTGTTTGCGAATCAACAACTACACCTTGATGAACGAGAAAAAGTTGGACGTCAAGTCCTCGGACAGGCAGTAACACTTGCCAGTCAAGCCGAACGCGCTGTACAACACGGTCTATTCAACTGATGTGAAAAACGACGTCAAACTGATCAATACCACAATGTTGGTGCGGGATCTCTGTCTTCTTTAATCCCATGTGTCTGCATAACGTCCATCTAAAAAGTTGCCAAAGTGATATCTTCAATATCCTTGGCTTTGGTGTCTTTGTACTTGTTGGCAGCATACCCCGACGGAGTCTTGTAGTCGACCATTTCGAAAGCCTCTCTGGGAATTGGGAGTTTCGGACCTACACGTGCCCATGCTCCCCGTCCTCTATAGAGTGCCACGCGACATCGGTGGCTTTCTCACTTCCTGGTTGCACCAGGTGCACGTCTGTTGGTGTGGTCGGCGGTTGCTCTTCCATCTGCATGATATCCGAAAGTTTGTCATTAGCCCCGGGCTAGACATATTGGCAGTTCAGGCCCTCGATGCAAACCCAGTTGCGCTCCTGCTCCTGAAGTTGATGCTCCTGAAGTTGACGCTCCTGAAGTTGACGCTCCTGAAGTTGACGCTCCTGAAGTTGACGCTCCTGAAGTTGATGTAGCCCTGCTCGTCCTTGCCCTTGAGTATTTCTACCAGGTCGCGGCGGAACCATATTCACTCATGCTGCAGAATGGGCTAAGCCAAGACCCCGTGAATGTAGAACTGTCCAGGTTAGTGGGGAAACGGAGCATGATCGGACCACGGACGGTCCAAGGTGAAGTCCTGAGGAACAACTCGACCTCCTTGTCCTGCTGGATCATAACATTTTATTCGTTCATCAGGGTGATCTTGCAGGGGTCCGAGTGGCGTCGATCTCGTCAATGATGATTGGGTGCGGTACCGCCGGTTTGTACAGGATCCTTCTTGTCTTTCTGAGCATGTACCTTTCCGGAAGGTTGGCGTACTGCATGCCCCGCTTGGCTAGGCTGGACCTGATCCTGCCATACTTGGCTGGCTTGACCAATCCCCGGTAGCACACAAACAACAACGATTTCAGTCGCATTTTGAGAAGACGACGTTGGAGATGGAGATGATGGCCAAGAGCGTCACGTCATGGCATCGGTCAGACCTTCTTAGGTTGGGAAGGCCAGAGAAATCATGGATGGATCATGAAACCTCTGAAGATCAGCTCTGAAGACCTGCTGAAGATCAGCTCTGAAGACCTGCTGAAGATCAGCTCTGAAGACCTGCTGAAGATCAGCTCTGAAGACCTGCTGAAGATCAGC